>Ga0183260_10004658_pt1 | contig 10857 bp, 4 predicted proteins | sample AntDrymUQ4972206_2_FD_129768 | JGI IMG/M metagenome (GOLD analysis project Ga0183260, IMG submission 129768) | Polar desert sand microbial communities from Dry Valleys, Antarctica - metaG UQ497 (22.06) (version 2) (version 2) | ecosystem: Environmental > Terrestrial > Soil > Desert | place...
ACGGGGAGATGACGGGGCTGGAGTGGATCCGGGAGGCCGGAATCCTCGATACGCCGGTCGCCATCACCAACACCCACAGCGTCGGCGTGGTGCGTGACGCCCTCATAGCCGCCGAGTTCGAGGACAACACCGACGAATACTGGTGCCTTCCCGTGGTCGCCGAGACCTACGACGGCACCCTGAACGACATCAACGGCCAGCACGTCACGGCGGAGCATGTGCGCGAAGCCCTCGCAAACGCGCGCGGCGGGCCGGTTACGGAGGGCTCTGTCGGCGGCGGGACAGGTATGATCTGCCACGAGTTCAAGGGCGGTATCGGGACGGCCTCGCGGAGGCTGTCCGGCGATGACGGAGGCTGGACGGTCGGGGCCCTCGTCCAGGCGAACTATGGCCGCCGGCACATGCTGCGGGTGGACGGCGCTCCTGTCGGCCGCGTCCTCACCACCGAACGCGTCCCGTCGCCATTCGAGGACGAGGATACGCTGCAAACGAAGCCGGGTACAGGCTCCATCATCGTGATCCTGGCGACCGACGCGCCGCTCCTGCCCATACAGTGCGACCGGCTCGCGCAACGCGCCAGCATCGGCCTCGGCCGGGCTGGCGGCGGCTGCGACGACGCGAGCGGCGACATCTTCCTCGCCTTTGCCACTGGCAACAGGGACATTCCCCCAGATGGGCTCCCAGGTCCGCCGACGACCGTTCCCACGCGCATGGTCACCAACGAATACATGACGCCGCTCTTCCACGCGGCGGCGGAGGCGACCGAGGCAGCGATCCTGAACGCGCTGCTCGCCGCCGGAACCGTCACCGGCAGGGACGGCATCACGGCGCACGGGCTTTCGGCGGATCTCCTGTTCGGCGCGCTCGACGAGGCCCGCTCACTCCGCGGGCGGCGGTAGGCGAATGTAGTCTTGGTAGGCCAGATCAAATGGTTTCAGGGAATGGAGGAAGCTTTCCGCTTCTTACGCTACCAGATTGTAGCTTCTGATGTTATTTGTTGGAAGAAACCTGCTCCTAGATCATTTGGTGTGCCCACCACCGTTGCTCTGTCGAGCAATCGGTTACCTTCTTCGCATGAGGTCTCGGACACCAGTAAGCAGGCATGACAGGCTGCGAGGTTGGCGTTGTCCGTGCCCTGACCGGTGCTCTCAATACATACGGGATCCGACGAGCACCATTGCGCCTTACGCACCGCCCTCTCGATGGTGTCAGGCAGACGATCCGGCTCCCCTTGTCTGACAAGACCTCCCATAGTGCCCTCTGAATCCCCAGACGCCGTGTAAATCAGGATGCCCTGCATGGGTTCTGCGCCTTCCTCGAAGTTGCAGAAGATCCTCTCCCTGAGAGACGCACTGCCGTAGCCGCAGTCGAAGGCGAGCTGGTTTATGAGCATGTGAGCAAGAGTGTGCATCATCACGAACTTTGCGGAGACATTGCGAGGTTCCTGGCCGCGTGAGATCCGGTTCCTCTCGTAGGTTTCGAGGAGTTGCCGGAGCCTCGATCCCGAACGCTCCGATTGTTCGAGCCATTCTCTGATCCTGAGATTGTTCAATTCCAGAAAGACACCTTCTCCTCTGACCACTATCGCCGGCAACCAGTTAATACCTGAGCCGTTCGAGAGAGACTGGAGCCGGTCGGAGGCGAGATCACCCTCCGGCGGGTTGAGCCTTGTAAACCCCGCCAGCGCCCTTGTCTCGCGCAGCTTTCGCACCAGACAGATACCCGAGAAAAGGTCGGACACCTCCGCCGGATACTCCGTTACGTCCTTCACATCAACGAGAAGCTCTGTGTCCGGTCCCCCGCGACCGCTCCGGAGAGCATCGTACTCCTGACGGCGATACCCTTCCTCGAGGGGCGTTCCTTCCTCCGACGGCAAGCCGTCGAGTTTGCGTTGCGCCGCCGCTATCAACTCTTCAGGATCAAGCTCCAGCATCTCCGCCGCTGTTTCAGCCCTGGTTCGATCAATATACTTACCTTCAAGCAGTCCGGTGGATAGAGAACTCCATATCTTCGGATTCTCCAGTGCCTTGATGATGGGGCCGTCGGTATCTTCCGCCCACAGAGGCAGGTATATAGAGCCGACCACCTGCGGAAAGTACACATTCGATGCGCCTCTTTGAACTACCCTGAGATATTGACCGCACCCATCCTGACTGTCACCCCCTTTGCCCATCCACGGTTGATGACCCCTGCAATCGTATCCGATGGCGTTGTGAAGAGATCCTTCCTTAAAGACATTGCCAAGAGTCCTCTCCGCGCCGCAGGTGCAGGTGATCTTGATCCCCGAAAGGCTTGCGGACGACCTGCCCGCCCTGAAACGCAGCACACACCCATCAGTCTTTCCACCGTCCTGATGAACCCACTCCATGAACGGGAAGTCCTGTATGTGGCCCATGTCGCAGGCCGCCAGAATTCGCATCGGTATGAGGCGTGGACGCCGGTTCTCTGGTCGGGTGGAGCAGTCCATACCCTGGCCGAACTGTGGGCCTCGACAGCGGTCAACTCTCGGCTGAAAGAGCGGGACATAGTCCATAAACCCGCATTGAGGACAGTAGTGCCAGCGAGGAAACCTTACGTAAGGGATGGTCTGGTTGGGGTGAGTAACGCCCTCACCGGGATCCCGGTGTTCCGGCGGCAGCCTGAGATGGTCCACGCGAAGTCTGCTCTGCAAACGCTCCTCTCTGACCTGCCAGTCTGGCGGACAATCCTCCCGCGCGAACGGCCAGGCGTCGAGACCCGCCACCATCAACGACTCGTCTCGCGGAAAGTTGGTTATGGCCCCTACGCCAAACGGACTGATTAGTTGAGCACGTCGCACGGGCTTTCTTGCGGGCATGGCTCCTCCTTTCTCACTCCGCAGACTGCGGATATGACATCAGCATCTGGGCGTTGCAGGTAGCGTCAACGTTACGCATGGACGAAGGAGTGGGAATGGCCTTATCCATCCATGCTGGTAACGGCTTGTTTCCGGCAGGATACATCATCGGTATATCGTCTCCCGGGGGACCGAAGTTACCGTAGCCATTGGGGGGCGCTATCTTCCAGCTCTCAATGAACCTGTCCAGTTCTATGGCAGTCTGGTGCAGTTCGTCCGAATCCACGCTCTCTACACGCTCCAGTATTACTCTTCGAACTCTCTCGAACAGTTCATCACGAGGTACGGGACTGCCAGGACTCCGCCTCTCAGAATCATTGCCCCAGAATCGAACCAGCGTCACCACGAGCGCATGAAGTGCCCTCTCCCTGACTGGAATAGCGAACGGCGTAACGCTGGTCGGCTCCACATGACGATACGTTGCTTCATGGTATGACCTGAAGTGTTCAAAGTGAGATCTGTCGCGCGGCTTCGAAGGATTGTAGATGGTAGTGACCAATCCCGGTTCCCGTCTCCCAACCCTGCTGGTAGCCTGAATATACTCTGAAGTCGTCTTCGGTTGGCCAACGACGGCCATCAGTCCCAGTCTCGATACATCAAGGCCGACCTGGATCATGTTGGTCGCAAGGCAAACATCAACCGGTCGAGAGTCATCATCCACGTATGGAGTAAACAACTCCTGGAGAGTTTCCGGGATCTGACTGCTCTGTATGCGACTGGTGAGTTCGAGATCGCGGCTGATGAAGCGTCTCTTCGCCGCTGCAGTCTCTCCACCGTCTCGCTTCGTCAGACCAATTCTGTCCCACATGGCGTTGAGTCGCTCGCGGATGTCCGCCTGAATTAGCGTTGCAGCATGTCCAAGTTCGCGCAGGCTGTTGAAATAGACCATGAGCGTCCAGTAAGGATCTCTGAGCTTCGGATCGATCACGGAAGCACTCTTCACTGCCTGAAGCAAGGCGGACAAAACGTTGACCTGCGCCGTTACGTGTGAGGGAAGGGCTGATGCAAAGATACCGACGTAAAGCCGACCACTCACGTCCGTTCTCTCTTCCGCAAAGAAAGAATCTCCAGCCGCGAGTCCCTGGGGAGGAAACAGGAAGGCTTTCTCTTTTTCTCTACCGTAGAGTGCGCTTATCTGTTCCGGCGCACGCGAGATCGTTGCCGTTGATGCCACGATCTTCGCTGGTATGCTCCGAGATTCGGTTTTTCTCTCGCACAGCAGATCGATCACAGTCTCATAGTGACCGACCATCGAGCCGAGCGGTCCGGATATCAGGTGAAGCTCGTCCTGAATAATCAGTTCTGGAGGACTGTTCTCAGACCCAAAACCGAAAAGACTTCGCGCTTCCGGCCTCCACGGAAGCATGGCAAACTTGTCTACTGTCCCGATAACCAGCGTAGGAGGCTCCGCATAAATTGCGTCGTCGATTATCTGTAAAGGAAGAGAATCCCTTCCGAAAAAGTCACAGACTTCATCCTCACATCCAAAACGAACGCGCGCAGGATTTTTTAGCTTCCTGTAGCCCTTGCATTTGATGTGATTGTCTTTCCTGACCGGTCCCATCTGCGCTCCGCACCAGGGACAGCGAAGCATTATGAACGGGTTTTCGCGGCTTGAACCGTCTGTCAGGTCTTTGAGTGCCTTTACCCCGTTCTCTTCCCGGTTTGGTGTAACAGCACCTCCAACCCAGAGACCTATCGTGATCGGGGAGGAGCCAAGTTCAGACTCTCGCTCTCTTCGCAGACGTTCAAGGGCGCAGATGAGCGAAGCAGCTCTCTGAAACTGCTGAGTCGTCAGCAGGCGTAGCGTGTAGCGCATCAGAGCGGTAGTTCCCGAGTTGGACGGATTTCTGAGTCTGCTCAGCAGGATCGTGAACGCTGCGAGGCCCAGATAAGCCTCGGTCTTACCACCTCCGGTAGGGAACCAGATGAGATCAACGATTTCTCTATCCTCCGACTCAGGATCAATTATCGAGCGAAGGTTCATCAGAATGAAGGCGAGCTGAAACGGCCTCCATGCTTTTTCGCTGGCGCTGGCATCTTCGTAGCTTGGCGGCTGGAAAGGACGCTCGAGCTCCAGCGGACTACCTTTACTCCTGCTCACCCAATCACGGCCTTCTTCTGATGAGATGCGGTAGTGTATCTGCTGCATCAAGATCGCCCGGTTCATCAGAGCAAACGCTTCTCGTGCGGTCACGTCGTGAGACAGAAGATCTATCCCATCCTCAGCTCTTCTCAGACACTCCCGACACAGGTCCATATGACTCCGCGCGGTATCCTGCAAAGATTCAGACACACTATTCCTGATGAGCTTCTCCTGCTCTTCTATCCATGCCCGGTATTCTTCAGCGAGACGTGTACAGAGACTCAGGTTTCCATCTGCATCGGAAAGGTGGAGCATTGATAACTCCAGTCCTGCGATTGAGCGAGGGAGTACTGGCCGGACCTCATACATCGGCATGGTTTCTGACCAGATTTTCGCGGATCTGCCATGCTCTGGATCTTCCCAGTCAGCCGCACATCCGTGTCCTACTGCGAAAACTTTCTTGTGCCGATAGAGAAGTCGAAGAGAGGCTTCTTCTTCATCAGCCGGGGAACCGGGACGCTCAGGGTATTCGAGGAAGCACGTTTCGCCCAAAGCGTTCTCCACGGAGAAAGTACACTGAAAAAAGCACTCGCGGTCCTGAGGCGCGTTACCCTGTGCTACTTTTCGGTTGACGAGTGTAAACGTCACAAGCCGCTCATGTTTGGAATTTCGAGGACGGCTCAGCACATGCAGTTCAAGGTCAGAGACTTTGCCATCTGATCGTACTGGAAAGCGTGCTGACTTCGCACTGTCCCCGAGCAATTCTCTATCGTTGAGTAACAGGGTGTCCTTTATTTCGGAACGATAGTGAGCTTCGTACTGGACGGTTTGGCCCTGTTTGTTAATCCACTCGTGGTCGGGCAGCACTCTCTTCTCATAGACTCCGGCTGACACCTCTATCTTCAATGTTTCGGGAACTCGCACCAACGCACTGATTCCCATTGCGCTCGGTAGATACTGGTTTGCCAGGTTGACTTCCTGATCCGGGTCAACTGACTCTTCGCTCTGATGACTCCCGGCTCCAGCTTTGCTGTAGCTATTTTCAGGGGTCGGATCTTCGACCTCTTCTCCTTCGAGTGCGACTGGCTCAGCAGCTTCAACGTCCTGTTCGTCAGCATCGTCTTGAAGAGCTACGTCCGCCTGTTGCGGAAAGAGAACTCCCGCGCTGTATCTCAGGCGGGGTGGATCCTGTTGCCTTAGAATCTCCTCTCCGTTTGGCTGCACAGCAGGCAATCCGGGCGAAGGATTGGGACCGATGAGTTCTTTCTGGAGAAAATCAACCATAGACTTCCTCATCGCAATAGAGCTGTTTATTGCTTCCATTCGTCCCTCAGCTTTCTTGTTGTCATCTCCTTTATATAGGAGCGTGTACCTTCACTCAGCAACACAGTAAGGTGACTTCTGGCTCTCGACATTCCAACGTAGAGCAAAGATTGCGGTTCTGCACTATCGATCGCGTCAACATCGCACATCACAACAACTTTGCTCTCCATGCCCTTGAAAGAGTGAATAGTCGAAAACGTGACTTCGTCGCTTACCTTGCTCCCGGTTCCCTGTCGAAGCACATGAACACTTATATCCTTGCTTTTTGAGACTGTTGACGCAACAGAGTTTTCAAAGCGCCTCGGCGAGAGGATCACAATATCCTCAGGTAGTATGCTGTCGTTCAGCAGCTCTTCGAGTACCTCAGTCAGAATCTTCGACTGATGATCCCGGTTACGCCAGTAACGATAGTCCACCGCCAGACCTTCAACGTGTCCGAGCCTGTACGGTAGGGACTGAAAGCCAGAGAGAAATCCTGTTTCCTCGGCTATCTGTCGGGTGTTCCTGCAGTTCAGCGTCAACTGCTCTCTGGCGTAGTGGGGACAGTAGCTCTCAAGCAACTCCTCGGCGTTCTCTTCACCATTCCCACTGTAGATGGCCTGGTTTGTAAAATCACCGCCGATGATCCAGTGACCTCCCGCAAGGCCACCGGACAGCCAGGCATTCAGAGCGTTCATTGCTGAGGAGTGCAGCAGATCCTGAGCCTCGTCAATTATCAGCATGTCAAAGGGGGCTTCGGATTCACTACCTGCAAGCTCGCCGTAGAAGGGAAATATCACATTCCACATTTCACGCTCGCTGCGCGTCCTTGTCTGTTCCTCGAACTCACTCGCGTGCGGGGAATGGAGAATCAGCTCGCGGATGCACCGATGGAAGCTTCCGCATGTGACTCCCGGAAGCCCTTCTGTCTGCGTTGCAAGCCAGTCACCGAGTACTCTGTTGAAGCAGACAAATAGCGTCCGAATACCTACTGCCGATGAGCGTCTGGCATGTTCGAGACTGAGCAGCGTCTTGCCGGTGCCAGCCGGACCTTTGATCAAACACCGCTTGTTATCCGCAAGGCGATCAAGAACATCATACTGCTCTTCGGTTAGCCTGAGCAGCTTTTCTTCTGTTCTTCTGACCAGTGTAGAGCGAGCAACAACGACCTCGAAGTCAGGTCTCAGAAACTGGCAGATTTCTCGTATTGTCCTGGGTGTAAACTCTGGCGATTTGTTCGCTCCCAGCTTCCTGCGCTGGTTCCTGAGCAGATTCTTGATTGTTCGTGAGATCGGATGTCTCAGACTGTCTTGGTCAATAGATTCCCATGGCTCAAACTCTGGCGTTCTTGGTGGAGACAAAACGTCAGGGAACACAGCCGCATATCCAGTGATGCACTCACTTGCCTGATGACCCGGACCAAATTTCTTTCCGAGTTCTTTGCGGAGTGCGAACATTCCTTCTCTGGCCTGCATAAATGGGCTGCGCTTCATCTGGTGCTTTTTGCCATGTCTGTCTGTCGTGTACCAGATACCATCGGCACAGGCGATTTCCCCACCCTTGACCTCAAGGCAGATCAAACCACCTTCAGGAACGAGTACGACAAAGTCGATTTCGCCGTACGGTTTCCTGGATCTCCTGCTCAGGCCAAGTGAATGGAGAACGGTCCATGATTCCGTGTCTGGGTCGTTCTTGAACAGGTTGAACAGGCGTTTCTCTGCACTGCTGGACGTGCAGTCATCGTACTGCGGCGGGATCATCCGCGCCACGAGTGGCCTCCGCCTACGTCGGATTTCTTCTCATTCCGTTAGCGTTCTCTGAGCAAACGGTTGACCTTACTCGCCGGGTACTTTTCCAGTTCCGTGCCGATTTCCTCTACTTCTACTATCTGACGTTCTCCAAAGCCCAGATCAACCTTCCCGCCACCATCCCCGATAAGATTTCTCCTGCCTGACAGCTCTTCGAGAAGCCATGCCGAGATCTGGTGTCCGGCACTCCGGTGTTCATTGCGAACTCTACATATCGCTTCCCAGACTAGATCAGGGTCGTCTGAAAAAGTACCCTTCGTTGCTCTGGCTATGACCTGAACATCCAGCTCTGAGAACGGACCTATACGGTTTCTATTCTGGAGCCAGCTTCTGATAGTAGGCTCGGTTTTCTTCAGTCCATAGCTTTTCAACAGTCGATGCAGCTCCCGGGCGCTTCCTCCACGCGCTAATAGAGCTTCACGCCAGACGTTCGCAAGCTTTCTCAACTTTCTATACTCTTCCCGCCCTATGGATTCCTCTGCAAAGAGCTGCACCACATCTTTGTCGCTGCCCTCCCGGAAAAGAACGAAGTCACCAATCTCCAGTTCATTTACCGTGCGCTCGGGAACAGTGCCTGTAGATGGCTCGTGGCCTGTGAGCAGGGTCGTGACGACCGGCACTTCTCTGGACTCGAGTAAATAAGCGTAAAACTCACCAGCAAAACCGACGTATCTGCTCTCGCAGTTATCCGCGCTGGAATATGTCGAAGGTTTCGTTCCTTTCCGCCGCCGCAGTATCTTTCGCTCTATCTCAAAGATAGAAGGCGTCTTGGAATCATCCCCCACGATCTGGATAGCTTCCTCTACGGAGCTATCTGGAACGGAGAATAGTTCTTCCGGTATCCCTGAGATGGCCGATCTCTCACCATTATCTATTCGATTATTCAACCTTTCCTTCGAGAGACGCAACCTGTAAGACTCCAGCCATATCTTCTCGAAAGGATACCCGAGCAGAGATATGCGGGGGGATGTGTACTTCCTGACGAGCTTTCCGAACCGCTCTGAGTTCAACCAGGAAGTCAGGATTATCTGGTCGAAATCCTCATCTTTCGGCAAATTCCGATCCCATATGACTGGAGTATCGATGCCCTGCTGTTGAAGCCAGTTGAGTACGGGCGCAACGTTTTCAGAGTAGCGCGTCACGATCAGAGTCCTCTGGTCCCCGTTACCCTTCTGAAGCAGTCCCAGAAGGGTCTCGCCTTTCTTTTCCCCGACCCTGAGTCCGTGCGTGTTGCTGGAGATCAAACGGGAAAGTGTCACACAGGATTCAGAAATATGCTCTTCTACCTCATCGGATATATAGTTTGACCGCTTTGAGATGGAAGCTCTAATTTCATTCAGACGACCGTGCAACTCTATCTTCTCGCCCACGTTGAGCGGCACGCAGCGGTCGGAGATTGAGAACAGAAGGTTGAACAACTTGCCGAGGCACCTCTTCGCTTCCTCGTCGCTGTCAGGTTGCTTGAGATCATTGCTTGCTCTCTGAAGATTCTCTGCAGCGAATTCCACAGATTCGTCGCGGCAAATCACGTCTGCCAGCTTCAGCTCTTTGTAATTCCTTGCGGCGGTTAAAGTTCTATTGAAGAAGCTGGATCCGACTCTGCTGGAGTTATCATGGTCCAGATGTACCTCCTCCCGGGAAACGTGCCAGACCATGAAGTCTCTATCCTTCAGAGTTTCAATTGCTTCATTATCATTGTGCGAGGCTACGACGATCAGCTTCTGAGACTCTGTAATTTCATCGCAAGCCTGAAGATTCCGGATTAGACTCCGGGGATCGTCACAGATAACTACCTGGGAGAACGAATTTCCCATGAGGCTGGCTTCGGCAATGTTTTCGATGCTATGAGAAATTGCCAGCAGTGGTTCTCCCTCGACCTGATAAGCGTCTGAAGAGGATAGAGTTCCATCTTCTTTCACTGTCCCCCACGGCAGAGCCTCGGCGAGAGCTACGGCATTACTGACCGTTCCGTTGCATCTTGAACACTCTGTAGAAGAAAGAAACCTCTCGAAACCGGATTTAGATGTCAGGTACAGAACCCGGTTTCTCAGCATGCTCGTATTCCCGTGACTCTGGATGTCGAGCAAAATATCGAGGGCGCTGCGCTGCGTGATGTTGGATAGAGGAGTATTGACTTTACCCGGTTTTGTAGTTTTGGTGGTTGGCTCTAACCTGAGAACATCCTCGATGGCTATAGTTCTCTTGTTGTTACCCTTTAAGGTTTCTAGCTGGATAAATCTTCCTGCGTACTCGGGTCTTGGCGGGGCGATGCCCGCGTATCGGTAAACATGCCCTGTGGGCCAAACAATCACCCGCTGGCCCGGCTCGAATGTTCTCTGCGCGTAGTCGCGGGCTAGATCATCGAACTCGCGCGTCAGCTTCGAGAGAGCAAGCAGCGTGGCGGCAGTGCAGGCCACGCGAGAGGCGTCTGGGAAAACAAAACAGCAGCCCCTGCGATCCGGACTATCGGCCGCAGCCAGCAGGAGGCCCAGAAAACGAGGCAGCGGTTCCCGGCCTGATTGGCTCTCTGCTATGCGTAGGGACGTTAGAAGCGGATAACGTCTCTCTAATTGATTTGTGAGTTCTGTCACACCCGCCCCCACCCCACGGACTTTACCATTGTCGTCTGGGCTACGTCTTAGTCCCTCGCCTGGATCATCGGTCAGATTCCGAATCTCCTTTAGTTTCGTCGGTACGCAACGCTATCATCCGTGTCCCGTACCACAGGCGACTTTGCGTAATCCAGACCAGCCATTTCAGCAATCTTTGACAGCCGCGCTTTCAGA
>Ga0183260_10004659_pt1 | contig 10857 bp, 9 predicted proteins | sample AntDrymUQ4972206_2_FD_129768 | JGI IMG/M metagenome (GOLD analysis project Ga0183260, IMG submission 129768) | Polar desert sand microbial communities from Dry Valleys, Antarctica - metaG UQ497 (22.06) (version 2) (version 2) | ecosystem: Environmental > Terrestrial > Soil > Desert | place...
CTGACCGGCGAAATCTCGCGGGAGCTTGATCTCGGGTTCAGCGTGCGCGATTTCCTGGCTGCGTTGCTTGGCTCCATTGTCATCAGCCTGGTCGGCTTCGCATTGTCATCGGTGATCGGCAGCTCGCGCATGGCCGGACGCCTCCTCTGACGGCATCTTCCGAGCCGATGCAGCGCGCCCCATGGCCGATCGGCTTGGTGTTCGGCGCATCCGTCGCGTTGATCGTCACGCTCGTCGGCCCCTTGCTGCTGTTCAACCCGTGGTTCACCTCGGCGCTTCAGGCGCGGCACGAGGTCGCTGCCTCGTTCGACACGGAGCAGCCGGAGATCGACCGGGTCACCGCCGAGATCCTGGGTGACCTGTACGTCGGCGGGTCGTTCGAGTCATCGCTGGGCGGAGATGCGTCCCTACTTGACGCGAGCGAGAGGTCGCACATGTCGGACGTTTCTCGCCTGGTCCAGCTCCTGGCCGGCGTGGCCGTGGTCTCGCTCATCGTGGCGGGCGTCACCGGAGCGTGGCTGCGCCGCGAGCCGCAACGCCGTGGCCGCATCCTGCTGGTTGCCGGCGGAAGTATCGGCGTGATCGCCATCGTCCTGGCCGGCACGTTCGCCGTGGCCTTTGAGCCCGCCTTCCTCGTTTTCCACCAGCTGTTCTTTCCCCCGGGCACGTACCTGTTCGAGACCGGCTCCGAGCTGCTTCTGCTGTTCCCACAGGGCTTCTGGTTCGACGCGGCCCTGGTTGCGGGCGTGGTGATCATCCTCAGCGCGCTGGTTGTCAGCCTCATGGGTCTGCGCGGTTGCCGACGCCCGGCGACGTCGGCCCGAGCCTGATCTAGACTCGAATCATATGGGCCCCGGATGGAGGGTCGGCCGCCTGGCCGGCATCGACCTCGCGATTCATCCCAGCTGGCTGGTCATCGCCTTTCTCGTGACCTACTCGCTGGCCGAGTTCCAGTTTCCCGCCCAGTTCGGCGGCTGGACCACGCCGCTGTACTGGATCGTGGCCGGGGCTACGGCAGCGCTCTTCTTCGCATCGGTCCTGGCGCACGAGTTCTCGCACGCCCTGGTGGCACGTCGCTTCGGCTTGAAGGTGGAGGGAATCACGCTCTTCATCTTCGGCGGCGCAACGAGCATCGACTCCGACTCGCGCACGCCCCGCGAAGAGGCGTTGATCGCGGTCGCTGGCCCGGCAGCCAGCATCGTCATCGGCGGCGTATTGCTCGGAATCAACGTGTTCATCGCACAGGAGCAGCTCGGTGCCCTGGTCGGTTGGCTCGGCGTGATCAACGTCATGCTGGGCCTGTTCAACCTGATTCCCGGGTTCCCGATGGACGGCGGTCGCGTCCTGCGCGCCATCATCTGGAAGGTCCGCGGAGACCGGTTGGCCGCGACGCGCAACGCCGCGGTGGTCGGGCGGATCTTCGCCTACCTTCTCATCGCGGGCGGCGTCTTCTTGGCGCTGCGGCCTGGCGGGCTGTTCAGCGGCCTGTGGCTGGCCCTGATCGGGTGGTTCCTGTCGAATGCGGCGGAGGCGAGCGCGGCCCAGGCCGGCGTCGAGCACAGCCTGCACGGCGTGCGGGTACGTGATGCCATGGATCTCGAGCCGCCGTCGGTCTCGCCCAATGAGCCGGTCGCCGAGCTCGTTCAGGAGCGGTTCCTGCGGGGCGCGGACCGAGCCTTCCTGGTGCGCCACGATGACGGCGGGCTTGCCGGCCTGGTGACGCTCGGCGACGTCCAGCGTCTGCCGCGGGACAATTGGGATGGAGCGCGCGTGACCGATGTCATGACCCGTTACGCGAATCTCGCCACCATCGGGCCCGATGCGCCGCTGGCGGACGCCCTGCGCCTGATCCAGGAGCGCGAGATCGGCCAGCTGCCGGTCATCGAGGATGAGGCGCGCCTTCCGGTCGGCCTGGTCACGCGTCGGGGGATCCTGCGCCTGATCGAGGCTCGCATGAAGCTGGGCCTGTGATGGACCGATGCTGAAGGTGGAGGACGCCCTCGAACGGCTCCTCGCGCAAGTTCGTCCCTTGGGTGCGGAGCGGGTGTCGCTGGCGGATGCACTGGGACGCGTTCCTGTGGATGCACCGCTCATGGCGGCCCATGACGTTCCGCCCTTCGCGAACTCGGCCATGGATGGCTATGCCGTCCTGTCTCGTGAGGCCGATGCCGAGCGCCGCGTGATCGGTGAGTCGCGCGCCGGAGGTCCCGTGCCTGCCGCGGTCGAGTCGGGCACGGCCGTTCGGATCATGACCGGCGCGCCGATGCCCGCCGGTGCCGACGCCGTGATCCCGATCGAGGACGCTTCGGAAGCCGATGAACGGGTGCGCTTCACGGCAATGCCGGCGCCCGGCGCGCATGTGCGGGCAGCCGGGCACGACGTGGCGAGCGGGACCGCTGTGCGCCTCCTGCGTCAGCCGATCACCTCATCGACGATCGGTCTGCTCGCGGCACTCGGGATTGCCGAACTCGAGGTCCATCGAATACCGCGCGTGGCCATCCTGTCCACCGGGGATGAGCTCCAGCCGGTCGGCGCTTTGCTCGAACCTGGCCGTATCCACGACGCCAATGGGCCAGCGCTGGCGGCGGCCGTCACCGAATCAGGCGGCGTGCCGGTCGTGCTCGAAACAGCAGGCGACGATGCCGCGATCATCGAGGAACGCATCGGAGATGGCGTCGGGCGTGCCGATCTCCTGCTCGTTTCTGGCGGCGTCAGCGTTGGCGCGCGCGATCACGTGCGGGACGTGATCGAACGCCTGGGCACGCTCGACTTCTGGCGCATCGCGGTCCAGCCGGGTAAGCCGCTCGCTTTCGGTCGGGTCGGTCAGCGTCCGGTTATCGGCCTTCCCGGCAACCCCGTGAGCGCACTTGTCACCTTCGAGCTGTTCGTGCGGCCCATGCTGCGCCGCATGCTCGACATCAACGGCGACGGTCGGCTGCGGGTGCGCGCCCGCGTTGACGAGACGATCGGCACGGATATCGGTCGTCGAACGTTCGTGCGCGTCCGGGTCGAGGCCGATGGCGACGAGTACCGCGCCAGCTCTGCCGGCGGGCAACTGTCGTCGCAGCTTCTTCCGCTGGCATCGGCGAATGGGTTGCTCGTGGTGCCTGAGGGCGTGACCGATACCGTGCAGGGCACCTTCTACGAGACGATCTTGCTGGGAGCGGTCGAATGACGAAGCCGAGTCACCTTGATGCCGATGGGGCTCCGCGCATGGTCGACGTGGGCGACAAGCCGGTGACGTCGCGCCGAGCAGTGGCCTTGGCGATGGTTCGCATGCGGCCGCACGTGCTTGCCTCGCTTCTCGATGCCGGTGGGCCCAAGGGCGATGCGTTCGTGACCGCTCGGCTGGCCGGGATCGGCGCAGCGAAACGCACGAGCGATCTCATCCCACTCTGCCACCCATTGCCGCTCGACCGGGTCGACGTGGAACTGACGCCCGACCGCTCGGCTGGGACCGTGGCCATTCGGGCCGAGGCGCGCGCCACCGCTCGCACCGGTGTCGAGATGGAGGCGCTGACCGCAGCCTCGGTGGCGGCTCTCACGCTGTATGACATGGCGAAGGCGCTCCAGCGCGATATCGTGATCGAGCGCATTGAGCTGCTGCAGAAGTCCGGAGGCCAATCCGGCGACTATGGGCATTCAGCGATCACGCCGGCGACTCACGAAGCTGCGGTCGTGACCTGCTCGAACCGATCCGCGACGGGGGAGCGCGAGGACACGTCCGGGCCGGCGCTGGTGGAGCGACTGCGCAATGCCGGGTTCGATGTCGCTCCGGACCCCATCGTGGTCGCCGACGACGAGCCGCAGATCACGTCGTTGCTCGCGTCGCTGGCTGACGCCGGTCATCGGCTCATCATCACCACCGGCGGAACCGGGTTGACGCCATCCGATGTCACGCCCGCCGCGACCCGTCGCGTGATCGAGCGAGAAGCACCCGGCCTGGCCGAGCTCATGCGCGCTTCCGGCATGGCTTCAACCCCGATGGCCGCTCTCTCGCGTGGGCTGGTTGGCACGCGCGGGCGGACGCTGATCGCCAACCTGCCCGGCTCGCCGAAGGGCGCCGCCGAGTCCCTTGACGCGCTTCTTCCCGTCCTGCGTCACGCGCTTGACCAGCTCGCCGGCGGGGACCACTGACACGCGGCTACCATGGCGCCCATCCATGGAACCCAGCATTCCGTTCTACCCGCTCATCGTTTTGCCTATCGCGGCCGCGGCCTTCTTCTTCTGGCGGCGCGCGCGCTGGCATCTCGCGGTGCTGCGCGAGGGGCGGCCGCTTGACCGATTCGACCGCATTCCGGATCGGATCAAGTCGCTGGGAGTCTTCGTCCTCGGGCAGAAGCGCCTGCTCCAGGACATCGGTCCCGGCCTGACGCACGCGTTCGTGTTCTGGGGCTTCATCGTGTTGCTGGCCACGACCGGGAACTACCTGACCAACGGGTTGGTGGAAACCATCGTGGCTTGGCCCTTCGGCGGCTTCCTGTGGAGTCTCACCGTTTTCTTCGCGAACGTGTTCGTGGCGCTCGTGCTCGCATCGGTCATCTATTACGTCGTTCGCCGAACGGTCACCAGACCAGCACGCCTGGCGCTGACGCGAGATGCATTCGTCATCCTGGGCCTCATTTTCTCGATCGTCATGACCGAGTGGATTGGCGACGCGTTCGCCTACGTCATCGAGCCGGACAGCCATTCGCGCATGTGGGCGGTCATGGCCGGACCGTTGAGCCTGGCGCTGGAGGGCATCGGTCAAGAAGCGGCGGTGGTCGGCTACGGCGTCTTCGGGTGGGCGCACATCCTCCTGGTGCTCGGGTTCGGCGCCTATCTGCCGTACAGCAAGCACTTGCACATCATCAGCAGCGAGCCGAACGTCTACTTCCGCAACCTCGAGCCGCGCGGGGCGCTGCGAAAGATGGACCTTGAGGCGGAGCCCGATGAAGGCGAGGAATTGCCAATCTTCGGCGCGAAGGGGCTGAAGGACCTCACCTGGCGCCACCTGGCCGATGGACTGGCCTGTACCGAATGCGGCCGCTGCATGGAGTTCTGCCCGGCCTCCATGACCGGCAAGACACTCAGCCCCAAGCACCTGATGGAGGGGCTACGCGACCAGATCGTGGCGGCCGAGACGGCGCTTGCGGCTGCTGCTTCGGCGCAGCGGGCGTGGAAAGGTGGGGCAAATGGAGGCGCTGCGGCCTCGGAGGATGCGCTGGGACTGGCGCGTGGACGGGCCGAAGAGGCGCTGAGCCTGCCGCTCATGGACAACGTCATCCCGGAGGAGGCCGTCTGGCAATGCACCACCTGTGGCTGGTGTGTCGAGGGCTGCCCGGTGTTAATCGAGCACGTCGACACGATCGTCGAGATCCGTCGCAATGCGGTGCTGGAAGAGAGCAAGTTTCCCAAAGAACTCAACGCAGCCTTCCGCAACATGGAGAATGCCGGCAACCCGTGGGGACAGCCCAAGTCGGCGCGCATGGACTGGGCCAAGGGCCTGGATGTCCCGGTGCTTGGACAGACCGATGCGCCCGCTCGCGCCGCGGCGGGCGACACGCCCTGGCGAACGATTCACGCATCGGCTCCGGCGGGCGACCCGCTCGAGGGTCGCGTCCTGTTCTGGATCGGCTGCGCGGGCGCCTTCGATGATCGCAATCGCAAGGTCGTGCGCGCCATGGCCCAGCTGCTGCGCCAGGCGGAGGTGCCGTTCGCGGTGTTGGGGACTGGTGAGACCTGTACGGGAGATCCGGCGCGTCGGGCCGGGAACGAGTACCTGTACCAGATGCTTGCCGAGGAGAACGTCGCCGCGCTGTCCGCAGCGCACGCGGAACATGGGATCTCCACCGTGGTCGCGACCTGCCCGCATTGCTTCAACACCATCCGCAACGAGTACCCGCAGTTCGGACTGTCGGGCATCCAGGTCATTCATCACACGCAGCTGCTGGATCGGCTTGTGGCCGAAGGCCGGCTGGTGCCAACTGAGCATCACGAGGCAGTGGTGGCCTACCACGACGCCTGCTACCTGGGCCGATACAACGAGGTGTACGACGAGGGCCGCCGCGTGGTGGAGTCCGTTCCAGGGCAGTCGGTGGTGGAAATGGACCTCCATCACCGCAAGGGCATGTGCTGCGGAGCCGGCGGTGCGCGCATGTGGATGGAGGAGCACGAGGGCACGCGGATCAATCACAAGCGAGTTGAGCAGGCGCTCGAGAAGTCACCCGATGAGATCGCGACCGCCTGTCCCTTCTGCCTCATCATGCTGCGTGACGGCACGACCGACCTTGACCGGACCGATGTTGCGGTCCGCGACGTCGCCGAGCTCCTGGCCGATGCCACCGGTGCCTGGAACCGCGACGTGGGCGCACCCGAGCCGTGACCACGCCGCCGATTCTTCGTGAGTTTCCGGATCCTTTCGAGTCAGAGCGACTTCTCATCCGCGCGCCACGGCCCGGCGACGGTGCCGATGTGCATCCGGCCATCAGTGAGTCGCTCGCCGAGCTGCGTCCGTGGATGCCGTGGGCGCAGGGGGAGCAATCGGTGGACGACGCCGAGGCCAACGTTCGCCTGGCGCACGCCGATTTCCTAGCCCGTCGCGACCTGCGCCTGCACCTCTACCTTCGCGAGGACGGAACCTTCGTTGGATCGAGCGGCCTGCACCGCATCGACTGGACCGTGCCTCGATTCGAGATCGGCTACTGGTTGCGCACCAGCATGGCTGGCCACGGCTTCGCGACGGACGCCACCCGCCGGATCGCCGACTTCGCCTTCGACGACCTCGGCGCGGAACGAGTCGAGATCTGGTGCGATGCGCGGAACGAGCGCAGCGCGGCGGTCGCCATGCGCGCGGGATTTACATTGGAAGCTCGCCTGGACCGCAATCGCCGTGACACCAGCGGAGAGCTTTCCGACTCGCTCTGCTTCGTCAGACTGCGAGCGTCATGAAAGAGGCACGAAGTTGCCAGATTCCGCTGCGGCGTGGTTGTTGAGACACGGTCCCGCGGCAGACAGGCGGGGCACAGTCACCGTTGCCACCTGCCGACCACGATCGGCTTAGGCCAGATCCGGAGGCGCTGCGCAGAGCTGGTGCCATCAGTCTGAGCTTGAGGCGGCCGAGTAGGCCCCTCCGACAAGGGCTTGATCGAGCCCAAGCCGACGGTGATTCGTACCTGGCAATCCCCAACCTGTCGTGCTGCCAGACCCGGTCCCGATTGATCCCTGACGACACGCGGACCTGATGGGGCAACTCGGCGCGGCGAAGGCCCTGGAGTCGGCGATAAGTGCGGAATCCGCAATATGGAGAGCCGATCCTTGCGGAAAGTTGACCCCTTGACCTCCGGCGGCTAGCCTTCGCGGCATGGTTGTGCGCAGCATCGGGCAAAGCGGGCGGAGGCCCGTGCTCGACGACCTTGACAAGGCGATCATCAAGTGTCTCCAGGCGGACGGCAGACGGCCGTACGCGCAGATCGGCCGCCAGCTCAAGGTCCCGGAGGCGACGGTCCGGCAGCGCGCGGAACGCCTCATCACGCGCGGCGTGGTGCAGATCGTCGGCGTGACCGATCCGCTGGCCATGGGGTTCCAGCAGCCGGCTCTGATCGGCCTCAAGGTAGATCCGGGGAAGCTGACGGAGATCGCCGACCAGATCGCCGCGCTGGATGAGGTCACCTACGTCGTGATCACCGCGGGACGGTACGACCTCTTCTGCGAGGTCGTGTGCGAGGACAACGAGCACCTGCTGCGGGTCCTGACGGACCGCTTCGCCGGCATTGATGGCATTCGCTCGACCGAGACGCTGGTCGAGCTCAGATTCGTGAAGGAGAGCTACCAGTGGGGAGCTCGCTAGGAGATCGACCGTGACGGTCACGCCACAGGAAATCAGTCGAGCGCGAATCGCCGATATCGGTGCGTGCGAGGAACAGGCCTACCGGGATCGCACGCCGAAGAGCGCCGCGCTGTTCGAGCGCGCACGCCAGTCGATGCCGCTCGGCGTGGCGAGTTCCTTCCAAGCCTACGATCCCTATCCGCTGTTCATGACCGATGCGCGCGGGTCGCGCATCTCCGACGCCGACGGCAACGAGTACATCGACTTCGACATGGCCTTCGGTGTACTTGCAGCGGGTCATTCGCATCCGCTCCTGGCCGAGGCGCTCCAACATCGCGTGGCCAACGGCACCTGCTACACGTTTCCGGTCGAGGATGGCATCGCGCTGGCCGAAGAGATCAAGCAACGCTTTGGCGCCGATCTCGTGCGGTTCAGCAACTCCGGCACCGAATCCACCATGGACGCCATCCGCGTCGCCCGAGGCTACACCGGGCGGGAAAAGATCATCAAGTTCGAGGGCGGCTACCACGGACACCACGACGACGTGCTGGTCAGCATTCAGCCCCCGCGCGACGCGATGGGACCGAACGAGTCGCCAGCCACGGTTCCGGCCAGCGCCGGGATCCCGCGCAGCCGCATCGCCGAGACCGTGATCGCACCCTTCAACGAGCCGGACATTCTCGCCGCCATCCTCCAGGCGCACCGCGGCGAGATCGCGGCGATCATCGTGGAGCCGGTCCAGTTCAATATCGGCGTCGTCCCGCCGAAGGAAGGCTATCTCGAGCGCCTGCGGGAGCTGGCGGATGAGCACGGCATCGTCCTGATCTTCGATGAGGTCAAGACCGGCGTCGTACTGGCCTGGGGCGGCGCCTACGAGCACTTCGGCGTGAAGCCGGACCTGTTCTGCCTGGCCAAGAGCATCGGCGGCGGGATCCCCATCGGCGCATTCGGCGGCAGGCGCGAGGTCATGGCATCAATCGAGACGCTCGAGGGCACCCCGGCCTTCACCGATGGCGCGGCCGGCAGCGGCATCGAACGCTCCACGATCCCCGGCGGCGCGAAGCGCGTCGCTCATCTCGGCACCTTCAATGGCAACCCGTTGTCAATGACCGCCGGGCTGGTGACCTTGACCCAGATCCTCACGAAGGACGCCTACCCGCGGTTGCACGCCATGGCGGATCGGCTCACTGCCGGTTGTCAGGCGGTGCTCGACCGGTACGGCCTGCCGGGGTATGCCATCAACGTGGGCCCGAAGGGCTGCGTCATGTTCACGCCTGGTCGGGTGACGAACTACCGCGACTTCATCGGCCTCGACGCCGGGTTGTGGGCCGCCAGCTTCTTCTATCTCGCCAACCGCGGCATCCTGCTTCCGCCGGGGCCCGATGACCAATGGACGCTCTCGGTCCAGCACACCGACGCCGACATCGACCGATACATCGAGGTCTTCGGCGAGTTCGCGGCCGAGCTGACTGACGGAAGCCGCGCATGATCGAGCGGATGGGCCGACCGCTGCGCGGCCTGTCGAATGGCGCGGCGAACATCATGGGCGCGATCTTCCGCGCGCTCGGCCGTCCCGGGAAACTGCTCCAGGACCTCCTCAACGGCTCGTGGCTGGGCCATTCGCTGCACGCCGTGCTGGTGGACGTGGTCATCGGCGCCGCCACGGCCGCATTGCTGCTCGACGTGCTGCGCGTCTTCTTCGCGGTCGAGGGCCTCGAGACGGCGACGACCTGGGTCATCGGCCTGGCGTTCGTGTCCGGCTTCGGCGCGATCCTCACCGGCCTGACCGACTTCAAGGACACCGCGCCCGACAGCGCGACGCGCGATGCGGCCGGGCTCCATGGACTGATCAACATCGCCGGCAACGGCGGCTTCGCCTTCTCGACCATGTCGCGACTCAATGGGAACCATGACGTGGCGTTCTGGGGGCTGCTCATCGGCTATCTGCTGATCAGCGTTGGTGGGTACATCGGTGGACACCTGGTGTTCAAGTACGGCTACATGGTCAATTACAACGCGTTCGCTCGAGGCAAGCGCGCCAAGGAGTTCACGCCGGTGATGCCTGCCGCCGATCTCTCTGAGGGCACCATCTCGAAGGCAAGCTTCGGCTCGACCGCGGTCGTGCTCGTGCGGCGCGGCGACGTCGTCTACGCTCTCAAGGACAGCTGCTCGCATGCCGGGGGACCGCTCTCGAAGGGCACGCTCGACGGCGACACGATCGAGTGCCCGTGGCACCAATCGGTCTTTCGTCTTTCCGATGGCTCGGTCGTCCATGGACCCGCTGGGTCGCGACAGGTGTCGTATCGGGCGCGGATCAACCGCGACCAGGTGGAGCTTCAAGGCCCGCACGACTGATCGGTGCGTTCCCAACCCGGAACCACCAACGGCTTGACGCCTGCCGTGATACATCGCGAAAATCGGCTCCCGTTGGGACAATTGCCGTCGTGGCGGGCAATAGCCGCGAAAGCGTGCCATGAGATGACGGTTCTGAGCGTGACCGAGCATGGTCAGGCCCTCATCTGCCGGCTAATGCCCGCCATCGCGGCGTATGACTCAACGCGGGTCACCGCAGCGACAAATGCCGTCCACACGGGCATTAGCCACAACCAACGAGCCGCTCGACGCCGACCCGCACCTCTCTCTCACTAGCCTCAGCAATTGCCGGTAGACTTGACGCTCCCAAGCTGAGCCGCCACCCGCACTCCGTGTGTCCGAGGAGCCCGAGTGACCTACCTCCCGACCGCCGATCACGATGAGTTGCGCGCCATGGTGCGCGAGCTGGCCAGCGAGCGGATTGCGCCGCGTGCCGCAGAGATCGACGAGAAGGCCGAGTTTCCCTGGGACCTCAAGGATCTCCTCGCAAGCCAGGATCTGCTTGGCACATGCTTCTCCGAGGACCATGGCGGCACGGCGCTCGACACGTTGGCCCAGACGATCCTGGTCGAAGAGATCTCCCGGGCCGATGCGACCACCAGCCTGATCCCGATCGTGCAGAAGTTGGGCGCCCTGCCCATCATCCTGGCCGGGACGACGGAGCAGAAGGACCGATA
>Ga0183260_10004660_pt1 | contig 10856 bp, 11 predicted proteins | sample AntDrymUQ4972206_2_FD_129768 | JGI IMG/M metagenome (GOLD analysis project Ga0183260, IMG submission 129768) | Polar desert sand microbial communities from Dry Valleys, Antarctica - metaG UQ497 (22.06) (version 2) (version 2) | ecosystem: Environmental > Terrestrial > Soil > Desert | place...
CTCAAGCATCTGGCCTACCAAAGCGGGCAAACGATCTATCGGATCAAGAGGGGTTTGCTCCACGACTACTTGGTGCAGCAACTCAAAAACCCGTCCGTCGAGATGGTTCTTGCGTAAGTCCTACCAAGGCTGAGTAGATAAACTTCTGCTATGCGTCTAGGATAACGATGCGCAGATGCAAGTCTGCAAAAGGAGGAGACAGCTTGCCGAACTCGTCTGAGCGTAAACAAATTATTGCAGAGCGGAAACGCTTGATTGAACGCAAAGAACGTCTCTGGGTTCGTGACGATTGGCGAGAGTTCGACGTATTCAAGGTGCCGGTCGTTGGTCTCGTTCTCAACGTCGACAATCGTCGATTTCGCGCAGAACGATTGTGGGCAGAAGAACAGTTGAGTCGTCCGCTAGATCCTGACAATTACCCGGATGATGAACGAAGTATAGAATCTTTGTTGCTAGACAGATCCCATCGCCTTCAAGGCGATCAAATCGTCGGAACGCCAAGTGACGACTACGAGGCGCTCAAAAACGATTGGTTGCGTCGTCGCCAAGTTTCACCTTTTTGGATTCGACCAGATGGGGATGTCCGCAACGGGAATCGGCGTCTGGCTATGATAAAGCGCCTTCAGCGAGAGAGCGGCGATACTGGCCTCCAATGGATTGAAGCCGTACTTCTTGAGCCGACTGATCTCGATGAACCTACGCTGCTCGAGATGGAGCAGCGCGAGCAGCTCACAGAGAACTTCAAGATACGCTACAACGATATCGATTACCTCTTGGCATTAAGGGAGGCTGCAGTAAACCGCGATGTGGATTGGTTCGACCGCGGGTCCATGGATGAGACCGCTGGTGAACTACAGACGATGGTTGAGAAGTCGTGGCGAGAGGTGCTCCGTGACTTGTACGCGATTAAGTATATGGACCAGTTCCTTGAGGACTCCGGCCAGCCTAGGCAGTATCATCGGCTCTTGGGCAAACTCGAGCGTTTCCGTGCTCTTGGAGAAACTATGCTTCAAATCGAAGATGAATACCCTCTTGAGGCTGCTCTAGTTCTCCAGGTTCTCTTCGCTGCTGTCCGTTCAAACAAGACTCACGGTGATATCAGGGCTATCCGCCGCATGTTCAAGCGAGAGCGACAGCGCTTCGATCAACTTGCGGACGAAATCGAAGCAGCCGAAGAACCATATCAAGGCAGCGGCGAGCCGACGTTGGTGTCATCTCCCGTTTCAGATTCAACGGCTGATGAGGACGAGGAAGATGGCGAGGACTCAGGCCCAGAGGTAACCAATTACCCGACAGCACAGGTTGCGCGCGCTTTCGAGGTAGCTATTGACGGACTCAATGCCGCCGGTCAGAGCGATGTTCTCCGTATCCTTCGCGAGATTCGAAACCGCCTCAATGCTCTCGGAGAAGGTGATCGCTTGCGCGAATCGCTTGAGACCAACGACGAGAACGCTCAAGCAACCCGCGACGAAATCACCGCTATGGTTTCATGGTGTGATCAAAATCGCCACCTGGTAGAGCCCCCGTGATCGAAACGAGCGAGCGAGTCGTCGTCATAAGTCTGGACGGCGACAACGTTGTGGTTACCGGATCGCAGCTAGCAACCGACCGTCGGGCTCGCTTGTTTTTCCGAAGCGTCCTTGGTGGAGAACCCGTCTCTAATGGTTGGAGGTGTCCTCGGCGCCGCTTGTCGATACCGACACTCATCCTCCGGGTGTACGACTGGCTCCAACAGTATGGTTACGAAGTGGAGCGCCAAGGGGCAGTCGAGCAAACTGTTTCACAAGAGTTGGAGCGCCGCCGCAGCTTTGCTCGAACTCGTGAAGCAGCGGAACGCCTGAAGAGCGAAGGAAGCGGGTTCAACTTCGAACAGGTGGATACTGCACTTGAAGCCTTTGGTTGGTCTGCCGAGAGAAAGCTCCGTGCGCATCAGCGCGAGGGTGTAGCTCACGCGCTTACAGTTATCAACGCGGCCAACTTCTCTGTTCCTGGCTCTGGAAAGACCGCTACCGCACTTGCTGTCGCCGCCACGCACTTGCATGCAGGTACGATCGACCTGGTCATTGTTGTAGGTCCCCTTGCGAGCTTCGATCCGTGGGAGCAAGAGACTGCTGCGGCAGTAGGCTCGCGGATACCAGTGCGACGAATCCGTGGCACCGCTCAACAGCGACGTGACGCTTACGACAAAATCACGCGTGGAGAGATTTTGCTACTAAGCTACGCAACAGCCGCTGCCGATCAGCCACTCCTACTTGAAATTCTTGGCTTAAGAGACGTAATGCTTGTGATTGATGAGTCTCACCGTATCAAGCGCTTCCGAGGAGGCGTATGGGCACCGGCACTCCTAGAACTCGCCCACCGCGCCCGCGTTCGTATCGTCCTATCTGGTACTCCAATGCCGCAATCCGGCCGTGATCTGTACAGTCAGCTCAATGTGATGTGGCCCGATGGTCAACTTACCGGGACTCGCGATGCGTTCGCCGCACGCGTAGATGCGAACATCTCATCAGTAATCAGCGACGTTCTGCCTTTCGTGTCCCGTACGGGCAAGTCTGCACTCGGGCTGAAGCCTCCCATAATCGAGCGTCACGAAGTCCCATTGGCCGGTACCCAAGCAGAGATTTATGAACTCATCGCCAACCGTTTCCGACGTCAAATACAAGACGCTGAAACTTGGCGCGACAAGCTGGAAGCACTTCGGCGCGGTCGCCCTATTCGTTTACTGCAGGCGGCCACAAATCCAGAGTTGTTCAACGTAAACGACGCTTACTACGGCCTCTCGCGTCTTCAAGATACCAGCTTGACGCTTATGGAGCGCCTCGCAACTTACGAAGAACGAGAAACCCCCGCTAAATCAGTAGCGGCACTACGGCTTATCGAAGACATTGCTACAGGCGAGGGTAAAGTCGTCTGCTGGAGCAATTTCGTTCCTAACCTCGATAGATTCACCCAGCTCGTACGTGACCGTCTGAATCTATCTTGCTATCAGATTGACGGACGAGTACCAGCAGGCCGCGACGCATTGCACGATGACCTCATGGCAGAGGATGAACAACCCGGTGACACTCGCGAGGCAATCATTCATCGTTTTCTGTCCCATGATGGACCGGCTGTGCTCGTGACGAACCCAGCTTCATCGTCGGAGTCAATCTCGCTGCACCGCTCGTGCCGCAATGCTATATACCTCGACCGCACTTACGATTGCGCGCTGTTTCTGCAGTCCATCGATCGAATACACAGGTTGGGTCTGCCGCCTAATGCTGAGGTCAATGTCCATATTCTCCTTGCCACCGTCGATGGTCAGACAACTATTGATCAACTAGTTGACCAATCCCTAAAAGCCAAATCAGGTCGCATGCGACAACTTCTCGAGGGTGCCGAGCTTGCTCCTATTAACTTAGCCGACGATCCGGCGGTCGATGCAGAGGGTAATGAGCAAGATCTCAATGCGCTCCTACGTTACCTACTCGGAGAAGCCGTGTGACCGTAGAAACTGGATCTTGGCTAACAGCAGTGCGCGTTGCAAGACTTCCACTAGTCCTTCGCGCGATCCGTAACCATCGTCCTCCTGGTATTCCTGCCGAGCACGCCGAACGAGTTATTTGGCAGTCATGCGGTGGACCGTTGGACGATGTGCCCGGGCTAATCGCGGTGCTTACACAGGCAGAATTGATTTCCAGTGGCAGCACACTGCGGCTTACCAAAATAGGACGACGGGTTGCTACGCAGGACCACCAGCACGGCGGGACAATCCTCGCACGAACTCTTATCCGCACCGGTTTCTTCGCAGATCAGGCACGCCGCCTTGTGGAACTGTCTCAAGTCGACGATGAATCGGGTGAAATGACTTGCTTTCGTCGCGTCGCCTTGGAAAACGCTCCACAGTTGGTCGGACAACTCCGGCTATTTGACGGGGTTGTTTGGGAAGAAAAGCTTCGCGTCCCAGTGTCGTTGAGTAGCGAGCTAACCGAGATTTGGTCGCTACTTCCGATGCGCTCGCCAAAGAACGCTACTCGTAAAGCCATAGGCGACCGAGGTGAACTGTATAGTTACCGCTTTGAGCAGTTGCGCGCCAAAGACAGTAGCACGATTCGGTGGGTTGCACGAGATGACGAAAGCCTCGGTTATGATGTAGAAGATAATTCTGTTAGCCCGCAGCGTCGAATTGAGGTCAAAGCTAGTAGTTGGTCCGAGCCTCGCTTCTTCCTAAGTGCCAACGAATGGGAAGTTGCACATTGCCACGGTGAGCACTACGAAATCCACTTTTGGGGCACTATCGACCTCAACCGTCCGCCTCCAGACGAATACTCACGTCTGCGTGCGGCAGGGTACCCAATCATCTTCTTGAACGTCTCCCAGCAGATCGCGGACGGTACGCTAATCGCGAGTCCAACGCAATATCTGGTTGAGCACGCGAGCTAGAGGCTGTTATGGCCTCGATCCGAGCACGGTGATAGCTCGGTGGAGAAAGAGGCATGCGAAGGTGACTAACTTTGGCGCGCCTGACCTGTTTGGTTGAACTCGATCGGCTACCCGCCGAGTTTCTCGGCCACTTTCCATAGCTCCCCGTCGTCCGGGTCACCGTCGAAGGGAGGGATAGCGTACCCGCCGTGAGACTCGGCGAAGTCCGGCTGGTCGTCCACGACGAAGTCCACGGAGACGGGCAGCGGCGCGTACTTGCTGAAGCACCCGAAGACGAGGTCTTCGACTCCCAAAGATTTCGCCGCGGCCCTGGCGTACCCGCTTCCCGCGCTGGACCACAGGTAGACGTGATGATCCAACTCCAAGAGTTCCTGGAACGTTTCCCGGACGAGCGGCCGGGGACGCCCGCCGGAGATCAAAGTCCCCTGCACGTCGAAGAAGATGTTCATTACCAGGAATAGTCCACAGTGGCCCCACGCACGGCCCCATCGAGCGCCATTGGGATCAGCCACCCGAGGTTCGGCATCGTGTTCAGGCCGGCCACGTCCGATACGAGATGGGCGGAGACCTTCTCCGTCTCCCGGCCGGATACATGGTCCACTGAGCGTTCTGCGAACGACCTGAAAAAGTGGGTGAGGTTGCCCCGGTTCTCGATCCGGCAGAATGGCTCCCATCCGTGGACGATCAGGCCGGCCTCCTCCTCGAACTCCCGGACCATCGCGGCGGCGGGCGAGGCGTCGGAATGCTCGATCTTGCCTCCCACGCCGTTGAGCCGTCCTCTCTGCCACTCAGGGTTGATCTTCTCAGACCAGCACCACCTGCTCCCGATCGGCCGAGAACAAGAACCCCGCCACGTACTCCACCCGTTTTCTAGGAGTCCTTTTCTTCTTCACCAGCGTTGTTGCCGGGCAGGAGGTTTTGCGCTTGCTGCGAGAGGCGGGTGCGCAACTCTTCGAACGAGATGCCGCTGAGGGATGGAAGCTCGAAGTCTCGGAGCATGCGGGTCAGGACGTTGCCGCCGCCGAGTTCGATCCACTCCTCCACCCGCATCCGGGCGAGGGTCTCCACGACCTTGACCCAGCGGACGGGGGCCACCATCTGCTGCTTGAGCGCCTCCCTGACGGCTTCGGCTCCCGTATGCACCGCCCCGTCCACGGCGCTCACGACGGGGACCTCCGGCACGCGAAACTCCACGCCGTCGAGCACCTCGCGCATCTTCTCGCCGGCCGCCGCCACGTAAGGGGAGTGGGCCGCGAAGGGCACCGTCAGGGGGATCTTGCGCCCCCGGATTCTGGAGACCGCGTCCCCCAGGGCGTCGCGCAGCCCGGAGACGACCGTCTGGCGCGGCGAGTTGTAGTTGGCGATCACCGATCCCTCGGACTCCTCGATCGCCTCCTCGACGTCCTCTGGACGGGCGCGCAGGATGGCGACCATGCCGCCGGGGATCTTCTCCGCCGCCTCGGCGAGGAAGAGATCCCTCTGCGCCACCAGCCACAGCCCTGTCTCGAAGTCGAAGCAGCCTGCGGCGTAGGCCGCCCCGTACTCGCCGAGGGAGTGCCCTGCCACCACGTCCGGGCGCACCTCGAGCTCCCGGCTCTCGTCGGCGTCGCGGGCCGCGCGGGCGAACAGCTTCACCTGGTCCGGTATCCGCTCTCCGACCACCCGCCGGATCTCCGGCAATAACTCCGCCGCCGGCTCCACTACGCCGCCACCTTGACCCGGAAATACGAATGCTCTCATACGCTCGCCAACCTCATAGATCCCGAAAAACTCCTCGACCATGTCCGCATCCCGCCGAAGCCGGATGTAGGAGAATGTTTACCACAAGGCGCGGTCTCCCGCGACGCGCACCTGCAACATTCAGTTCCCTCTCTTCTAAATGGTTTAGACGGCTGCTCCGTTGCGCGGGTTACGGCGCCACCACGCGCAGCGCGCCAGGCAACACCCGCGCCCGGAAGGTGCGGGTGGGGGCCAGCATCTCGCCGTCCACGTGCGCCGGAACTTCCTCCGCCAGCTCCACCTCGATCTCCCGCGCCCGCACCAGATGCACCTTCGGACTCCGGAGCAGGGTCCCGTTCAGCGCCGCCGGTATGAGCCGCAGCACCTCGGCGCGGTTGACCTCGTCGGACCAGACGACATCGAACAGCCCGTCATCCAGGCGAGCGTCGGGAGCGAGCCTGAACCTTGCCCCATACGTGGTCCCGAGCGCCGCCGCGACCAGGATGGTCCTGGCTTCGACACGCTCCCCGTCCAGCTCCAGCGCCGCCTCGTGACACCCGAAACCCCACAGCAGGCGCCCGACCGACCAGAGATAACCCCCGAACCCCCCGAGGTACCTGGGCGCCTCGGCTACCCCGGCGGCGACTTCGGCGTCGAAGCCGATGCCGAGCCCGTTGTTGAACCGGATGCCGTTTACCTCGCCGGCGTCAACAACCCGCACCTTCCCGGCGTCGAGCACCTCCAGCGCCCGCCGCAGCCGGGTCCCCACCCCAAGCGCCTTGACGTAGTCGTTGCCGCTGCCCAACGGCAGCACGCCCATCGTCCGCCCGGTCCCGGCGCAGGCCGCCGCCACTTCGTGTACCGTGCCGTCGCCTCCGGCCGCGATCACCAGCGCGTCTTCCGGGAGACTGGAAGTTATTTGTCCAGCGTGCCCCGGCTCCTCCGTGGCGTGCCAGACCGGTTCGCCGCCACTACCAGCCAGGGAGCGCGAGATCTCCACCCGCCGCGACGCCGCCCGGCCCTTGCTGGCCGTCGGATTGAACACCACGTGTCTCTCTGCCCACCGCATGATCCCGCACCGAGAATACCAGCGTCGGCACCCCGAGGCTCATCTATAAACTTCTGGTGCAGGTTGAGAATTCATCGAGGACTTGCGTCCCGAAACCTTCATGTTGACGAACAGCCCGGTCGAGGCTTCTCCCCTCTCTGCTTGCCAGGTCCTGGAAGGACTTTCTTTCAGAGGCGGCGATCCCGGCAAGCGACCGCATCCGTGGGATTTTCGCATCTCGGAACGCATAATGACCGACATCAGGGCCGAGATGAAAGTAAACGTAAATCAGAGGTACATGCTTTCTTGACGCTCGGGGTCAGAGTCGCGCCTGAGCAAGAAGGGAGTACAATACGGAACACTATGGGGAATACGTTAGAGAATTGCCTGCATCTAGAGGGCTTGCGCGTGTTGGCGGGGAGCGAGTTCCGGTGTCCGGTCTGTGAAGAAAGGTTGGATGTCGCTGGAGTAGCCCGTTGGGTGCGAGAAGCCGAAAGGGACCGAGATGAGGCTTACTCTATGATTGAAGGTGACGAGTTTTTCCGGATCGTGGGGGAGGAGCGGCAGCGGGAAGTTTATCGTCGCCGGAAGGCTTTATACGAGTTGCAGAGCGCGCCGCGGACGGCTATGGCGAGGCCGGAGATGATCCTGGTGGTCTACGACCTGCGGCAGGACAGCTACGAGTGCAGGATCTTCTACAAGGAACCGAGACCGGTCGGCGGCACGGAGTTGGTGAGCGTGGGCGCGGTGGACGAGGAGATCCTGGGCCTCCGCTCGCACGTGGACCCGAACGTGCGTCTTGCTGCCGGCAAGGTGGAGGAGTTTCACCTGCTGCGCTCGAAGGCTTCCGAGGAGGAGCCGGCGCCGCTGCGGCAGGTGTTCTACGCCAACGAGCTCTGAGCCGGCCGGCGCTTGGATCTCGGGCCGCGCTGGCATCCTGGCGACCGGGATGGCTGGCGGGTAGAATGAGACCGTGATTGACGGCATCCCGAAAGGCGTGGTGCGATGAGCGGGAGTAACTTCATGATGATGGTCTTCGTGATCCTGATACTCCTCTTCATCATCATGCAGCTAGGGCCTCTGGTCTCCGCTTTCTGAGAGCGGGTACGCCGCGAGGGTCGAGTACACGGCGCCGGCTTCTCCCAAAACGCTCCGCACCAACCCCACCTCCCGCACCGGAAACTTCAGCCCCCGCGCGGCGGCTTCGGGGAGTTCCAACCCGGCCGGACGGCCGCGGGCCCGCCCGAGCATGAGATGTGGCCTGTAGACGCGGCCCTCGGCGGCGAAGCCGATGTTTTCGAGGGAGCTTTCGAGGTCTTCGGCTAAAGAGCGCAACCGATCTTGGCCCTCGCCGACGCCGGCCCACACCACGCGAGCCTTCTTCGCGGAGGGAAAGGCCCCAAAGCCGGAGGTCTCCGCCTCGAACGGTTCGTGCCGACCGCATACCAGGTTGAGAGTGCCGCGCACGCCTTCGAGGTCGTCTTCAGGCACGTCGCCGAGGAACTTCAGGGTCAGGTGGACGTTCTCGGGCAGGGACCAGCGGACGTTTCCCTGCGTGGAGAGGTTGCGTGCCGCCTGGAGCAGCGTCTCGCGAACCTCGGGCGGCGGGAAGATGGCGACGAAAGTCCGCAAGGTTTTCAGCCGGAGGATTCGCGGAAGTGGGCGGCGCGGTTGGAGATCAGGGCCGCCGTCGCGCCGGCCCCGACCCCGTTGTCCACGTTGACCACCGATAGGCCCGGGGAGCAGCTCTGGAGCATGCCGAGGATGGCGGCGGTCCCGTCGCCGCCGAGGCCGTAGCCCGTGGAGGTGGGGAGTCCGATCACCGGCACGTCCACCAGCGCCGAGACCACGGTCGGGAGCGCGCCCTCCATGCCGGCCGCCACGATCAGGGCGTCCGGATCGAAGCCGCGCAACTCCCGCAAGGGTTCGGCCAGCCGATGGATGCCGGCCACGCCGACGTCGTGGAAGCTCCTGACCTCCGCGCCCATCTCCCGGGCGACTGCGACGGCCTCTTCCAGAACCGGCAGGTCCGAGGTGCCGGCGCACAGGGCCGCGACGCGCCCGCCCGAAGGCTCTGGCTCTCCCGCCCCAACGACGAGGGAGCGGCCGGCTTCCCGAAGCGGCGCGTCCGGTAGCCAACGTTCGATCTCCGCCCGGTGCTCCGGTGAAGGGGCGCTCACCACCACGCGGTCCCGAGACTCCAGGAAAGCCGCGCAGATCTTCGCCACCTGCGCGGGAGTCTTACCGCTGGCGTAGACGATCTCCGGCACGCCCTTGCGCGAGGAGCGGCCCACGTCCAGGACGGCGAACTCATCCAGATATCGCACCTCGCCGCTGCTCAGGCGGTCGGCCGCCGCGTAAGGGGAGAGCGCGCCGCTCGCCACGGCGTCCAATACATCGCGCAACCCGTTTGGCTTATCCGGCATGCGTTCCAGTGTAACCGTTTCCGTGAGGGGGTAGAATCTTTGGCGTTCTACTCCCAGCTGCCTGGAAGAAAGGTGTTCGATGACGATTCTGCAAATGATCATCTCTGCTGTCGTGATCGTTGCGGCGGCGGCGCTGTTCACCAACGCCGTCGAGATTTTGGGCAACCGGCTGAACCTGGGACAGGGCGCGGTAGGGAGCGTGCTTGCCGCCGTGGGCACGGCGTTGCCGGAGACCATGATCCCGTTCGTCGCCATAATAGCGATCCTGCTGGGTGGCGGGAGCGCCGCCTCCAGCGATATTGGGGTCGGGGCCATCCTGGGGGCGCCGTTCCTGCTGGCGACGCTGGCGATGTTCGTCGCCGGGGTTTCCATCCTGGCCTTCCGCCGCCGCCGCCAGACCGATGACGACCTGGTGGTGGACAAGGAGACCGCCAGGCGGGATATGATCTTCTTCCTCATCTGCTTCGGCGTGGGAGCGGGAGCCGGCCTCATTCCGCTGCCGTTCATCGTGAAGGCCATCCTGGCGGTGGCGCTGGTTGTAGCTTACGCTCTACACGTCCGCCAGACCTTGAAGTCCGGGGGAGATGCCATAGAGGAACCGCCTGACAGGCTCACGCTCTGGCCCTCACATTCTCCGGCCCCGACGTGGGCGGTCGCGGCTCAGGTGCTCGGAACGGTGGGGATAATGGGCGTTGGGGCGCACTTCTTCGTTACCGCCGTAGAGCACTTCTCCGAATCCGCGGGGATTCCGGCCGGCCTGATCGCGCTGGTCCTCGCCCCACTCGCCACGGAGCTGCCGGAGAAGTTCAACTCCGTGATCTGGCTTCGCGGCAACAAGGACACACTCGCCCTCGGCAACATCACCGGGGCGATGGTCTTTCAGAGCACGATCCCGGTCGCACTGGGCCTCGCGTTCACCCCCTGGAACCTGGACTCCCTCACCGCCTTCTCAGCCGTGCTGGCCCTGATCGGTGGCGGATATGTCTACGCGCTGCTCTTCCTTAAAAAGCCCATCGAGGGCGAGTACCTGCTGGTCGGAGGAGCCCTGTACGCCATCTTCGTGGCCGCGGCGCTCTATACGATTCTATAGGGCGCTGTTTTAGAACAAAATCAACTAAATAACCTGAGTTGCCCCCTATCCCGGTAAGCAATATCCTCCCGATCCGAAGGCCACCAACCTTCTCGAACCCGGAGGATAACGATGTGGACGATACCATAACCACCATCTACTGCTTGTGCGA
>Ga0183260_10004661_pt1 | contig 10855 bp, 7 predicted proteins | sample AntDrymUQ4972206_2_FD_129768 | JGI IMG/M metagenome (GOLD analysis project Ga0183260, IMG submission 129768) | Polar desert sand microbial communities from Dry Valleys, Antarctica - metaG UQ497 (22.06) (version 2) (version 2) | ecosystem: Environmental > Terrestrial > Soil > Desert | place...
AACCGTTCGACGGTGATGTTGTCGTTGTGTTTCCACTCGCCGACGATCTGGTAGGGGCCGTTCCCGATCGGCTGTTCCTGGCACTTCTTGAGGTCGTCGAGGCATTCTTCGGCCATCGGCGCGAAGGGTGGCGTGTAGCTCATGCTCAGGGGCCACTGTGAGAATGGTTTGGCCAGTGTGATCTCGATGGTGAGGTCATCGACCTTCTTCAGCCCGGAGAGTTCCTTTGCCTTGGGCTTTTCGCCCTGCAGGTCGTCGTAGCCCTCGACGGGGCTGAAGAAGAAGCCGGTCTGGGTTGCGTTCGGGCCATAAGCGGCGTAATTCCAGGCGCGGATATAGGAGTCGGCGTCAACCGGCTCACCGTTGTGGAATGTCCAGCCTTCCTTCAGCTTGACCGTCCAAACCAGGCCGTCCGGGGAGTCGATCGACTCGGCGACACCGAGAACTTGTTCCTGCGTCTCTGGGTCGATCGAAAGCAGGCCGGTGTAGATGGTGTTGAGCACCTGTGAGCACTCTGACTCGTAACACTGGGAGGTCGGAGCCAGGAACGACGGCTCACCGAGTTGCGTGCTGAAACTGCCGCCAGAAGGTTCTGCATCCGTAGGTTCACCGCCCTCGGGGTCTGTGCCGGTGTCTGTGCCGGTGTCTGTGGTCTCGGTGCCGGGCTCGTCGGCGGTGTCGTCGGTGGTGTCACTCGAGCACCCCGCTAAAACCATGGTGATCGCCGCAAGGCCTGCACAGCCTTGGAGCCATCGACGCGGTGTTGGTCGCCGCATGAATCCTCCTGAAAGTTTGCTCCGCGCCTCAGCGCCTGGTGCTCCGGTGATCCGACGTCGACGTGACGTCTAGACCGGATCACAGTGAAGCACTCGGGTGGGTCCGGCGCCACCATCGCAATGCAAAGCGGCCAAATCGTTAACTTTGCGCGGGCAAGGCTATCGGCGAAACGTCAGTGCCGCTGAGGGTCACAGGTGCCAGTCGAACGGCCGGACCGGCTCGGGAATGGCGTCGACGCCGGCCTCGGTGCGCTGGGCCGGGGTGATAGGCGTCGGCGCACCGGTCAGCGGGTCACCACCCGAGGCGGTCTTGGGGAAGGCGATGACATCGCGGATCGAGTCGGTTCCGGCGAGCAGCGCGCACAGTCGGTCTATTCCCAAGGCGATGCCGCCGTGTGGAGGCGGACCGTAGCTGAACGCCTCGAGCAGGAAGCCGAACTGGCTGGTGGCCTCGTCCCTGCTCAAGCCGATGACGTCGAAGACTCGTTGCTGCATGTCTGAACGGTGGATACGGATGGAGCCGCCCCCGATCTCCGAACCGTTGAGCACGATGTCGTAGGCCTGCGATAGAGCTTCGCCGGGTCGGGCTTGGAAGTCGGTTGCGAACTCGTCGGTGGGAGCGGTGAACGGATGGTGGATGGCCGTCCACCCCGTCGAGCCGTCCGCTGTCTCGATGGCCTCGAACATCGGGGCATCCACCACCCACACGAACTCCCAGGCAGAGGAGTCGATCAGGCCGCACCGCTCCCCTACCTCCAGGCGCGCAGCAGCCAGCAAGCCGAGAGCCTCTGACCGCTTGCCGGCGGCAAAGAAAATGCAGTCGCCAGGGGCCGCTCCCGCATGGCCAGCCAAACCGGCGCGCTCGGCCTCGGACAGGTTCTTGGCAATAGGCCCACCAAGCTCACCGTCTTCGCCGACCAGCACATAAGCGAGGCCGCGGGCGCCGCGCGATCGGGCCCAGTCCTGCCAGGCGTCGAGCTGCTTGCGGGGCTGGGATGCGCCGCCCGGCATAACCACCGCGCCGACATAGTGATCCGGCAAAGCTGGCTGGAACACCCGGAACGGCGTGTGCGCGAAGTAGTCGGTGAAATCGATCAGCTCGCAGCCAAACCGCAGATCGGGCCGGTCGATTCCGAAACGTCGCATCGCCTCGGCGTACGTCATCCGCGGGATGGGCAGCGTCACCTCGTGTCCGAGCAGCTCGCGCCACAGCCGAGCCAACAGCCCCTCGATCAACGCCTGCACATCCTCAGGGGTGCAAAAGCTCATCTCGACGTCGAGCTGGCTGAACTCCGGCTGCCTGTCGGCGCGGGAGTCCTCGTCGCGAAAGCACCGGGCAATCTGGAAGTAGCGCTCCATGCCGGCGACCATCAGCAACTGCTTGAACAGCTGCGGGGACTGCGGCAACGCGTACCACGAGCCAGGCTGTAGTCGCACCGGCACCAGGAAGTCGCGCGCGCCCTCCGGAGTAGAGCGGGTCAGGTACGGCGTCTCGATGTCGATGAAGTCGTGATCCGACATCACCTCACGAATGATGCGCGTGACATCGGCCCGCAGGCGCAGATTTCGCCGCATGTCGCTGCGCCGCAGGTCGAGGTAGCGGTACGTGAGCCGGGTCTCCTCGTTGACGGCTGACGCGTGGTGCTCCTCGACCGGGAAAGGAAGCGGCGCCGACTCGCTCAGCACCTCCACCTCAGCCGCGATCACCTCGATCTCACCGCTAGGCAACGCGGCGTTGGCGTTGCCCGCGGGCCGGGCGGCCACTTCACCGGCGACCCGCACGCAGAACTCCGAGCGCAAAGGGCGAGCAGCCTCCTCATCCCGGATGACCACCTGTGCGACGCCGCTGCCGTCTCGCAGGTCGATGAACGCGACGCCCCCATGGTCGCGGCGGCGGGCTACCCAACCTGCCAGCGTCACCGTCTGTCCGGAGTGTTCCGCGCGCAGACTGCCAGCGTCGTGCGTTCGAATCACATGCCGCTCCTTGTCGTGTCGACCACTTTGGGGCGCAGGTCGTCGGTGGCAGGTACCCACTGGTCGGGATGGGCTGCGACCTGGTCACCGCTTCGGATGTCCTTGACCGTGTCGGTTGACTCATCGTCGCCAGGGAACCAGACGAACGGGATGCCGCGGCGCTCTGCGTACCGGATCTGCCGACCGTATTTCTGCGCCGTCGCCGCCACCTCTGTCGGTATGCCGCGGGCGCGGAGCCGCTGCGCGAGCGCATCGCTTCGGGGTCGAGATGAGTCGTCCACCAGCGCGACCATGACCACCGACGGCACCGACCTCGACGCGGTCAATAGACCCCGTTGGAACAGTGGCACCAATGCGCGAGAGACACCGAACGACACCCCGACGCCTGGGTACGTGGTGCTCCCGTCAGTGGCCAGTGCGTCGTACCGCCCACCCGAGCACACCGAACCCAGTGCTTCGAACCCATCCATGACCGTCTCGAAGACTGTGCCGGTGTAGTAGTCGAGGCCGCGGGCGACGCGCAGGTCAGCCTCGACGGTGAAGCGGGCGTTGCTGAAGTCGCGGCATCCGGCGATGACCGCGGCGAGTTCTGCAAGGCCGACATCGAGCAGGTCGTGCTCCACACCGAGACCTCGGACGGCGTCGACGAAGGCGCCGTCTTGGGTGCGAATCTGGGCGAGATCCAGGCAGGACGCAGCCTGGTCGGGCGACAAGCCGACCTCTGCCAATCGCTCCACCACCACGTCAGAAGGCAGCTTGTCGAGCTTGTCGACGACCCGCATCACCTCGGTCGGGTTGGAGATCCCGAGCCCTCGGTAGAAGCCCTCGATCAGCTTGCGGTTGTTGACCTGCATGCGTAGGCCGGGCAACGGCAGCGCGGCAAGTGCCTGCGCCATGACTCGCGCGACCTCTACATCGTGGTGGAAGGGCAGCTCATCTCGGGCGACGACGTCGATGTCGGCCTGGGTGAACTCGCGGAAGCGACCCTCCTGCGGACGTTCACCGCGCCAGGCTTTCTGGATCTGGTAGCGCCGGAACGGAAACTCCAACTTGCCGGCGTTTTCGAGCACATAGCGTGCGAACGGCACCGTCAGGTCGTAGTGGAGTCCAACCCCTGCGTCGGCCGCTTCGTCGTCAGCCTGCAGCCGTCTCAGCACGTAGACCTCGTTGTCGATCTCGCCCTTGCTGAGCAGTCGCCCCAGCGGTTCGACGGCACGCGTCTCGATATTCGTGTAACCGTGTAGCTCGAAGACACCTCGCAGCGATTCGAGAATGGCCAGCTCGGCGTTGCGCTGCGCAGGTAGCAGCTCGGGAAAACCACTCAACGGCGGAATCTTGCTCATGGGGTCTCAGTACTCACTTAAGGCTTCGGTCTTCAGCGGCCTCGGTCGGCCGGGTCTACCAGGTTGGTCAGGTAGGGGTTGGTGGCGCGCTCACGGCCGATCGTGGTCTGCGGTCCATGCCCGGGGAGCACAACCACCTCGTCATCGAGGGGCAGCACCTTCGTGGCGAGGCTGCGCAACATCGTCGGGGTGTCGCCACCAGGCAGGTCGGTGCGACCGATCGAACCGGCAAAGAGCAGGTCACCGGAAAGCATCACCTCTGGCTGGGCCTCCGGTCCGGCGTATCTGGACCGAAACGCCACTGACCCTCGGGTATGACCGGGCGTGTGATCGACAATGAGCTCCAGGCCGGCGAGGACCAGCGAGTCTCCGTCGGCCAGCTCCCTCACGTCCTCGGGCTCAGCGAAGGTGTAGTTCCCGCCCAACAGCAGGGCGCTGGTGTCAGCCGAGATGCCAGCCATGGGGTCTGTCAGCAGGTGACGGTCGGCTGGATGGACGTATGCGGCTGCGTCATACGCGCCAGCCACCGGAGCAACGCACCACATGTGGTCGATGTGTCCGTGGGTCAGCAGAACCGCAGCCGGTCTGAGGTGATGCTCTGCGATGACGTCTGCGACGGCATCCGCGGCATCCTTGCCGGGGTCGACGATGACGCACTCCTCGCCGGGCTCGGCCGCCAAGACGTAGCAGTTGGTCTGCCACGGCCCAGCGGGGAACGCAACGATGAGCACGGGGCTCCTTCCGGTAGAGCGGACCTCGGAAGCCTAGTGGGCGCACGCACGCCCTTTGCCACCCGCGTGGCTCGGATGGCTGCGAGACATCCCCGCCCCTTTGCGGAAGACCGCAACGGTAAGGTCTCGATCTTCGCGTTCGGCTCGACCCGTCCGGTCGTGCTCCTAGACTGAGCAACCGGTCAAGCTCAGCGGGCGCAGTCGGAGGTATCTGTGGTCACCCAGCAGCAGCGTCAGCGTGCGTTGGCGCGTGCCAAGTGGGAGCGCCAGCAGGCTCAGCGAGCCGCCGCCACCGCTAGGCGCCGCCGAATCTCCATCGTCGTCGGGGTGATCGCGGGACTGTTGGCTGTGGCTGCCTTGGTGTGGTTGGTCCTTTTCTTAGCCGGCGACGAGGACGCGCCCGCTCCCGCACCGTCGACGCCGGTCAACACCGACGCACCTCTGCTCAACCCGTTGCCCACTGACCAGCTGCCACCACCGAAGCAGACGCTGCCGACCGAGGGGCCTAAGAACGGCGGCAGCTCATGACCAACGACCAGGTCCCTGCGTCTCCTCCGGCCCCATTGGATCCCGAGTCGAGCAGGTTCGGCCGGGTCGACGAGCAGGGCCACGTGTTCGTGGTGACCGAGGAGGGCGAGCGCATCGTCGGGCAATGGCCGCAGGGAGACCCCTCGGCAGCACTTGCCTTCTATCGCAAGCGCTACGACGGTCTCGCGATCGAGGTCGACCTTCTCGAACAGCGCATCAAGGCTGGCGCGTTGTCCCCCGAAGAGGCCGCCAGCTCAGTGGCCAAGGTGCGCCAGCACGTCAACGAGGCACAGGTCGTGGGGGACCTGCGGGCGTTGCTCTCTCGTCTCGACGCGGTGCAACCGCTGATCGACAGGGCCCGAGAGCGGCGCAAGGCCGAACGAGCCGCTAAAGCCATTGAGGCCAAGCGGGCCAAGGAGAAGCTCGTCGCAGAGGCCGAAGGGCTCGCAGCAGGCAATGACTGGCGTAACGGCGCGACCCGGCTCCGCGAGCTGCTCGCGAGCTGGAAGGCGCTGCCTCGTATCGACAAGACGCAAGACGACGCCTTGTGGCATCGGTTCTCGTCAGCTCGTACGACGTACACCAGGCGGCGCAAGCAGCACTTCAGTGAGGTCAATGAGCGCCGCGAGGTCTCGCAGCGGACCAAGGAGAAGCTGGTCGAACAGGCTGAGGCACTGGCGGACTCGACCGACTGGGGTGGGACCGGTCGCGCCTTTCGCGAGCTCATGACTCGCTGGAAGGCGGCTGGGCCGGCGCAGAAGGACGCCGACGAGATGCTATGGAAGCGGTTCAGAGCCGCCCAGGACACTTTTTTCTCGGCGCGTGACACCGCCAACGCGGCTTTGGACAAGGAGTACGCCGCCAACGCAGAGGTGAAGTCGGCGCTGCTGGCCAAGGCCGAGGCGTTGCTGCCAGTCACCAACCCCAGGACAACTCGGGAAGCCTTCCGGGACCTGGCTGAGCGCTGGGACGCGGCGGGGAAGGTGCCTCGCGCAGACGTGAAGGACTTCGACGACCGGTTCAAGAAGGTAGAGCAAGCGGTGCGCGCAGCTGAGGACGAGCGGTGGCAGGGCGCCAGCCCCGAGTCTAAAGCGCGCGCGGCCGATACCGTCGCCAAGCTGGAAGCGTCGATCGCCTCACTCGAGGCGGCTCTCGCCAAGGCAGATGCCGACGGCAACGCCAAGGCGGTGCGGCAAGCTCAGGCAGACATCGAAGCCCGTCGCCTGTGGCTCGACCAAGCTCAGAAGGCACTTGCCGAGTTCAGCTGAACGCATGCCAGTTCAGCTGAACTCGAGGCGAGCTACTGAGTCACCCGATAGGCGTCGAAGACGCCGTCGACGGTGCGGACCGCTTTGAGCAGATGGCCAAGATGCGCCGGGTCTGCCATCTCGAAGGTAAAGCGGCTCTTGGCGATGCGGTCGCGCGACGTCGCGACCGACGCGGACAAGATGTTGACGTGCAGATCGGACAGCACCAGCGTGACATCGCTCAACAGGCGGGGACGGTCGAGTCCCTCGACCTGGATCGCCACCAAGAACATCGACTGAGACGTCGGAGACCATTCCACCTCGACCATCCGGCCGGTCTGGGTCGACAGGCTCTTCACGTTTGTGCAGTCGGAGCGGTGCACTGACACTCCGGCACCGGTCGTGACGAACCCGACGATCTCGTCGCCAGGCACCGGGGTGCAGCACCGGGCCAGTTTCACCCAGACGTCGGTCAGCCCCTTGACCACTACGCCTGCGTCACCTCTTGGGGACCGCTGGCGCCGATCAGGAGTCGGGCTGATCGTGACGGTCTCGGCGGCCTCGTCTGCCGCGGCCTCGTCACCGAACAGGTTCACGATCCGCCGTACGACGGCTTGCGCGGTGACGTTCCCCTCCCCCACTGCTGCGTACAGCGAGGACACGTCGGCGTGGTGGAGCTCAGTGGCAACGACGGCGAGCGTCTCGTGGGTCAGCATCCGCTGCAGCGGGAGCCGCTCGCGGCGCATGATGCGAACCAGCGCCTCCTTGCCGGCCTCGATCGCCTCTTCTCGCCGCTCCTTGGTGAAGAACTGCTTGATCTTGTTGCGCGCACGGGGGCTCTTGACGAACGTCAGCCAGTCCCGGCTCGGCCCAGCGGTCTCGGACTTCGAGGTGAAGATCTCCACCACGTCGCCGTTCTCGAGCTGCGACTCGAGCGGCACGAGGCGGCCGTTGACTCGGGCACCGATGCAGCGGTGGCCGACCTCGGTGTGGATCGAGTAGGCGAAGTCGATGGGGGTCGAGCCGGTGGGAAGCGCGAAGACCTTGCCACGAGGGGTGAACGCGTAGACCTCCGTCGAGTTGATCTCGAAGCGCAGGGAGTCGAGGAACTCGTTGGGGTCTTCCGTTTCCTTCTGCCAGTCGACAAGCTGACGCACCCACGTCATATCACCGGTCCCCGAGCTGGCATCCATCGCAGAGCCAGCCAGGGGACGGCCCGTGTCGACGCCGTTTCGTCCGTTCTCCTTGTACTTCCAGTGCGCTGCAACCCCGTAGTCAGCCCGGCGGTGCATGTCGAAGGTGCGGATCTGGAGCTCCACCGGCTTGCCGCCTGGGCCTATGACGGTGGTGTGCAGCGACTGGTACATGTTGAACTTCGGCATTGCCACGAAGTCCTTGAAACGACCGGCGACCGGGTTCCAACGAGCGTGCAGCACCCCCAGCACCGCGTAGCAGTCACGCAATGACTCGGTCAGGATGCGGATGCCGACGAGATCGTAGATATCGGTGAACTCCCGCCCTCTCACGATCATCTTCTGGTAGATGGAGTAGTAGTGCTTGGGCCGCCCGGTTACCGTGGCGGTGATCTTGGCGGCGCGCAGATCGCTCTGCACCTGATCGACGACGGTGGCCAGGAACTCGTCTCTCGCTGGTGCTCGCTCAGCCACCAGACGGACGATCTCGTCGTAGACCTTCGGGTGCAACGTGGCGAAGGCGAGGTCCTCGAGCTCCCACTTGATGGTGTTCATGCCGAGCCGGTGAGCCAGCGGAGCGTAGATCTCCAGAGTCTCGCTCGCGATGCGCGTCTGTTTCTCCTGCCGCAGGAACCGCAACGTGCGCATGTTGTGCAGGCGGTCGGCGAGCTTGATGACGAGGACGCGGATGTCCTTGCTCATTGCCACGATCATCTTGCGGATGGTCTCGACCTGCGCCGAGTCGCCGTACTTGACCTTCTCGAGCTTGGTGACACCGTCGACCAGCAGCGCGACTTCGTCACCGAAGTCCTTGGTCAGCTGCGCGAGGGTGTAGGCGGTGTCTTCGACCGTGTCGTGGAGCAGCGCGGCGCACAGCGTGGATTCGGTCATCCCCAGCTCGGCGAGGATCTGCGTCACCGCGAGCGGGTGGGTGATGTAGGGGTCACCGCTCTTGCGCTTCTGCGTGCGATGGTGGAACTCAGCGATCCGGTAGGCCTTCTCGATCACTGCCAGGTCGGTCTTGGGGTGGGTGTTCTTAACGATGCGGAACAGGGGCTCGAGCACCGGGTCGGTCGACGAGGTGCGACCACCGATCCGAGCCAGCCGCGAGCGCATACTCGTGGGAGCGGCTGCGCTCTCTCCGGCCGGGGGCTCTTCGACAGCCGGAGTGAGAAGCTCGTCGCTCACCTGCTCCTCCTCACTCCTGTCCTGCAAGCTCCCAGTCTAGAGGTTTCTAACCGGTGCGGTCAGGCAGTCACGCAGTCATCAGGGCGGAGAGGTCAAGGGGTCGTAGGGCCTCTCTGCCCCCCAAGAATCCCAGCTCGATGAGCACCGCCACCCCAGCCACGGTGGCGCCACAGCGCTCGAGCAGAAGGCGCGTGGCGTTGACCGTGCCCCCGGTTGCCAGCACGTCGTCGATGACGAGCGCGCGTTCGCCCGCCTGAAACGCGTCTTGGTGGATCTCCAGGGTGGCCTCGCCGTACTCGAGCGCGTAGGTCTCCTGGTGGGTGGGGCCGGGCAGCTTGCCGACCTTCCGCACGGGGACGAACCCCGTTCCAAGAGACAGCGCCACAGGGGCAGCGAGGATGAATCCGCGGGCCTCGATGCCGACAACCTTGTCGACGACCACAGTGCCGTCCCCGTCTCGCCCACAGTCTGCCAGCGCCTCGATGACGGCTGAGAACCCTCGATGATCGGCTAGGAGCGGGGAGATGTCCTTGAAGATGATGCCGGGCTCGGGGAAGTCAGCGACGTCTCGGACGAGCGACGGAAGCACGGCGCGAAGCTCCTCCGCACGAGCGCTCACTTGGTCTTGCCGCGCTTGGAGCGAACCTGCCGTTGCGGTTGGGCGCGCTTGGCGGCCGCGGCGTTCATCGGCCGCTCAGGCGAACTTTGGCGGACGGCTCCACTCCTGCTGGGCCGGACCGCTCCGGATGGTGTGCTGGTGCCTTGTCCTAGCGCGGTAGAACCAGAACCTGTGGCCGTCGGACCCGAACCTGCTGCCGTCGAACCGGTGCTGTCCGCCGAGGCGCTGGCGGGCTCGAAGCTGACTGCGGAAGAGCCGGTCGCCGCCCCGAGAGTGGCCGGTTCGCGGCTCGGATCCATCGTGCGACCAGGGCCAGAGCCTGGATCTACTTCGCCGCTGCTCTGGACGTTGACAACCTCACCGCGGGCAAGCCTGGCTGAGTCACGGGCGTCGGAGCTGCGCCGCGCGGCGACGCGCTTCGCCTGGGCTTGCATGGCCGGCTCGCGCATCTTGAGCTGCGCCAACAGTGGCGTGGCGATGAAGATCGACGAGTAGGCACCGGCCGCCATACCGACGAACAATGCGAGCGCGAGGTCTTTGAGCGGTCCCGACCCCAGCTGGACGATTCCGACGTACAAGATCGCCCCGACCGGGAGCAGTGCCGCGATCGAGGTGTTGATCGAACGCACCAGGGTCTGGTTGACGGCGAGGTTGGCGCTCTCCGCATAGGTTCGCCGGGTCGAGTTGACGACGCCGCGAGTATTCTCGCGCACCTTGTCGAAGACCACGACCGTGTCGTAGAGCGAGAACCCCAAGATCGTGAGCAGTCCCGTGACCGTCGCGGGGGTCACCTCGAAGCCGGTCAGCGCATAGACGCCGATCGTGATGACGAGGTCGTGGGCCAGTGCCACGATCGCGGCCACCGACATCCGCCATTCCCGGAAGTAGGCCCAGATGAAGAGCACAACCAACACGAGGAACACGATGAGCCCCGTGAGCGCCTTGTTCGCAATCGCCGAACCCCAGGTGGGCCCGATCGAGGTGGAGCTCACCTCGGTGGCTCCGGCGTCGAGAATGACCTGCTCGATGACATTTTGCTGATCGGCCGAGAGTGTCTCGGTCTCGACGCGGATCGTGTCCGCCGGTGAGCCTTCGGCCACCACGGTCGGGCTCTCTGCACCGCTGATCTCCGTGTTGACCACGGCTTCCGTTACGTCGTCGATGCTGCCCGAGGCGTCACTGAAACCGGTGCCGCGGAACTCGACTCCGCCGCGGAACTCGATGCCGAAGTTGAGGCCACGAAAGACCAAGCCAGC
>Ga0183260_10004662_pt1 | contig 10855 bp, 9 predicted proteins | sample AntDrymUQ4972206_2_FD_129768 | JGI IMG/M metagenome (GOLD analysis project Ga0183260, IMG submission 129768) | Polar desert sand microbial communities from Dry Valleys, Antarctica - metaG UQ497 (22.06) (version 2) (version 2) | ecosystem: Environmental > Terrestrial > Soil > Desert | place...
ACGGCGCGAGCGGCGGCGTGGGATTCCGCGACACCAGCGGCTGGATCCCCGCGGGTGTGAACTCGGACGCGTACCGGGCGCCGACACCCGGATATGCCGAGAATCGCCGCGGCGCAAAGGCGGTGTCGACGCCAGTGAACCTCCGCGGATGGGAAGCGCTGTGGAAGGAGTACGGCTCCCGCCAGTGGGCTGAACTCTTCGATCCCGCGATCGGTCTTGCCGGCGACGGCTTTGTGCTGTCGGAAAACGACGCCGGGGACATCGAGGATGCCTTCGAGGCGTTCCCACCACACGCGCGCGCCATCTTTGGCCGTGGCGACGTCCCGCTGAACAAGGGCGAGCGTCTGACGCAGACCGACCTGGCGAGGACTCTTACCACCGTAGCGCAATCCGGAGCGGCCGCCTTCTATGACGGCGACATCGCCAGGCGGATAGACGATGCGATGCGAGCGAGCGGCGGGTTCCTCGCGCTCGCCGATCTGAAGAGCGCGCAAGCCGAGTGGTACGACCCGATCCGGATCCGCTACCGGAACGTCGAAGTCGTCACCGCCGCGCCCCCGGCTAACACGTTCGACTTCCTGGTTCGGCTGGGGATCATGGGCATGCGCGACGTCCGCGCCCTCGGCCACAACTCCGTCGATTACCTGCACACGTTCGCGGAAGCAAGCAAGCACGGCTTCTGGGTGCGGCTTCGCCACGCCGGGGATCCAGAAGTCGCACCGCCACCTCTCGACCGCCTGCTCTCGGAAGCCTACTGGCGCGAGCAGGCGGGGTTGATCGATCCCGCGAAAGCACGGCCCTTCCAACCGCCGCGCATCGATTCCGCCGGTGACCACACCACGCACTTCGTCGTCGCTGACGACAGGGGCAACATCGTCTCGGCCACGCAGACACTTGGCAACGTGTTCGGCAGCCGAATCATGGTTGAAGGCACCGGCATCTGGTTGAACAACTCGCTGGCGTACTCGACCTTCGAACCGAAGGGCAATCCCATGGACGCGCACGCGGGGCGCCACAAACTCTCCGGCGACTGTCCGACGATTCTGCTGCGCGACGGTAAGCCATGGATCGCGCTCGGGACGCCCGGCGGTCACACCATCGGCCAGACCGTGCCGCAGATCATCATGAATGTCGTGGACTTCGGGATGGCGCTGCCCGACGCGCTGGCAGCACCGCGGATCGCATTCAGCGAACCCGACGAGATTCTCGTTGACCGGACGCTCCCCGCAGACGTGCGGCAGGGCCTGGTCAGCCGCGGACACAGGCTGCGCGAAGTGTTCGCGATCGGCAATGCCACGGCACTCGCGATTTCGTATGATGACGAGGGCCGGCCGGCGGGTTTCCAAGGAGCAGCCGACCCGCGCGGCGGCGGCAACGCTCGCGTCGCTGCGAAGCGATAGCGCGGTTCGTCCGAAGTGCGACCTGGCACATGAGAGAAGCGAGTCCCGGTTATACCATCCACGAGAGCATCTTCGAACCTGCGGACATGGCGAGGGCGCTCACCCAAATAGCTGCTGCAGCGGTGGACCGTACGAAGGCAGGAGCGAGGCACGTTCTCAACGTGCCGATCGTCAGCGCGCTTGGCGCTGATCCGCAGATGCTGGCAATCGCGAGCGGTTACGTCGGGCGCGACCCGGTGCCCTTCCGGGCGACACTGTTCGACAAGTCGTCCACCGCTAACTGGCTGGTGGTGTGGCACCAGGATACGGCCTTGCCGCTGCGTCGGCGCATCGATAGTGCGGAGTGGGGACCCTGGTCTACGAAGGCCGGCGTGCTGTATGCCCACGCACCGGCGTGGGCGCTCGAGACCGTCGTTGCGCTTCGTATCAGTCTCGATGACTCGACGTCCACCAACGGACCGCTCCGGGTGCTGCCGAACACTCATCTCCACGGCGTGCTGAGGGATGCACAGATCGAGCAACTGTCCCGCAAGGTCTCACCGATCGATTGCGTGACCGCGGCCGGCGGCGTGGTGGCGATGCGCCCACTGATAGTTCACGCCTCCTCGAAGGCGGTCGATGATCAGCCGCGCCGTGTCCTGCACATCGAGTACGTAGCGGCCCTGAAGCTGGGAACCGACGTCGAACTCGTCACAGCCTAGATCAACATGGCTAACCTCGATCTCATCTCGCTCATCGTTGCTGACTACGATCAGGCCATTGAGTTTTTCGTCCGCGTCCTCGGGTTCGAGCTGATCGAAGACGTGTCGTCGACGACCAACGATGGCCGGCCGAAGCGGTGGGTGGTGGTGCGTCCTGTCGGCGGCGCCACTGGTATGCTGCTCGCGCGCGCCGACGGTGAGCACCAGCAATCAGCCGTCGGTCATCAGTTCGCCGGCCGCGTCGGCCTGTTCCTGCGAGTGGATGACTTCGACGCGACCTACGCCCGGATGACCGCCGAAGGTGTCGTCTTCGTCACGGTGCCGCGCTCCGAGCGCTACGGCAAGGTCGCGGTGTTCGTCGATATTGCCGGTAATCGCTGGGACCTGCTCGGCCCGCGACCAGAGCGGTCCGCAGGGAGGTTGCCTGGATGAGCGTCAAGGTCGGCTACCGGGAGACGAAGCACTTCCTCCTCACGCGCGACTTTCTCAACTCGCCGGAAAGTTTCTTCAAGCATTGGTTCAGCCATGGAAGTGCGGGAGGACGAGGAGACCTGAGATGCAACTGCGGGCCGGAGAGCCCGACGACTGTGAGATTTCACTCTTTCTCAGGGTCTCTCATGGGTAAGTCGCTGGCGAGGTTCGTATAGACCAGCAGAGATGCAATGCGCCGAATCCTGCTGACTCGCACGGCACTCCTCATCGTGGCTGGATTGATTGGCGTCCTCGTGCTGGCGGCCGCCCAGTTGCCCGTTGTTGGCGCGGGTGCGCTCCTGCATCCTTCCCGGCGCAGTGTGCGGGTGCCAGCCCCGCAAGGTTGTGCGTCGGCATCTTTCCCGGGCAGGGATGTCAGCCTCGAGGGATGGACGTGCCCCACGACGGCTCCTCCAAGCCGCGGCACGCTGATATACCTTCACGGCATTGCCGACAACCGCACTAGTGGCTCAGGCGTCATTCGACGGTTCACCGCCAAGGGCTTCGACGTGGTCACCTACGACAGCCGCGCACACGGCGAGTCAGGCGGTGATGCGTGCACCTATGGGTACTTCGAGAAGGAAGACCTGCGCCTGGTGATGGATCACGTGCGAGCAACCGACGTCGTGCTCGTCGGCACGTCGCTCGGCGCAGCCGTCGCGCTGCAGACCGCATCGGATCCGCGCGTCAAGGCCGTTGTTGCAGCCGAGTCATTTTCAGCCCTGCGGTCGATTGCCGCGGAGCGCGCCCCTTTCGTCTTCACAGAGCGGCTGATCAACAAAGCGTTCGCCCTCGTCGAACAGCAGGCGCACTTCAGGGTGGACGATGTGAGTCCGCTGTCGGCCGCAGGCTCAATTGTGGCGCCAGTGCTGGTCATCCACGGGGAGGACGATACGGAAACCTCGCCGGATCACGCTCGGCGCCTCTTCGCGGCGTTACCAGGGCCAAAGTGGCTTATCCTCGTGCCTGGCGCCGGACATTCCCAGTCACTCGGGCGCGAGGTCTGGACCGAGATCGACCGCTGGATCGACGCGGCGCTCGCACCGGCCCCCGTGATATCCAAACCACGACTCCGCCCGTAAGGGCTGATGGCAATGGCGAACGATAAAATGAATCTGCGCGTGGTGGACACATCGACGCCTCGCGGTGATGGAGAGCAGGTGCAATAAACAGTGCGCGATGACCAACTGCTGCACTTGCAACGCGTGCGCTACCGGCACGGCGGCCGGAATGCCGGTCCGCGGCGACTTTGAGCGGCGTGAGGGCGAAGTAGATAAATCGGGTCCGGAGGCGTTTCGATCGTCCGAGGCACTGATTCGCCCCTGGTCTTCAGTCGACCTGGTTACTGACGCGATCCTCTACCAGCGTGCGGATAACCCGAGCCGAGGACGGACCGTGAGCGCACGCGACGGAGGCCCGATTTTCCACGCCAGCGAAGCGGGAGCCGCGGGCCGGCATTCCGGCCGCCCCGGTAATCGGCATGCGGGAGCTGCGCTGAGAAATGCGGGGGGCTGACGGTGAAAGTGCGAAGTGCGGATCGGTCTGTGCGCGGCTTGCGGCAGCGCCGGTCGGCATGCCAGTATCCGCTCTGGTTCAGCCCACGACACGAATTCAGCTTCAGCTTCAACTGAGCGAGGGAGGGTTCTCGCTCAGTCTGATTGACCGCTTGATCGTGACCAACTTCTGGCTGCGCCGGATCCCATACGCGGTCTGTGCCGGGTTGTTTCTATGGATGGCGGCCCAAGTGGTGGGTGAAGGCGGTGAAGGACGTACCGCCCGAACGTTATGAGGAGTATGTTGAGAAGTCGTAGTGATCATTACACCAGTGGTATCTGCTTACTCGATCCGCCCCGCGCGTCGCAGTGACCTCGACATTCTCGTCGCGTTCACGTTGCAGGAAGGTTTTGAAGCGGAGGGCACTCACAAGGATGAAGCGGCTGTGAGGCGTGGTGTTGAGGGCGCTTTCGGAGACCCACCGCTCGCTGCCTACTGGGTGGCGGAGGCTCCGGGGAAGGGCATCGTCGCGAGCACTTCGGTGGTGACCGAATGGAGCGACTTCAAGGGCGGCCACTACTGGTGGATTCAAAGCCTGTTCATTGTCCCGGGGCATCGAGGCGGCGGGCTCGTCGAATTGCTGATCGACCATCTGGCCAGGTCGGCGTCGGCAGCTGGCGCGCTGGACCTGCGCTTGTACGCACACAATTCGAACGAGCGGGCGCTCCGCGTGTATCGTCGATGTGGGTTCACGGTCGCGCCCTACGTCATCATGACGCTGCCGGTGGGCCAGAGCTGAGGACTGCAGCCCGCTATCTCGACGCGCGAGTCGTTGTCGCATGGCTGGCGTGACCCCTCGTGGGTCCCGCGAATTGACTACCATGGGCCTCATGCGCGATCTGCTCATCACCGCGTCCGCGGTCCTGGCGCTCTGGACGGCGACCGCTGCACGGCAGACCGTGTCGGGCGCCGCGGACGCCCGCCTGTCGGCCCAGGTCGACGCACTGTTCCTCGGTCAGATCCGTCCTGATGGTCCGGGCTGCGCCGTCGGCGTTTACCGGAACGGTGAGATTGTGCTCGCGCGCGGATACGGGGTCGCGAACATCGAAGACGGCCGCCCGATCACCCCGCGCTCGACTTTCAACCTGGGGTCCCTGTCGAAGCCATTCACGGCGCTCGCCGCGCTCATGCTCGAACAGCGCGGGCGCCTGTCCCTGAACGACGATGTGCGCCGCTGGGTGCCGGAACTTCCGGACTACGGCAGACCCATCCGCGTGCACGACCTCCTGCAGCACACGAGCGGTCTCCGCGACTTCCAGACGCTCCAAGTGCTTTCTGGACGATCGGTGGCGACGCAGCCGGAGTTTCTCGGACTGATCGCGTCGCAGCGCGGCCTCAACTTCGAGCCGGGTACGAGGCACGAGTACAGTCACACCGACTACGGCCTCCTCGGGCTGCTCGTCGAGCGGGTCGCCGGTGTGCCCTTCGGCGAGCACTTGCGGACTGCGGTGTTCGAGCCGATGGGGATGAGGGCGACTTTCGTCGATGATGGCGGCGGCCGTTCGTTGCGGGACCGTGCCTTCGGCCACCAGGTCTCGCCGCGTGGCCCGAGCGTCCACTTCCCTGATTCGCAGACGTATGGTGGCGACAACGTCTACGCCTCGGTTGAAGACTTCGCGCGGTGGGATCGAAGTTTCACGCAACCCGTCGATGGCGGAGCCGTAGTAATCGAGCGCATGCTGAGCCGGCCGAAGCTTCCGAGCGGCGATACGATCCCGTATGCCTACGGACTTCGTCACGGCGTCTACCGCGGGCTCCAGACTATTTCGCGGGGCGGGCATCCCCCCGGCACACGTACGGAGGTGATTCGATTTCCGAAGCAGCAGTTCGCCGTCGCAACCCTCTGCAATTCCGACAGCCTCGAGGCGAGGAGCCTGGCGGAGCGCGTGGCGGATCTCTACCTGGGAGCGGAGATGACCTCCGTCGCCCGACGTGCCGCGCCTCCGCCCGTTGCGTCGGTGTCCCCCGCTGAAATGGCGCGCTACGCCGGTATCTACCGGCCGGTCGACGATCCCTGGAATCTGCTGCCTGTCGAAGTGAGACAGGGCGTTCTCGGCGAAGTCCTCTTCCATGAGGTCACCGACGAAGCGTTCTACCCGATGTCGCCCGCGGGCGGCGGACGGTTCTTCGAGATCGGCCGCACGGGTAACGTCGGTCTCTTCACGTTCCGATCATCGGCGTCCGCCGCTCGGCACAGGCTCGAAGTGTCCTGGAGCGATGGACCGATCGAAGTACTCGAGCAGATCAGGGATTCTGCGATCTGGCGACCATCTGCTGCGGCGTTGGCAGCATATGCCGGCACCTGGTTCAGCCCGGACCTCGATGCCAGTTGGCAGCTCGAGACTCGCGACGCGCGACTCGTTCTTCGCCGCCGTGGGCAGCGGGATCTGACGCTTCGCCCGGTCGCGCGCGATCAGTTCTTGCGCGGCTTCGGGCCGGACGGCGAAGTCTCCGTGCGATTGCAGTTTCATCGTGACAGCGCGCGTCGGCTGACCGCGCTGACCGTATCGACACCGCCCGGCGAAGACGCGGTGAGCAACCTCGGATTCACTCGACTGCTGGCGAACAAAGCGCAACGGCGAAAAGACAGAATGAGGCGAGATGGGGTGCGGAGTTGGGGGAACGATTGACGCACACTATCCGTGACATGACGACCGAACAGGGGCAACGACTTTTCGACGCTGTCCTGGACGCCTGGGATCGCAGCAACGTAGCGCTGGTCAACCTTCTGCGCGCGATTCCGGCCGGCGGACTCGACGCCCGGGCGATGGCGGGAAGCCCCACGGTCGCCGAGATGTTGACGCACGCGCATCACGAGCGGATGGTGTCGGTGCTGGAGAACGTTCCGGAGTCCGCAGTCGTGGTGCCGGCAGAGGAGTGGTCCCGCGAGCGGGATGCGGAACAGCATCGCGTTGATGCTCAGCGAAAGCGGGCGCCGGGTGCGAGAGGCGGTCATTGCCAGGATCGATGCCGATCGACCACTGGACAAAGACTTTGCGCACCCGATCCAGTTGCTGCAGTTCCTGATCTTTCACGAGGGCTATCATCACGGTCAGATCAAGCTGGCCCTGAAGGCGGCTGGCTGCCCGATCGCTGATGCCGTTGCTGGTCCGCTGACTTGGGCCGTGTGGCGCGCCCGGTAGATACGAGGCCCGATGGGCGTGACCTGACGACACTCGTCAAGTGAGCCGGCATGGATATCTCGGAGGCGCATGAAAGCAATCATTCTGCTCGGCACCCTGAAGCGGACAGGCCTTTCCAACACCGAAGTCCTGTGCGAATTCCTCGCTCGCCGCATGAAGAAGAGCGGGATCGAGACTGAGATCATCCGGCTCGTCGACCATCAGATTCCGCCCGGGACCAGCTCCGATATGGGCCCTGGCGACGACTGGCCCATGATCCTCGAGCAGTTGCTCGATTCGCCGATCATCATCCTGGCAACACCGATCTGGTGGAACAACCAGTCCTCGCTGATTCAGCGCGTCATCGAGCGTCTCGACGAGCGGCATGATCAACTGCTCGCCGGCAAGCCGTCCGGCCTCGAAGGCAAAGTGGGGGGGATCGTCATCACCGGCGACTCGGATGGCGCCCAGACCGTCATCGGCAACCTCTGCAACTTCTTCAACGCGGTCGGCCTGCTTATTCCACCCTTCGCCACGCTGTCGGTCCTCTGGGAGGGCCAGGCCAAGGGCAAGAAGACCAGGCGCGCGGAGCTGATGAAGAAGTACGACGCCGACTATGCCGCCACCGCCGACAAGATGATCCATGCGCTGCTTGAGTGGGCGCCGAAGTAAAGCGACGAGCATAGTGATTATGAAACTCTTCTCGTGATCGCCTTGCTTACCAGCGCAGGCGCAGCCGTGTGGCTGACGCTGAGGGGGCGCGGCTTGCGGCAGCGCCGGTCGGCATGCCAGTATCCGCTCTGGTTCAGCCCACGACACGAATTCAGCAGGAAGCGTGACAATTGGCGTCTCGCCGCTGCCAGCCGTAACCTTAGGACTGGTTCGAGCCCGAGAGAGTCACGCCATGCATCTCGACATCTACGTCAACTATCGCGGCACCTGCCATCAGCGTGACGAGCCGGCGAACGCGTCCTGATGCAGACACATGAGCGGGCGCTCCTGTGCGGCGGACTGCTGACGGGCGTCGCATCCCTGATGCACGTCGCGATTATCGCCGGCGGGCCGGACTGGTACCGCTTCTTCGGAGCCGGCGAACGGATGGCGCGCCTCGCTGAGCAGGGATCGCTGTATCCAGCCATCATCACGGCCGCCATCGCCACAGTTCTCGCGGTGTGGGCGGCGTACGCACTCTCCGGCGCCCAGGTCATCCGGGAGCTGCCGATGTTGCGCTCCGCGCTGGTGGTGATCGCAGCCGTCTATCTCCTGCGCGGTGTGCTCGGAATCCCGCTCGTTCTGTTTGTTGACGACCCCTACACGCGCCAGCTGCGCGCGAAGATGACCTTTATGGTGGTGAGCTCCGCGATCTGCCTCGGTCTTGGGGCCTGCTTCGCGATCGGTTCCGCCGGCGTTCGGACGCGACGGCGTGCAGGCCGCCACGCCTGAGATCTCAACGCAACCGACCGCCTTGGCGCCCTTCGCGGTGAGGCGTTGGGACGGCTGGACGTCAGTTCCGCCCTGACCCCGTGCCGGACCTGCCGCGCACCGGCGCGGCGGGCGGTTCGAGCTTCCACCACCACTGCGCCGGCAACGCCTTCTGACGCGGATACGTCTCGTTCAGCGTCGCCGCATCATAGAGGCGGCCGTTCTTCATCACCTCGGCGATCTTCGCGCTGTTCTTGATGTCCTCGAGCGGGTTGGCGTCGAGGACGATAAGGTCCGCCAGCTTGCCGGTCTCGAGCGAGCCGATGTCTTTCGCGAAACCGATCGCGTCGGCGCTGTCGATCGTCGCCGCCTTCAGCATTGCATGCGGCTTCATGCCGCCCGACGCCATCATCCACATCTCCCAGTGCGTGCCCAGACCCTGGACTTCACCGTGCGATCCAAGCCCCAGCTTGCCGCCCCCCTCGACCCACTTGGTCAGCTGCTTCGCGTGCAGCGGGAAGACGTACTGGTCGGCGCGGTTCCAGCTCGTGCTCTTCCACTTGTCCAGTTCGTCGTGCGGTGTGAACCGGCGCAACCTCTGCTCCGCGTCGACGTCGTTGGTCGTCAGGAAGTGCTGCAGCCCTATCGGCCCGCCGTAGCTGACGATCAACGTCGGCGTGTAGGTGATCTTGCTCGCGGCGCCGAGCGAGACCACATCCTTGAAGAAGGGGCTGATCGGCAGCGTGTGTTCCAGACCCGCGTAGCCGTCCTGCATCAACGTCAGGTTCATCGTGAAATTCGAACCGCCTTCCGTCGTCGGCGTGAGGCCGAGTTCCTTCGCCGCCATGATGACCCACTGGCGGACCTTGCGGTCCCCGACCATGTACTGCTTGATGGTCTTGGTGTCGTAGTGATCCGAGTAGCGGCGCAGGACGTCGCGCGCTTCGTCCAGACTGCGGATGTTGTCGGCAGCGAAGATGCCCGGGCCGGTCGAGTAGAGGCGCGGGCCGATCAGCTGACCGGTGGCCATCAAATCCTGGTAGGTGAGCGCGTCCTCGGACGATGTCTGGGGATCGCGCTGCGTCGTCACACCAAACGCGAGCTGCGCGAGGAACTGCGAGACCTGGCTGCGATGAACGCCCCACGCCACCCAGGTGTGAGCGTGGATGTCGACGAGCCCCGGCATGATCGTCTTTCCTGACATGTTTCGGACGACGGCGCCGGCCGGGATCTGCACCTGTCCGCTGGGCCCAACTGCCACGATCCGGTTGTTGGTGATGACGATGTCGCCGCGGGCGATGACCTCGTCGCCTTTCATTGTGATCAGGCGGGCATTGCGAAGCGCGATCGTTCCCGCGGGCTTGTCCTTGTCGACGATGATCTCGACGTCGACCCGGTGGGGTTCGTATTCGAGTGTCGGGATCTTCGGCGGCGTCGCGGGCTTCTGAGCCTCGGGTTTCGTTGCAGCGGCGCGTTCCGCCTCGGTCTCCGCCTTCGCTCGGTTCGCCGCGTCGACCTCCGCCTGCAGCGCGTTGTCGTGCAGGAAGAAGCTGCGGCCGATCGAGAAGTACGCGGCCTTGCTGTCAGCTGTCCACCCGATGAAGTCGCCGCCGACCCTGGTCATGCGCCACGTCGGAACGGATGATGAGGCGGCCGCGGAAACCGTCGGCACCGCGCCGCCGATCGGCGGGACGGTGATCATGTAGACGTTGCGATTGGCGCGGACGAGGGCGCGTTTGCCATCGGGCGAGAGGATGACTTCGTCCGGCGTCGGTGGCGGACCCTGGGCGCCCGGTGCGGGGGGAGGCGCAGGAGCCGTGACCTTGACCACCGGCTTGATGTCGGTGCCATCGAAGCGCATCGAGACCAGTCCTTCTGATCCAGCCCAGACGTAGACCCGATCCGGATCGGGCCCGCCATGCGGGGCTTCGCGGCCCTGTTCGGTGGAGCCGCCGGCGACCCACGCGATCCGTGCCACTGTGCCGCCTCCTGCCGGCAGCCAGACATACTCCAGTTCAGCGGACCCGCTGTGGTTGCCGAAATCCTCCAGTGTGCGGAGGCGGTGCATCTTGGATCCGCGGACTGCGATCAGCCGCGAGCCGTCGCGCGAGTAGGCGAGCTTGTCGTAGAACGCCGCGACCGCCGTCAGACGCTCGGGCCGGCCACTGCCGTCAGCGCGAACCCG
>Ga0183260_10004663_pt1 | contig 10854 bp, 7 predicted proteins | sample AntDrymUQ4972206_2_FD_129768 | JGI IMG/M metagenome (GOLD analysis project Ga0183260, IMG submission 129768) | Polar desert sand microbial communities from Dry Valleys, Antarctica - metaG UQ497 (22.06) (version 2) (version 2) | ecosystem: Environmental > Terrestrial > Soil > Desert | place...
CAGGCGCTCGTCGCCGTCGTGCAGGAGGCCTACGTCAACGGAGTGTCGACGCGCAAGGTCGACCGCCTCGTCGAGCAGCTCGGCGTGGCCGGGATGTCGAAGGACCAGGTCTCGCGTCTGTGCCGCTCGCTCGACGAACAGGTGAGCGCCTTTCGCGAGCGACCGCTCGAGGGGCGCCACCCCTACCTCTGGCTCGACGCCAAGGTCGAGCGCGTCCGCGAGGCAGGCGGCGTGCGCCAGAAGTGCCTGGTGATCGCCTACGCCGTCCACGAGTCGGGCCGCCGCGAGGTGATCGGTCTCGACGTCGGGGAGTGCGAGTCAGAGAGCTTCTGGCGTGAGTTCCTGCGCGGCCTGCGCGCGCGTGGGCTCTCGGGAGTGCGCCTCTGTGTCTCAGATGCCCACCCCGGCTTGAAAGCCGCCATCGCCCAGGTCCTCGGGGTCCCCTGGCAGCGCTGCACCGTGCACTTCCTGCGCGACATGCTCGGCCACGTGGCAAAGGCCCAGCAGCCGATGATCGCCACCGCGATCCGTCAGGTCCTTCAGGCAGCCTCGGGTGTCGAGGCAAGGGAGCGCCTGGCCGAGATCGCCGAGCGCCTTCAAAGTCCCGCCCCCAAGGTCGCGCGGCTGCTCGAAGAGGCACAGCCCGACATCCTCGCATTCTTCGACTTGCCCCGCGAGCACTGGTCGAAGCTGCGCTCGACCAACCCGCTCGAGCGGGTCAACCGCGAGATCGGACGACGCTCGGACGTCGTCGGCATCTTCCCCAACGACGCGTCGCTCATCCGGCTCGCCGCCAGCCTGCTGATCGAGCAGAACGATGAGTGGCTCGTCGGCCGGCGCTACCTGTCGGGCGAGTCGATCGCCCTCGTCCTCGAGGACGAGGGCGCCGAAGGACGAGAGGAGGTGAGGGAGCTCCAGGCGGCTTGAGAGCCGTTGCCCCTACCGACGATCCTGAGCTACACCACGAAGTGCTACTTGACTCGCCGGCGTTCCGCGCGCCTCAGCGTCGCCGCGGCGTGTCATCATGAGCGCGCATGAGACCTGATGAGGAGCTTTTCGCCAGTTGGCTGGCTGACCACGCGGAAAACCCGCTCCGGCGCCTCCTCCGCACCCTAAGACAGGGGGCATGGCTGATTGCTCTGACTTTCGCCATCGTTGTGGCGGCGGCAGCCTTGTACCTCCTCGTGGCACCCCGTGTCTATCGCGCGGAGGCTGAGCTGCTGATTACCCCGGTGCCGCGGGACGATGCTCTTCTGGCCGGCCTCGGAGTGATCCGGGAGTCGGGTGACCCGACGCGTGAGATCCAGACCGTCGCTCGCCTCGTGACCCTTCCTGATGTTGCCGAGCGGGCGGCCACGAGCCTGCGCGGGGGCGATCCGACCTCCCTGGCTCGCCAGGTGACTGCGGAGCCGGTAGCACAGAGCAACGTCATCGTCTTAGTCGCTGAGGCCACCGGTGCGGGCGAAGCCCGTGGCCTGGCGAACGCCTTTGCCAAGGCCGCGGTCGCCGAGCGCTCCGAGCAGTTTCAGGGGGAGCTCCGCAGGGCGATCCGTCAGCTCGAACCGCGACTCCGGGACCTACCCCGAGGGGAAGGAGGGGCCGACACGCTCCTGGGCGATCTCGGGCGCCTCGAGACACTCCGGGGCGAGGGCGACCCGACGGTGCGGGTGGCTGGGCTCGCCCGCCTACCGGCATCACCCGCCTCACCGCAGCCGGCCCAAACCCTGATCGCGGCCGCGGTGGCCGGACTCCTCCTGGGCTGTGTGGGGGCTCTCGCCCTATCTGCGCTCGACCCACGGTTGCGTAGGGAAGACCAGCTGGGGGACGTGCTTCGCTTGCCGGTCCTCGCGCGCGTCCCCGCCCGTGGACGCTCTGGACCGCCCATCGCCCCCTCCGACATTTCGGCCGAGACCGCCGAAGGCTACCGCCTGCTGGCTAGCGCCCTGGTGAGCGGCGAGCGAGACGAGCGGCGTTCGCTCCTGGTCACTAGCCCGACTCGGGGCGACGGCAAGACGACGACTGCCCTCTCGCTCGGCGCGTCGCTCGCGGCGATGGGAAAGCACGTCCTCATCATCGAGGCCGACGTAAGGGATCCCGTCTTTGCACGCCTCCTCGTCAGAAAGCCTAAAGAAGAAGGACTTTTCGAAGTCGTACACGGGGACGCGCCGCTGCAGGCGTCTGTGGCGACCATCGATCGCGCCATGCCATGGCTTACCGTCCTCCCGATCGTTCAGCCCGGGGCGTCGACGGAGGTCCCGTTTCCCTTTTCGCCTGCCCAGGCCCAGGCTCTGATCGGGCAGGCGCAGGAGCTGGCGGACTACGTCTTCGTCGACGCGGCCTCCCCAGCCGAGCACCCCAATGCGCTCGCCCTGGCCAACGCGGTGGACGATGTCCTCGTCGTCGTGCGGCTCGGCAACCCCGCGGTTGATCAGGTGGTCGAGTTTGGCGAGCTTCTCTCGCGGCAGAGCGCTACTCCGATCGGAGTAGCGCTGTTAGGGGGAAGGAGCGCTGCCAAGACGTACCGCCGGTCGGCGTACCGCCCGTCCGCCGCTCCGCCTCCGAAGCGGGATATAGAGCCCCCGGCGGTCGAGCCGGTCGCCGAGAGCCCGGACCTCCAGCCCGCGGAGCCTGAACGCGCCTGAGCGCTCGGCTCTCACTACGGCGGATCGCCGTCCCGCTTCGGGCGGGTCAGGTAGCCCTGCTCGTCGCCGGCGGTTGTGTGGGCCTATTGGCCGGCGTGAACCCGCCGCTCGCGGTGGGCGTGGCAGTCGGCATCGGCTTCCTGGCCATCACCTTTTACAACCTCACCGCCGGACTGTGCCTGTTCGCTTTCCTCGCGTTCCTTGACACAGTCCTGCCTGGCGAGGGCACGCTAACGGTGGCGAAGCTAGCCGGTCTCCTGCTGGTGGGCTCCTGGTTCGCCGTCGTGACCACCGCGCCCGACCGGCGCGCCCTATTCAGCCACTCCTCCTACTTGATTTTGATCGGTTCTTTCGTGGGCTGGTCTGCGGTGAGTGCGGGTTGGGCCGAGGAGCCCGCCACGGCTGTCGACGCAGCCATCCGCTATGCGCCGAACGCCTTCCTGTTCCTAATCGTGTTCGCCGCGGTACGGGACCGGAAGCACCTTCAGTGGGTCATCGCCGCCTTCATCCTCGGTGCGCTGTTCTCCGCGGCCTACGGACTGGCCGCGCCGAGCGCCCCCGAGACCGGTCGACTGGCGGGGGCGATCGGCGGTGCTAATGAGACCGCGGCCGTCCTCGTGGCCGGGTTGACACTCGCCATCGCCATGGCAGCGGCGATGCGCAACCGGCCGGCGCTGCGGCTAGCGGCGGTCGCAGCAGCGGCCGGGTGCGGATTCGGCGCTCTGCTGACCGTCTCGCGCGGAGCGCTCTTGGCCCTTGCCCTCGCGCTCGTGTTCGGCCTCATCTTCGCGGGCCGCTGGCGAGCCTCCGCGGCCGCCCTGGCGGTCGGCCTTGCCGCAGTGGCTGTTGTCTACTTCACCGCGCTCGCCCCCCCAGACGCCCGCGCGCGCTTCGAGGAGCTCAGCGGAGGGACGGGCCGGACTGACATCTGGACGGTCGGTTTGCGGATGGTTCAAGACAACCCGGTACTGGGGGTCGGAGCCGGAAACTTCGAGGTCGTTTCGTCCGATTACCTGCTCAGGCCCGGCCTTCTCGAGCGCAGTGAGTTCGTGCTCGACGACCCCAAGGTTGCTCACAACATCTACCTGCACGTGCTGGCCGAGCTCGGAGTTGTGGGCTTCGCCCTCTTCCTCGTGACCCTGATCTTCTCCCTCACCTGCTTCCTCAAGGCGGCGCACCGTTTCGAGGCAAGGGGGGACCGTCAGATGGAGATATTCGCGCGCGGCTTGCTCGTAGCCCTCTCAGCCATCCTGGCCGAGGACTTCTTCGCCTCCGAGCAGTACAGCAAGCAGCTCTGGCTTATGCTCGCCTTGGGTCCAGCCGTGCTCGCCATCTCGCGTGAGCGACCCGTCGAGGTTCCGACGGGTCAGGTGGAGTCACGCCGGTCGACGCTGCGCAGCAGCGCGCGCAGCTCGCTAGGCTCGACCTCGCCGGTCACCAGCAGCACGGCGCCATAGCCGACTGCAGCGATCAGCCCGCCGCCGAGGAGATCGAGTATCGAGAGATCCGAGGTGCCGAAGGCGACGAGCAGCGCGGCCATGACGGCCCCGGCCAGCGCCGAGCGAAGCAAACTGGCCGCGAGCGGACGGAGGCGGACGCCCACGACCCTATGGCAGATCCAGAGGTGAGAAAGGGTGTAGAAGATGTAGGCGACGTCCGTCGCGATCGCACCGGCGGCGATCCCGATTCGCGGCAGCAGCGTGAGGTCGATGGCGAGGTTTATAAGCACCGCTCCCACTGCGATCGGTATCCGCCGACGGGCCTCGCCATGGTAGTTCAGCCCGAGAGCGAGCAGGGGCGAGATGCCGCTGAGGAAGACGAAGGGGGCGAGCAAGCGTAGGACTTCGGCTGAAGCTCCGTAGCCGGGCCCGAGGATGAGCTCCGTGATAGGCCCCGCCCAGACGACAATCGGAACGGTCAGGAAGGCTTGAACCAGGATGAGCAACCGGATTGCACGTTGAAAAGCAGCGATGTTGGGCGTGCCGGTCCGGCCGCGGGCGAGCCCGGGCGCAACGCCTTTGGAGAGAGCCTGTCCCGCATACCCAAGGAAGGACACGAGCCGGGCGGGCGCTTCGAACAATCCAACATCGCGCACGGTGAGGATTGCGCCAATGAGGAGCACATCGATCTTGCTGAACAACGTGAAGGCTCCATCGATGATGAGGAGGCTGCCGGCATAACCAAGGAGGCGACGGGTGTGCTCGCGAGCGGGCCCTCGGCGCGGCCTGATCGCCGCGGCACCGACATGCCGTGCGAGGAGGAAAAGTCCTAGACCGGTCGCCACCAGGTACCCGGTCGCCCGGCCGAGCAGGGCACCCGTCGCCCCCGCCCCGAGCAGGACCAAGGCAACTCCAGTCCCGACCTCGAGCGCGCTCTCAGTGAGGACTACCCGCAGGTACAGCGCTACGCGACCCAGCGCAGTGAAGGCCGCCGCGAAGAAGGTGAGGAAGCTGTGCCCAATGAGCGCGAGGGCAATCGCCCGCACCGGCCATTCGAGACCTGGGGCGCCGTAGGCGGCGGAGATGGGGCCCGCGGCCGCGGCCAGGGCGACCGACACCGTCACAGCGACGGCCGCCTTAAGCCCAATCCCAACGGAGAGCATCGCCGCCACGGTGGGGGTGTCCTGCCGCCGCTCCGCCACGAACCGTGCGGTGGACTGGGATATCCCGAGGTCCGAGGGAATCAGCAGGACCCCGCCAATGCCCATGGCCAGCGCGAGAAGCCCATACTCGTAGGGACCAAGAGCCCGAACCAGGAAGACCGTGAGAGCGGCGGTAAAGACCGCACCGGCCATCTGCGCGGCGAGCGCGAAAGCTGTGTTCCGCCTGATCGTGTCCGCTTGGGGTGGCGTCACCTCGTTAGATGCTTCGGCGGAGTCGGGCCCGTCCGGATTTCGCGGCCGCATGCTCAGTCGCAGCGTCTGAGGAGGGAGAGTGGAGAACCGACCGGCCTCCTCACCTCACGCTGTCCTCGAGGGTCGCCTCGACGATCGACATCCACTGCCGTAGGACAGCGTCCGGCGCGTGCGCTTGCTCGAGGTATGCGCGCGCCCGCTCGCCGGCGGCGACTCGAAAGTCAGCGTCCGACCACAGGCGCTGGGCGGCCTCCGCAAAGCGCTCCGGCGAGCCCCCGGATACCAAGCCGAGTCCGCGGGCGGCGATGGTCCCGTCGGGGTCGAACCGATAGGAGAGCACCGGGACCTTCAAAGCCCATGCCTCGAGGAAGGTGTTCGGCATACCCTCGGCCTGCGAGGTGGTGACGAGGGCGGCGGAGCGGCGCATCATGGCGAGCAGCTGCTCGCGTGGCTGCGGCCGCCCGAAGAACTCGAGGTTCGGGAGTCTGTCTGCCGCTTGGCGCATCTCGTCGACCATCCCGGGGGGGGTCTCTGTCGAGCTCATCCCGACCATCCAGAAGCGGGCTTGGGGCACCGCCTCCGCGAGCTCGACATAACGGTGGGGGGACTTGTAGGCGACGAGCCGGTCGGCCCAGAGGAAGGCCTCTGGTGCGGGCGTGGCCGTGGTCGCCGCCGTCTCGCCGAGGTCCGCGAAACTTGGTATTACGACAGTCGCACCGTTTCGGGGCAGGACTCCCCGCGCCAGCTCGAGTTGCTGCTGGGTCTGAGCCACGATCGCGTCCGCACGTCGCAGCCCGTGGCGAGACAAGAAGAGGACAAGACGCCGCCTGTCCGGCCGCTCGAAGTCAAAGTCGAGGTCGTTGGCCCCCGAGAACAGGAGCTTGCGCCTGAAGACCTTGCAGAACGCCGCTCCGACTGACACCGGCACGCCGCCTCCACGAAAGATGTAGACACGCGCATCGGCCTTAAGGAGGGCTCGCCATATGGCGACGATCTCGGGGATCGCCGCGAGGGGGCCAGTCTCGGGCCGCCACTCGCCACGCTCGATGACCTCAGGAGCGGGCAGGGGTAGCGCCCGGGGGCCGGGTAGCGAGTAAACGATGTGGGCCACCCGGAGCCCCTCGCTGGCAAGGCCCTGAGCAATCAGAGTCGTCTGGCGCTCCCTTCCCCCTTGCGCGCGCGTCCACTCGGAGGAGTACCACGTGTACGCCGAGGGCGCGTAGATCGCGACGTCATACCGATGCCTCATCACAATGCCTCATCAGATGAAAAGGGGCAGGTGCTCGCCGTCGGTCGACGGCTACAAAGAACGGCATCCTACCCGCCACCGGACCCTCGGAATGCTAGACTGTCGCATCCGCGACGTCCTCGTCCTCTGCTATCATGCGGTAAGCCCCACATGGCCCGCACCCCTTTCGGTCCAGGCGGAGGTGCTCGAGGCGCAGCTCACCTCCCTGGTGCGACGGGGTTACCGCGGCGCGACTTTTACGGATGCGCTGGCGCACCGAGGTGAAGACCGTTTGCTCGCTGTGACGTTTGACGACGCCTACCATTCCGTCCTCGACCGAGCGCTGCCAGTCCTGTCGCGGCTCGGTCTGCCGGGAACTCTCTTCGTTCCCACCGACTACATCGATACGGGTGCGCTGCTCGCGTGGCCCGGTACCGACCGCTGGCTGGCCGGGCCTCACGCGTCGGAGTTGGTCGGCCTCAGTTGGGCCGACATCGCCGCGCTCATAGCCGAGGGCTGGGAAGTCGGCTCGCACACTTGCTCGCACCCGCGCCTTACACAGATCGGCGGCGCCAGACTTGAGCGCGAGCTCGTCTTGTCCCGTGAGGTCTGCGAGGACCGTCTTGGCACGCCTTGCCGGTCGCTGGCTTACCCCTACGGCGACGTGGACGACCGGGTTGTTGCCGCAGCACGTCGGGCGGGGTACGAGGCGGCCGCGACGCTGCCGAAAAGCCTCGACGTGCGCGGGCCACTCGAGTGGCCGCGTGTTGGGGTCTACCATGGCGACTCACGCTGGCGTTTCGAGCTCAAGGTGTCGCCGCAGGTGCGGCGCGCCCGTACTTCGAAGCCATGGCTCGCCCTCGAGCGGATAAGGAGCTGAGGGATGAGCGTCGGCACGGCCACGGACGGCGGCCGCAACTGATATGGCTGCCCCGAGAAAGGAGAGACGTTGCGCTGTCTGGTAACCGGCTGTGCGGGCTTTATCGGCTCACACTTGACCGAGGCGCTGCTCAAAGATGGCGACGAGGTCATAGGCGTCGACTGTTTCAACAACAACTATGGACGCGAGCAGAAGCTTCGCAACCTCCGCCATATCGGCGATTGGAGCACCTTCGAGTTTGTTCCCATCGACCTCACTCGCGGTGAGCTTGAAGAAGTCGTGGGGGACTGCGAAGTCGCCTTCCACCTCGCGGCGGAGCCCGGCGTGCGGTCGAGCTGGGGAAGTCGATTCGAGAAGTATCTCGACAACAACGTCCTTGCCACGCAGCATGTCCTCGAGGCACTGAAGAGCCAGCCGGAAACGAGGCTTGTCTTTGCGAGCTCCTCCTCAGTCTACGGAAACGCCGAAGTTCGTCCGACCCCCGAGGAGGCCCCTACCCGCCCTGTCTCGCCGTACGGTCAGACCAAGCTCAGCGCCGAGCTCCTGTGCCAGCTCTATCAGGAGAGCTTCGCGCTCGACGTGGTGATGCTTCGGTACTTCACCGTATTCGGTCCTCGCCACCGTCCAGACATGGCCTTCAATATCTTCTGCGCTGCGGCTCTTGAGGACCGCCCGATCACCGTTTTCGGGGACGGTCGCCAAACGCGAGATTTCACCTACGTCGAGGACGTGGTCGCCGCCACACGTGCAGCCGCCTCGGCTCGGCTGGGGGTGGAACGCATATTCAACGTCGGCGGGGGTACGCCGACGTCCCTACGGAGGGCACTCGACTACATCGCGGAGCTCGCGGGCAAACGCCTCGATGTCCGGTACCTACAGAGCGAGCGAGGCGACGTGCGCGATACTGCGGCCGAGACGTCCAAGGCCCGACAGCACCTCGGCTTCGATCCTACAACCACCCTGGAACAGGGCCTGGCCGCGGAGTTCGAGTGGCTTGCGGAGAGAGCTCGAGGCGGAGCAGCCTGACCGGCTGGGCGGATACCGCGAAGGGGTCTTCCTCCACGGCTGACAATCGCATGCCTTCCAGCAGTGATTGCATCGGCTTCGACGTTGACCGGCTCCATAGACATCCTCGCCTTCGCGGTATGCAGCGCGTCCGGCACGTGCCCTGGCAACCTCTCTTGACACAGGGTCAACCTCTCTTGACGCGTGCTTGGATGCTTCTTGGGCCGGGCACAACCACCCAAATAGGCTCGGGCGGAAGTCGGGTGCGGGAGATGGGGGTGACGCCTAGGTCGGGGTGGTCGGAGCCCTCAACTTTTCAGCGCCTCATTTCCAACTCCGGGCGGCTCTGCTGGTTCTAAGCTGAATGGAACGCGATACTCAGCCGCGCAACTCGCGGCCATCAAGCTCGGCCTCGCCTGCGGCTCCGCAGGAGGACTCGTTTGGCGCGCTGCCCGTCTCCGCCGCTAGCCCGCCCTCCACTCGCGCGTCGGCGCATTCCCCAAGACTGCGGACGCGTGCTTGGGCCGCGCTCATAGTGGCGATCATCTGTCTCTCCCTCGCCGCCTCGATCTCGCTCGCAGCGGCCGAAGACGCACCCCCAGAGGAGCCGGCCTCAGAGGAGCCGGTGTCGTCCCCCGAGGACACGGCGGACCCCGAGGTCACGATCGAGCAGCCGGGCGAAGGCGCGATCGTGGGCGGCCGCCTCGATGGAGCGGCATGCGAGGCGTGGGCGACTGACGACACGAACGTCGAGCATGTCGCTTTCTTCGTTGACGGTCAGCCGTTGAGCGAGACGGCCTCCGCGCCCTACACATGCGAATGGGACACGACCGAGTTCTCAGATGGAGCACACGTCCTCAAGGCGACGGCGCACGACGCCGCCGGCAACAGCTCAAGCGCTTCCATAGACGTCAGGGTCGACAACGCCGCCCCCAACGTTTCCTTCGATCGCCCAACCGAGGGCGACAAGGTTCGCGGCAAGCTAGACGATCCACAAGGGTCCGAGTGCGACGCGCCGGCGACCGACGAAACGAAAATGGACCGCGTCGCCTTCTCGGTAGACGGTCAGTTTCTGAATAGCGAGCGGTACGCACCGTACACCTGTAACTGGGACACGAGTCGCTTTACAACCGGAGAGCATGTCTTGAAGGCGACGGCTTACGACGCGGCCGGCAACAGCTCCTCGAGCTCCGTTCGGGTGAAAGTGGATAACCGCATCTGGTGGGCTGACGCCGAAACGGGCGACCTGTCGCAGTGGAGCAGACAGACCCGCAATTGCCGTGTCGACGGCGTTCTTTATCACGACGAAGAGCACTGCGGCGACCGCATCAGCGTGGTGAGCTCCCAGACATCCGGGCCCGACAGCCGTTACGCGTACCGCTTCGAGGTACGGGATGGCGACGACTCCCCCTACGGTGGCGAGCGCAACGAGGTTAAGCAAACCGATGGCGACAAGCAGTACGCCCGCGGCGCGGAGCGCTACTTCGGCTACTCGGTCTTGCTCGAGGACAGCTTCCCGGCGGATGATCAAAGCGTCGGCAACGACTGGACCGCATTCTCCGAGTGGAAGACCATCGAAACTCACGGTTCCGGCCCCGCCGCACTGAACATGCAGACTGGCGACGAGCAGATGTCGCTCAAACGAGCAGCCTCGCCTGCGTACTTCATGTGGCGCACTCCACTCGTCCGCGGACGATGGCACCGCTTCGTGGTTCGGGTGAAATTCGACCCCAACCCCAACGTCGGCTTCGTTGAAGTGTGGAAGGATGGCGTCCGAGTCAAACCGAAAACCTACGGCCGAACGCTCCAACCCATGAACGGCTATGTAGACCGCGCATACTCCAAGGTGGGCTACTACCGCAACGCGAAGATCAGCGGCGACTCCGCCCTTTACGTTGATGATTACACTGTCGGACCCTCGTACGCTACGGTCCGGCCTTAGTGACGTGAGAGCCACGCCGTCTCGTGCTCGACATTAAGCAAGCAATGTCTCAACTCTTTGATGTCGGTGAGTGCACTCGTTCTCGCGTTCTGCGCGCTTCTGCCGCAGCCTCGAGGCTCCGTCCTTGGGGACCGCTCGGGCGCGGACCGACCCTACCGCAACCAAGAGGGAGGCTCTTAACCTGAATCCACCGCGTCGCTGCCGGGTCGGGTTCGATCGGGGCCTGACGCGGACTGCGGGGGTGGTGCGCTCGCCCTCGGTCGCGCGGGGGCGGCTGAGAGACTCGGTGTCTTGTCGAAGACG
>Ga0183260_10004665_pt1 | contig 10849 bp, 4 predicted proteins | sample AntDrymUQ4972206_2_FD_129768 | JGI IMG/M metagenome (GOLD analysis project Ga0183260, IMG submission 129768) | Polar desert sand microbial communities from Dry Valleys, Antarctica - metaG UQ497 (22.06) (version 2) (version 2) | ecosystem: Environmental > Terrestrial > Soil > Desert | place...
CGCCGCACGCTTCGGGCGTGGCGATGGCCCGGCGGCAAGCGGCTTCTTCATCGAGCTTTCGCATCACTTGCTGCCCGACGACGATTGGCTGGTGAGCGAGGCGGCGGCCCTGGCGGACGAACTGGGCCTGCCGGTCGTCGTCACCAACGACGTCCACTACGCCCGACCCGAAGACCGCGAACTGCAGGACGTCCTGACCGCGATCCGGCATGGCCGGACGCTCGATACGCTGGCCGACCTGCGTCGGCCGGATGGCCTGTCGTACCTGGCTTCGGGCGAGGAACTGCTGGGTCGGGCAGTCGGGCTGCCGTCGGCGGCCGCTCGATCATGGCGCGAGGGGATCGCGACGTCGGTCGAGCTCGCGGCGTCGTGTTCGGTCGATCTTGGCTTCGAGCGATACCGCTTCCCGGGCTTTGCGGTGCCGGCCGGGGAGACGCCGTTCAGCTATCTGGTCGAGTTGTGCCAGACGGGCGCCCGACGGCGCTATCACCCGTTGACCCCGGCCGTGGTCCGGCAACTGGCCCATGAGCTCGACGTCATCGAGCGGACCGGCCTCGCCGAGTTCTTCCTGATCTGCTGGGACCTGATGCGGTTCGCGCGCGACCAGGGGATCCCCGCACAGGGTCGGGGGAGTGCCGCGGGCTCCATCGTGGCGTACGTCCTGGGCATCAGCCGGGTGGAACCGATCCGCCACAACCTGCTGTTCGAGCGGTTCATCAACGAGGGCCGGACGACGTATCCGGACGTCGATATCGACTTCTCCTCGGCGCGTCGTGAGGAGGTCATCCAGTACGTCTATCGCCGCTACGGGCCGGAGCACACGGGGATGGTCTGCAACCTCGTCACCTACCGGGCACGATCCGCGGTCCGGGAGGTGGGGCTGGTGCTCGGGTTCCCGCGGCCGCTCGTGGATCGCGTGGCGAAGGCGCTCGAGACGTACGACTCGGTGATGGTCCGGCGCGACCTGGAGGCGGACGGAGGGTTTGCCGAGTTCTTTCGGGCACCGGGGGAGGCCGAGGTCGCGGTCGAGGGCGCGGGCGCGGTGGCAGGCGCGGTGGCGGGCGCAACGGCGGGTGCGGTGACGGCCGCAACGGCGGTCCGGGTCGCGGGCGAGCAGGGCCTGACCGACCGGATGGGGCAGCTGAACCACGGCCGGGGTGGGCGTCTCGTGGCGGGCGGGGACGGCGTGACGGGGGTGGTCGGTACGGCCGGGAAGGTCGGTGCGGCCGGGAAGGTCGGCAACGGGCGTGTGCCCCGGCTCGACGATGGGGCCCCGATGACCGCGCGGGACGGTGCGAGTTCGAAGCCCTCGCAGATTCCGCTCCCACCGTTGTATCCGGGGGTAGCAAGGCCACAAGCCGACCGCGACCCGGCCGTCGGTGGATCCGACGGCACGATCCACGCTCGGTCCACGCTCGCCGGGTTGGAAATGGCGCCGCAGCCCGACTCCGAAATGATCGAACGGACACCTTCCGGGGTCCGAACCCCCGAATCGTGCGGTGGGAGCGGAATCGGGGAGGAGAGAGGCCCCGACGAGGCGGTCGGGGTGGGGGAGGATCCGTCGGGCGTCGTCGCGGGTGGGACGGATGCCACGGGTCGCGGGCCGACCGGGACCACGTTCCGCGATGATCCGATCGCGCCGCGGACGACGATCCGGGCTGGTGGCACATCCGTGGACGAGGGTGGACCGGGCGATACGCCCACCAGCATGGCGTGGCTCGATGCCGGCCGCGGCACGGGCTATGCCGAGGAACGCGAGCGCCTGGTCCCTCCCCGCCTCGTCGACGCTCGGGCGATCGATCCGGAGAGTGGCCAGGTCGAGCCCCCGCCCCGGACCGCGGACCGTGCCACCGACCGACTCGGCCGGCCGAACCACTGGGATCCGCCGGCGCCATCGGCCGGGACGCTCGGTCGGGGCGGCGACCGCGTCGACCCCGGCGGCGACCGCGACCACCACGACCCCGGCGATTACCGCGTCGACCCCGGCGACCACCACGACCCCGGCGATCACAGCTCGGTCGCCCGCGTCCGACCCGACCCGCGCCCCCAGCCGCGTGGCGGCTCCACGGTCGGCCTCTCCCACTGGGAGCGCTGGCTGGAGTTCTGCGCCCGGATCGATGGCTTCCCTCGCCACCTGTCCATCCACAGCGGCGGGATGCTGGTGACCGCCGCGCCGCTCATCGATATCGCGCCGATCGAGCGCGCGACGATGGTCGACCGGGTCGTCGTCCAGTTCGACAAGCGCGATGTCGAGACGCTCAAGCTCATCAAACTCGACCTGCTGGGCCTCGGCATGCTCGCCGCGATGGACGAGACGCTCAAGCTCATCGAGCATGATTGCGCCACCTGCCTGGACCTTGATCGCCTGCCGGAGGACGTACCCGAGGTCTTCGAGATGCTCCAGGCGGCGGACACCGTGGGCGTCTTCCAGGTCGAGAGCCGGGCCCAGATGCAGACCCTGCCCAAGTCGCGGCCGCAGAACCTGGACGATCTCGTGGTCGAGGTCGCGATCATCCGCCCGGGCCCCATCCAGGGCAACGCGGTCCACCCGTACCTGCGCCGCAAGCAGGGCCTGGAACCCGTGACCTACCTGCACCCCAGCCTGGAGCCCGTCCTCAAGGATTCGATGGGCGTGATCCTCTACCAGGAGCAGGTCATGCGCATCGCCATCGAGGTCGCGGGCTTCAGCCCCGCCGAGAGCGATGGCTTCCGGCGGGCGATGGGCACGTGGCGGTCGAGCCGCGAGATGGAGAAACTCCACAGCCAGTTCTTCGATGGCTGTCTTCGCCAGCCCGGGATGACCCGGGAGATCGCCGAGGAGCTGTTCCGCCAGGTGGCGGCGTTCGCCAGTTTCGGCTTCGCCAAGTCGCACGCAGCGGCCTTTGCCCGGACCGCCTACGAGTCGGCCTTCCTCAAGCTGTTCTATCCGGCCCAGTTCCTGGTGGGACTGATCAACGCCCAGCCGATGGGCTTCTATCCGGTCGAAGTGCTGGTCAACGACGCGAAACGCCACGGCGTGGCCGTGCTGCCCGTGGACATCAACGGCTCGCCCTACCGGACCACGACCGAATGGGTGGGCCGACCCGGCGAACCGCTCCCCGAAGGCACCGGGATCGAGGCGCGACCGGCGCCGGTGGTCTCGTCCGCCTGCGTCCTGCCGTCACCCGCCGCGCGCGAACGCTGGACGCCGGAGGTGACCGTGGGCTGGGGGGTCCGACTCGGACTCGGGCTCGTGAAAGGCATCGGCGAGCAGCACCAGGCGCTCCTGGATGCGGAGCTGGGGCGCGGCTCGTACCGGACCCTGGCCGAGGTGGTGGAGCGGACCGGGCTGCCCGAAGAGGTCCTGGAGCGCCTTATCCGGAGCGGAGGGATGGACTCCCTGGGTCGGCCCCGACGCGAGCTCCTCTGGCAACTCCGCGAGGTCGCCGGCGCGTCACGTGGTCGGATGGACGGACGGACGGTCCGCGCACTGGGACGAGCCGCCGGGAAACGGGGTGCCGCCGCCGGTCGGCCGCTGGACCTTCGTCTGCCCGCGACAGAGGCGCCCGATCTCCCGCCGATCACCGAATCGGAGCGGATCGGCGATGCCTACGCGGTCCTCGGGGTAGATGCCCGTCGCCAGGTGGCGGGACTGTTCCGGCCGGTGCTCGAACAGCTCGGGGCGGTCACGAATGCCGCGCTCGCGGACCTGCCGCGGGGTCGGGTGCGGGTTCGGGTGGGCGGTCTGGTCGTCACCCGCCAGCACCCGATGACGGCCAAGGGCACGGTCTTCCTGGCCCTGGAGGACGAGACCGGGATGGTCAACGTGACGATGTGGCCGAACGTCTGGGAACGGCTCCGCGGCGTGGTCCGGCGGCACGCGTTGCTGCTGGTTGACGGGGACCTGCAACGGCAGGGGTCGGTCGTCAATCTGGTCGCCCGCGAGGTCCGGCCACTCCCCGAGGTGGCCGCCGCGGCCGGTGGACCGGATCAGCCCGGCGGCGTTCGCCAGATGGGGCAGGCCGGGATGCGTCGACTCAGCTGATCGGATGGGCTCGATCAGTTCAGCGTCGGGCCGCTCCCTGCGTGCCGCCCCGGGTCCGTCCGTCCGGGCCGCGCCTGGCGGCCAGGGCCCGACGACCCCGATTCGGGCTCGAAAGCTGCAGGAACCGCCGATACCAGGCAGCCGCGGAAGCGAACAGCAGGCCCATGACCGGCGAGAGCAAGAACGCCGAGACGATCGCGTCACCCGCCAGGCCCGGCGTGGGCGAGGCGGCGGTCACGGCCGCGAACACGGTCATGATCAGCACGGCGTAGCAGATCGCCGAGACCAGCCCGACGATCAGGCCCAGCAGCCAGCTGGCACGTGGCGCCAGGAAGCCCGCGATGAAGACGCCACCGATGGCCGGTGTCTGCACGAAATAGGCGAACAGGAACCGGGTCACGATGTCGCTGCCCGCCGTGATCGCGAAGGCGACCGTGGTGCCGATCGTCAGGAGCAGCGGCAACCAGAGCGCCTTCGAGCGGAGCGCGACCGCCGGCAGCGCCCGAAGGTCGCCCCGTAGATCGAGCGGCCGGAACGACTGGCGGAACGCCGCGATGACCGAGATCCGTGCGGGGACCGTGTCACGCCGTGACCCCTCAGGGATGTTGGCGGCGCCGGGCTCGATGGCCTCGTCGGGCAGCCCCGACTCGGCTCGATGGCGGCGACGGGCTTCGGCGCGTGCGGTGCTCTTGGCGCGGGCCATGGTCTCTCCAGGGACGGTCGGAAGGGTCGGCCCATCGTAGTCGATAAGTGGCAGGTAAGTGCCATCTGGTTCACTGCGCAGGCACCGCCGACCGCCCGTTCCCGCCGGGAGGTCATCCATGGATCACGCCCGGCGCGCGGCTCGGACCGCGCTCGCCCTGCTCATCGCCGTCGCGGCCGGCGGGTCGCCCGGAGGGGTCATCGTCCGACCGACGACGGTCCTGGCGGCGGCGGTCGCCTGGCCGGTGTCCACGCTCGTCGTCTCGGAAGTCCAGACCGGCGGCGCATCGGCCTCGGACGAGTTCGTCGAGATCGCCAACCAGGGCCTCGCGCCGGTCGATCTCGTCGGCCTCGAGGTGGTCTACGCGACGTCCAGCGGCTCCACCGTCACACGGAAGGCGACCTGGTCCGCGTCCGCGATCCTGGAGCCCGGTCGCCGCACGCTCATCGCGAACGCGCTCGGGCTGTATGCCGCGGGTGCCGACGGGACGTACAGCGGCGGATTTGCTGCGACCGGCGGCGCCGTGGCGCTGCGCGTCGTCGGTGGAACTGTCGTGGATGCCGTCGGCTGGGGCGATGCCACCAGCGGGTTCGTGGAGGGGCAGGCGGCCGTGGCGCCTTCGGCCGTGTCCAGCCTGGAACGGTGGCCGGGTGGCGCAGCCGGCAACGGCGTGGACACGAATGACAACGCGACCGACTGGTTCGTCGCGACGCCGAATCCTCAGGGCTCCGGCGCGGCGCCCGTGCCCGCGCCCGAACCGACGCCAACCCCAGTCCCGAGCCCGGCGCCCATCGCCACGCCGAGCCCGGCGCCCATCGCCACGCCGAGCCCGACTCCGACCCCGATCGCGACCCCGACCCCGACTCCCGCGGCCGCACCCACTCCTGCACCGACCCCTACGCCGACCCCGACCCCAACTCCCGCGGCCACACCCACTCCCGCACCGACACCCACCCCGACACCTGCCCCGACACCGACACCGACGCCAACGCCGATCGCCACGACCCCGATCGGGTCGGCCCGGTCGCTCGTTGACGGTGTGGCTGTGGCCATCGAGGGCACGCTCACCGCGCCGCTCGGCGGCCTCGAGTCGGGTCGGACGACGTTCGTCCAGGATGAGACCGGCGGGATCGCCCTCTACCTCGACGCCACGGTCGCGACAACGCAGCCGGCCGGGACGGCGATCAGGGTCGAGGGTACCCTGGCCACCCGCTACGGGCAGCGCACGCTTCGGGTCAGCGAGGCTGACCTGGTCGTCACTGGAGCGCCAGGCGTGCCGGCCGCGTCAGTGACGGCCACGGGCTCGGCCACGGAACTCCTCGAGGGCCGCCGGCTGGTGATCGATGGTGCCGTCGGGAGTGGCAGCGACACGTTCAGCGACGGCCTGGCGATCCATGTCGACGACGGGTCCGGGCCGGTTCGAGTGGTCATCACGCCGATCGCGCTCAACGGTCGCGTCGTCGCTGCCGGTGACAACGTCCGAGCATCTGGCCCGCTAGGGCAACGCGACAGCTCGGGCACCGGCGTCGACGGCTATCGCCTTTACGTGACGGATCCGGCCGATCTCGCCATCCAGGTTCCGGTCCCGACGCCGACGCCATCGCCCTCGCCCACACCGATCCCCGAGCCGACGCCGGTGGCGAGTCCCACGCCGGAGCCCACCCCGATCCCCACGCCGACCCCAGCGCCCACTGCCACGCCGACTCCTACCCCTGCCCCGAGTCCGACCGCCACTCCGACGCCATCGCCCGCGGACGCGATCGCGGCGGCACGAAGCCAGTTGATTGGGACTACGGTCCAGGTCCGGGGCGTGGTCACGGCCGAGCCCGGCCGGCTTGGGAGTCCGCCCCTGTTCACCATCCAGGACGCGACGGGCGGGATCGTCGTGCGACTTCCGACCGGCGCGTCACCGCCCAGCCGCGGAACCGTGGTTATCGTGCGCGGCCCGCTCGCTGATCCCTACGGACAGCTGGAGATCCGACCGAAGGTCGACGGCTTGAGCTCGGACGGCCTGGCTGGCCTTCCGGCACCGGACCGCGGCACGGGCGCCTTGACCGAAGCCCTCGAGGCTCGACTCGGCGAGCGGGTCGGGATCGTCACGAAGGGACCATCGAAGTCGACGAGCGGCGATTTCACGTTCCTGATCGAGACGACGGACGGAGCCATAATCAAGGTCGCTGCCGATGCATCCAGCCACCTCGCGCCGTCGACATTCGAAGTCGGAGCGAGCTATCGGCTGGTCGGCGTCGTGGGGCAGCGTGCCACGCGCAAGGGCGCCCTCGACGGCTATCGAATGTGGCTTCGTGACGGCTCCGACGCCGAGCGTCTCGCAGGCCCCAGTCCGTCCCCGACGCCGAGCCCTGCGGCATCACCGGATCCCACGGCATCGCCGAACCCGTCGCCGTCGCCCGCCCCGACCCGATCACCCCGTGCGAGCTCGTCAGGCATCCCGCTGACCCTCACCTCCATCGCCGCTGCCACCACCAGGACCGATCAGCCGGTCGCCGTTCGCGGGATCGTCACGGCCCCAGCGACATTGCTCGACGCCACCGGTCGACGGCTCGTGATCCAGGATGCAAGCGGTGCCATCGAGATCCTGCTCAAGAAGGATCACGTTGTCCCTTCCATCGGGAGCGATGTCCGTGTCGAAGGGCGTGTCGGGACGGCGTATGGCTCGCCTCGTCTTCGCGTCCAGACGATCGAGCGCCTTGGGACGAGTGCGATGCCGGCCCCTTTGGAGATCCGGGGACCGCTGAGTGACGCCCATGCGTGGCGGCTGGTTGCCGTGACCGGTCGCGTCGAGGATGTCAAGAAGCTCGGGGTGCGATGGCGCGCCGAGCTCGCGGTCGGGACGGCTCGTGTCGTGGTGGTTGGTCAGTCCGGGACGGGCATCGCCGCCACGGCCCTGGTCGAGGGTCGCGCGGCGACCGTGACCGGGATCGTGCGACGAGCCTTTCCGAGTGCGGCCGATCGTCGACTTTCGTTGCTGCCGCGCTTCGCATCCGACGTCCGGTTGGGCGCGGTGTCGGGTGCGACGTCCGCGAGTGCCGGGCCGAGCGTCCGCCCAGGCGGCCCGGACGGCGCTGGCGGCCCGCGTGGGTCCGTGCCAGGGTCCGCGGCCGGCCCTGACGCCGACGCCGGTGTTCCCGGGAACAAATCCACGTTCCCACTCGGGGGATCGGACGTGCCCCACGCGAACCTTGCGGAACTCGCGCAGTTCGAGGATCAGATGGTCCTCGTGGGCGGTCTGGTGACGGAGGATCGTGCCGACGGCTTCCGCCTCGACGATGGGACCGCCGTCGCGACCGTCCGGTTGATCGACGGCGCTGCCGAGTGGATCGCGCTCGTCGAACCCGGCGACGCGATCAACGTCGTCGGCCGCGTCGAGGCGGCTGCCGATGGATTCCACGTCGTCGTGGACGATCCGGCCCGGATCGCCCTTGGAAGCGCACTGCTCCCTGTCGCCGGGGCCGTCGTCGATCGCGGTGCGGCAGACGCCAGCGGCAGTTCCGTTCCGGCCGGTGGGTCCCGTCAGGCGGGAGTCGACGGCGACCTGGCCAACCTGCCAGGCGCCGGCGCCGGCTTGCTGTCCCTGCTGGGGATCGGTATCGCGTCGCTGGCGGTCACGATGCTGCGGCGCCGTCAGATGCGCCGCCTCCTGGCATCCCGGGTCGCGATCAGGCTGGCTGCCATCACAACGCCCCGGCCGGGGCGGAGTCCGGGCGCCCCGTAGCCTGGGCCGCGGACGTGGCGTCCTGCCTGGCCCCGGATCGTGGCGGTTCGGCCTGGCCCCGCGGACCGTGGCGGTCCACTCCGGCCGGTGATCCAGTCGTGATCCAGTCGTGATCCAGTCGTGATCCGACGGTCGGCGGACGGCGTGGCCGCGGTTTGGCGCCAGGACCGTTCCAACGGGCGAACGAGGGAGGCCTAGCGGGCCTTTCGGCGGTCAAGTGGGGACGCGCCGCGTTCCAAACGCGGCCGGGCACCGTCTCCTCGGTCGGTTGGCACGGTGGTGGCGCCAGGCGCGATCGGGCGTGGAGGCACGGCCCGCCTGCGTGACCCGTGCTGATTCGTGCTTGACGCTCACGAGAGGGGCGGACTATCCTCGGCCGAGTTTCGCGTCGCGGAACGCCCACCGGAACGAGGGAGAGGTCCTTGCCGATCGCGGACACCCGCGTCGATGCCGGTTCGGACCGCCGCATCGCGATCCCTCCGGGCGAACGGCAATATCACATCGGACTCGGCCCGGGCGACCTGGCCGAGTACATCCTCCTCCCCGGGGACCCGGATCGGACCTCGAAGATCGCGGCACGCTTCGACTCGATCGAGCTGGAGCATCGCCATCGCGAGTTCGCCTCCGCGACCGGGATGTACCGCGACCAACGGGTGTCCGTCGTGTCGACCGGGATCGGCACGGACAATGTCGAGATCGCCGTCGCGGAGATCCTGGCCATCACCAAGCGACCGACCTTCATCCGGGTCGGATCGTGCGGCGGGTTGCAGCCCGAGATCGGTCTCGGCGATCTGGTCATCACGACGGGCGCCGTTCGCCTCGAGTCAACGACGAGCTTCTTCGTCCACGACGGGTTTCCTGCCGTGGCCGACTACGAAGCGGTCAACGCGCTGGTCGAGGCGTCCGAGCGCCTTGGCCATCCATATCACGTCGGGATCACGGCGACGGCCCCCGGGTTCTTCGGCGCGCAGGGACGCCCCATCCCGCAGTTGCCCATCCGCTACCCTGACCTCGCCCAGGACATGGCACGCCAGCGTGTCATGAACTTCGAGATGGAGGCATCGGCCCTGCTCGTCCTAGCATCCCTCGCTCGATGTCGAGCCGGTGTCGTCTGCGCGGTGTATGCCGATCGGACGACCGGCGAGTTCGTGGAGGGCGAAGCCAAGGAGGCCGCAGAGGCAGCCTGTGTCGAGACGGGGCTCGAGAGCCTGCTCGTCCTGGCCGCCATGGATACCCAGAAGCGACACGCAGGGACGGACCGCTGGCGGCCGTCGCTGTGGTCCAGCTGACCGCGCGTACCAGCTGAGCGGATACGGGACAGAGGTTCCCGTGGCGCTCCCGCACCGATAGGAGGAGCCGACATGGCAGAGGCCTACTGCGTCAAGGACAAGAAGAAGGTCGAAGTCCAGAACGCCCAGAAGATCACGATGAAGAACGGCAAATCGGCGCTCCAGGGAACCTGCCCGGATTGTGGCGGCAAGGTCTTCAGGATCGGCGGCTGACCGGTTCGACAACGTTCGGCTGATCCAGGGCCCCCGTCGTTCGCGGCGGGGGCCTCGCCGTGTCCGGCGTGGGAGGTTCGCGTTGCGGGAGCCCCGGTGACCCTTTGCTAGAATGACCCGTCCACGCGCCGCTCACGATCCGAGGTCGCCACCCTGTCGTCCCACCCGGTCCTTGCCCTTGACCTCGGCGGGACCCAGATCCGCGCCGCGGTCGTCCTGCCGGACGGTCAGCGTCAGGCACGCTCTGCGATCGAGACTCCGGTCGCGGCCGGTCCCGATGCCATCGTGGACGCCTGCATCGGGATCCTGCGCAAGGTCCGCCGGGCTGCTTCGGGGCTCGGCGAGGTCACCGGGATCGGCATCGCCTCGCCCGGGCCCGTCGATCCGCATCGCGGCATCGTCCTGGAGCCGCCCAATCTTGGCGATGCATTCCGGGATATCGCGCTCGCCGAACGGGTCCAGCACGCCCTCGGATCACCGGCCTACCTGGACCGCGACACGAACGTCGCCGCCCTCGGGGAGCGGGCCTTCGGGGCAGGCCGGGACTGCGACGACTTCGTCTACCTGACCGTCTCCACCGGGATCGGCGGGGGGATCGTCACCGGAGGCCGTCTGCTCCACGGCCCGGATGGCCTGGCCGGTGAGCTCGGACATGTGCCGGTCGGGTTGTACGAGCCACTGTGCGGCTGTGGCGGACGAGGGCACCTTGAGGCCGTGGCCTCAGGACGTGCGCTGGCCCGGGACGCTCGGGCGGCCGCGGCGGCGGGCGATAGCCACTACCTCGTGACCCGCGCCGCGGTCGTCGGGGCGGACCGCCTTTCGGCCAGGGACGTGGCGGAGGGCGAGGCGACCAACGATCTTGCCTGCACGATGCTCATGGACCGGGC
>Ga0183260_10004666_pt1 | contig 10848 bp, 13 predicted proteins | sample AntDrymUQ4972206_2_FD_129768 | JGI IMG/M metagenome (GOLD analysis project Ga0183260, IMG submission 129768) | Polar desert sand microbial communities from Dry Valleys, Antarctica - metaG UQ497 (22.06) (version 2) (version 2) | ecosystem: Environmental > Terrestrial > Soil > Desert | place...
CACCTGGTCCCCGGAGGACCTGGGCGTGCTCGCCAACCTGATCGTCACCTCGGTGGTCGCCACTGCCGAGCAGATCATCACCTCGCGGCCCGACGCCGAGGCAGACATCGTGGCCCGCGCCCGCACCCAGTTGCGGATGGTGCTGATCGGTGCTGTCAACTGGCGGTCAGGCGGCTGATCGAGCGACTATCGTCCCGCCATGGGACTCGCCGCTGACCTCGGCTACACGCACAGCACCGCCAACCCGGTCCACCGTGCCGGCCGCTGGATCGGCGGGACCCGTGTCGGCGGGTGGATCTTCTCGCGCACGCTGCGACACCTCGACCACGTGATCGGGCGACTCAGCCGCGGCCGGCACAGCGCCCCCGGTCTGCTCACGGGGCTGGCGGTGCTCGACCTGACCACCACCGGCCGCAAGTCCGGCCAGCGCCGAACCAGCCACCTGATCGCGACGCCGTACGACGGCACGCTGGCGCTGCTCGGCACCAACTTCGGCCAGGAGTCGACCCCTGCCTGGGCGCTCAATCTCGAGACTGACCCGCACGCCACGGTCAGCTACCGCGGCACCAGCCGAGACGTCGTCGCCCGGCCGGCGACGGCCCTGGAGACCGACGAGATCTTCACCCGCGCGGCCTCGTTCTACGCCGGCTACCGGAGCTACCGACAGCGGATCGATGGCAGCCGCCGGATCCGGGTCTTCGTGCTGGAGCCGGTCGCCTGATCAGGTGCCCGGCCGCGGCACGACCGGGCGGACAGTGACCTCCGGGATCGTCGCGTCCCCCGGCAGGTCCAGCACGTGCAGGATCGTGTCCGCCACGGTCTCCGGCTGGATCCAGCGCGAGGAGTCGTACGTCGCGCCCTCCTGCTCGTGGACCTTCTCTTGCATCGGCGTGGCCGTGCGGCTCGGGAAGACCGTCGTCACCCGGACCCCGTGCTCGACCTCCTCGGCGCGCAGCGAGTCGGCCAGGGCGCGCAGCCCGAACTTCGAGGCGGCGTAGGCCGACCAGGCCGGGCTCGCGGCGAGTCCGGCCGAGGAGTTCACGAACACGACGGTGCCCCGGGCTCGACGCACCGCGGGGATCGCCGCCCGGGTCAGCACGGCGGGAGCGACCAGGTTGACCTCGAGGTGCTCGCGCAGCTGGGCCACCGGCAGATCGACGACCGGGCACAGCTCGACCACGCCGGCGACGTGGAGCACCGAGTCGAGCGACGGCGGCAACTCGTTCGCGGAGATCGCCCGCTCGAGCGCCACGGCGTCGGCCAGGTCGGCGATCAGGGTCTGCGCGCCGGCGTACCGCTCGCGGAGCTCGGCGGCCCGCTCGTCGCTGCGGGCGACCAGGACCAGGTCGTCGCCGCGCTCGTGCAGGGCCCTCGTGACCGCGGCGCCGATGCCCGAACCGGCGCCGGTGACCAGGTGGGTGGCCATCAGTTTCGGGGTCCCTGCGGCGATGGGAGCGCAGCGAGCATCGTCGTGGGGTGCATCATCGGGTCAGGACGATCTTGCCGAAGATGTCGCCGGCAGCCATCGCGGCGAAGCCGTCAGGCGCCTGGTCCATCGGCAGCGTCCGGTCGATCAGCGGCTTGGCGCCGGTTGCGTCGAGCATGGTGACGAGCGACGCGAGCTCGTCGCGGGTGCCCATCGTGGAGCCGATGACGCGCAGCTGGAGGAAGAAGATCCGGGTCAGCTCGGCGTCGTCCAGCTTCGGACCGGACGTCGTACCGCTGATGACGATGGTGCCGCCGGGGCGCAGCGCGCGGATCGAGTGGGACCAGGTGGCGCGACCGACCGTCTCCATCACGGCGTCGACCTTGACCGGCAGCCGGGCACCGGACTCGAAGACATCATGAGCGCCGATCTCGAGGGCGCGAGCCCGCTTCGCCTCGTCACGGCTCGTCGCCAGCACGCGCAGCCCGGCAGCACGCGCCAGCGTGATGAGGGCGGTGGCGACGCCACCGCCGGCACCCTGCACCAGCACGGTGTCGCCGGCCTTGAGGCCGCCCTGCGAGAAGAGCATCCGGAACGCCGTGAGCCAGGCCGTCGGCAGGCAGGCGGCCTCCTCGAACGACAACGACTCAGGCTTCGGGATCACGTTGCGGCGCGGCACGGCGACCTTGTCGGCGAAGGTGCCCTGGTGGCGCTCGGAGAGCAGCGAACGCTTCGGGTCGAAGGTCTCGTCCCCGGACCACGACGGATCGCTGACCACCGCGTGCACGACGACCTCGTTACCGTCCTCGTCGAGCCCGGCGGCGTCACAGCCGAGGATCATCGGCAGCGCCTCCTCCTTGAGGCCCACGCCACGCAGCGACCAGAGGTCGTGGTGGTTCAGCGAGGCGGCCTTGACGGTGACGGTGGTCCAGCCATCGGGTACGTCGGGATCGGGTCGCTCCCCGACCACCAGGCCCTCGAGCGGGTTGTCGGCGGAGAAGCTGTCGGCGTAGACGGCGAACATGCTGTCCACGCTAGAGCCTGGCAACCCCGTCCCGCCGGGCGGCCTCGGCGACCGCCGTGGAGACGGCGGGCCCGACCCGCGGGTCGAACGGTGAGGGGACGATGTAGTCCTCTCGCAGGTCGTCACCGACCAGCTCGGCGATGGCATCGGCGGCGGCGACCTTCATGCCCTCGGTGATCGCGGAGGCATGGACGTCGATGGCGCCGCGGAAGATCCCGGGGAACGCGAGCACGTTGTTGATCTGGTTGGGGAAATCCGAGCGGCCGGCGGCGACGACCCGGGCGTACTTGTGGGCCACCTCGGGGTGGACCTCCGGGTGCGGGTTGGCCAGCCCGAACACGATGGCGTCGGGTGCCATGGACGCCACGATCTCCTCCGGGACAGTGCCACCACTCACACAGATGTAGACGTCGGCGCCGGCCATCACGTCGGCGAGACCGCCGCGGCGGCCAAAGTGGTCGGCGGTGTCGACGGCGAGCGCCCGCTTGACGGGGGTGAGGTCGGACCGCTCGGAGTTGAGGACGCCCTGTCGGTCGAGCACGGCAAGGTCGCTGACCCCAGCCTCGAGCAGGATCCGGGCGACCGCCACGCCGGCGGCGCCGGCGCCCGAGATGACGACGCGGGTGCCGACGCCCTCGCGACCGGTCAGCCGCAGCGCGTTCATGAGCGCGGCGAGCGCCACCACAGCGGTGCCGTGCTGGTCATCGTGGAAGACCGGGATGTCGAGCAGGCCCTTGAGTCGCGACTCGATCTCGAAGCAGCGCGGCGCGGAGATGTCCTCGAGGTTGATGCCGCCGAAACTGGGGGCGAGTCGGACCACGGTCTCGATGATCTCCTCGACGTCGGTGGTGTCGAGGCAGATCGGGATCGCATCGACGCCGCCGAACTGCTTGAAGAGGACCGCCTTGCCCTCCATCACCGGCATCGCGGCTGCGGGGCCGATGTCGCCCAACCCGAGGACAGCGGTGCCGTCGGTGACGACGGCGACGGTGTTGGGCACCCAGGTGTAGTGGCGGGTCAGCGACGGGTCGGCCGCGATCGCCTCGCAGACTCGGGCGACGCCGGGCGTGTAGGCGAGGGAGAGGTCGTCCTTGCCGACCAGCGGCACCGTGGACCGGATCTCCATCTTGCCGCCGACGTGCAGGTCGAAGACCGGGTCGTCGGCGTGCGGGTGAGGAAGGGAGTCGGCCACGGTGATCAATCCTTCCAGACGGGTAGCCACCGGACGGGAGCGGTCTCAGACGCGTCGCGGCCGGGGCCACACGCGGGCCACGGCGACCCCCAGCACGTCGGTCTCGGGGACCGCACCGCGGTGGCGGGAGTCGACTCCCTCGGGGTTGTCGCCGAGCAGCCACCAGGCGGGACGGCCGTCGCTCGTCGTACGCCGAACGACTGCTCGTTTCACCGCCAGCGTCCCGTCCGCGAAGCGTGCCATCACCACCGCGCCGGGCCGCACCGCGGCGCCGTAGCGCACCAGCAGCCGGTCGCCGTCGACCAGCCCGGGACGCATCGAGTCGCCGCGCACGAGCGCCCAGCCGAACGGGATCCGGCCCACCTTCACGGGTGAAGACACGCGGAGTAGTGTCGCAGGGACGTCAGATCCCGAGCAGATAGGACCCATCAGTTGATGTTCGACACGCTGTTCACCCGCACCGTCGAGGTCTCGGCCCACTGCGACCTCCCCTGCGGTGTCTACGACCCCGCCCAGGCCCGCATCGAGGCTGAGTCGATCAAGGGCATCATCGCCAAGGTCGCCGACAACGACGACGCCGACTTCCGGACCCGAGCCATCCTGATCAAGGAGCAGCGCTCCGAGTTGGTCAAGCACCACCTCTGGGTGCTCTGGACCGACTACTTCAAGCCGCCTCACTTCGAGAAGTACCCCCAGCTCCACCAGCTGGTCAATGAGGCCACCAAGCTCGCCGGCGCCACCGGCACCAAGGGCGAGCTCGACGCCGGCAGGGCCGACGAGCTGCTCGCGAAGATCGACGAGATCGCCGAGATCTTCTGGGAGACCAAGAAGGCCTGATCCCGCCCGGCGGAGCCGTGCGGGATCACGGCCTTCGCCGTCTCAAGGCAGCCTGAGCTCGCGAAGGCTGCACCGCCCAACGCCACCACATACGCTCCGCCCGGTGGAGTCGTGCGGGATCACGGCCTTCGCCGTCATAACGCAGCCTGAGGCTCCGCGTCACGACCGCTTGACTAGTTGGCGGTGGACTTCCGCGAGGTTGCCTTAGCGGTGGACTTCCGCGGAGTTGCCTTGGCGGTGGACTTCCGCGAGGTTGCCTTGGTGGCGGTGGACTTCCGCGAGGTTGCCTTGGTGGCGCTCTTGGCGGTCGGCTGCTTTCGTGCGGCGGTCGCAGGTGTCGGTCGCTTGGTCCGCTTGGTCCGCTTGCGCGGCTTCGCGGGGGTGCTGGCCGGAGTCTCGACTCGGAGCGAGGTTCGAGCGGCGGCAAGAGCGGACTCGGCCTTGGCCAGCTTGTGTTGTCGCCGCGCGTGGTCGTCGACGTCTCGCGTCAGTTCTTGCTCGGTGTCGGTCCGCTCGCGGGCCGTGGCGTCGGCGAGATCGTGTGCGGTAGCGGCCCGTTGCTTGAGCTCCTTGACCTTCTTCTTTGCAGCGCTCAGGGCCGCCTCGGCCGCGGTGAATTCTCGCTGGGACACCGTGTCGGCGCTCTGCGCTGCGCCTAGACGATCGCGGGTCATCGCGACCACGGACGCCGCCTGGTCCAGCTTCTTCCGGTGCTTGCTCACTCGCTGCTCGAGCAACTCCAACTCCTCGGACATGACGTGCCTCCTCGTTGACCAGTTGAGCCTCCCGTACCCCGCAGCGGTGCTCTCATCCGTTTCACCTCGGCTGATTCCGGATCCGGGATTGCTGCCACCGGGCTCGACGAGGCACTCGCGTCTCTCCTGGACCGCCTCACGATCGTCCACGCCGAGCTGTCCCACCGCTGACTGATCACGCTCTGCCAGGCACTGCACAACCTTTCGGGGCCGGCTTGCCACATGTGTCGGCCGTCCCCGACTAGTGTCTGCCCCAGACGAGCGAGGGAGGACTGCCCGCCCATGTCATCCACCGGGTCCATCACCGACGGCCGACGTGCAGACGTCGAGCTGCGGCTACCCGCCGACGGTGCCTACGTGTCGGTGCTTCGTACGACGACCGCGGGCCTCGCCGCGCGCCTCGACTTCACCATCGACGACATCGAGGACCTGCGGATCGCGGTCGGCGAGGCGTGCGCGATGGTGCTGCCCGAGGCCGACCCCGGCGGTCCGCTGCTCGCGGAGTTCTTCCTGGCACCCGGTCTGCTGACCGTCCGGGTGACGGTCAGTGGCTCCGAGATCGGCAAGCCGGACTACGACAGCTTCGCCTGGCAGGTGCTCGACACCCTGGCCAGCACCGCGACGGCCGAGGTCGACGGCGACACCTTCGTCGTCACCCTGACGATGGGGGCCGAGACGCTGGAGCTGCGCCTGTGACATGACGGCCGACACCAACCGGGATGGCGGCGCGCCGGGGGAGGCGCCGTCTGCCGGCAACGAACAGAACCGGCAACGCAGTGCCGAGTTCTTCGCCGTCCTCCACGACCCTGCGGCCGACGCCTCGGCGCACGCGTCAGTGCGCGACGGGCTGGTGCACCTGCACCTCCCGCTGGTGCAGCACTGCGCACGCCGCTTTCGCAACCGCGGCGAGCCCTACGAAGACCTGGTGCAGGTCGGCACGATCGGCCTGCTGAAGTCGATCGACCGCTTCGACGCCGAGCGCGGCGTCGAGTTCTCGACGTACGCGACGCCGACGATCATCGGCGAGATCAAACGGCACTTCCGCGACAAGGGCTGGGCGATCCGGGTACCGCGGCGGCTTCAGGAACTCCGCATGCAGATAGGTGCCGCGACCGGCGAGCTCACCCAGAACCTGGGCCGCTCCCCCACCCCGCGCGAGCTGGCCGAACGCATCGGCTGCACCGTCGAGGAGATCATCGAGGGGCTGGAGTCCAACAACGCCTACGCGACGCTCTCGCTGGACGCCGGCGACGACCACGAGGACAGCGCCACCCGACTGCTCGACATGCTCGGGTCCGACGACCAGCACCTCGAGCACGTCGAGATCCGGGAGTCGATCAAGCCGCTGCTGGACGCCCTCGACCCGCGGGAGAAGAAGATTCTGCTGCTGCGCTTCTTCAAGAACATGACGCAGTCACAGATCGCCGAGGAGATAGGCGTCTCCCAGATGCACGTCTCCCGACTGCTCACCCGCACCCTCGCGCAGCTCCGGGAGTCGCTGCACGACGCGTCCTAGCCCTCCGGCTCGTCGGCGAGGGCGGTCAGGCTATCGGGATGGAAGAGGCCGGCGACCACGATCAGCGCCACGACTGCGAGTCCCACGGCGATCACCGTCGTCTCGCCGCCGCGGAAGTTCCACGCCAGACCGAGCTGGATGAGCTGGGCCAGCACCACCGGGCTGCGTGCCCACGATGCGCGTCGGGTCAGCTGCCAGGCGCAGATCAGCAAGCCGCCGCCGTACACCGCGAAGAAGACCGCGGTCGTGAGCCCCATGGTGAGCCGGCTCGTGTTCAGGCTGCCGGTCTCGATCAGCGCCAGCAGGATCAGCATCGCGCCCTCGACCGCCACCAGCGAGGCGGCAACGGTCAGTGGCGGCGGGATGTGCGGAGAGGGCTCCCGCGTGGCAGGCTCGGGGGCTGGCGTCACGCCGGTCACCCTACCGACGTGGCGCAGACGCACCCGCTGTGACGGAATCGACCCCGTTTCGGGGTTGTTTCACGATCAATCTCTTGCCACTCTAGGTAAGCGCTCGTGAACGCGTGCACATAGCCCTGCCGCCAAGACCTAGCGGCATCACGCACGAGCCCGTTGACCACCAACCCCGAACGTCAGAGAAGAGGGATTCTCCAGCCATGGATTGGCGCGACCGTTCCGCATGCCTTGATGAGGACCCGGAACTGTTCTTTCCGATCGGCAACACCGGTCCGGCCATCCTCCAGATCGAGGAGGCCAAGCAGGTGTGCCGCCGATGCGACGTGCGCGAACAGTGCCTCCAGTGGGCACTCGAGGCTGGACAGGATCACGGTGTCTGGGGCGGTCTGAGTGAGGACGAGCGCCGCGCGCTCAAGCGGCGCAACGCCCGCGCTCGCGTCCGCACCGCCTAGGGCTTGCCCTAGTTCAGGGGTACGTCGAGCGCGACCCTGGCCCCGGTACCTGAGGGCGCCGCGACCACCGTCAGCCGACCCCCCAGCTCGGACTCCACGAGGGTGCGCACGATCGAGAGCCCCAGGTTCATCGAGGTGTCGAGGTCGAACCCGGCGGGCAGCCCCCGGCCGTCGTCCTCGACGAGCACCTCCATCCGGCCGACCAACCGGCTGACCGAGACCTCGATCCGGCCGGTGTCCTCCTCGGCGTACCCGTGCTCGACAGCGTTCTGCAGCACTTCGGTGAGGACCATCGCCAGCGCGGTGGCGACCTCAGAGGAGACGACCCCGAACGTCCCGGCCCGGACGACGCTCACCCGCTCCCCCGTCGCGCTGACCTCGGTCACCATCCGGCCGAGCCGGTCGGCGATCTCGTCGAAGCCGACCTCCTCGTCGGCCGCCGCGCTGAGCGTCTCGTGCACGATCGCGATGGTGCCGACCCGGCGCACGGCCTCCTCGAGTGCGTCCTTCGCCTCGACGGCGTCGATCCTGCGGGCCTGGAGCCGCAGCAGCGCGGCCACCGTCTGCAGGTTGTTCTTCACCCGGTGGTGGATCTCGCGGATGGTGGCATCCTTCGTCACCAGCTCGCGGTCGCGCCGACGCAAGTCGGTCACGTCGCGGACCAGCACCAGCGCCCCGATCTGCTCGCCGCGCGGCAGGAGAGGGATCGACCGGACGATAAGGGACGCGTCGTCGGTGCCGAGCTCGGTGTCGCGGTACACCCGTCCACCCAGCACGGCGGACACCGTCTCCTCGTCGGGGCGGCGCCGCCGGGGCACCAGCTCGCGGGTGATGTCGACCAGCACCAGCCCCTCGAGGTCGCCGGAGAGGCCCAGCCGACGGTAGAGGGACTGCGCGTTCGGGCTCGCGTAGGTGACCCGGCCGGCGTCGTCGATCCGCATGAACCCGTCGCCGACTCGGGGCGAGTCGGCATGGTCACTGCGCTGCCCCGGCGCGGGGAAGTGGCCGTGGGCGATCATCTGGGTCAGGTCGGCCGCGGTCTCCAGATAGGACAGTTCGAGCCGGCTCGGGGTGCGGACCCCGAGCAGGTTGGTGTGGCGGGCGATCACGGCAATGACCCGACCGGCGCGGCGGACCGGGATCGTCTCCACCCGGACCGGGACGTGGTCCCGCCACTCGGGGTCGCCCTCGCGCACCAGCCGACCCTGCTCGTACGCCGCGTCGAGCATCGGCCGCCGGCCGACCGGAACGAACGTGCCGACCACGTCGTCGACGTACGCCGTGGGGCCGGTGGTGGGCCGCATCTGGGCGCCCGCCCAGTAGCCCTCGGCCTCGTGGTCGGGCAGCCAGAGCACCAGGTCGGCGAACGACAGGTCGGCGATGATCTGCCAGTCGGCCTGGATCAGCTGCAGCCACGCGACGTCGTCGGCGTCCAGATCGGTGTGGCTGCGCACGAGCTCGGTCAACGACGACACAGGTACACGGTAAGGCGTCCGCGGCAGCCCTCACCCGGTCGAGAGGTCGGTACCAGGACTGGCAGGATGGCGGACATGGCAGGGACGGACTGGAAGCAGGTGCTCGAGGACGGCCTCGAGGTGCCGACCGACCGACCCCTCGACGAGCTCACCGCGGAGCTCACGCGGATGCTCGGCTCCACCGATCCCGGCCTCCGCGACGGCACCGCCTACCCCGCGCTCGGCACCTGGGTCGACCGGGGCGTGTACGACGAGCTTCTCACCGGGCTGGGTGACGGCATGGCCGCGGGGCTGACCGTGGGGCTCGGCGAACGCGACACCGACACCGTGTTCCGGCGCGCGTTCAGCGTGCTGGTCCTGGCCACCGTCGTGGAGCGCGACATCTCCCAGCAGCTGCTACCGGCCGAGAAGGTGCTGCGGTGGGGCGACCAGATCGTGTCCTGGTACCTCGGCGAGCGCGACCTGCGCGGCTACGTCGCCGGGAAGGGCTGGGCCCACGCGGTGGCCCACGGCGCCGACGCGATCGGCGCACTGGCCGGCTCCCGCCACTTCGGCGTCCACGAGCTGACCGTGCTGCTCGATGTGCTGGCCGACCGGCTGCTCACCATCGACGTGCAGCTGCTGTGCGGCGAGCCGGACCGGATGGCACACGCAGTGATGTCCATCCTGCGGCGCAACGTGGTGCCGACGCGCGTCGTGGAGCCGTGGATCTCCCGGATCGCGGCCCACGCCAACCCCTTCGGCAACCGGACAGTCGATGACCCCTACGCGCCGACCAACAACGCCCAGCAGCTGCTGCGCTCGCTCTACGTCCAGCTGGCGATCGGCCCACAGCCGCCGACCGACCGGGCCGACCTCATCCTGGTGACGGTCGATGCGCTCCGGGTCACCAACCCCTTCTCGCTCGTCCGCTGACGCCCGGTACCGCCCGTCCCTACCCTTGAGTAGCCTGCGGACATGACCGATCCCACCGAGCTGACCGGCCACGCCGGCGAGCTGGCCGTCGCAGTCGCCCGCGCCCACGGCGTCGAGACCATGTTCACGCTGTCGGGAGCCCACGTCTTCCCGATGTACGACGGCGCCGTCAAGGCCGAGTCGCCGATGCAGCTGCTCGACGTACGCCACGAGCAGACCGCCGCGTTCGCCGCCGAGGCGACCGGCAAGCTCACCCGCGTCCCTGGCCTGGCGGTCCTCACGGCGGGTCCCGGCGTCACCAACGGCGTCAGCGCCATCGCGCAGGCCCAGTTCGCCGGCTCGCCGATGGTCGTCGTCGGCGGCCGGGCGCCCGCGAACCGGTGGGGCAGCGGCAGCTTGCAGGAGCTCGACCAGCCGCCGATCATCGCCCCGATCGCGAAGGCGGCCCGCACGCTCCACACCGCCGACGCCGTGCTCGACGGGATGCACGAAGCCTTCACGTCGGCCGGCTCCTCCCACCGTGGCCCGGTCTTCGTCGACGTCCCGATGGATGAGTTCTTCAACTCCGCGTCCGGCACGGTCCCGACCGTCGGGGAGCAGCGCGGAGCCGAGCCCGACCCCGACGCGCTCGGTGAGATCGCCGAGCTGCTCGGCGCCGCGACCCGTCCCGTCCTCATCCTCGGCACCGACGTCTGGGCCGACGGCGCGGAGGTGGCGGCGCTGCGCTTCGTCGAGGCCACCGGCGTCCCCACGATCACCAACGGCATGGGCCGCGGCGTGATCCCCGGAGGCCACCCGCTGCTGGTCACCAAGGCCCGCGGCCAGGCACTCGGTGGCGCC
>Ga0183260_10004668_pt1 | contig 10846 bp, 11 predicted proteins | sample AntDrymUQ4972206_2_FD_129768 | JGI IMG/M metagenome (GOLD analysis project Ga0183260, IMG submission 129768) | Polar desert sand microbial communities from Dry Valleys, Antarctica - metaG UQ497 (22.06) (version 2) (version 2) | ecosystem: Environmental > Terrestrial > Soil > Desert | place...
CCGGCGGCCGATCTCCTCGGCGGCCGCGACACCCTCGTCGGTGAGGCGGTCGCCGTCGTTGTCGGTGTGCCGCCGCAGCTCGACGGTCTTCACCACCGGCTTCAGCCCCCGTACGGCCGGGTGATGACCTCCAGGTTGTGCCCGTCGACGCTCTCCCAGTAGAGACCGCGACCCCCGTCGTTGGTGTTGATCCCCGACTCACGATGGCCGGGGTCGGCGAAGTACGGGATGCCTCGGTCATCCAGCCGGCCGCGCACGGCGTCGAAGTCGTCCTCGGTGATGAGAAACGCATAGTGCGTGGAAGCGATGTCGCCGTCCTGTTCGATGAAGTCCAGGTTGACGTTGTTGTCCAACTGCACGACAGCGAACGGACCGTACGTCGAGGGTTCGGGCCGGCCGAGCAACTCGGCCAACTGGCTACTGGCGGCCCGCTTGTCGCGCGAGCCCACGATGGTGTGATTGAACTCGATCGCCACGGCTGCTCCTCGTCTGCTAGTCGTCCCGTCGGTTCTGCTCGGCGAGGAACTGCTCCAGTTCCGCGCCCAACTCGTCGGCGCTGGGCAGTGCCTCACCGTCCATGGCCATCATCGGCGGTCGGCCGGCGGGACCGGTGTAGGAGTCGTACTGCTCCTCCAACGCCCGGACGACGGAGGCGACCTCGCTCGAGCGTTCGACCTGTTCGTCGATCTTCACCCTGGTCACCTCGGCCACCGTGGCCAGCGCGTCGGCCGACAGCGACAGTCCGGTGGCGCGTTCGATGGCGCCGAGCAGGGCGATCGCGGCGGCCGGGTACTCCGCCTGGGCGACGTAGTGCGGGACATGCGCCGCGAAGCCCATGGCGTCGCGCCCGGCCAGACCCAGCCGGTACTCCAGCAGGGCACCGACACTGCCCGGGACCTGCACGGTCGACAACCACGGCTCGTACTCCGAGACCAGCTCCTTGCGCGAGCCGTGAGCGGTCAGTCCGGTCGGCCGGGTGTGCGGAACGGTCATCGGGATGGCATTGGTGCCTATCGTCAGCCGTACGTCGAAACGCTCGATCAGCTGCTCGACGGCGCTGGTGAACCGTTCCCACTGGTAGTCCGGCTCCGGTCCGGCGAGCAGCAGGAACTGCGTGCCGTCGGCGTCCTCCAGCAGGTGGATGGCTAGCAGGTGCGGCGAGTAGCTGTCCCAGTGGTCCTCGACGAAGGTCATCGCCGGGCGATGTGAGCGGTGGTCCACGAGCTGATCGGCGTCGAAGGTCGCCAGGGACCGGTGCGGCAGGGAGTCCAGCAGGTGCCGCGTCACCAAACGCCCGGCCGAGCCGGCATCGACGAAGCCGGGCAGCGTGGACACGAGAACCGGATCGGCGAGCTCGGGCAGGTTGGGGTCCAGGGAGTAGAGGTCATGCGGATCGAGCACGACGAGCCTTCCTTCCACGCCGGCAAGAGCGGACCGGCATGTCGATGTCAACGCGGGCGCCGGCTCGATCCATCCCGGCGGCCGGCCTGGCTAGCGCCGGCGGCGCAGCAGGAAGACCAGCAGAGCCAGCAGGACGACGCCCGCCGCGACCGGGACCGCCCGGGTGAGCATGCTCCCGCCGGCCAGTTCCAGCAGGTCGATCGGTTCGGGCTCCGGCGCCGGTCGGGCGGGTGCCGGTGCCGGGGTGGAGCGGGCGGGGGCTGGGGCTGGCGGCGGGGCCGGGGCGGGGGCGGGGGCGGGGGCCGACTCCGCGGCCGGTGCCGCCGCGGGTGCCGGGGCCGGGGTGGCGACGGCAGGCGGCTCGGGCTCGTCGCCTCCGCCGCTCAGCTTGCCCTCGACGCAGCTGGCGAACTGACCGATCAGCTTGTTGCCCACGTCCACCATGACGCCGCGGCCGAACTGCGCCGGCTTGCCGGTGATGTTGAGATCGGTGAGCACCTTGACCTCGGTGGATTCACCCTGCCCGACCAGGGTGGCGGTCACCTTGGCCGCGGCGGTGCCGTTGCCGCGGGAGTCCTTGCCGTTGGCGTCGATGACCACCCGGTGGGCCGCCTCGTCCTTCTCCACGAAGCTGGCCGAACCCTTGTAGGTGAGGTTGACCGGGCCGAGCTTGATCTTCACCCGGCCGGTGAACGCGTCGCCGTCGACGGAGTCCAGGACCGCACCGGGCATGCAGGGGGCGATCCGCTCGATGTCCAGGAGCACCTCCCAGGCGTGCTCGACGCCGACCGGAACGGTGAACGAGTGCTCGAGCTGCATGTCGCATCCTCCCCAGATGGGCAACCTGTCAGTGGTTACGCGTCATGGGTGACGCGCAACCACTGACAGGTTGAGGTGTATCTACTCCAGGCCGGCCGCAGCGAGCACGGCCCGCTTGGTCAACACCTTCGCCAGATGCTGACGGTAGTCCGCCTTGGCGTTGAGGTCGTCGGTCGGGTTGGTGCCCTCGGCGGCGTGCTCGGCCGCCGCCCCGACGGCGTCGGCGTCACCGCTGCCGACCAGCGCGGACTCCACGGCGGAGGCCCGCACCGGCACCGAGGACATGTTGGTCAGGCCGACCCGCGCCTCGGCGATGCCGCCGTTCTCGCGGCGGACCACCGCCGCGACCGCCACGATCGACCAGGCCTGCGCGACCCGGTTGAACTTCTCGTAGTGCGAGCCCCACTCCCCGGACAGCTTGGGGATGCGGACCTCGACGAGCAGTTCGTCCTCCCCGATGACGGTGGTGAGGTAGTCGACGAAGAAGTCCTTCGCCGGCACCGTGCGCCGCCCGCCGGAGCTGGCGATGACGAACTCCGCGTCCAGCGCCAGGGCCACGGCCGGCAGGTCGCCGGCCGGGTCGGCGTGGGCCAGCGCGCCGCCGAACGTGCCGCGGTGGCGCACCTGCGGATCGGCGATGGTCTCCGTCGCCTGGCTGACGAGGGCTGCATGCTCGCGGATCAACGGGTCCTTGAGCACCTCGTCGTGCGTGGTCATGGCGCCGATCACGATGGCGTCGCCGTCGTCCCGTACGCCATGCAGTTCCTGGATCCGGGCCAGGTCGACCACGGTGTCCGGGGCGGCCAGCCGCAGCCGCATGACCGGGATCAACGACTGCCCACCGGCGAGCAGCTTGACGTCGCCGCCACCCCCGAGCGCCTGTAACGCCTCGTCGACGGACGACGGGCGGACGTACTCGAACGACGCGGGGATCACAGTGCACTCTCCTCGGTGTCTGCGGTGGTGGAGTAGGCGATCGAGCCCTCGGCCGCCCGCCCGCCGCCGCTGGAGCCGTCCCGGACCGCCCGCCACACCCGCTCCGGCGTCATCGGCATCAGGACGTCGTCGACGCCGAGGTGACGCAGCGCGTCGACGACGGCGTTGACCACGGCCGGTGTCGAGGCGATGCAGCCGGCCTCCCCGACCCCCTTGACACCCAGCGGGTTACTGGTCGAGGGGCTGACCGTGCGGTCGGTGTCGAAGTGTGGCAGGTCCGTCGCCGAGGGCACCAGGTAGTCCACGAACGACCCGGTGGTCAGGTTGCCGGCGGCGTCGTAGATGGCCTCCTCGAACAGGGCCTGCGCGATGCCCTGGGCGAGCCCACCGTGCACCTGACCCTCGACGATCATCGGGTTGATGACCTCGCCGATGTCGTCCACGCAGACGTACTTGCGGATGGTGACCCGGCCGGTGTCGGTGTCGACCTCGGTGGCGCACAGGTGGGTTCCGTGCGGGAAGGAGAAGTTCTCCGGGTCGAACGTCGCGTCGGAGTCCAGGCTCGGCTCCACGCCGTCGGGCAGGTTGTGCGCGGCGAAGGTGGCCAGCGCGATCTCCTGGATGGACAGCTTGCTGTCCGGCGTACCCCGGACGCTGAACGACCCGTCCTTGAACTCCAGGTCGTCCTCGCTGGCCTCCAGCAGGTGGGCGGCCATGACCTTGGCCTTCTGCACGACCTTCTCCGCGGCCTTGACCACGGCGATGCCACCGACCACGAGCGAGCGGGAGCCGTAGGTGTCCAGCCCCTTGTGAGAGGAGGACGTGTCCCCGTGCACGACGCCGATGTTCTCGAACGGCACGCCGAGCTGGTCGGCGACGATCTGGCTCCACGAGGTGACGTGGCCCTGGCCGTGCGGCGACGTACCGGTCACCACCTCGACCATGCCGGTGGGCAGCATCCGGACCGAGGCCTGCTCCCAGCCACCGGCGCCGTAGGACAGCGAGCCCAGCACCCGCGAGGGCGCCAGGCCGCACATCTCGGTGAACGTCGAGATGCCCAGCCCGAGCTGCACCGGGTCCTTCGACTCGCGCCGCTGCTTCTGCTCGGCGCGCAGCTCGTCCCAGCCCATCATCTGCAGGGCCTTGTCCGTCGCGGCCTCGTAGTTGCCGCTGTCGTAGGTCAGGCCCGCGACCGTGGTGAACGGGAACTCTTCGTGCTTGATCCAGTTCTTCCGGCGCAGTTCCATCGGGTCCATGTCGAGCTCGGCGGCGAGTTCGTCCATGATCCGCTCGATCGCGAACGTCGCCTCCGGCCGGCCGGCGCCGCGGTAGGCGTCGGTGGGCGTCTTGTTCGTGAAGACCCCGTCGCACTGGAAGCGGTAGGCCGGGAACTTGTAGATCGCGGGGAACATGAAGGCCCCGAGGACCGGTACGCCGGGGGACACGAGCCGCAGGTAGGCACCCATGTCGGCCAGCAGCCGGACCTTCAGCCCGGTCACCGTGCCGTCACGCTTGGCCGCGATGTCGATGTACTGGATCTGGTCGCGACCGTGGTGGGCCGAGAGCAGGGACTCGCTGCGGGACTCGGTGTACTTGACCGGCTTGCGCAGCCGGCGGGAGACCATCAGGCAGATGACCTCTTCGGGGGTGACCTGCAGCTTGCCGCCGAAGCCGCCGCCGACGTCGGGGGCGATGACCCGCAGCTTGTGCTCGGGCACGCCGAGGGTGAGGGCGAGCATCAGCCGCAGGATGTGCGGGACCTGGGTCGATGTCCACATCGTGAAGCCGTCACCCACCGGCTGCACCACCGTGGAGCGGGGCTCCATGAAGGCGGGAATGAGCCGCTGCTGGATGAAGCGGCGGCTGACGACGACCTCGGCGTTGTCGAAGGCGTCCTGCGTAGGTTCGCCGGTCCCGGCGTCGCCGGCGTCGAACACGAACGAGAAGGACTGGTTGCCGCCGATGTGCGAGTGGACCTTGTCCGCCCCGTCGCCGACGGCGGCCTCCATGTCGAGGACCACGGGCAGGCTGTCGTAGTCGATGTCGATGTGCTCGAGGGCGTCTTGCGCGGCGTACTTGTCGCGGGCGATGACGACGGCGACCGCCTCGCCGGCATGCTTGACTTCGTCGACGGCCAGCGACGGGTGGCCCGGGTTGACCATGTCCGGGGTGACCGGCCAGGCGCAGGGGATCGTCCCCTGCTCCTCGGCGAAGTCCTTGCCGGTGAACACGGCGATCACGCCCGGACGGGACTTGGCCGCCTCGACGTTCAGCGAGGTGATCTTGGCGTGCGCGAACGGACTGCGCAGGATGGCCAGATGCAGCATCCCCGGGACGACGATGTTGTCGGTCCAGTTGGTCTGGCCGGTGATCAGCCGGCCGTCCTCCTTGCGCAGGCGGGACTTGCCGACCTCCGCGGCCGGCCGCTCCTCGGTGACGGTCACAGCGTTCCTCCCGTGCTGCTCGATGCGCCAGCGGCCGCCGATACGGCCTTGACGATGTTCTGGTATCCCGTGCAGCGGCACAGGTTGCCCTCGATGCCCTCGCGGATCTCCGCCTCCGAGGGATTCGGGTTCTGTCCGAGCAGGTCCACTGCGGCCATGATCATGCCGGGAGTGCAGAACCCGCACTGCAGCGCGTGGTTCTCGTGGAAGGCCTTCTGTACCGGGTGCAGGGCGCCGTCGGTGGACAGCCCCTCGATCGTGGTCACCTCGGATTCGTCGGCCTGTACGGCGAGGACCGTGCAACTCTTGACGGACTTGCCGCCCAGGAGCACCGTGCAGGCGCCGCAGTTGCTGGTGTCACAGCCGACCACGGTGCCGACCAAGCCCAGCTGCTCTCGCAAGTAGTGCACGAGGAGTAACCGGGGTTCGACGTCGTCGTCGTACTCGACCCCGTCGACGGTCATTGAGATGCGGGTCATGCGCCCTCCAAAGCCAAGGTTCTCCGAGTGAGCTGACTGCCGAGACGGCGGCCCGCTCAGGGCAGCGAGAGCGAGACGTGCCCCCGCGGGAGACCGCCCACTCTTGCTCAGACAACCGGACCCTGCAGGTGCGCACAAGGGCGGGGACAACAAACTGTGCAAACGGAGAGTCTGCGCAGGACCGCCTCCTGAGACCCGACGCGCCGGTCGTCTTTGCGCCGCCGGTGGGTCCGGGGGGATCAGCTGATGTCGACCGGTACGTCGGAGACGGTGAAGGGCAGCTCCGGGTCACCGCCCTCAGCCTGATCGAGTTGCGAGTTGACCACCTGGATGCGGTCGGTTCCGCACTGCGCGAGCGTGGTGGGGTAGGCGAAGGAGGGGTCGGTGATGTCCGCTACGATGTCCGCGGACAGCGCATCTGCGGCCAGTTCGAGGCGAACCACCCGAGGTTCCGGGTCGGTGAGCACCGCGAACAGTGTGTTGCCGTCCAGGAGCAGGCCGTCTCCTGTTGTCAGATCAGCCCCGCCGAGCTCGATGGGATCGACTTGTTCGGTCAACGTGTCGATGCGGTAGAGCTCTCCCCGATCCGCATGCACGGTGACGAGGTAGCGGCCGTCGTCGGTCGCCGTGATGCCGTTGAGGTTGAACGCGTCCTCATAGGGGACGAGGCCGGTGAGATCGAGCCAGGGCTCGATGTCACCGATCTCACCCTCGTCCAGCGGGATGCGGTACAGCACCGGCCGGAGGGAGTCGGTGAGGTAGGCGGCGTCCAACCCGAACGTGATGTCGTTGACGAGCACGTCCTCACCGGCCGACGCCGTTTCGAAGGAGCGGAGCAACTCTGCGCTGCTCGTGTCGTACACGAACACCCGGCCGGTCTGGCGCCCGGCAACGAACAGCCGGCCCTCGTCGTCGACTTTCATGCCCGTCACGGCAGCCCGGCCGTCGGCGCCCGGTTCGAGGAACACCTCGAACTCGCCGGGCTCGTCGACGTTGCCCCGGAACACGCTGCCGTCCTCAGTGCTGCCGACGTACAGGTCTCCGGTGGCATGGTCGCACGCGATCCCCTCGGGAAAGACCCGCTCGCCTGGGAGCGTGAAATCGGTCTCGGCCTCGTCGTCCCCGCACGCCGTCGCCGTGAGCACAGCCATGGCAAGCATCGCGGCCTGTATCCGTGTCATGGATCCGACGCTAGGTGGGCCGGTCTCTCTGGGGAAGTAGGCACCTTGACGTAACCGAGTCGCCGTCCGAGACTCCCAGGGTGACCGATTCTCAGACATGGTGCTTGCCGGCCGGCGTCTCGGCCAATGTGTACGACCCGCGTTGCCCCTCGCGTCAAGCACTGGACCGCATCGGGGACAAGTGGACGACACTGGTCACCGGTGCACTGTCGGAGGGCACGCTGCGCTTCAGCGAACTGCGCCGCGCAATTCCCGGCGTGTCGCAGAAGATGCTGACGCAGACGCTGCGCAGCCTCGAGCGCGACGGACTGGTCGAGCGAGTCCAGTACCCGACGATCCCGCCCCGCGTCGACTACACGCTGACGTCGCTGGGACAGGGGCTGGAGCAGTTGCACAGGGGCATCCGCGCCTGGGCGGAGGCCAACATCGAGGCGATGGAGACGGCCCGGCTGCGCTATCGCGCCTCTTGACATCCCGGTCCTCGCCACCTACGCGGTGCGGACCACCTCGCGGTCGACGCCGGGCCGACGTGCCAGGTACAACTCAGCCACGACAGCGTGCAGGCCGAAGCCGAGCCAGAACGCCGGGCCGAAGCTGTCCTCGAAGGACAGCACGCCGAAGCCCTGGAACAGCCCGATCCAGATCCTGATCGTGCCCGCCGCGAGGCCGATCGCGAACGCCCGGATCATCCAGCGCCGGTGCGCGGTCACGTCACCGGCGCGGATGGCCCGGTAGGCCAGGAGAAGGGCGACGACGAACCAGCTGCCGAACGCCGCCGCCGCGGTCGCCTCGGTGATGCCGCCGAAGGAGTACGGGACACCGAAGGCGACGCCGAAGACCCCGGCCAGCAGGCCGGCCGGCAGCAGGACGCGCCCGAGCAACCGGTGCCGGTGGACGTTCGCCTCCCGGAAGCGCCGGCTGAGCTGGAACGGCGCGCCGACGATGTAGATCACACCGGGGACGATGTGTGCGTACGCGATCAGCGCGTGCTCGGCGTACCGGCGCTCGTACCCGTCCTCGGGAACCACACCGGCGGCGATGTTCGGGGCGTCGGTGAGGACGCGGATCGTGAAGAACGCCAGCACGATTGCGAGCAGCAACACGATGATGGGCCACACGGTCCGGGTCCGGAGCCGCTCGGAAGCCACCGCGCGAGCGTAGACCGGGCCGGGTGCCGGGCCGTCCCGAAACGAGGCCCTTGTCCGGAAGCGGTCAGCCCCACGCTGCCGACGTGACGGCGGCGTAGCGCCGTCCGGCCAACCGCTTGGACAGCCAGTGCACCGGCGGCGGGATGGTCGAACGCAGGAACGCTCGCTGGTCAGCGTCGGTGCCGTCGGCTACCCACTGCAGGAAGACCAGCGCCTCGCGCAGCGGCTGCCCGCGTCCGAGCTTGCGGACCGCTCCCGGCAGGGCCTCCTGGTCCGCGGCGGCCAGCAGCTCCGGGAGGTCGCGCTCCTCGTGCTGGAAGTGCGTCGCCGCGGCTGCCCGCACCTCATCCACCGCGGCCCCCGCCTCCTGCGCGTCCGTGGCCGAGGCGCTCGTTCGCAGCCGGCCGAACGTCGTGCGCGCGATACCCAGCGCGCTGACGATGCGGTCGTGCTCCTCGGTGAGCCGGCCGACCTCGACCGCGTCCTGCGGCTGGCGGCGCAGCAACGGCCACAGGTGCTCCTCCTCGCCTTCGTGGTGATGGGTGAGCAACCGGTCGAGCCGATCGAAGGCGTCGCCCAACCCGGTCGCCCGGCCGAGGTCACCGGAGCTGAACTGCGGCAGCGCCTGGCCGAAGCGGTCGAGGTCACGCAGCACGGCTCGGTGGATGAGCGAGTTCATCCGGGGGGCGGCCACCACGGGATCTGCCATCGCAAGTCCTCCGGCGAGGTGTAGATGGCCGGACCCTACGCGGTGCGCAGTCGAGGGCGAAGGGCGCGCGCCGATCCGCTCCGGATGGCCCCCCACCACAGCCCGGCGCCGTAGCTGAGGTCGTCCAGCCGCCGTGCCACCAGGAACCTCGGCAGGCCGATCGCCGCGCGGTGCGGCCACCAGGCGGCCACCGCGTCGGTGAAGGCGGCCAGCGCGAGCAGCTTGGCCGCGCGAGGGCTGCGGGTTGCCGTGAGAACAGCGATCGGCCAATAGTGCCGGGTCAGCGCCGCGGCGAGCTGCCGGCCGGCGTACGCCGTACCGAGGCCGACCACGCGAGCGGCGAGCAGGCCCCCCGGGTCGATGTCGGCCAGCCGACGGTGCAGCCGGCCGGACGCCACGGCCAGGATCGTCACCGCGACCGGCAGGCCACGCCGAGGCCCGGTCGCCAGCACCAACCAGGCGGTCAGCGACCAGGGCGACAGCACCAGCGGGGCCACCGCGCCCCCGTGCCGTTCGGCCAGCGGCGCCGCCCCCGTGCCGTAGAAGATCCGCCGCCGCGCCCAGTCCGGCAGCGTGGTGCGGTGGTCGTGCGCGACCTTGGCGGCCGGCTCGTAGCGGACCCGCCAGCCTGCCTCTCCCAGCCGCCAGACCAGGTCGACGTCCTCCGCGACGTGCATCGCCTCGTCGTAGCCCGCCCCGAGCGCATCCCGCCGGACCAGCAGGGCGGCGCTCGGCACGTACGGGACGTGGCCGTGCGGCGTGACCGGTCCCTCCCGGGGGCCCAGGTCCAGCGCGCTCGCGACGGTCTCGTAGCGGGCCAGGAGACCGGCCCCCGTGCCGGTGGCGACGATCCGCGGGGCGACTGCGGCGACCAGCGGATCACTCAGGTGCGGCAGGAGCCGGTCCAGCCACCCCGGCAAAGGGATGCAGTCGGAGTCGAGCAGGGCGACGAACGCCGTCCGCGCCTCGGCCAACCCTCGATTGCGCGCCGCCGCCGGGCCTCGGGGCTGCGGGTGGCGGTGGACGGCGGCGTCGTACCGGTCGGTGATCCGGCGTACCTCCTCAGCGTCCCGCGACCCGTCGTCCACAACGACGATCGGGACGTCCCCGGCCGTCTCCCGCACGGCTGCCAGCAGCCGGGTCAGGCCGGCTGGGCGGTCCTTCACCGGTACGACGACGGTGACTGCCGGCACCTGGGGCACCGTCTGCGGCCGGGGGTGCGCCACCCCGACGTCGAGCAGCCGGCGGGCCAGCGCGGCGCTGGTCGCGTCGCTGACGGTGAGCCGACGACGCCCGGCGAGGAGCCGGACCGCCACCGGCGAGAGCCGGAGCAGCCGCAGCGGCGCGCCGCCCAGCAACGCCCGCTCGTGCAGGGCTCGGGTCCGCCGGTCGAACTGAACACAGAAACCGTCGGGCAACCGTGCTCCGGCTGGCGGTACGCCGACAGCCGGCCTCACCCGGTGAAGCCGCCGTCGACCTGGACCACGCTGCCGGTCACGGCTCCGGCCTCCGCAGAGCAGAGCCAGCCGATCGCGGCGGCCACCTCCGCGGGGTCGATGAGCCGGCCGATGAGCTGATGGGCCGCGAAGTCCCCGACCTCGGGCACCTCGTAGAGCCCGGCGGTGGCGCGCAGCATGGCGGTGTCCGTCGAACCCGGAGACACCGCGGTCGCGGTCACCCCGGTGCCGCGCAGGTCGGCAGCCAGACCCCGGACCAGGCCCAGCACTGC
>Ga0183260_10004670_pt1 | contig 10845 bp, 9 predicted proteins | sample AntDrymUQ4972206_2_FD_129768 | JGI IMG/M metagenome (GOLD analysis project Ga0183260, IMG submission 129768) | Polar desert sand microbial communities from Dry Valleys, Antarctica - metaG UQ497 (22.06) (version 2) (version 2) | ecosystem: Environmental > Terrestrial > Soil > Desert | place...
GTCGCGCCCCGATCGCGCCGGCGAGGTGGCCCGCCATGGTGTCGGCATTGACATTCAGCAGTGAGCCGTCGGGCGACACACCGATGCTCGCGACGACCGGCACATAACCGAGTCCGGCAAGGTCTTGCAGCAGCACCGCCGGTCCCCCGGCAGGTTCGCCGACGAGTCCGAGGTCCACCTGCTTACCCGCAACCGTCGTCAGCGGCTGCGCCAGTCTCGACCGGCCGATACCGGCGTCCGCGCCGGTCAGGCCGACGGCCCGGACGCCGCAGCCGTGCAGTGCGCCCACGAACGCGGTGTTCGTCCGTCCGGCGAGGACGGACACGACGCTCTCCAGGGCAGCCGCATCGGTAACTCGCAGGCCGTCCACGAACTTCGGTTCGAGACCTCGCAGGCGGAGCTCGGCATCGATCGCGCGCCCGCCGCCGTGAATCACGACGACCTGCTCGCGGGACGCGAGGGTGCGGATGGCTGAAGCCATCGCCTGCATCGCAGCGGCGTTCTCGAGAAGCTCGCCCCCAAGTTTCAAGACCGTCGTCATCGTTTCAGCCGTCCCCGCACTCTCACCGTCAGTTCCCCTCACCCTCGTCGTTAGTTCCCGCACCCTCAGCGTGAGCTCCCTGCACCCTCAGCGTCAGTTCAACCCCAGCGTTTCATCGCGGCCGAACGCCACGCTGAAGTTCTGGCTCGCCTGGCCGGAAGCGCCCTTCACCAGGTTGTCGATCACGGCGACCATGACGAGCTGTCCGCCGGGCCGATCGACGCGCCAGCCGATATCGCAGAAGTTGGTGTGCGCCACGTGCTTGATCTCCGGCAGATCGGCGCCGGTCAGCCGCACGAACGGTGAATTCGCGTATGCGGCGGTCAATGCCGCCTCGATCTCGCCGGCGCCGACATCCGGTCGAAGCCGCGCGTAGATGGTCTCGAAGATCCCGCGATCGATCGGGATCAGATGCGGCACGAACGTCACCGGCGCCCCGAGCTCCTGCTCGATCTCTGCCGCGTGCCGGTGTGCGAACACGCCGTACGCCGACAGACTGCCGTGACATTCCGAGAAATGCGTACGCTCCGACGGCGTCTTGCCCGCGCCAGAGATCCCCGACTTCGCATCGATGATCACGCCAGGCTCGAGCAGACCGGCGGCAATGAGCGGCTTCAGCGACAGAATCGCAGCCGTGGGATAGCAGCCAGCGCAGGCCACCAGATTCGCGTTCTTCAGTTCCGCCCGGTAGTGCTCGGTCAGCCCGTAGGTCGCGCCCGAGGGGCCCGCCGGGGTGTGCGGATACCACTTGCGCTGCAGCTCGGCATCCCGAAGCCTGAACGCCCCCGACAAATCAAACACCCGGGTGCCACGAGCGGCGAGCGCTGGACCCACTGCCGCGGCGACCGAGTCGGGAAGCGCGAGGAAAACGGCGTCCGCCTCGGCCACCAGCTTGTCGACGTCCAGCGGTTCCACCGGGCCATCCCAAACTCGTGTCAGCGCCGGTATCCGCTTTGACTCAGATGAGCTGGATGCCATTGCGAGGCGGACATCAACACCCGGATGCCGCGCCAATCGGCGCATGAGCTCAATGCCCGTGTACCCCGTCACTCCGCCGACGCCAATCCGAATTCTAGAATAGTTATTCATCCGAATGATTAGTTATACAACCCATAACCAACCCATGCAAGTTGTTATTTCTGAAGGGTCTTACATCGCGCAGCAGGTGGTGTATGATGCAGAGCGTTTCTGCATAATTATGAAGTCGAGAAGGCAGTCGGTCATCCTGGAGATTGTCGATGGGCGCGCCGTCAGCAGCCAGGAACAACTCCGGACGCTGCTGAAAGAACAGGGAATCGATGCGACCCAGGCAACGCTGTCACGGGACATCAGGGACCTAGGGCTCGTAAAGCGTTCAGTCGATGGAGCCTACAGACGGCCCGACGCGGCGGATGAGCCGGCAGATCACGTCGAAGACTTCGAAACGGCGGTCGCGGACTATCTGCGACGGCACGACAGGGTGGACCAGCTGATCGTGTTGAAGACGGACGCCGGCTATTCACAGCCCCTCGCCGAGGCGATCGACAGGGCACGACTGGCGCAGACGATAGGGACGATCGCGGGAGAGAACACGATTCTCGTGATCTGCAGGAGCACCGCGGACGCTGAGGCCTTTCAGGCCAGGCTCGATGAGTTGATGAAAGGCTGACAACAGGAAAGATGAAGAGAATCGTCCTTGCCTATTCCGGTGGACTGGTCACCTCGGCAGCCATCGCGTGGCTGGCGGAGCAGCGCGATGCGGAAGTCGTGACCGTGACGCTCGACTTCGGCCAGGAGCGCGAGCTCGCCGTTGTCCGCGAGCGCGCCCTCGCGCTCGGTGCCGTGCGTGCGCATGTCATCGACGTGCGCGAGGAGTTCGGGCGCGAGTTCGTGCTGCCCGCCCTGCAGGCGGGTGCCCTTGAGGATGGCGCGCATCCGATGGTCGTCGCACTCGCCCGTCCGTTGATCGCGCGGCGACTGGTGGAGATGGCCAGGATGGAGTCCGCTGCCGCGGTCGCACACGGCGGCGCGCCGGGTACGGCTGGCGAGACCGCCCTCCACCAGGCGATTCAGTTGCTGGATCCTTCACTGGAGGTCATTGCGCCCGCCCGCGTTTGGGGCATGGCGCACGACGAAGTGGCAGCGTTTGCGCGCGAGCACAACATCCATGTGCCGCCGACGGACTCCTACCGCACCGACGCTACTCTCTGGGGGCGGATCCTCACCTCGCTCGACGGCAACGCCATTCCAGAGGACGCCTTCACGCTGACGCGGCCGGCGACGGACTGCGAAGGTGAAGGGGCAGTCGTGGACATCGACTTCAACGCCGGCGTGCCGGTGCGCGCCAACGGAGTCGAGATGTCGCTGATCGAAATGATCGAGAGTCTCGAGACCATCGCCGGTGCCCATGGCGTCGGACGCGTCGCCGCCGGCTCATACGTCGTCGAGGCCCCAGCTGCGGTTGTCCTTCATGCCGCACACCGCGAGCTGGAGTCGCTCGTCGTCGGCGCCGATCTGGCCAGGATGAAAGGAGAGCTCGCCCGCCGCTACGCCGCGGCGGCGACGGATGGTCGGTGGTTCTCGGACCTGCGCGAGGCGCTCGCGGCCTTCACCAGGGTTCTGCAGCCGCGGGTGACCGGGTCGGTGCGCGTCAGCCTCGCCGGCGGACGCTGCGAAGTCACCGAGCGGACCTCGGTGCACCAGGTCGGCACGACCGGATCCACATTGGTGGCGAACCCGAAGGCGGTCGCGTAATGGCGCACCTGTGGTCAGGACGATTCGAAGGCGATCCCGACAAGGCACTGATCGAGTTCGGTGCATCCTTCGGGTTTGACCGGCGGCTGTTCGAAGACGATGTCAAAGGTAGCGCCGCGTGGTCGGAGGGGCTGGAGCAGGCCGGTGTGTTGACGGCCGCGGATGGCAGCGCGATCCGCGTCGCGCTCGATCAGCTCTTAGCCAGGGCCGGGGATCCGTCGTTCTTCAACTCGCCCGCCGCCGCCAGCGACGAGGACGTTCACTCGTTCGTCGAGCGGGAGCTCGTCGCCATCGTCGGAGACGCCGGCCGTCGCCTGCACACCGGACGTTCGCGAAACGAGCAGGTCGCTCTCGACCTGCGGTTGTACATGAAGCGTCGCGTGCCGTTCCTGCAGCAGGCGATTGTCAACCTCATACTCGCACTGCTCGAGCGCGCCGGCGCCGCCGGCGACACGCTCATGCCCTCGTATACCCACCTGCGGCGGGCGCAGCCGATTCTGGTTTCACACTTCTTTCTCGCGCACGTCGCCGCGCTGCGCCGCGATCACAAGCGACTGGCCTCGGTGCTGGACGAAGTCGATGAACTGCCACTGGGGTCCGGTGCGATCGCAGGTGCGAGCTATCCGATCGACGTCCAGTTCCTCGCGTCGCGTCTCGGCTTTTCGAGGATCGTCAGCAACAGTGTGGACGCGACCGGTGAGCGGGACTTTGTTGCATCGTTTCTGCACGCCGCGGCGCTCTCCATGGTCCATCTGAGCCGCATGTGTGAAGACCTGATCCTCTTTACCTCGGAGGAGTTCGCGTTCCTCGACCTGGCGGATCAAACGGCGACCGGTAGCAGCCTGATGCCGCAGAAAAAGAATCCTGATCCCCTCGAACTCGTGCGCGGTAAGTCGGGCCGGGTCATTGGCCGGCTGACCGGCTGGCTGGCCACGATGAAGAGCCTGCCGATCGGCTACAGCAAGGATTTGCAGGAAGACAAGGAAGCGCTCTTCGAAGCCGAGGATACCCTGCGGGGTTCACTGGATGCTGTTGCCTCGGTGGTGCGAGGGCTCACGTTCCGCGCGAGTGTCAGCGGTCGGGCCGCGTCGGGGCTTCTGCTCGCCACCGACGTAGCGGACTACCTGGTGGCCAAGGGACTACCATTCCGCGACGCACACGAAGTGGTCGGCGCGCTGGTGCGGACGCTGGTTGCGGCTGAACGTTCGTTCGAGGGAATGACGGTGGAGGAGTGGCGGTCGCACTCACCGCTGTTTGATGCGGACGTCGTCGACTGGGTCACGCCATCCTCGTCCATCGCGAGAAAGCGCACGCCCCAGTCGACCCATCCCGCTGCCGTCGCTGCCGCACTCGCCGAGGCCCGCGCGTGGGCGCGAGCCTCGGGCGGCAACTGAGGCGCTTAGAAGCGGATGATCAGACCGACCGAACCGCGGTAGAAGCTGAACGATCCGAGCCCGATGTCGAAATCATCCTCGTCGGGTTCCTCGTCCTGCAGCGAGCGGAAGTAGCGGACGTCGCCGCGGAGACCGAAACGGTCGCTGAAGAAACCCGCGATACCGCCCCCGACGTTCAATCCGAGGTTGTTCGAGGGGTCTCCGAAGAGATCATCCACGTCGTCAATGCGGCTGCGAATGAGACCAACGCCGGCAGATGCATACGGCCGGATGCCCGTCCCGGTCTGGCCGCCAACCGGCGCACCGAGGACGATGTTTGCCATCAGCGTCGTCACATTGCTGTCGCCGAATTGGAAGTCGCCGTCACCCGCGGTTGTCTCGAAGAAGTTCGGCGAATAGCCGAAGTCCACCTCGAAGCCGAGAGCGCCGCCGCCCATCCAGGCGAGCGATGCGCCAAAGGTTCCGCGCTTCTCGAACTCGTCGTCGAAATCGGAACCGAACTGGCTGAATGTGGCGGATCCACCGAAGTTCAGCCCTACGAACGGCGTGAACAACCAGTCAGCAGAAGCCTTGGCCGGTGTTGCAACGGTGACCGCAGCGGCCAGACAGCTCGTAATGAACAATTTGCGTAACATTTCTCTCCTACCTCATCAATTAAAAATCCAACATGCACAACTAACCGCACGTGTAGTCCATCTCCTAAGACTGCAAGCGGAGTGCCTTGGATTCAGGTGTTCAGGGTAGGGTCGATGATCTTGGTGTGTCGCTGCAAGAGGTCCCAGGCCAGCCTTACGTGGACTTCGGTTGTATGGAGGTTCCCTACGGCCAGCCGGATTACGAACTTGTTGTCGAGCCGGGTATGGGAAACGAAGATCTCACCTGTTTTGTTGATCGCCTCGAGCAGTCGTTCGTTGGCCAGGTCGATGGCGAGATCGTCTTGCGCAGCGCCAGGCTTCCAGCGAAAGCAGACGACGCTGAAGGGTACGGGAGCGAGGAGTTCGAACTCGTCGCTCCCGTCGATCCATGAGGCGAAGAGTCGCGCGAGCCGCATGTGTTCGGCGAGTCTTGCGCGTAAGCCTTCGGCGCCGAAGTGACGCATCACCATCCACAATTTCAGTGCGCGGAATCGTCGTCCCAGCTGAATACCGGTGTCCATGAGATTGCGGATACCGGAGGGATCTGTCGTGCGCAGGTACTCGGGCACGAGTGAGAACGCGCCGCGGATCACGTCCATGTGACGGCAGTAGAGAACGCTCAGGTCGAACGGTGTGAACAGCCACTTGTGCGGGTTGACGACCAGCGAATCGGCCGTCGAGACGCCGTCAAGCAGGTGTTCGAATCCCGGGACCATCGCCGCGACTCCCGCGTACGCGGCGTCGACGTGCAGCCAGATGCTCTCGTCCGAACAGATGGTCGCGATGTCGCGCAAAGGATCTACGCTCGTTGTCGACGTCGAGCCGATCGTCGCGACAACCGCCAGCGGAGTGATGCCATCGGCCCGATCGTCAGCAATCGCGGCACGCAGCGCGTCGACGCGCATCCGGAAGTCAGCATCCGTCGGTATCTTTCGCAGTGACTCGTGGCCCAGCCCGAGGAGGATGACGGCTTTATCGATCGACGAGTGTGTCTGGTCCGAGCAATAGATGCGAAAGCGGCCAAGGTCCTCGCGTCCAGCCATGCCGCGTTCGCGTACGGCGGGGACGACCCGCTCGCGCGCAGCCGCGAGAGCGTGCAGCGTCGAGATCGATGCGGTGTCGTAGATGACGCCTTCGAATTCGTCGGGCAGATGCATCAGCCGCTGCAGCCAGCGCAGCACCACCTCTTCGAGTTCCGTTGCGGAGGGCGACGTCCGCCACAGCATTGCCTGCTGATTGAGCGCGGCGGACAGAAACTCGGCGAGAATCCCTGGCCCGCTGCCGGTAATGGCGAAGTAGGCGAAGAAGCCTGGATGGTTCCAGTGGGTGATCCCAGGCAGGATGATTTTTTCGAAGTCCGAGAAGATCGCGTCGAATGACTCGCCGGCCTGCGGCGCGTCCGAGGGAAGCTGCTTGCGCACGTCACCGGGGGAGACCTGCGCAAGGACCGGGTAGCGGGACGGGTCCGCGAGGTAGTCAGCGATCCAGTCCGCGATCCGGTGCGCCTCGCGGCGGAACGTCTCCGGATCCATGTCGCCGAGAGGGGATGCGCTCATCCCCGCGATTGTAGTGCGCGGATCAGCGTTCGACGTCGAGCGACGCCGGTCCGGCGAGCTTGACCGTGACGATCGATCCGCTCGAGAGGACGGCGGGATTTCGATCGCCGGTCATCACGACGGCGGTGCCGCCGGCTGCGCCAGCCGTCGCACCGGCGATTGCGCCCTTGCCGCCACCGAGTATCGCGCCGAGGACCGCGCCGCCAATCGCGGCACCGCCGATCTTCTTCGAGCTCGAGCCGGCAGGAGACTCGCCTTCGCGGTAAATCGGTTCGGTGCGCAGCGATGCTTGGCGTCCGTTCGCAAGGACGACCGTGTGAAAGCGGACACCAAGCCGCGCACGCTCCTTCACGTTGCCGCCGCGTTCGACCAGCGACACGGCACCGATCACGCGTGACCCCGCAGCGAGAGCCAGCCGACCGTCCGCGAAGACGTCGCGGGTGACGCGCGCCTCCACTCGATCTTCGAGCCGGGCGCGCTCGCTGCTCACCGTTGTTTCGATCTCGAGTCCAATCACCGCCGAAGCGGGAATCACGACCTCAGTCAGAACGGGTTCGGTCCGCGCATAGGAGGCGGCTTCAACCGGAGGCTCGGTACTCTCGGTGACCGGCTGCGGTTGACGACTGGCACTTACGGAGGATGCCGCGTCGGCGTCAAGCGTCGGAGCGTCGGGCACCGGGCTGCTTGCGGCTCGCACGGTCTGAGGACGTTTGTCACGAACGGGGGCCGGCACCGTGCGTCGCCGAATCTCTGGCTGCGCGCGCGCAGGCCCGGCGTCAGGCGATCGTTCGAGCCGAGGGGCCGGGGCGGTTGGCGAGGGCTTCGGGGCCTCAATCACGCCTTCCGTCTCCTCGACCGGTGCTGTTCCCTGCGCCGGAGCGTGCGCCGGAGCGTGCGGCAGAGTATTAGCTGGAGCGGCGGCCGTTCCCGGTGCAGCTTCCCCGGCTCCAGGCCGGGCCGGCGCGGCTTCCGCCACCGGCGCAAGGGCGTTCTGCCTGACGGCGACATACGATCCGCCGGCTGCGGCCGTGATGCACCCGGCAACGAGCAACGCGGCGGTTAAAGGTCGGGACATGGGCTAACTCCTGAGATATCGCCAGTCGCAATTGGCGTGCCCCGGATATCGTGCGAAAATCACACAAAATCCAGCCCTCGTTCCAGCCCGGGGGACACCTGCTGTCCTCCCGGAGGGAATCGACGCCCCGGAGGGTCAGTTGGCCTCAGGAATAGGTTGGCGCGGCAACGGCACTACCGTTGCAGCCTGGCCGCCTGTTGAGAGAGGATCACAGTATGCGCAGCACCCTCCTGATGTTCGCCACGCTCCTTGTCGCGCCGACGCACGTGCTTGCGCAACAGCCAGTCACCACACGAGACATCGTCGAGCTCAGCAAAGCCGGTCTAGGGGAAGAGGTGCTGCTCGCCCTTATCGAGGTTCACCGGCCGGTGTTTCCGGTCGACGCCGTCACTCTGAAAAGTCTCAAGGAGTCGGGCGTCGCTCCGAACGTAATCATTGCGATGATCAGGAGCGGCCGTGAGCTTCCACCAGCTCCGGTGGTCGTCGCGGAACCAGCACCGTCGCCGGCCCCGCAGCCGCAGGTCGTTTACCTCGAACCGGAGCAGTACGAGCAACCGGCACCGCGCGTTCGGTACGAAGAGCGGGTGCGTGAGGTGGTCGTCCCGGTCTATGTGCCGTTCCCTTTGCACTACTCGCGGGCGATCGTTCGGCCCGAGCCGGCGGAGCCGGTCTATTGGGGATTCGGCGGGAAGCGGCGACCGGATACGTGGAAGGAAGCGGCCGACGTCCAGAAGGACGCGAGAGTTCCACGCGAGCCGCAAAGGAAGTAACTATTCGATCGAGTGCGCTACGCGTCTCGGTCCTCGGGCGTGCTCTCTTTCAAAATCTGTTTTCTGACCTCGAGGCCGACCTTGATAGCGGCCGGCAGTAGGACAGCGGTGCCGATCAGGATGTCACTGGGACGCACACTGCGGTCCTCGTTCTTCTTGCCGGACTCGAGGTCGCAGTTGACGCCTTCGGGGAAGGGCTGGATCGGGATCTCGCCCTTAGCTTTACGCTCCTCGTAATAGCGTTCAGCCGCTGCCCCGATCCGTTTCTTCTCGCCCGGCACCTTTTCACCCACATCCTTGCCGTAGGGCGATGCGTGTTCGATCTCGGCGTTCAGTTCGGCGCCGACCAGGATCGCGATCCCCGACAGATAGAGCCAGAGCATCAGCACCATCACGCCGCCAATCAGTCCGTAGGTTTCCGTGTAGTTCCCGAAGTTCGAAATATAGAACTTGAAGCCGAGCGAGATGAGCACCCACAGGGTGGTCGCGAGGATGGTTCCTGGCGTCAGCCACACCCAATCCTGCTCTGCGTCTGGCGCGAAGTAGTAGACAAAGGCCAGCGCCGTAGCAACGAGGACGAAGACCAGCGGCCACTGTGCGATCTTCCACGTCCATTCGAACGCCGGCCCGAGCCCCGCCCGAGCGGTGATCTGTTCAGCGATCCACGGGCCGCCAATCACCAGCGTGATCGAGACGAGCACGAACACCGCGAGGCCGAGCGTCAGGCCGATGGCGACGAGACGCACCTTCCACCACGAGCGGCTCTCGGTGATGTCGTACGCCGCATTCAACGTGCTGCACATCGACACCACCGCGCCGGAGCTGCTCCACAACGTGAAGATGAACGCCAGGGTCAGCAAGCCGCCGGCGTTGTCGTTGGCGATCTTCTCGAGCTGATCGCTGATGATCTTGACGACATCCTGCGGGGCGACGCGTCCGAGTGACCCGGTGAGCTCCTTTGTGAGGTTGTCGACGGGGAAGAAGCTGGCGATGGAGATGAGAGCAAGCAGAGCCGGGAACAACGCGAAGAAGAAGTAGTAGGCCTGCTGAGCGGCAAGGTTCAGCACATCGTCGGCCAGCGTCTCGGTGTAGGTACGTTTCAGTAGTTCTCCCCACCCAATGGGGATCTTGAAGCGCGACAGCATACTCCCCGGGATAGCAATGGGCGTTCCAGCGTGGTATAACGCGGCGTTTCCCTGCTGTTCTATTGGAGGATCTATGAGTCGTCACATGCGAAGCCCGAACCGCCTGCCTCGCCGTAGCGCCAGAGGCGCGGTGGCGGGCTTCGCCTTTGTTTCCGCCTTGCTTGTTGCCGTCGCGCCGGGGTCGCGCCCGGCGGCGCAGACCCGTCCTGCCGCGTCGAAACAGAAGATCGACGAAGCCTATACCGCCAAGATCAAGGAGCACCTGCAGGATCCCCGGATCTCGACTGAGCTCGTGGACCACCTGCCTGCGTCCGACACGGTGCCGACGCCGCTCAAGGTTCTCGGGAAGATCGTCGGCCAGCCGGGCGAACTGACGTACGCGAAGGACATCTATCGCTACTACGAGGCGATCGACAAGGCGTCAGACCGGATCGCGATGTGGAACATCGGCAAGACCGAAGAGGGGCGCGACATGGTCGTGCTCGCGGTTGCGGATGAAGCCACCATCAAGCAGATCGACAAGTACAAGGGAATGATTGCCTCGCTCACGGATCCACGGAAGACCACCGAGGAGCAGGCGCAGCAGTTGATCAAGACCGCCAAGCCGATCTACTGGCTCACGAGCGGCATGCACTCGACCGAGAACGGCGGTCCCGAGATGCTGATCGAGCTGCCGTATCGTCTCGCGGTCAGCGAGATGCCCTTCATCCAGCAGATCCGCAACAACGTCATCACCATCATCACGCCGGTCATCGAAGTGGACGGCCGCGAGAAGCAGGTCGACACCTACTACTTCAACAAGAAGCGCGGCCAGGGTGACTCGCGGCTCGGGTTGATGTACTGGGGCAAGTACGTGGCGCACGACAACAACCGCGACGGCATGGGGCAGTTCCTCGCGCTGACGAAGAACGTGACCAGGACGTTCATCGACTGGAAGCCGACCGTGATGCACGACCTGCACGAGCAGTCGACGTATCTCTACGCCTCGACCGGCAC
>Ga0183260_10004671_pt1 | contig 10844 bp, 12 predicted proteins | sample AntDrymUQ4972206_2_FD_129768 | JGI IMG/M metagenome (GOLD analysis project Ga0183260, IMG submission 129768) | Polar desert sand microbial communities from Dry Valleys, Antarctica - metaG UQ497 (22.06) (version 2) (version 2) | ecosystem: Environmental > Terrestrial > Soil > Desert | place...
AAGATCTCGGTGCGGTTGCAGGTGGAGACCGCGGCGGCTTCGCTGATCGTCTCCTCGGTGACGAGCGCGTTCAGGACCCCCGCCGCCCGCCCCTCGGTCAGCGCCAGCCGCTCGCGCAGCTCCAGCGGCGCCGTGTGGTGTGAGACCCCGAGGGCGAGCAGGCCGCTCACGACTCGGCTTCCGCCTTCGGCTTCCAATCGCCCTCGGCCAGGATCGCCAGCCGGCGCAGCTCTTGCTGGATCCGCTGCAGCTTTGCGGCCATGATCGCGAGGTAGACCAAGAGCAGGACGACGAAGACCATGTAGGCGCCGGCGACGTAGGACTCGGCGTCGGCGAGCGCGATGAGCGGGGTCATGGCGCGATCGACCGGCCGCGGCTGGGGGCCAGCGAGTCGGAGGGGGCGAGCGCGCGCCGGATCTTGCCGAGGTCGGCCTTGGCCGCCTTGGCCCCGAGCTCGAATCGCACCAGGGTCACCCACAGGAGCGCCGTCCCGGCGAGGCAGACGAGGAACGCGATGAGCATGTCGCCCGGCAGGCCGCCGCCCGAGGCGAACGTGCGCGGGTGGATGAGCGGCTCGGCGAGGCGGACCGCCATGAAGTTCAGGGGCACGAACGCGCCGGCCGTGATCGCGAACACCGATGCGTAGCGGGCCTGGCGCTCGCGGTCCTCGATCGCGTAGCGCAGGGGGTAGTAGGTCGCGTAGAGCAGGAAGACGATCAGGAAGCTCACGAGGGTCGGCTCGTCCCACTCCCACCACACGCCCCACTGGCCCTTGGCCCACAGCGCGCCCGTGAGCAGGACTGCGGTCCCGAAGATCACCGACATGTGGATCGAGACGTAGGAGCGCGCGTCCCACTTCGGGTCACCGCTGCGCAGGTGCAGGATCGAGAGGACGGCCGCGGCCATGAAGCCGACCAGCGCGACGATTGCGAGCGGCACGTGCAGGTAGAAGATCTTCTGGATGAAACCCTCGGTGTCGAGCGGCGCCCAGAAGAACGCAAGCCCGTAGCCCGCGGCCAGGGTGACCACCGTCAGGAATGCGAGTGTGCGGAGACTGGGTGCTCTCATCTGATTGCCTCTCATGTGGATGCCCGTTGCGGCTAGTCCTCGAGCAGGAAGTCGAAGACCGCATAGCCGACGAGGGCGAACACGGAATCGTAGAGGCCGAGCACGCCCAGCCACCTGCCGAAGTCCTCGTACTCGGGGCCTCCGGCGCGCAGCAGCGGCTCGGAGGCCCCAGAGGCCGCGATCACGAGGGGAACCAGCAGGGGCAGCAGAATCAGGGGCGCCAGCAGGTCGCGCGCGGTGGACATCGTCGCGATCGTCGAGATCAGGGTCCCGGTGACGGCGATGCCGACGTTCGCCAGCGCCAGCACCGGGATCAGCGGGCCCATCGCCGCGCCCGAGTCGAGGAAGAAGAGCGCGAACACGGGCACCGCCACCAACTCGAGGGCGCAGAGGTAGATGAAGAGCGCCGAGGCCTTCGAGGCGAACAGCACGGTCCGGTCGATCGGCGACAGCCGGATCAGCTCGAACCCGCCTTCGTCGCGCTCGGCGACGAACAGGCGGTTGATCGCCAGGATCGCCGCGAACAGCAGCGTGGTCACCAGTACCCCTGCGGCGAGCCCTCCCTCGAGGTCCGTGCGGTCGAGCGCGAAGCGGAAGATCACGAAGGTCGTGATGGCGAACAGCGCCATCGCCGGCAGCGAGCGCAGCGTCCGCAGCTCGACGCGCAGGTCCTTGCCCAGCAGCGCGAGGTACGCGTCCACCGAAGTCCTCATGCCGGTCCTCATGCGAGCTCCAGTGCTGCGTCGGCGCCGGCCAGCGCCCGCTCGCGCTGGTGGCTGACGATCACGCGTGTCCTGCCGGGAGCGGGGCCGAGCAGCTCCCCCACCACCTCTCGGGCGGTGGGGTCGAGGTGGGAGTCGGGTTCGTCCAGGAGCAGCAGCTCGGGGTCGTGCAGCACCGCGCGGCAGGCGGCGACCCGCTGCGCCATCCCGGCCGAGAACTCGGCGACGCGGTCGCGCGAGCGGTGGGACAGCCCCACCCGTTCGAGCAGCTCGGCGATCCTGCCCGCGGCCCTCTCGCGCCCCAGGCCATGGAGCCTCGCGGCCAGCATCAGGTTCTCGTCGGGACTCAGGTCGCGGTAGAGCAGGGGCTCGTGGCCGAGGAAGCCGATGCGACCGCGCAGCTTCCAGGTCTCGCCCGGCAGGCCGGCGCCCAGCACGACTGCCTCGCCCCCGGTGGGCCGCAACAGCCCGGCGAGGATCCGCAGCAGCGTGGTCTTACCCGACCCGTTCGGGCCGAGCACGGCCAGGGTCTTGCCCGAGCCGAGCTCCAGGTCCACCCCTGCAAGAGCCGGCCGATCGCCGAAGTCGCGGGTCAGCCCTTCGAGCCTGATCGCGGGCCCATCGCCCATGGTGTTCGCCGGGGTCTCCACCCGGCGAATCTACCTGCGGGGACTCGCCGATCTGAGGTGCGGCCTTGCATTCCGGCCCCCGTGCCGCGCGTACCATCCGCGCATGCGGGGACCGGGGCGAAGAACTGCGCGAGGAGTTCTGGCGGCGGCGATCGCCGCGGGACTGCTGGCGGCGGGTACGACCGGGGCCGGTGCCGACTCCACCTACATCACCGAGTCCTCGACCCAGCCGGCCGCTCCGCGCTCGATCCCGGTCGGCACCCCGATCCGCGGCGCGCTCATCTTCGGCGTCCAGCTCTCGCCGGAGGGCACGGACTTCTTCACCTGGGACTTCCCGCTCGCGGTGGCGCCCAACAGGGATTGGCGCCGCTGGGGGGCCGACGTCACCATCGAGCGCACCCTGGCCGTGATCGCGGAACACCGCGCGGCCAACTTCGGCGCCCCGAGGGTGGGCATCGCCGACGTGAGCCGCGAGGACGGCGGGCCCTTCGGGAAGCGCTTCGGAGGGCTGGGCCACGCGTCGCACCAGAACGGGCTCGACGTGGACGTCCTCTATCCGAGGGCCGACCATCTGGAGCGTGTCGCGCCGAAGGCGAAGCTGATCGACAGGCGCCTCTCGCAGGACCTTGTCGACCGCTTTGTCGCCGCGGGCGCCCAGTTCGTCTTCGTCGGGCTCAACACCAAGCTGCGCGGCCCGAAGAAGGTCGTCCAGAGGATCGCCCATCACGACGACCACATCCACGTTCGCTGGCGCCCCGGCGCCTAGCTGCCGTGCTCAGAGAATCGGACGAACCGGCAGGCAGTAGCCCTCGACCGTAAGGAAAGCTTGGGCGAGGCTGCGGTTGTAGCCACCGCCCGTGGTCGTGTCGTTGTTGTTGAAGGGCCCGCCCGCGTAGAAGATCGAGCCGAGCGGAGATGTGGTCCAGCCGCTGAAGACCATCGTCTTCCTGCCGGGGCACGGCGGCGTGGTGGCCGTGCCGAACTCACCGGGATTGATGGTCGTGGTGGCGCGAACCGTGCTCATGCCGCCCTTCTTGCGGCAGTAGCCGAATCCGGTCAGCTCGCCGCCGAACTTGCCGAAGGCTTCACCGCTCACGCGCCAGACGTTGACGGCAACTGGACGCGACTCGGTCGCGAAGACTCCGCTCGGGGGGGCGCCGCGAACCGGCCCAACGAAGGTCGTGCGCTGGAAGCCCCCGCCGATCAGCTTCCGCTTGCCGGTGCAGCGGATGTCGTGGGTCTTGACCTGGCCGGGATCGACCTGGGCGGTCAGGTGCGGTGGATTGAGCTTGCCGGGCTCAGGCCCGCAGATCACCTGCAGGGTGATCTGCCGCGCCGTCGGGGTGGCGGGCGAGGGGTCGTAGTTGACCGGGGTGACGTGGTAGCCGCCCTGGACCCCGAGGCGCTCGTAGGAGTGCGGGTAGACGCCACCTCCGTCCGGCTCGTAGGGGCTGGTGCTGAACGAGCCGCCGCCGTAGGGGAACTTGAACGCCGGGTTCGACTTCGGGCAGAGAACCGTCAGGCGAGGCGGCTCGTTCTCCGAGAGGGTGCTTGTCTTGCTGACGATCTTGGTCTTCTTCGCGGCGCTCGCGCCATCGGCTGCGAGGCCGCCGAGCAGGGCGAGCGCCAGAGCGCCCGCGATCAGCCCGCGGCTGAAGGTGTGTGTCTCTCCCGTCACTGCACTCCTAACCGTACCGAACGCGAAGTTGCTCTGCCGGCTACTCGCCCTTCCGCAGCGTCTTCCGGCCGACGTTGACGAGCGCGCCGGCACCCTGCTTCAGAGCGTCGAGGCGCTTGCCGTTGCGGCCGTAGAGGAGCTGGGCGGACGAGCGGATCGCCTGGCCGAGCTCGGCGTCGTAGGGCTGCCACCAGAAATTGCGGGTCCAGCCCGGCTCGTAGCTCGTCTGCTTGACGTTGACGCACTCGTAGAAGCCGAACTTCGAGTGCGAGCGGCCGAGGCCGGAGTCCTTGACCCCGCCCCACGCACACTGGCAGGCGCCGTGCGAGAAGGAGTGGTCGTTGGTCCACACCATCCCCGACTCGATCTGGCGGGCCATGCGCTCGCCCTTGCCGCGGTCCTTGGTCCAGACCGAGGCGCCCAGGCCGAACTGGGAGTCGTTGGCGAGCTTGATCGCCTCGTCCTCGCTCGAGACCGTGACGATCGGCAGCACGGGGCCGAAGATCTCCTCCTTCATGATCCTCATTTCGTGCGTGACGCCGGTCAGCACGGTCGGGGCGATGAAGCGCCCCTTCATGCCCTTGACCTTGGTCTTGCCGCCCGTGACCTTCTTGGCGCCGCTCTTGACGGCGTCGGCGACCAGCTCATCGACGATGTCGGCCTGGTCGGTCGAGGTCATCGGGCCGATCTCGGTCTGCCAGTCGGTCGGGTCGCCGACCGTGAGGCGCTTGGTCTCGCGGACCACGCCCTCGATGTAGGAGTCGGCCACGGACTCGTGGACGTAGACGCGCTCGATCCCGGTGCAGGTCTGGCCACCGTTGGCGAAGCCGCCCCACACGGTGCCCGAGATCGCGTTGGCGAGGTCCGCGTCGGCGCAGACGATTGCCGGGTCCTTGCCGCCGAGCTCGAGCACCGAGCCCTTCATGCGCTTGGCGCACTCGACGCCGACCTTGTAGCCGACCTCGACGGAGCCGGTGAAGAAGATCTTGGCCGCGCTCGACTTGACCAGAGCGTCGCCGATCCGCCCGCCGCCGTGGACGGTGCGGATCAGGCCCTCGGGGAAGCCGGCCTTGTCGAAGATCGACTGGATCCGCTCGCCGATCAGCGGGGTCAGGCTCGCGGGCTTCAGCACGACGCCGTTGCCGCACATCAGCGCGATGGCCACCTCGCTGAACGGGATCGTCCACGGGTAGTTCCAGGGGCCGATGACGCCGACGACCCCGAGCGGCTCGTAGAGGAACTTCGAGCGCTTGGTCTTCAGGAAGGCCTGGGGCATCGGAACCCGCTCGTCGGAGAGGATGTCCGGGCCGTCGGTGGCGATCCACTTGCAGGCGTCGACGGTCGGGAGCAGCTCCATCGTGTAGGCCTCGACCCGGGGCTTGCCCTGCTCGGCGGTGATCAGCGCCGCGACGTCGTCGATTTCGTTCAGCAGCACGTCGCCGGCGCGGCGCATGTAGCGCGCGCGGTCGTCGAGCGAGAGCTGCGCCCAGAACGGCTGGACCTCGGCGACCTCGTCGACGATCCCCTGGACCTTCCCGGGGGTGATCGTGTCGACCGTCCCGACGAGCTCGCCGGTCGCGGGGTTGAACGACTCGAGGACGTTCTTCTTCGCGGCGCCGTTGCCGCCCGCCCCGTTCTTGCTCGCAGATTTCTTGGTGCTCGCCTTGGTGCTTTCGCGTCGCTTCTTTGTGGTGGTGGAGCTGGCCGCCATGTCCTCAGGTCCTTCCGTCGGGGGGTCTCAGGCGATTCTACGGAGGCGGCTGCCACGGCGGGCCGGAAATGAAACGAGGCCGTCGCCCCGCCGGCGACGACCTCGTTGTCCCTGCTCTTGTGAAGAGGGCCGGAAGCAATCCCCTGGCTTCGGGCCCCCGGGGTGTCCACTCCCCGGCTATACGCGCTGGCTCCGGCAAACTTTCGCGTCGGAGACAGACGATCCGTAAAACAGGACCTCGTGCGGAAAGTTGCGCACTGACGCGGTGCCCCAGGCGCTTAACGCGGCGTCAATCTTCGCCTCGCCCGAGGCGCTCGCGCAGCCAGTGGAGCCTTTTGCGGAGCTCGCGCTCGAACCCGCGCTCGACCGGCTCGTAGAAGCGCTCTCCGCGCACCGCCTCGGGGGCGAGTGGCTGGTCGGTCACGGCGTCCGGCTCGTCGTGCGGGTAGCGGTAGCCCTGACCGCGGCCGAGGTCCTTGGCCCCCGGGTAGTGGGAGTCCTGGAGGTGGGGCGGCGGATCGGCGGCGCCGTGATCGCGGACGTGGCCCATGGCCTCCCCGATCGCCTTTGTAGATGCGTTCGACTTCGGCGCCAGCGCCAGGTAGGCGGCGGCCTGCGAGAGATTGAGCGCGCACTCGGGAAGGCCGACGCGGTCGACGGCCTGGGCGGCTGCGTTCGCCACCACCAGCGCCTGCGGGTCGGCGTTCCCCACGTCCTCCGAGGCGAAGATGACCATGCGACGGGCGATGAAGCGCGGGTCCTCGCCCCCCTCGAGCATCACAGCGAGGTAGTAGATCGAGGCGTCGACGTCGGAGCCCCGGGTCGCCTTGATCCAAGCCGAGACGTAGTCGTAGTGGCGGTCGCCCTCGCGGTCGTAGCGCAGCGCCTTGCGCTGCAGCGCGTCCTCGACCGCGTCGAGGCCGACCTCGGAGCCCGAAGCCGTCGCGGTCTCGGCGGCTCGCTCCAGCGCGGCGAGCGCGACGCGGGCGTCGCCGCCGGCCCGCGCGGCGAGCATCTCGATCGCCTCGTCGGTCACAGGGGGCGGATCGGCGATCCCCCGCTCGGGGTCCTCCAGCGCCCCGCGCAGGAGCGTCTCGACATCAGTGGCGTCCAGCGGCTCGAACTCATAGATCTGAGCGCGCGACAGGAGCGCCGAGTTGACCTCGAAGTAGGGGTTCTCGGTCGTCGCCCCGATCAGCGTCACCAGGCCCTCCTCGACGGCCGGCAGCAGCGCGTCCTGCTGGGCCTTGTTGAAGCGGTGGATCTCGTCGAGGAAGAAGATCGTCGGCCTGCCGGCCGCCCGGCGCTCGGCGGCGCGCGCGAGCACCTCGCGCACCTGAGGGCGGCCCGCGTTGACCGCCGAGAGCTCCTCGAACGCCCCGCTTGCGCTGCGGGCGATGATCCGGGCGAGGGTGGTCTTGCCGGTCCCCGGCGGGCCGTAGAAGACGGCGCTGTGCGGCTCGCCCGACTCGATCGCGACGCGCAGGGCCGAGCCGGGGGCGAGCAGCTCGCCTTGGCCGGTGAACTCCCCGATCGTCCGGGGGCGCATCCGGCTCGCCAGTGGGGCGTTCGCCCCGGGGACCGCCGGCCCGCTCCCGTCCGCGGGCTCGTCGCTTCCGAACAGCTGGTCAGCGCTCACGATCCCACTCTAAGCTCAGCCCCATGGAGGAGGGCCTCGAGTCTTCGGCCGTTGAGATCTTGCGATCGCTTATCCGCGAGGACACCGTCAACCCGCCGGGCAACGAGCGCGCGCTGCAGGAGAGATTGGCCGCGATGCTCACCGAGGCGGGCTTCGAGTGCGAGCTGCTCGCCGTCGAGCCCGAGCGCCCGAACCTCGTGGCGCGGCTGCGGGGCGGGGGCGATGGGCCGACGCTCGCCTACCTCGGTCACGTCGACACCGTTCGCGCCGACCCGGGCGAGTGGAGTCGCGACCCCTGGTGCGGCGACCTCGAGGACGGCTGGGTCTGGGGCCGCGGGGCCCTGGACATGAAGGGCCAGGTCGCGGCAGAGCTGGCCGCGGGGCTCGACCTCGCGCGCTCCGGGTGGCGGCCGAAGGGCGAGCTCCTCCTGGTCATCACCGCCGACGAGGAGGCCGGCGGCGCTCTGGGCGCCCGCTGGCTCTGCGAGAACCACGCCGACCGGGTCCGCTGCGACTTCGCGGTCAACGAGGGCGGCGGCTCGTCGATCGCGATGGGGGACCGCCGCCTCTACACCCTCAGCGTCGGCGAGAAGGGGATCTTCCGGATCAAGCTGCGCGTCGCGGGCCGCGCCGGACACGCCTCGCTGCCCAAGGTCGGCGACAATGCGCTGCTGAAGCTGGCGTCCCTGATCGCGAAGCTGGAGGCCCAGCCGCCTCTGCAGGCCAACGACGTCGGACTCGCCTTCCTGTCCGTGGTCACGGGCCGGGACCTGACCGGGGACGCCGGGCTGCGGACGGGGCTCGACGCGATGCGCGCCCAGGGCGCCGAGAACGCCCTGCTCGCCGACCTGCTGGTCGAGCCGATGATGGGGATCACCATGACCCCGACCAAGGCCCAAGCGGGCGAGAAGGCCAACGTGATCCCGTCATCGGGCGAGGTGCTGATCGACACGCGGATCCCGCCGGGGCTTGGCGAGGCCGAGGCGCTCGAAGCACTCGAGGCCTTGCTGGGGCAGGGGGCGGGCGAGGACACCTACGCGGTCGAGTTCAGCGAGGCCGTGTCGGGCAACCAGTCCGAGTTCGACACCCAGCTCCGCGACTCGATCGGCGAGTGGCTGGCGGGCGCCGAGCCCGACGGCGAGCTGGCGCCGATCGTGATGCCCGGCTTCAGCGACAGCCACTGGTTCCGCAAGGCCTTCCCCGACGCCGTCGTCTACGGCTTCTGCCCGCACCGCGAGATCGAGCTGCTCCAGCAGGCGCCTCTGATCCACGGCGCGGACGAGCGGGTGCCGGCTGCCGACATCGGACTCGCCGCGGGGTTCTTCCGCGACCTCGCCCGTAAGGTGCTTGCGTGAGACCCCACCGGGGTACTCACCCTGAAAGCAATGACCCAGACTGAGACTTCAACGTGAGCGAGAACGGGACCGGCGAGAGCGCGGCCGCGGAGCGCGAGACCCTGCGGCTCGGCGGGATGGCCCTGCGCAACGGTCTGCTGATCCACGGCCCGACGCACTGGGCGGCCGCCGCCCGGGCGAAGTCCGGCGAGATCGAGGTCGCCTCGGGCCCGAAGCCGGTCCTGGCCCCCAACCTGACCGCGAAGATCCCGCTGCTCCGCGGGCCGCTTCGCCTTGCCGAGGCCTTCGCCGTGATCCCGATCGTGCGGACGAAGCTCCGCTCCGCTCGCCTCCCCTTCGAGGACCCGCGCGTCCTGGCGGCGATGCTCGCCGCGTCGGCCGCCAGCCGCGCGATCCGTAACGGCGGGAGCACCGCGACCCGCGAGCTCGCCCAGGGCGTCCTGGGCCTCGCCCCGGCGATGGTGGCCCTCGGCAACCGCGATCTCGCCGCCTACCACGGCGCCGAGCACAAGGCGATCGGCGCCTACGAAGCCGGCTCCGACGACGCCGCGGCCGCGACCAAGGAGCACGATCGCTGCGGCTCGAACCTGGTCGCGCCGATGATGCTGATGTCGGCGGCCGGCCAGCTGATCCTGGAGAAGACCGTCGACGAGCCGGGCGCTGTGGCACGCAGCGCCGTCGGCCTGGCGAGCGCCTCGCTCGCGGTCGAGATGTTCGCCTGGAGCGACCGCAACCGCGGCACCGCGGCGGCCCGCGCCTTCCATCGCCCGGGGCACGAGATCCAGCGCCTGATCGCGACCAAGGAGCCGACCCCCGAGCAGCTCGAGGTCGGTGTCTCGGCGCTGCGCGAGATCCTCCGCGTCGAGACCGACGCCGACGCCGGCGGCCCTCAAGGCCCGGGCATCGCCTGAGCCCCGATCGCCTCCGCATCTTGGGTCTGGCGCCTGGCCGGGGGACCCCGGTGGGGTCTAGACTGCGGCCCGTGTTCGACCGGATCGACCATGTCGGAGTCGCGACCGAGGACCTCGAAGGCGCGATCGCGCTGTACGAGGGCTCGCTCGGGATGCCCGTCGCCCACCGCGAGACCGTGGAGTCCCAGGGCGTCGAGGCCGTGCTGCTCGACGTCGGCGAGGGCCACGTCGAGCTGCTGCGCCCGCTCGGGCCCGACACCCCCGTCGGCAAATACCTCGCGAGCAAGGGGCCCGGCCTGCACCACGTCGCCTACGCAGTCTCGGACATCGATGAGGCTCTTCGGAAGCTGGTGGACGCGGGCGTCAAGCTGATCGACGAGGAGCCCCGCCAGGGGATCCGGGACTCCCGCGTCGCCTTCCTGCACCCTAAGGCCACCGGCGGGGTCCTGACCGAGCTCGTGGAGTCGCCCCATGGCTGACGCCGAGCGCGTCTCGATCGGCTTCTCGGGCGGCGGTGTGGTCGAGGTGAAGATCACCGCGGCCGCGCTGAAGGACCTGCGCAAGGCGCTCGACTCGGCTGAGGGCTTCACCGACCTCGAGACCGACGAGGGGGTCGTATCGATCAACCTCGCGGAGATCATCTTCGTCCGCTCCGCCGCAACCTCGCAGGGCATCGGCTTCGGCGGGTAGCTTCCACTCCATGAGGGCGTGGTTGGCAGGCCTTGCCGCGGCAGCCGTGGCTTTCGCCGGCGCAGCGATGTGGTGGCGCCGAAACCCATCCCCGTGTCCGTACCGCCTTCGGTTCGTCGTCCAAGCCCCTCACCCGCTGATCACCCGCGAGCGGCTGCGAGAGACCCTCGAGGCGCGCCCCGGCGAGATGGTGCTCGAGGTCGGGCCCGGCACCGGCTATTACACGCTCGACGTCGCCGAGCAGGTGGGCGACGAGGGCCGCGTCGAGATCCTCGACGTGCAGCGCGAGATGCTCGACCACACGCTGCGCGCCGCGAACGAGGCCGGCCTCTGGAACGTCCACGCGACCCAGTCCGACGCGACCGGGATGCCTTACGAGGACGGGACCTTCGATGCGGCATACCTCGTGACCGTGCTCGGCGAGGTTCCCGACCAGAGCGC
>Ga0183260_10004672_pt1 | contig 10843 bp, 6 predicted proteins | sample AntDrymUQ4972206_2_FD_129768 | JGI IMG/M metagenome (GOLD analysis project Ga0183260, IMG submission 129768) | Polar desert sand microbial communities from Dry Valleys, Antarctica - metaG UQ497 (22.06) (version 2) (version 2) | ecosystem: Environmental > Terrestrial > Soil > Desert | place...
AGCGACGATCCGTCCGCGCAGGCGGCGCGGGTGGCGCGAACTTCCAGGTCCCGGGGGTGCTCAGGTTCGAAAGTCGGCCGACGTCGACCCCGTTGACGGTGAAGTAGGTCAGCGACCCATTGCCCGTTCGGACCTCGATGTCATCGCGGCCGCTGAAGGTCAGGACCTTGCCCGAGGAAAAGACTCGCCCGGCACCACCGGTCACGTCCGACACCTGGCCGTCCACCCAGACCTTGAGCCAGGCGCGACCACCCTTGACCGACACGGCGACCGTAACGCCCTTGTAGGCCACGGTCACGTTGCGGGTCAGGGCGGCGGACTTGCTGTCGGGACCCGAAGCGGTGACCGTGATGGTCCAGCGGCCCGCAGTCAGCTCAAGGGGCGTGTTGAACGTCCCGTCCGCACCGACCGGGACCGTGACGGGAGCGGGCGGACTGGGCGGCGCCGCCGAAGGGGGCGCGTCCGACGGTGCCGCGGCAGGCGGGGCAGCCTGTCCCGGCGGCTCCACCGACCCGGCGTATGAGGCACGCACGACGACGGACGTCGCATTCGTGGCCCTACCCTGGATGGGGATGGCGCCATTCTCGAACGTTGCGCCCTCCGACGGTTGATCGACCGACAGGGTCGGTGTCTCGATGACGAGGAAGGGAACGGTGATGAACAGCGCTACGGTCCCCTCGGAACGCTTCCCGGTGTCCGGGTCCAAAGCGCTCACATCGAACTGGTTCCGGCCGCGTCGGAGGTCCACCTTGGCCGTCCAGCGACCGCCGGCGTCCGCGCTGACGATGTACGGGTCGCGACCCGGCGTCACGATGTTGACGGTCGCTCCTGCCGCCGAAGTCCCGCGGAGGACGTAGTCGGTGACCGTATCCTCCACGTCCACGACGGCTGTCGGGGGGTTCGTGACCGCGATCGTCGGTGGCTTCGCGAAGCGCAGCAGCTGGACGCCCAGGTACGCTCCGAACGCCAGGACCGCGATGGTCATGAGGACGAACACCACGAGGCTCGGCGAGAAGGTCGGCCCGGGACGCGGCGTGACCAGCGGCCGTGGGACCGCGATCACCGCCTGGGGCTCGCGGCCCCCGCCCCGCTCACGCCTCCACTGGAGGAGCACGTCGTCGGGGTCGAGGCCGAGATAGAGGGCGTAGTTACGCAGGAACCCCTTCGTGTAGACCGGACCCGGCAGTTCCCGGTAATCGCCGCGCTCCAGGGCCGCCAGGTACCGGGCGCGGATCTTCGTGTCCCGCTCCGCGCGGTAGAGGTCCACGCCCTTGCGCTCCCGCCCGGCGAGCAGTCGCTCGGGGAGCGTGGGTGCGGCGTCCGCCGCGAGCGCTCGTGCTCCATCGGTCCGGCTTGTCGTCCCCCGGTCCGCGCCTACCGCGCGCCGAAGCTGGTCCCGTGTCGTCATCGAGTATCCCTGGTCAGGCCGCCCGGTCGTGCGACCGCCCCAAGAGGATAGCGCAGGTCCCGGCCGGACCCCTCAGTCATCGCGATCCACGTCGGCCGTGGAGCGCAGCCAGTTCTCCGAACCGTAGATCGTCCGCGGACTGGCCGGATTGCGCGGGTCCTGCGGGCCCACGATCCCGTGCCGTTCCAGTTCGTCCATGACCCGACTCGCCCTCGCGAACCCCAGCTTCAGCTTGGTCTGGAGCATGGACGTGCTGGCCTTCTGCATCCGGATCACGAGCTCCGCCGCGACCGGCGTCATCTCGTCCACGCCCTGCTCCGCGAGCCAGGAGAACTGGCCCCCACCACCCGCCTCCGATTCGGCGAACTCGAGGATGGATGTCTCGTAGAAGGTCCGCCCGGCGGCCTGGTCAAGCCAGTGCTTGGTCACCGCCGCGACCTCGTCGTCGCTCACGAACACGCCCTGGAGCCGGGCCGGCCGAGGCAGGTCCACCGGCTGGTAAAGCATGTCGCCGCGGCCGATCAGGTCTTCGGCGCCCGGTGAGTCGAGAACGGTTCGCGAGTCGACCATGGACGCCATGGCGAAGGCGATGCGCGAGGGGACATTGGCCTTGATCAACCCGGTCACGACGTTGACCGACGGCCGCTGCGTGGCCAGCACGAGATGGATGCCCACGGCCCGGGCCTTCTGGGCGATCTTGACGATGGGGTCCTCCACCTTGCGACCCTCGCGCATGATCAGGTCGGCCAACTCGTCGATGATCAGGACGAGATACGGCAGCTTGCCGCCGCGCCGCTCCTCGGGCAGGGCGTTGTACGACTCGATGTTGCGGACGGTGTTCCCGGCCAGCAGCTTGTAGCGGTCCTCCATCTCGTGGACCGCCCAGTTGAGCACGGCCTTGGCCTCGTTGGGCTCCACGATCACGTGCTGGAGGAGGTGCGGCAGCTTGTCGTACGGCGCGAGCTCGACCCGCTTGAGGTCCACCAGGACGAGCCTGACCTCGTCCGGCCTGGCGCGCATGAGCAGGCTCGTGATGAGCGCGTTGACGCACACGCTCTTGCCCGAGCCCGTGGCGCCCGCGATGAGCAGGTGGGGCATCTTGGCGAGGTCCACGATCATCGCCTCACCGGACACGTCCCGACCGAGCGCGAACATCAGCGGACTGGGTGTCTCGTGCATCCGCTTCTCTTCGAGGAAGGGGCGGAAGGCGACGACCTCGCTGACCGAGTTCGGGATCTCGATGCCGACGACGTCCTTGCCCGGGATCGGCGCCTCGATCCGGATCGAGCGCGCGGCGAGGGCCATCGCGAGGTCGTCCGCCAGGGCCTCGATACGCGACAGCTTGACGTGCTTCTCCGGGCGGACCTCGTACTGGGTCACGACCGGTCCCATGTTCGTGGCCACGACTCGGGCCGGGATCGAGAAGTGCTGGAGCTTCTCTTCGATCCGTCGGATGTTGGCCGAATGATCGATCGTCGGGCCGGCCGTCCGAAGTGGTCGGACCTCCAGCAGGCCCATCGTGGGCAGCGTCCAGTCGATCGATCCGAGGCCGCTGACATCGTCATCGTCGGGGTCCGCGACCGCCAGCGCGGGCACGCCGGCCAGGCTGGCAGCGCTTGCGCCGATCGCCGCCGGAACTGCGCCCCCGCCGCCGCCCTGGGGCGATCGGGTCTCCCCACTCCAGACCGTTCGGCTGATCGGACCCGACCCGCCCGGTGGCGGCGACTCATCGAGGATGCTTGCCAGCTCGGCGGGGGGCGGGATCGCTCCTCCGGCACCACCCGGAGCCGTGACCGGAAGCTTGCCACGCGATCCGGGATTCTCCGGCTGGGCCGGAGCCGGCACTCCGCCGGACCGGCCGACGCCGGCCACCGCGGGCGCCGCAGGTTCGCGGCGCAGGGAGGCGGCCACGGCGCCACCCACCCAGCGAGCCGTGTTGCTGACCGGACGGAGTACCTCGCGAAGCTGCAGGTTGAAGGCGAGCATCAGGCCGACGACGGCCACGGCGGTCAGCAGGATGAAGGCGCCCGGTGTCGTCAGCAAGGGCTCCAGTACCCCCTCGAGGAACCGACCGATCCGGCCGCCACCGCGCTCCGTCCCGAAGAGCCTGATGTCCAGCACCTCGCTCGCCCCCAGCAGCGCGACGTAGGTCAGGGCAAGACCGGCCAGGGTCGTGCCCCAACCGGAACCCGGGCGCTTACCGGGGCCTGCCGCCACGTACCACCCGGCGGCAAGCAACAGGAACGGCAGGAGCCAGCGACCGGTCTGGAACCAAGGTGCGATCGAGTCACGCCACCAGTCGGTCAGCGCGCCCTGGCCCGGCAACAGCAGGGCGATCAGGGTGATGGCGCCGAGCGCCATGAGCGCCGTCCCCACGATGGAGCGCACGATCTCGGGCGTCAGCACGCCACCCAGGCCAGGCCCCGCTTGCGAACGCTTGCGCGGCGCGCGGACAGCTGTCGAGCGGCCCGCCGACGGGCGTGGAGGCGTGGGACGTCGTGACGCCACGGGCTAGACCTCGACGACCACGGGGAAGACCATCGGTCGGCGCTTCGTCTGCTCGTACAGGTACCTCGAGACGCCGTCCTTGATCTGGGTCTTGAGCAAAGCGATCTCGCTGATGTGGTCGCCCGGCGTGTCGATCGCCTGCATGACCCGCTGGACCGCCTCTTCCATGATCGGGTCGCGCTCGTTGAGGTGGACGAAGCCGCGCGTGACGATCTCCGGCTGGCCGATCACGGCGCCGGTCTGCTTGTCCACCGTGACCACGATCATGAACATGCCGTCGTTCGCCAGCGAGCGGCGATCGCGCAGGACGATGTCGCCGACGCCGCCCACGGACAATCCGTCCACGTACACGTAGCCTGCGGTCACCGGCGCGCCTCGTCGGGCGCTGCCGTCGGCGAACAGCTCGATCGGCGTGCCGTTCTCGATGATGAACACGTTTTCCGGCGCGACGCCGGTGTCGATCGCCAGGCGACCATGCTGGACCTGCATCCGGAACTCGCCGTGGATCGGCACGAAGTACTTCGGCTTGGTCAGACCGAGCATCAGCTTCAGTTCTTCCTGGCTGGCATGCCCGGAGACGTGGGCGCGCTTGATCGTGTGGTAATAGACGTTGGCGCCGGCCTTGAACAGGTTATCGATGGTCCTGGAGACGTACTCCTCGTTGCCGGGGATCGGGCTGGCGCTGACGATGACCGTGTCACCCGGCTGGATATCCACGAACCGGTGGTCGCGGTTGGCCATGCGCGCAAGGCCGGCCATGGGCTCACCCTGGGCGCCGGTCGTCGCGATGACGAGCTTGGCGTCCGGATGGTCCTTGATCTTGTCCTTGGACACGATCCGCGACGGGTCGTACTTGAGATAGCCGAGATCCGTCGCGATCCGGAAGTTCTGCTCCATCGAGCGGCCGATGACGGAGACGCTTCGATTCATGTCCGCGGCGGCATCGAGGACCTGCTGGACGCGGGCGATGTTGCTCGCGAAGGTCGCCACGATGACCCGCCCGGTGAGCGGCTCCATGATCTCGCGGAAGGCCTCGCCCACGGTCCGCTCGGACGGCGTGTAGCCCGGGTTTTCAGCGCGGGTGGAGTCAGACAGCAAGCAAGTCACACCCTGCTCGCCGAGCTTGGCCAGGATCGCGAAGTCGGACAGCTTGCCGTCCACTGGCGTGTGATCGAACTTGAAGTCGCCGGTGTGGACGATCGTCCCGACCGGCGTGCGCAGGGCGATGCCCATGGCGTCCGGGATGGAGTGGCCGACCCGGAACGGCATCACGAGGAATGGCCCGATGTCGATCTCGTCCCCGGGTTCGAGGGCGATGAGCGGGTTGTTGTGGAGCTTGTGTTCCTTGATCTTGTTACCGAGCAGGCCACGGGCCAGTGTGCTGGCATAGACCGGCACGCCCGGGAACTCCGGCAGCACGTACGGCAGCGCGCCGACGTGGTCCTCGTGGGCATGGGTGATCAGGAACGCCTTGACCTTGGCGCGGTTCTCCTTGAGGTAGGTGACGTCAGGGATGACGATGTCGATCCCGAACATCTCCTCGTCGGGAAACATGAGGCCGCAGTCGATGACGACGATGTCGTCGCCGAACTCGAAGACGTACATGTTCTTGCCGATCTCGCCCACCCCGCCGAGCGGGATGATGCGAAGCGGCAGATCAGGGTTGGCGTCGGGCATCGGTCGTCCTTGCTGGAAGATGGATCAGAACAGGCTGAGCTGGTCGATGGGTTCGGCGGCGGATTCGACAGCCGGCGTGGCAGCGGCGGACGTGGCAGCGGCGGACGTGGCGGCGGCCGATGTGGCTCCTCGGTCCGCTTCGACCGTGGTCGGGCTCGTGGCGGTCCGAGCGGTCCCCGCCCTCCGTTCGCGTGCCTCGACGAGGACCGCCGGGATGCGCGCCACGTCCTCGTAGCTTTCGCGCTCGATGGCCGGCGTCCGGAGCGCGGCGGCCGGGTGGTACATCGCGAACACGGTCGCGTCGGCGGCGCCGGTCGCCGGATCCGCATGCCGAGTGGTCCCGTGCGCCTGGGAGATTCGCACACCCGGCATGAACCTGCCCATCGAGTAGCGACCGAGGGTCACGACCACGGATGGATCCAAAGTGGCGAGCTGGCGCTCCAGGTACGGGGCACAGGCGGCGATCTCATCCGGTTCCGGATCGCGATTGCCGGGGGGTCGACACTTGACGATGTTCGTGATGAAGACTTCGTCGCGCTGCCAGCCGATGTGGCCGAGCAGGTTGACGAGCAGGCTGCCGGCACGGCCGACGAACGGACGGCCTTCGCGGTCCTCGTTCATGCCGGGCGCTTCGCCGATGAAGGCGACCTCCGTGGCGGGGTCGCCCTCGCCAGGGACGGCTCTCGTGCGCGTCTCTGCCAGGCGGCACCGCGTGCATCCGCGAACCTCTCCGGCGATCACCTCGAGCGCAGCGCGGCGCTCGGCATCGATCACGCTGGGCTTCCGGCCGCGTCTCGTGCCGCCGCGGCCTTGACCCAGCCACGTTCCACGAGGATCTCCGCCAGCTGGACGGCGTTCGTGGCAGCACCCTTGCGCAGGTTGTCGCTGACGACCCACAGGGCGAGGCCCCGGCCATCCGGGATGGAGGGGTCCTGGCGCACGCGGCCGACATAGATCTCGTCCGACCCGGCCGCGGTCGTCGCGAGCGGGTAGGTCGAGGTGGTCGGATCGTCCTGCACGACGACGCCCGGGACCGCGGCAAACAGCGTCCGGGCACGTTCCGGAGTGATCGGGTCGCGGGTCTCGATATGGACGGCCTCACTGTGGGCCACGAAGACCGGCACGCGGACGGCGGTACAGGACAGTCGAAGATCCGGCAGGTGGAGGATCTTGCGGCTCTCGGTCACGACCTTCCATTCCTCCTTCGTGTAGCCGTTGTCCAGGAACACATCCACCTGGGGCAGCGCGTTGAAGGCGATCTGGTGCGGATAGACGCTGGCCTGGAGTGGCTGCTCGTCGACGTGGGCCTGGATCTGGTCCCGGAGTTCCCTGATCGCCTTGCCCCCGGTCCCGCTCACCGCCTGGTACGTGTCCACCACGACGCGCTCCAAGCCGACCGCGTCGCGCAAGGCCATGAGGACCGGCACGAGCTGCATCGTCGAGCAGTTCGGGTTGGCGATGATCCCCTCGTGACCCTGTAGATCGTCCGGGTTCACCTGGCTCACGACGAGCGGGACCACCGGGTCCATGCGCCAGGCCGATGAGTTGTCGATGACCGTGGCGCCGCGGGCCGCGGCTTCCGGGGCGAGGACCCTGGACGTTTCACCGCCAGCCGAGAAGAGGGCGATGTCCACGCCCTGGAACGCGTCCGGCGTGGCCTCGATCACGGTGTGGGTCGTGCCGTCGACGTCGACGGTCTGGCCGGCCGATCGTTCCGAGGCGAGCAGGCGCAGTCCACCGATCGGGAAGCTTCGTTCGAGGAGGGTCCGGATCATCGTTCCGCCGACGACGCCGGTCGCCCCGACGACGGCAACGGTGAGCGGTTTGGTGGTCACGTGGGACATGGCTCCGCTGCGTTCTTGATCGATCCGGGCACGCTCGGGAGTATACCAGCGTGGATTTGCGGAGCAGAACGACCGGTCGGATCCCAGGGGGACCGAACCGGTCGAACGTTGGTGTCAGGTCGCGGCTCGCCCGCCGAGGGGTCGACCCCTCAGACAGGGTCCTTGGCGAGGTGACGCTGCATGGCGGCCTTGCGCGAGAGGTTGACTCGGCCCTGCCGGTCGACTTCGAGCACGACGACCATGATCTCGTCGCCGACGGACACCACGTCCTCGACCGTCGGGACGTGGTAGTCGGCCAGCTCGCCGATGCGGACGAGGCCCTCTTTGCCCGGCAGGATCTCGACGAAGGCGCCGAAGCCCATGATCCGGGTGACCTTGCCCATGTACAGGGAGCCGACCTCGACCTCACGAGTCAGGCTGTTGATCCAGTCGATCGCCTTGCGAGCGTTCTCGCCGGACACGGCCGCGATCTCCACCGTGCCGTCATCCTCGACGTTGATCTCGGTCGAGGTCTCTTCCTGGATCTTGCGGATCATCGATCCGCCCTTGCCGATGATCTCGCGGATCTTCTCCGGGTTGATCTTGATCGTCGTGATGCGCGGCGCGAAGTCGCTCATGTCCGAGCGAGACTCGGGCATGACCTCGGCCATCTTGTCGAGGATCGTCAGGCGCGCCGCAAGGGCCTGCTTGAGGCCACCACGGATGATCGCCTCGCTGATGCCCTGGACCTTGATGTCCATCTGCAGGGCGGTCACACCGTCCCGCGTACCGGTCACCTTGAAGTCCATGTCGCCGATCGAGTCCTCCTTGCCGAGGATGTCGGTCAGGACCACGAACGTGCCGTCCGGCTCGCTGATCAGGCCCATCGCGGCACCGGCGACGGGTGCCTTGATCGGCACACCGGCATCCATGAGCGCGAGGGTGGACCCGCAGGTCGAGGCCATCGAGGTGGACCCGTTGGAGGTCACGCACTCGCTCACGAGGCGAATCACGTAGGGGAACTCTTCGTGGCTCGGGAGGACCGGGACGAGAGCCCGCTCGGCCAAGTGGCCGTGGCCGATGTCGCGCCGACTGGGCCCGCGCATCATCTTGTTCTCGCCGGTGCTGTAGGGCGGGAAGTTGTAATGGTGGAGGTAGCGCTTCTCGGTCTCCGGGCTGATCGTGTCGATGCGCTGGACGTCCGAGGACGAGCCGAGCGTGGCGACGGTCAGCGCCTGGGTCTCGCCCCGGGTGAACAACCCTGAGCCGTGCGCGCGCGGGACGAGCCCGACCTCGACCGTGATCGGTCGGATGTCGGTCAGTCCGCGGCCGTCGATCCGGATCCCCTCGTCGAGGACCAGCCGTCGAACGGTCTTCTTCTGGACCAGGTTGAACAGGCTCTTGCTGACGCGGGCCTGACGTCGCGCCGCCTCGAGCAGCTTCGTCGTGTCGCCGCCGTCGCGCTGGGCGCGGACCGCGCTGGCGATCGACTCGCGCAGGGTCGAGATCCGGCCCGGCAGGTCGTTCGCAAACCAGAGCAGCAGGTTGGCCGTGGCCTCGGCGTCCGGCAGGGCACGATGCCCCTGGGAGAGCTCGATCCCAAAGAAACGGGCGAGGTCGCCGAGCTTGTACGACTCCGCGCCCGGATACCCGTCCCGGGCGATGACGAGCGTGTCGAGGTAGGTACCTTGGGCGAAGCGGAAGCCGTCGCCCTTGGCCTCTTCGATGAAGCCGAGGTCGAAGCCCACGTTGTGACCGACGACGAGCGCATCGCCGACGAAGGCCAGCAGCTTGTCGGCCGCCTCCGCGGGGCTCGGGGCACCCTTGACGTCCTTGTCCGTGATGCCGTGCATCTGGTTGCCGACGATCGGCCGGCCGGGGTTCACGAAGGTGGACCAGCGGTCGATGATCTTCGTGCCCTTGATCTTGACCGCGGCGACTTCGAGCAGGTCGGACATCTTCGGATCCGTACCGGTCGTCTCGACGTCGATGACCACGAGCTCGCGCTTGGCGTCGGTCGCGGTGGCGAAGTCGAGGACCGAGTTCGTCGACGGCTCGATGTACGGCACGCGCTTGGCCTTGCCGACCGCCTTCTGGAGCTCATCCTGGAGTGCCACGATCGGCTTGAGCGAGCGATGGCCGAACAGGATGGCCTCGGCCATGACGTCTTCCGGCAGGAGCTTCGCGCCCGCCTCGACCATCATGATCGCGTCCTTCGTGCCGGCCACGATCAGGTCCAGCTCCGAGTCCTTCATCTGGCTGAAGGTCGGGTTGACGACGAACTCGCCATCGATCCGGCCGACGCGCACGGAGGCGACCGGCCCGTTGAACGGGATCTCGCTGATGGTCAGCGCGGCAGATGCTGCGATCGTGCCGATGACGTCCGGCAGGTTCTCCTGGTCCGTCGAGAGGACGGTGATGACGAGCTGGACGTCGTCCTTGTAGCCCTCGGGGAAGAGCGGTCGGATCGGCCGGTCCGTCTGGCGGGCCGCCAGGATCGCGTTCTCGGACGGGCGCGCCTCGCGCTTGATGAAGCCGCCCGGGATCTTGCCCGCGGCGTACATGCGCTCCTCGAAGTCCACCGTAAGGGGGAAGAAGTCGAGGCCGGGTCGCGGCTCGGAGCGATTGGCGGTGCCGAGCACCATGGTGTCGCCGTAACGGACGGTGACGGAACCGCCGGCCAGCCTGGCCAGCTTGCCGGTCTCGATGGTCAGCGTGCGACCACCGACCTGGGTCTCGAATGTCTGAGACAAGGGAAACGATCCTCCTTGGTCGTGGAGGAGGGTGACGACCCGTGGGCGGGTCAGCCTGCTGCGCGGCTGGCGACTGCTGCCGATGGACCCAGGGGGCTGCCCTGTGGCCCGGGCGGTGACGCTAGCGGCGGAGTCCGAGCCGTCCGATGACGGTCCGGTAGCGCGCGCTGTCCTTCTTCATGAGATACGCGAGAAGGCGGCGGCGCTGGCCGACGAGCTTGAGGAGGCCGCGGCGCGAATGGTTGTCCTTGGGAAAGCTTCGAAGATGCCCCGTCAGTTCCTTGATCCGCTCAGTGATGAGCGCGACCTGGACCTCGGGCGAACCGGTGTCACCTTCCTTGGTGGCATACCCGGTCATGATCTCCTGCTTCTGTTCCCGCGCGAGCGGCACTCGATCCTCCGACACGACGTGTGACTTGGTTGTCTTCCATCTATGACCGACGGATGATATGAGCCAGCCCACGCATCGGTCAAACGAGTGAACTGGTCCGGTACGTTCGTTACACATCGACCCCCAGCGAGACGAGGTACTCGGCCGGGGTGAGGTAGCCCAGGGCCTGGTGGGGCCGGATCGTGTTGTAGCACATCTCCCAGTCGGCGAGGCCGGCCCGCAGCGCCTCGAGCTCGGGCTCCGCGTCGGTCACCGAGGCGGCGGACGATGCGGATAGCGAGGG
>Ga0183260_10004673_pt1 | contig 10842 bp, 9 predicted proteins | sample AntDrymUQ4972206_2_FD_129768 | JGI IMG/M metagenome (GOLD analysis project Ga0183260, IMG submission 129768) | Polar desert sand microbial communities from Dry Valleys, Antarctica - metaG UQ497 (22.06) (version 2) (version 2) | ecosystem: Environmental > Terrestrial > Soil > Desert | place...
GACGTGAGGGAGAAACGCATCCTGCTGCGCTCTGTTGAAGCGATGGATCTCGTCGACGAACAGGATCGTCCCGCGGCCGAGCTCGAGGCGTTCGGCGGCCTCGGCGACGACCTCCCGGACGCGGCCGACGCCTTCAGTGACCGCCGAGAACGGGACGAACTCCCTGTCCGTGTACTCGGCGATCATCCTGCCGAGAGTGGTCTTGCCGGTGCCGGGTGGACCCCAGAACACCAGCGAGCCGACGGTCCCTGTTTCGATTGCCTGCCGGAGCGGCTTGCCGGGCGCGAGCAGATGCTGCTGGCCAATGAACTCGTCCAGCGTCCGCGGACGCATGCGAGCGGCGAGCGGCGCGGCAGACGCGGGCGGCTTGAAGAGAGACTGCTCCCTGTCGGCCGCGTTGGCCGGAGGCCGGCGGTGCTTCTTAGGCATTCAGTGCCCTTGTCCCCCACTCCCCGTCCAATTCTGCTCGGCCATTACCGAATATGACTCCGAGGGCCGGGTTGCGCCGGGGTTCACGATTCGGCTGCGTTGACTTCAGAAGCCTGTAGCGTTAATGTAGAAGTATCGTAGCGCCACAAAAAGGGAGACGACCGTGCTCCGAATGCTCTCCATGCGCGACCTGCGCAACACCCCAGGTCGCTTCTGGAAAACACTGAAGGGCGACCGCATGATAGCGCTCTCCGTCAACGGAGTGCCGAAGGCGGTGGTGGTGAGTGTGCCCGACGGCGATCTCGAGGCGGCGGTGCGACTCGTCACGCGCGTGCGGGCTCAGGAAGCAACCGATGCCGCACGGCGGATCGGCGCGGAGCCTGGCACGGAGGGCATGACCTTGGATGAGACCGGCGCGGAAATCTCCGCGGCACGGCGTCTCGATGAGTTCGAGCGCGTCAAGGCGATAGTCTCAAGCTATCGCCTCGTGGACACGCCCGCGATCGTGGCGGCGCGGGAGTACGGGTACGACATCGGGCTTCTCAAGCACTCCGTCGCCGAGGCGAGCCGCTATCACCTCCCCCCTGCACAGCAGGCGTATGCTGGCCCGGGCTCTACTTCCGTGCGCGAAGCACGTGACGTACCAGGAGACCGTCGCATCGCGCCCGAGGCAGTCACGATGCTACGCCAGCTCGCGAGCCACAGAGTGCGGTTCGTCGTGATCGGTGGCGTCGCCGCCCAGCTGCATGGCTCCGCGCGCCTCACCAAGGACCTCGACATTCTGTACGACACGGCACCCGACAACATCGAGCGGCTGGCAGCGCTTCTGATTCGCTGGCGATCGTACCTGCGAGGAGTAGAACCGGGGCTGCCTTTCACCCCCGACGCCAGGACTATCAAGCCGATCGAGGTTCTGACCCTCGAGACCGAGCACGGAAAGTTCGACGCCCTGCAGCGGGTCGCGGGAATCGGTACCTACGCTGATGCCCCTCCAGCTATGCAGCCCTTTCCGGTTGCGGACTTCGCCGTCAACGCACTCTCGCTCGAGAGTCTGATAAAGTCCAAGCTCGCCGCGGGGCGGCCGCGCGACAAAACAGAAGTGCTGGAGCTGGAAGCACTGCGTACCATCGCTGAGCAACAGCGTGCCGCGCTCGAAGACGGCGGTTGAGGCCAGAAGGTCCGTCGCAGGCTGTCGTTCTAAAATGAAGCCGACCTGGGTCAACCGGCGCGCGTCTTATCCGGGCAACAACTGTCGGGCGAGTAGGTAGACAGCGCACCCGGCGAAGAACGCCACGGGCAGGCGCCACCCCGGCTTGGCCTGAAACTCGGGGACGAGATTCGACGCGCCCACATACAACGTTACGCCCCCCGCGAGCGCGAGGCCGTGGCGCGCCAGCGGCTCGACCAGCCCGGTAAAGAGCACACCCAGCACCGTCGCGGCCGCGAGCGCGGTCGCCGCAGTCACGGCGCGTTTGCGACTCGCCCCGGCCGCCAGAAACAGGCTCGAAATCGCGACTCCTTCGGGAACCTTGTGCAGCATGATCGCAAAGAACACGAGGATGCCGAGCGCGCTGCTCACCGCAAAGCCACTCGCGATCGCCACGCCGTCGATGAATGTGTGTAGCAGCAACCCGCCCAGCGCGGACCAGCCCACCGCCTGAGTGACCGCGTGCTTTTCTTCGCCGAAGTGAAAGTGCGGCGCCAGCGTGTGCTGGGTGAGATGCACGAGGAGGTAGCCCACGAGCACCATGAATGCGGCGCGCGATCCCCCTTCCTCGATCGCGTGCGGGATGAGGTCGAGCAAACCCACCGAGACCATGAAGCCAGCCGAGAACGCCAGGAGAGCGTCGAGGCCGCTCTCGCTCCAACGCGTCCGCGCCGTCACTGCAGCGGCGCCGACGATGTTGGCCGCGCCCGCGATTATGGCGTAGCCGAGCGCCGTGAGATCCAGGTTCAGCCGGGCGTCATCGAGAGACGCTCGGCCATTGCAGCGGTCGACTCGGACAGCATTGGAGCGGGCGCGCGGTCCCACGACGGCGCGCGCCACGGCTTCTCCGCGAGAGCGCCGAACTCCTCGAGCCCGCGCGCCTGGAGGAAGTACGCCCACCGGTCGGTCCTGGAGTAAGCGAACATCTCGATCTGCGGCGTGAGCGTAACCTGATCTTCCGGGCTGTACGCGGAGATTTCAACTCCGCCGTACGTCGCGAGCGGAACCTTGAGCCGGGCGATGGCGTCGCGAAAGTCAGGCAGCGCTATTCCCTCGCCGGCCCATACGCGGTCGGTGCGGCGATCCTCGATGGTCACGTCGATCGCAGGCGGGAGGTGCTCGCTCAGCGTGTAGAACAGGTCGACGACACGCTCGGCGTTCGCGGCCACGTGGGCCTCCCACACGCCGTCCGTCTGGGCAAATGTGAACCCGTCGGTCCCCGACCGGAACCGGCGCCACACTGTTGCGTCGGGCTGTGAAGTTCTAAAGATCATTCTTCCTCATGGCATCGTGTGTGGCGGGCGGGGGTTTGGTGTCCCCGTCGGGCACCTACGCTACGCTAAGACGGTGCCGACGGGGACACCAAACCCCGCCCGCCTCAGCATCTACAGAAACATACCTCGAACGGCAACCGCTGTTGCACCCCTCAGGCGCCGGGGCCGGTGCCGCTGGACCGACTTCGGGCCAGAGCGAGCAGACGATCCGGCGTGTTCAGAGAAGGATCGCGCACAACAGCATCGAGCAGGGCGTGTAGAGCCTTGCCCAAAGCAGGACCGGTAATGCCGAGCTTCTGGAGATCGGTGCCGTCGACGGCGAGGTCGCTCAGCTCGACAGGGTCGCGGTAGGCAATGCGCAACGCACGACGATGCAGCGAGCTCACGGAAGACGACGAGGGAGCGGTGCTGCCCGCTTCGCGCTCGGCCCACCACCGCGCGTCCGCCAGCCGGAGAACAGAAGCAAAACGCGTGCGGCCGGCGGTGGACACCCAGCGCCGGATGTCAGCATCGGTAGCGCCCGCGGGTGAAGCGAGTGCCGCGCGCATCGGGGGCTCAAGCTTGGCGAGGGCATCCAGCAGCGACGATATCCAGGATCCCGTCGCATTTGAAAAGCGGAGCGCTTTCAACGTCTCGGCGGCGCGCCCCGCGGGTGCGGCAGCCAATAGCATCGCGATGCGGAGAACACGCCGTTGCGGGCGGGTGGCGAGAATGGGTCGCCGCAGATGATCGATGGCGCGGAGTTGCAGCGCAGTCACTCCACTGATGTCCGGAATCAACGTGCCGAACGCGCCGCTGTCGCGCCACTTCGCGAATGCCGCGCTCGGCAGCGCAACCTGATCCATGACCTTCTCGATTTCCTGGCGCACGCGCTCAGGCGACAACCGCGTCATGTGCGGAGCGCTCTCGACTATGGCGTCCCACGTCCGGCTCTCGATCCGAAATCCATACCGAGCGGCAAAGCGGATCGCGCGCAAGGCGCGCAGGCGGTCTTCCTTCATTCGATCCGCCGGCTCGCCCACTGCGCGGACGATGCCGGCCCGAAGATCCTTCTCGCCCGAAAATGGATCGTGCACGACCTTGCGCGTCGGCGAGTACGCGATCGCATTCATCGTAAAGTCTCGACGTGCGAGGTCTTCATCGAGCGAAGCTCCAAACTCGACGACCGCGTGCCGCCCGTCAGTCTGCACGTCCCTCCGGAACGTGGTCACCTCGTGCATGATGTTCGCGTCGTCAAGCACGCCGATGGTACCGAACTCGACTCCTACTGGCACCGTGCGGCGAAAGACTTTTCGGACCTGATCGGGCGTCGCAGCGGTCGCGAAGTCCCAATCGAGGTTCTGCTTGCCGAGCATGGCATCTCTGACCGCACCGCCCACGCACCATGTCTCGAATCCCGCGTCTTCGAGTGTCTTCGCGAGCTTGAGGACGGTGTGTGGCGGGTTGATGGTCGTCATTGGTGTGGGGCCCACGACCGATGGGCGGACCCCCTGCGCCCCCTACGCGCGCAAACTACGCGCGCTAAGACGGGGGCTTCGGGGGCCCGCCCATCGGTCGCGGGCCTCAGCATCGGGAAAGCGGCCGGCCGGGAACCGCCCGGTGCGGAAACCAGGTGCCAGGGGCGCACGCGAAGTCCGGGTCCTCGAAGCCTCCGTCTTAGCGCGCGTAGTGTGCGCGCGTAGGAGGCGGAGAGGATCCGGATTCGCGTGCGCCGCGCGGCACCAGTCGCGATCACGAGCTGACCAGCGCACCCAAGCGAGCCATCGCGTCCTGCGCGAGCTGCTCGGCGCCTGACGAGGATTCTGCTACCGCCTCGAACGCGTAGGTGACCAGGGCGTCGGCTAACAGGAGGTCGGGCGCAATGGCAGGAGTCTGTGGCTCTGCCTGCAAAACGCGATTCAAGACTCGCTCTCCCGCCCGCAGGAGCGCGGCTGGCGCCTCCGCGACGCTCAGATCGAGCTCGATGCCCAGCTCAGCGCGCAGAGCGACGGCGAGCGTGGAGGGAGGTGGAGGAACGCGCGCCTCGAGCCATTCCCCCAGCGTCACGGGCTCGCGGCGAGATGTCGCCGGATTACGTCGGGCACCGTCGCGAGCAGCGCGGGCACATCCGTGGATTCGGGGAGTCCCGCCTGGGCCATGTGCGGCTTGCCGCCACCGCGTCCGCCAGCTGCCGCGGCAATCTCCTTGAGCACGTTGTCCGCGCGCACCCCCCTGCCCCGCAAGTCATCGCTCACCACTGTGAGCAGCGTGCGCTTGCCGTCGTCGAGCGTGGCTACGAGCACGGCAGCACCCGTACCCATGCCTTCGCGCAGCGAATCGCCGATGGCCTGCAACGATTTCAGATCCGATGCGTCGACTGTCGATGCAATCACGCGTACGCCGTCGATCGTCTCCGACGCTTCGATGAGAGCAGCGCTTCCGTTCGTGCTGGCGGCCGTTCCGATGGCGCCGCCCGACCGGCGAGCTTCTGCGACCTGCCGCTCAGACTCCTTGTTTTTCTCTATCAGCACTTGCACGCGCTTGACCGCCGCGCCTGGTTGCGCGCGCACCAGCCGCTCGATCTCCGAAAGCTCACGCTCCTTCTCGAGCATCGACTGGAATGCGAGAGGCCCCGTGACCGCTTCGATGCGGCGCACGCCGGCGGCGACGCTTGTCTCACTGGCGATGCGAAAGAGGCCGATCTCACTCGTGTTCCGGACGTGCGTACCGCCGCACAGCTCGGTCGAGACGCCGGGCACTTTCACGACCCTGACGACGTCGCCGTACTTCTCGCCGAACAACGCCATCGCGCCTTCGGCTATCGCGTCGGCGTAACGCTTCTCCTCGAACGTGAGCGGCGTGGCAGCGAATATCGCCTTGTTCACCAGGCGCTCAACCAAGGCAGTCTGGTCCGGTTTCATCGGGCCGTTGTTCGTGAAGTCGAAGCGCAAACGATCCGGCGCAACGAGCGACCCGGCCTGATGGACGTGCTCGCCGAGCACCTCGCGCAGCGCGGCGTGGAGCAGGTGCGTGGCTGTATGATTGCGCTCGGTGTCGAGCCTGATTCCGCGGGGAACCCGCGCGGTGACCGCGCCAAAGTGGAACTCGCCTTCCAGCTTCCCCGCTACCGCAATCTTTCCCTCGACCCTGCGAACCTCATCGACTTCGAGACGCCATCCGTCGCCGATGACTTCACCCGCATCGGAGATCTGGCCGCCCGACTCGGCGTAGAAAGGAGTTTCGCGGAGTACGAGCGCCGATCTACCGTCGGAGAACATCCTTCTCGCGACGACTTCCGTGGTTACTTCGATCGTGTCATAGCCCACGAATGTTGACGCGGGGAGAACGGCACTACCGCTGCGCGCTGCCCGCGATTCGCTATCCGCCTCCCGCTTTGGGGAGGTGGGAATAGCGGGAGCGTCGCCGACCTCGTACTCGGCGGTGCGGGCGCCGAACTGAATTGGCGGCCGGGAAATCTCCCAACCCTCGGTAAGATCTTCGACGCTCGAGACAGCGATCTTCTTCGACTTGCGCTCCTGCTGCGACTGGGTGCGCTGAACGCCGAGCGCGCGCTCGAAGCCGGCGATATCCACGGTGTAGCCGCGCTCCGCAGCCATCAACTGCGTGAGGTCGATTGGGAAGCCGAACGTGTCGTACAAGCGGAACGCATCCTCTCCAGAGATCGTTCCTTTGATCCCTGTGGATCCCTGCGTGGTCGAACGCGGAGCGATCTCTTCGAAGCGCCGCATCCCGCCCTCGATCGTGGCGAGGAACCGCTCTTCCTCGGCACGCGTCGTGTCGACGATGTGCTTGTGTCGTTGCCGCAGCTCCGGGTACGCACCTCCCATCGAAGCGATCACAGCCTCGACCGCCGCGTGCAGAACCGGACGGTTGACGCCGAGCAGCCAGGCGTTGCGCACCGCGCGCCTTAGGATCCGGCGCAAAACGTAGCCTCGCCCTTCGTTGGAAGGAAACACGCCGTCGGCGAGCAAAAACGCCACGGAGCGGGCGTGATCGGCTATGACACGATGCGACGCGTAGCTCCCTCTTGACCGCGAGTCGCCCGCGCTGCTGGCGGTAGCCGCGAGCTCGAACGTGTCGCCTCGTGGATCGTATCGGACGCCGGTCTCCTTCGAAACCGCGTCGATGATCGGAGCGAACAGGTCGGCGTGGAAATTGTTTGTCTTGCGTTGCAGCGCGGCCGCGACGCGCTCGAGGCCCATGCCGGTGTCAACCGACGGTTTGGGGAGCGGGACGAGCGTCCCGTCCGGCTGCCGATCGTACTGCATGAACACGAGGTTCCATATCTCGAGAAATCGCCCGGCTTCGGCGCCCTCGACAAACGCGTCTTCCGAAAACTCCTTTCGATCGAGCTCGGTCCACTCGCCGGTCGCTCCCGCGGGAAACGCCCAGTCGTCCGCGACGTGCGCGAGGTCCACGTAGATCTCCGAGCATGGCCCGCACGGGCCCGTGTCGGCCATCTGCCAGAAATTGTCCTTGTCGCCGAGCCCGTAGATGCGCGACGGCGGCAGCTTCGCTATCTCGGCCCACAAAGCGCGCGATTCGTCGTCGGTATGATGAACGCTGACGCGCAGGTGCTTGGGGTCGAGCTTGAGGTCGACGGTAAGAAACTCCCAGGCAAAGCGGATTGCGTCCCGCTTGAAATAATCGCCGAACGAGAAGTTGCCCAGCATTTCGAAGAACGTGTGGTGCCGCGCGGTGTGACCCACCTGCTCGAGGTCGTTGTGCTTGCCGCCGGCGCGAACGCACTTCTGCGACGACGCGGCGCGCCTGGATCCGCCCGGCGGTTCCGCTGCTCCGAGAAACACTTTCTTGAACGGCACCATCCCGGCGTTCGTGAACAGCAGCGTGGGGTCGTCCACCGGGACGAGCGAGGCGCTCGCCTGAACGGCGTGGCCGTTGCGCTGGAAGTAGTCGAGAAACGCGCTACGTATCTCCGCCGATTTCATCCGCCAAATGTAAGGCGGTTCGGGGTTGTCGGTCGGGGTCGCGGCTATGGAGCGGGGCGCACGCGGGGCCCGGACCCCCTGCGCGTGCTACGCGAGCAAACTGCGCTCGCTATGACGCACGCTTCGGGGGTCGGGGTCCGCGTGCGCCTCGAGGCATTGATGCGGCCCACCCCGCAACTGCCCATCACTGCCCGGTTTCGCGGCTGAGCCGGCAGCCAATCGACACATTTTTCTCACGCTAACAACGCGACGGTTCGTTTGATGTCCTCAAGATCGTACCCGCGACGGGCGAGGAAGGCGAAGAGCCGCTGGCGGGCGACGCGCGGGTCAAGCCCCGTGAGAGTTTGCGCCTTCTTCCGCGCCACCTTCTCTATCGATGCCGCGGCGTCAACCTCCTCCGCATCGACCACGCGCGCGATGGCGTCTGCGACGAGGTCGGCGGCGATTCCCTTCCGCACGAGGAGCTGCGCCACCCGCCGGCGAGAGGCGTGCTCGTTCACCAGCTTCCCGCGCGCGAATCGCTCGGCGTACGAGACGTCGTCCAGCAGCCCCGAGCGCTCGAGCCGCTCGATCGTGGCGGCCACCTCCTCGGCCGGATACTCACGCTGTACGAGCTTCCGCCTGAGGTCGCGCACGGTGTAGCTCCGCGCGGTAAGCAACCGCAGCGCGTACTCGTGGGGGGAACTCCGCGGGCGCGCTGACCCGTCGGCAGCCGGCCGAGGGGGGCCGTACCGGCGGCCGCGCGTCATGATGGAGGCGCGGTTTGCCGCGGGCTCACCGGTGCCCGGGCGCGGTCGGAGCGATGGGTCGCCGAAGGCCGCGTCTTAGCGAGCGCAGTTTGCGAGCGTAGCGGCCGGAGCACGACCCATCGCTCCGACCGCGCGCTGCGCAAGATATCACCCCTACTCTTCGACCATCTCCACCGGCTCGATCTCGGCCCCAGGGGGACGGATGCCGAGGACGACCTTCACCTTCTCCTCCACCTCGGCGAGCATCGGCGGGTTGTCCTTGAGGAACATCTTGGCGTTCTCGCGACCCTGGCCGATGCGCTGGCCGTTGTAGCTGTACCATGCGCCGGACTTGTCGATGATCCCCGATTCCGACGCGATGTCGAGCACCAGCGACGCGTGGCTGATTCCCTCGGAGTACATAATGTCGAACTCGGCCTGCTTGAACGGCGGCGCGACCTTGTTCTTGACGACTTTGACGCGGCAGTGCGAGCCGGTGACCTCTTCCTTGTCCTTCACCGCGGCGATCCGGCGAATGTCGAGCCGGACGGAAGCGTAGAACTTGAGCGCCTTTCCACCGGTGGTCGTCTCCGGGTTGCCGAACATGACGCCAATTTTTTCACGGAGCTGGTTGATGAAGATTACCGAGGTCCGCGAGCGCGCGATGGCGCCGGTCAGCTTTCTCAGCGCCTGGCTCATTAGCCGCGCCTGCAGGCCGACGTGCGAATCGCCCATGTCCCCTTCGATTTCGGCCTTCGGGACGAGCGCCGCGACTGAATCGATCACGACCACGTCCACCGCACCGGAGCGCACGAGGATCTCACATATCTCGAGCGCCTGCTCTCCCGTGTCGGGCTGGGACACGAGAAGATTCTCGACGTCCACGCCGAGCTTCGCGGCATAATCGGTGTCGAGCGCGTGCTCGGCATCGATGTAGGCTGCGACACCGCCCGCTTTCTGCGCGTTCGCGACCACGTGCAGGCAGAGCGTCGTCTTTCCGCTGGACTCGGGGCCGTAAATCTCGGTGATCCGGCCGCGTGGAATCCCGCCGACGCCGATCGCGGCATCAAGGTTGATGGCGCCCGTTGGAATGGCATCCACCCGCACGCGGGAATCCGACCCCATCTTCATAATTGAGCCCTTGCCGTGGGCCTTCTCGATCTGCGCGATGGCGAGGCCGAGGGCTTTCTTTTTCTCTTCTTGCATCGCGGGGGAGGAGGCCATGATGAGTCCGGTGAAAGTGGTCAGGTATCAGGTATCAGGTATCAGATGACGGCGCTGCGTGCTGCGTGCTGCGTGCTGCGTACTGCGCTAACTGCAAAAACGGCGATTTTGGCCGATTTTCCGGCCCCGAACAAAATACGAAAGCTGTTGGGAATTAGCAAATGGAATCTCCGGCGTCGAATGCGTTGGGCACATGCTTCACTTTGACCCCCGTGGGGGTCCGGACGACGCCAATTACGTCGAAGCGGTAGGCTTCACCAGGGAGCCCGTGGCGGGAGATCCAGACCTGCGCGGAGCGGCGGAGCTCACGCTGCTTGCGCCAGTCGACTGCCTCGACAGGGTCCCCGAACTGGAGCCCCGCCCGCGCCTTCACTTCCACAAAAACCACCGTCCGATGCTGCTGGGCGACGATATCGATGTCCCGATGACCGTTACGGTACCGCCGCGCCCGGATCCACCAACCCTTGCTCGCCAGCCAGCGCGCGGCGACCCGCTCGCCCAACTCTCCCAGTGCCCGCCTGGCTGTCGACATGCCGCGAATGGTGCGGCATGTCGGAGTTCAGCGCGTCATCATTTCATCTTACGGATCAGCGAAAATCATCCCGCGTGCCCGGCATTTTTGCGGTCCCGCCTAGCGTAACGACAGCGTGTATGAACCGGTTCGATTCGCGTACCGCGAGCGCGCGCAGATGGTGTACGTTCCCGTCTCCGGCAGCGTGTACACCAGGCGCGAGTCGAGGCCTTCGCCCCCGTCATCATCCGAGGCAACCCAGGTCGTGCCCTAGTAGAGATCGATGAACGTGTCGAAGTCATCCGACATCAGGTCCACATAGATCGCCTGGCCTCGGGAACCCGAGAACGTGTAGTCCTCGTGGTACCAGCCGCTGTCCGTCTGCGCATCACTCGGCGTCAGCGTGCCGCTGATGGTTGAACCGGAAGAGATGGTTCCCGAGTACCGTGCAGGGGTGCTGCTGGCCGCGCTGCCGCTCGACGATACGGTGATCACGTATTGACCGGTGTGGCGTCCGTGC
>Ga0183260_10004674_pt1 | contig 10841 bp, 10 predicted proteins | sample AntDrymUQ4972206_2_FD_129768 | JGI IMG/M metagenome (GOLD analysis project Ga0183260, IMG submission 129768) | Polar desert sand microbial communities from Dry Valleys, Antarctica - metaG UQ497 (22.06) (version 2) (version 2) | ecosystem: Environmental > Terrestrial > Soil > Desert | place...
GTCGGTCGGTGCGATCCAGCGCGGATTGCTCGCGCTTGAGCAGCAGGGTGCGGCTCGATTCTTGGGCGAACCGATGTTGAATGTCGACGATCTCTTGCAAACGGGCGCAGGCGGCCGCGGCAATGTCAACATTCTCGCGGCGGAGAAGCTGATGCAATCGCCCAAGTTGTATTCGACCTTGCTCTTATGGCTGCTCTCTGAGCTCTACGAACGCCTGCCGGAAGTGGGTGATCGCGACAAGCCGAAGCTCGTTTTCTTCTTCGATGAGGCGCACCTGCTATTTGCGGACGCACCGCGCTCGCTGCTCGAAAAAATCGAGCAGGTCGTGCGCCTTATCCGCTCGAAGGGGGTGGGTGTCTTCTTCGTCACGCAGAATCCGCTTGACATCCCGGAAACGGTAGTGGGCCAGCTCGGCAATCGCGTGCAGCACGCGTTGCGCGCATTTACGCCGCGCGATCAGAAGGCAGTCAAGGCGGCGGCGGAAACCATGCGCGCCAATCCCAAATTCAGCACCGCAACCGCGATCACCGAGCTCGGCGTGGGCGAGGCGCTCGTTTCGTTCCTGGATGCCAAAGGCCGCCCGGCCGTCGTCGAGCGGGTATACGTTCTGCCTCCCGCGAGCCGCATGGGGCCGGCGACGCCCGAGGAACGGAAAACGGTCCTGGACGCATCGCCTGTCGCCGGCGTTTACGACAAGGCAGTCGATCGCGAGTCGGCGCACGAGAAGCTCAAGGCGCGTGCGAGCGCGTCTCCTGCTCCCGCAGCCAGTGGGAGCGAGGCACCTGTCCAGGCCGGCGGCGGCTGGATGGATACGGTGAAAGGTTCGCTTGGCGGCTTGATGTCGGGCAGCGGACGCAAGGACAGCCTGCTCGAAGCGATGGCGAAAAGCGCGGTGCGCACGGTCGGGTCGAGCGTCGGGCGAGAAATCGTGCGCGGCGTTTTGGGCTCGTTGCTCGGCAGCCGGCGGCGCTAGCGCATACCCCGCGCCTGCCTCAAGCGACGACGATGCACGATACCGCGCAAACGGTTGCCGCGCGCCCGGCCGTCATCGATCTGATCGGCAATACGCCGATGGTCGAGGTGACGCGTCTGCCGACGGGGTGCTGCCAACTGTTCTTGAAGCTCGAATCGCAGAATCCGGGCGGCTCGATCAAGGACCGCATCGGGTTGACGATGATCGAAGCGGCCGAACGCGAAGGCAGGCTCGCTGCTGGGGGCGTCGTCGTCGAGGCTACGGCGGGCAACACGGGGCTGGGTTTAGCACTCGTAGCACGCGCCAAAGGCTTTTCCGTCGTCCTCGTCGTTCCGGACAAGATGTCGACGGAAAAAGTGCTGCATCTAAAGGCACTGGGGGCGCAAGTCCACGTCACTCGCTCGGATGTCGGCAAAGGCCATCCCGAGTATTACCAGGACTATGCAGCGCGGCTCGCGCGCGAAATACCGGGCGCTTTTTTTGCCGATCAATTCAACAATCCCAACAATCCGCTCGCGCACGAGCTCAAGACCGGTCCAGAAATCTGGGAGCAATGCGGGCATAACGTCGATGCGATCGTCTGTGGCGTTGGTTCCGCAGGTACGATCACCGGTCTCACGCGATTTTTCCGACGGGTCGCACCCGCGCTCGAATTCGTGCTGGCCGACCCGCAAGGCTCGATCCTCGCCGAATACGTGCGCAGCGGAATCATCGGCACGGCAGGTTCGTGGGACGTGGAAGGGATCGGCGAGGACTTCGTTCCGCCGATCGCCGATCTCTCCGGCGTGACCGAGGCGTACACGATCAGCGACGCCGAGAGTTTCGCCATGGCGCGAACCTTATTGCGCGCCGAAGGCATCCTCGCCGGATCTTCGACGGGGACGTTGCTCGCCGCAGCGTTGCGCTATTGCGTGGCGCAGCAGGTACCGAAGCGCGTTGTGACGTTCGTCTGCGACACGGGAACCCGCTACCTGTCCAAGGTCTACAACGACAACTGGATGGTCGATCAGGGGTTCTTGGCGCGCGAACGTTTCGGGGATCTGCGCGATCTCATCTCACGGCGCTTCGAAGATGGCTCGGTGGTCAGCGTAACGGCCACCGATACCTTGTTGACGGCGTTCCAGCGAATGCGCGTCGCCGACATTTCCCAACTGCCGGTGCTGGACGGCGATCGCGTCGTGGGACTCCTCGATGAATCCGATTTGCTGCTTCGCGTCCACGGCGATCCGGCACAATTTCGCGCGCCGGTTGAAAGTGCGATGACACGCGCGCTCGAGACGTTGCCGCCGAGCGCCGGTCTGCCGGCATTGCGCGCAGTGCTCGATCGCGGCTTGGTTGCCATCATCGCCACCGACGCCACCTTCCACGGCCTCGTAACCCGTTTCGATTTGCTCAACCACCTGCGGAGGACGCTGACGTGAATCAGCGATTAGAAAACGGTCACGCCAAGCCGGCCGGCACTGGGCGGGGTTTCGGCACGCGCGCAATCCATGCCGGTCAGAGTCCCGACCCAACGACCGGCGCCATCATGCCGCCGATCTATGCCACCTCGACCTACGTGCAGCAAAGTCCGGGCGTGCATAAAGGACTCGACTATGGGCGCTCGCATAACCCCACGCGCTGGGCGTTTGAACGCTGTGTCGCCGACTTGGAAGGAGGAGCTTGCGCGTTTGCCTTTGCATCCGGCCTCGCGGCGATCGCGACGGTGCTGGAACTGGTCGATGCCGGCGCCCACATCATCGCCGCCGACGACCTCTATGGCGGTACTTTTCGCCTGTGCGAACGAGTCCGCAGGCGCAGCGCCGGTCTTGCGTTTTCGTTCGTCGACCTCGCGGAGCCGGCGAACTTGAAGAAGGCGTTGCGGCCGGAAACACGCCTGGTACTGGTCGAAACGCCGACCAATCCGTTGCTCAAGCTCGCCGATCTGCGCGCGCTCGCCGCGATCTGCCGCGAGCACGGCGTGATCGCCGTCGCCGACAATACGTTTGCGAGTCCGTGGGTGCAGCGTCCGCTCGAATGTGGCTTCGATATCGTCGTGCATTCGACGACCAAATACTTGAACGGGCATTCCGATGTCATCGGTGGAGTGGCCATCGTCGCCGGTGATGACCGACAGGCCGCATGGCGCGAACGCTTGAGCTTTTTACAGAACGCTGTGGGCGCGATCGCCGGCCCCTTCGACAGCTTTCTGGCGTTGCGCGGAGTCAAGACGCTTGCGATCCGGATGCAGCGGCACTGCGAGAACGCGCTCGAGCTCGCGCGTTGGCTCGAAGCGCAGCCGGAGGTAGCTGCCGTCCGCTACCCAGGGTTGCCGTCGCATCCGCAACACGAACTCGCTCGGCGCCAAATGCACGGCTATGGCGGAATGATCTCGCTCGATCTGCGTGCCGATCTCGCGCACACCAAGCGCTTCCTCGAGGCGTGCGAACTCTTCGCGCTGGCCGAGAGCCTGGGCGGTGTTGAAAGCTTGATCGAACACCCCGCGATCATGACGCACGCAACGATTCCGGCCGAGCAGCGTGCGGCGCTCGGCATCGGTGACTCGCTTGTCCGGCTCTCGGTCGGCATCGAAGACATCGCCGATCTCAAATACGATCTGCGTTGCGCGTTTGATGCGATGCGTGTCGGCCGCGCGACGAACGTCGTGGGTTAGGCGACGCAAGGACAAGCCTTAGGCTTTACAACGGCGGCGAAGACCCGCATTGTCTGTGGGTTTTGCGCAAAATCACAATTGGAGGGCTGGGACGATGTTTGCAACCGACGTGAGAGCGGCGCGCTTCTTCTGCACGCTGATCGTTGCTGCGGCATTGGTTGCCTGCACGACGCCTCCGACCGTCGAGCAGCCGGGGGAACCGTTGCCGATCACTCCGCCGAGTGAAGCCGCCAGCGCCGCCGTCATTCGCCAACCGTTGCTGCAACCGGTGGTTCCCCCGCTGGCGCTCGCGCCACCGACGACATTGCCTGCGCCGGCGCCTCGGGCGGAGATCGCAATCGTCGTTCCGCCGGACACGCAGTACGTCTGTGTTAGCGATAACGCCGGCCAGCCGCAACAGACGTCGATTCAGTTTTCTTCCCCCAAGGTGCGCGACTTGTGCAGGAAACATCCCGAAATGGGACCTTGCCAGTACGAGCGCGATATTTGCCGCCGCAGCGGCGGCCGAGTGTTCGCGGCAAATGGGGAGATCACGCTGCAGACCGAAGCTGAGTACGACCGCAAGGTATTGCGCGTGCGCTTTCGCGCAAACTGATTGAAGCGACCGAAAGTAAAACCCTGCTTTCGGCCGGAGAGGCTTTGGCGGTTCGCGCGCTAGGAATCTGACAACCCCGCTGCGGCCGTTTGCTTTGTGTTGGCGCCCCCTGGTCCCGCCGCGGATTGCTTCGTGTACTTCCACTTCTTCTGTACCCATAACCACTCGTCGGGATGCTCGCAAATCGCGTGCTCCAACGCGCGCGCATAGCGCTCGACAATGAGCGCATCGGCGTTCTCGTCATACGGCGGCTCGGCGAGCGGTATCAATCGCGCGGTGTAATAGCCGCGCCGCACGCGTCGCATCGTGACGAAGAGCACCGGCGCATCGAGAAATTGGGCGATCTTCCCCGCGCCCTTGAAAAACGCCGTGTCCTGATTGAGGAACCGCGTCCAGTGCTTGGGCTCATGCTGGCGCGGCGTCTGGTCAGCAATCAGGGCATAGGCGCGGGTCTGACTCGCGCGACTCATCAATGCGTAGATGAATTCCTTGTGCGGTATCGGTTTGCCGCCAAAACGCGAGCGCGCTTCGCGCACGAAAGCATCGACGGAAGCGACGCGCAGCGGCTGGTAAACCGCGTCGATCGGAAACCCGAATTGCGCGCCCGCGGTCAGTAACAACCACTCCCAATTGCCGTAATGCGCTGCGAGCAAGACGACCGAACGGCCATCCTTCCAGTAGCGTGTCACCATCTCCGGATTCTCGATTGCGACGCGGCGCTTCAGCGCTTGCGCCGATGCCCCGTAGCCCCAGAACGCTTCCATCATCCCATCGGCAAGGTTGCGATACGTGCGGCGCAGAATGCTGGTTCGCTCCGCGGCGTCTTTTTCCGGAAACGCGTTGGCAAGGTCGTGCTCCGCGCGCGCGCGCCGCCATCGCATGATGCGAAAGGCGACGAAATAGATTAGCCAGGCGCTGGCATGGAGCAGCGATAGCGGAATGCGCGTCAGCGCTTTGAGCACGAAGTGCATGAGAATAGGATACGCTGGACTTCTCGTTGCCACTCTTTGTGAACGAACTCAGACTCGCGCGCGACGGCGCTCCCGACGGATCCCAGCTATTGCCATCGCCGGCTCCCGGCCTCGCGCTTTGGCGGTTCGCGCTTGATTGTTCGGTGAACGAGGTCGCAGCGCTCGCGCAATCCCTCTCCGCGGCAGAACGGCAGCGCGCAGCGCGTTTCGGCATGCCTGTGCTGCGCGCGCGCTACATAGTCGGGCGGGCGCGGCTGCGTGGGGTGCTAGGGAGCCTTCTCGGTCTCGAACCAAACGCGGTGGGGATCGAAGCGGGCCGCCGGGGACGACCGTTCGTACGCGGCTACGACATCGACTTCAACGTATCGCATACGCAATCGATCGCGCTTATCGGCATCGCGAATCACGGTCGCATCGGCGTCGATATCGAATCCGCCGACCGGCGCATCAACGTCGAGGGCGTCGCGCGAAAGTTCATGACAGCGCGCGAGCGCCACGCGCTTGCAGCACTCGCGAGCGATGACCGGCGGCGGGCGCTGCTCAAGCTTTGGACGTGCAAGGAGGCCTTGAGCAAAGCTACAGGTGATGCACTCAGCGCCCCCTTTCGGCACCTCGAAATTGCCGTGCTGCCGGCGCCGCGGCTAGTGTCCGGCCCAGCACCGTACGTCCCCGCAGCCTGGCAGATGTTCGACGTTGCGCCAGTCGACGATTACCTTGTCACGGTCGCCTGGTGGCAGACCGGACCGGGTGAATCCGGTTGAGTTGGGAGACTGGTGCACGCAGCGAACCTCAAGGAAGGTCGCTGCGCGAGCCTTCGCCGGCGCGTACTCTCTGGCGTGCGCCCCGATGCGCCAACCGCGCGGATTCGCAACCCGGTATCCGCGCGGTCGCTCCCGCGCTTTACTTCGCGGCGGCCTTCTGCTCCAAAAACTCGTTGATCTTGGCCTCGAACTGGTTGTAGGGCATCGCCCCGACCAGCCGCACGCCAACGAGCTTGTCTTTCTCGATGCGGCCAAGCACGAACGACGGCGTGCCGCTCACGCCGGCAGTCATCCCCTCGGCCATGTCCTTCTCAACGTCCTTTGCATATTTGTTTGCGTCGACGCACGCACGCAGCTTGGGTACATCGACGTTCGCGGTCTTGGCATGGTTGTAGATCTTTTCCCCGTCCAGCTGGTCGGCGTTCACGATCAGGACGTGGCGCAGCTCCCAAAATTTGTTCTGCTCGCCGGCGCAACGCGCCGCCACTGCCGCACGTTTTGCGTGCGCATGGAAGTCGAGGGGGAAGTCCTTGCTGACGTAGCGAATCTTGCCCGTATCGATAAAATTCGCCTTGATTTGCGGATACGCTCCGTTGTGGAATTGCTGGCAGAACGGGCATTGATAATCGGTGAATTCCACCAACGTCAGTGGTGCGTCGGCCTTCCCGAGGGTATTTTTCCCGGCGACGAAAGTCACGTTAACTTTGTCATCGGGAGGTGCAGTTGGATTGCCCCCACCAGCTTGTTGCTGTTTCTCGAGCAGTTGCCGGATCTGCTTTAGCTCATCGAGCATTTGCTTGGCTTGCTCGGACGTCATGCTTTGCGCACCGGCAACGGAAGCTCCAGCGAGCAACGCCGCTGTCGCCAGCGCCATCAATACCCATTTCTTTAGGCTGTTTGCCATAGTCGAAAAACCTTTCTTTGGAACGTTTTCAGGACGTTAAGCGCATCCGGATTGCCGCGGTCAGGCTTGGGGTTCCAAGTCGCCGCAAGCTAGGCGAGTGCACTTATACAATGCGCGATGCCGCAGGGCGTTCGATTTCCCGACAGGCGGCACGTTCTATCCGCTGACGGTCCGAAGGGCAGGACCGGACCGCAATCCTACTCCTGGTCGGGGCAAAAGCCCCACGCAGCTAAAGATCGTCCAAGTGTGAACGCGAGATCGCGGCTACTTCTCGCGGCTACTGTGACTACTTCTAGGACACCACCTTCTCGCACGGCTAAACCCGAGCGATTGCATCGCTAGGCGTGCCTGCGCCGCCCGGTGTCGGCGATCTCCTACGGCGAAAGCCGGGTACGGCCGATTTGCGCGGTGCGCTTTTATCGATGAAATGAGGACTCCCCAAAAGGGAACCATCGCACTTAAACCAGGAGACCAAGATGAACGAGAGAAAAGGACTTGACCCGCGTCCCGATGCCAACCGCGATCCGGTTTCCGGAGCGGTCGGCTCACATCCGGTAGGAACCGGACTGGGCGCCGTCGCCGGCGGTATGGCTGCTGGCGCCGCTGCAGGGACCGTCGCGGGTCCGGTTGGCACGGTAATCGGGGCGGCTATCGGGGCCGTGGCTGGTGGGCTCGCTGGTAAGGGTATCGCCGAAATGATCGATCCCACCGTGGAAGACGCGTATTGGCGCGACAACTATTCGAGCCGGTCGTATGTTGGGTCTGGTGATACGTATGACGACTACGGTCCGGCGTATCGGTATGGTGTCGATGCCTATCCGAAATATGAAGGTCGCAGCTTTGACGAAGCTGAAACGGATTTGAGCCGGGACTGGGACCGCTCCAAGGGCAGTTCGCGCTTGAATTGGGATCGCGCCAAACACGCGACGAAGGATTCATGGCAGCGCGTCAGCGATACAATCGAGCGCGCGGTGCCGGGCGACTCTGATCGGGACGGGAAGTAAAGCGCTTTACGAATCACTGAAGTTCAGTAGGGTTGTAGTGTGGTCTTTGTGGAGTAACCGGCGGCGCGATCGTCAGGTCGCGCCGCTTTTACGTGAGTAGTCTGTCGCTCGAAGAACTGCGAGGGCGTGTGAGGGAGCGCCTTCTGCGTGGGTAAGCCGGACAAGCGCTGTGATAGGGTGCGCGACTCACCCAGTCTCCCTGGCGCGATTGCTAGGCTCTTCTGCTGCGTCACATCGTCCACGCTTCGCTGTTGTTCGCATCGCTGCTGTGCTGCCGCATGGCGGCGACGCAACCGCTGGAGTTCACGCTGCGAACGGAGCAAGCGGACCTCGCCGGTCAGCCAGTCCAGGTAGACGTCTACCGCCCGGATCGCAGCACCTCGGCCGATAAGTTGGCGGTCGTCGCCCATGGTTTCACGCGCTCGCGTGCGCGGCATCGTGACCTTGGACGCGCGCTCGCCGCCGCAGGCATCACTGCCGTTATCCCGGATTTGCCGCACGTGGATCAATGGAACAACGGCGGCGCCATCGTCGAGCTCGTGCACAAGCTGGAGGCAGGTACATTTGGCCTGCCGGGGATCCCGCGTTTTCGTCAGGTGCTGATCGGGACGTCGGCTGGAGGCCTCGCGGCCTTACTCGCCGCCGCCAAGTTGCCCGGGTTGGCTGGCTGGGTGGGACTCGACCCGGTCGACCGTACCGGCAGCGGCATCCACGCTGCCGCGCAGCTAACCTCGCCCGCTGTCGTGCTGCTTGCGGAGCGTTCGGGTTGCAACCTTTACGGTAGCGGCCGCGCGATTGCGCGTGCGGTGCCGGGTTTATTACGCGCAACACGTTTGTACGGCGCGTCACACTGCGACTTCGAAGGACCGACGACGAAGATGTGCCGGGTGATCTGCGGCGAATCGTCCGCGGACATGCGGGCGCTGGCGCGCGACGCGGCGGTCATTGCTGCGGTTGAGATGTTGCGCGGTGACGGCGACTCTCCGAAGCCCGGCATGGAGCTATCTCCGGAGTGAGCAGCGGCGCCGGGATTTGGGTCTGGGAATGGGATAAATCGTAGATGGACATCAGCCACCCGTGCTGGTCGGGAGAGTCCGCGGCGTTGAGCGCTGCCGGGGGATAGGAGCTGCGTGTAGCGGGCAGTGCTTCCTTAAGGCTTGGTTCGCTGTCCGGACAACGCGGTGACGAGACCGAGGCCGAGCAACACGCCGCCGCTGCCGTACTTCGCGACCGCGGTGACACCCTTCACGCGCCCAAGCCATGGCCGCAATGCGCCGGCCATCAACGCGTAGATCGTATCGGTCGCGGCAGCGATGAGCACGAACACTACGCCCAGCGCGATCGTCTGCGCCAAGAGGGAAGCAGAGGGAGCACTGGGCGTTTGGATGAACTGTGGCAAAAACGCCGCGAAGAAGACCGCCGTCTTGGGATTGAGCAGAGCGACGACGAACCCGTCCACGAAAATCCGCCCGCGCGAAGCCCCAGCAAGGGGGGCCTCGGCGCGCTGCGCCGCGGCTCGGGCGGAACGGATAGCCTGCACTCCCAAATAAAACAGATAAGCAGCGCCCAGGTATTTGACGATGGTGAACGCCACACTGGATAGGGCGAACAACGCCGCCAGCCCAAGCGACGCGCCGATCGCATTGCCCAAGTTTCCGAGCGCGACGCCGGCGACCGAGGCAAGGCCGGACAGACGCCCCTCGGTCAGGCTTCGGGCGACGATGTAGAAAACCCCGGGACCCGGCGTAACGGCAAGCGCAACGCTTGCGATGACGAATGGGCCCAACATCGGCGAGAATGACAGAGAATCGGTCAACGGCATCGCGTTCTCCTGCGGACGAACCAGCCATTCCGCATTCGATCACAGATGAATGCGGGCACGAGCAGGAAAGTAGACGACGATAATGTAGCCGTCAATGGTTCAATGTCGAGGCTACACATGACGACCAAACTCGAATCTCCGCTACGCCGAGAACTCATCGTCGGCGGGCAGCCGTATACCCTGACGATCGCGCCGGAAGGCTTCAAGCTGGTTCCCAAAGGTAAGCGGATCGGACACGAAATGACATGGCGAGCGCTGGTTAGCGGAGACGCTGCATTGGCAACCGCGCTCAATGCTTCGCTCGCAAAGGCTCCTGCACCTCCTGCCCCGATGGGGGCGCCATCTGTAACCCCGCGAGCAAGCGGCAAATCGGCTCGACGCTAGCGCGGCATTCGCAGGCAACTATCGACTGCTTCGCGCCACCCGGGCTTTTAACACGTGTTCGGCGCGGACTAGCGCGAGATCATGGTCCCGTGGCCGTTTTGCGGCTGTGCAGTCCGCGGGGATCCATACCGAACTTACGCAGGTAGGCATCGTGAGCGGTATACATCACGCAGTTGTCGGTCTTGAGCCCGTGACAATAACGTTGGTACAGCGTACTCGTCGAGCAGGGACTCGAGCGGCGTGCCGCTTTCTTGCGTCTTCGCGACCACGCCGTCCGCGTCAGTTTAATTCCGACAACGCAAAGCGAATTCTTCCGACAGAGCCGCGCAGGCGGCGTGCCCGACTATCGTGCAAAGAATAAGGGCAGAGCGACATGGAACGCCAAACTGCAGATGCGCCATATCGGATACCCGCGGCGGAGGAGCCTAACGACGAACGGGAAGCGATGGCATCCGATCCGGCACGACCGGCGGGAACAGTATCTGCGCTGATCGCCGCGGTGCGTGTGTTCGGCGATCGGTTATTCGGCTTGATCGCGCTGGAAGGCAAGCAAGCCGGGGTGGGTCTGGCATTCATGGTGGGCTTCGGGGTGGCGGCTGCCGTATTGGTCATCACCGGCTGGCTTGCTTTAATCGCGTGCGTCGTTGTCGCGCTGGTCGAGAACGAAGTGGTCGGATGGACGTGGGCGCTGCTCATCGCCGCGCTATTGAGTTTTGCCGGCGCTGCGGGTCTTGTCGTCCTGCTCCTGCAACGCAGCAAGGATCTGCTGTTCAC
>Ga0183260_10004675_pt1 | contig 10840 bp, 7 predicted proteins | sample AntDrymUQ4972206_2_FD_129768 | JGI IMG/M metagenome (GOLD analysis project Ga0183260, IMG submission 129768) | Polar desert sand microbial communities from Dry Valleys, Antarctica - metaG UQ497 (22.06) (version 2) (version 2) | ecosystem: Environmental > Terrestrial > Soil > Desert | place...
CGACCCACAGGTTCTGGATCGCGCACGCGGTGCTGTAGAGGTCCGTGTCGGGGATCGTGCCGCGCCCGAGGATCTCCTCGCCGCCCTCGCCGTGATCGCAGCAGACACAGATGCCCAGCGGAGCCTCGACGATGCCCTCGATCTTCTGGTCGAGGAACTGGCGTGCACGCTCGTCGAAGTGCTCGGCTTGGCGCAGCCGCTCGCGATTGGCGACCTGCCGGATCGCCACCCGCGTGTCGGCATCGCGGATCAAGATCACCCGCCACGGCTGCATCAGCCCGACCGACGGCGCGCGATGGGCCGCGGTCAGGATCCGCTCGAGGATCTCGTCGGGGACGGGGTCCGGGCGGAACCGGCGGATGTCGCGGCGCTCTGCTATCACGCGATGGACGGCCTCGAGTGCGTCGTCGGGATAGCGCCAGCCGCGCGGATCGGCTGCGCGCTCGGCGGCACGCGAGCGATCGTGGCCCGGTGGAGTCGCCGGTCGGACGAAGCGGGTGTCAGGCATGCAGCGCCCAACGGTACGCGAGTCGGGTCGGCTGGCGCGGACGCCCCGGAGCCGATAGGGTCCGCGCGTCAGCGCGGCGGCGCGAGGAACCCGGTGTGAGTCCGGGGCGGTCGCGCCACTGTGACCGGGGAGCAGACCCCACACGTCACGGCCTTCGGGCCGGAAGGCGGGGCGAGCGGTGATCCGGGAGCCAGGAGACTCGCCCGCCGCGGCACCTCGATGAGGGACGCCCAGATCCCGAGGAGGCTTCAGATGAATCCCACCGCCGCACAGCCGTTTCCGCTCCGCGAGCTCTTTCCGCCGCTTCTGCTGGCCGCGTTCCTGCTGCTCGTGATCTACCTCGTGCAGTACGACCAGGGTGCGATCTCCCAGACCGGGACGTTCCTGCACGAGCTGATGCACGACGGCCGCCACCTGCTCGGCGTTCCCTGCCACTAGCTAGCCCCGGGGGCATCTCATGGTCTGGACCCTCGTCCGCCGGGGGCTCGCCGCCGGCCTTCTCGCAGGATTGCTGGCGGGCCTCTTCGCGTTCGTCTTCGGCGAGCCCCGCGTCCAGGACGCGATCGACATCGAGCAGTCCGCGTCCGCGCACGCGAGCCTCTCGCCGGCCCCCGTCCCGGCGTACGTCGGCGACTGGGTCGTGAGCCGGCCCGGCCAGCGCGGCGGCCTGCTCCTCGCGACCGCGCTCTACGGCATCGCGGCCGGCGGACTGTTCGCGGTCGCCTTCGCCGGCCTGCGCGGCCGCGGCGCAGAGCGTGACGACTGGCAGCTCTCGACGCGGCTCGCCGCGGCGATCTTCGTCGCGATCGTGCTGGTGCCGTTCATCAAGTACCCGCCGAACCCGCCCGCCGTCGGGAGCCCAGACACGATCGGCGATCGCACGACCTATTACGTGATCCTGCTCGCCGGCTCGGCGCTGGCGATGCTCGCCGCGGCGCGCGTGGTCTGGTCGGTGCGGCCGGATGCCCCGCCGTGGCGCCGGCCGCTGCTGGGCGGGGGCACGTTCATCGCGGTCGCGGGCGGCCTCGCCCTGGTGCTGCCGGGGGTGCAGGAGATCCCGACGGACTTCCCGGCGCGGCTGATCTGGGAGTTTCGCCTCAGCTCGCTCGGCACGCAGGCTGTGCTCTGGGCGGCGCTCGGCATCGGCTTCGGGATCGCCTCGCACCGCGCCGCGACGGCCGGACCGAAGCGAGCCTAAGTGCGCCGGCTGCTGCTCATGCGCCACGCGAGCACGGACGCCGTTCGCCGGGCCGCTTTTCCGGTCGACGAGTCGCTCGACCCGGCCGGTCTGGAGGCGGCCGGCGGGCTCGCCGGCCGGCTCGGGCGCGGTGACGCGCTCTGCAGCCCTGCGCGCCGCGCGCGCGAGACCGCGCGGGCCGCCGCGCTAGATGCCGAGATCGCGCCGGAGCTCGACGAGTGCGACTTCGGCGCCTGGGCGGGCCGCACGCTGGCGCAGATCCACGAGCGCGAGCCGGCGGGCGCGCGCGCGTGGATGACCGATCCGCACGCGCGTCCGCACGGAGGCGAGTCACTCGCCGACCTGCTCGCGCGCGTCGCGAGCTGGCTGGACGCGCAGGCGCAGCGGGACGGGCCCGTGATCGCGATCACCCACGGCGGCGTGGTCAAGGCGGCCGTCGTCCATGCGCTCGCCGCCCCTGCCTCGGCCTTCTGGCGCGTCGATGTGGCGCCGCTCGCGGTCACCGAGCTGCACGCGCACGACGGCCGCTTCACACTCACACGTGTCAACGCCCCGGTCGCCTCCGGCGCGCTGGGGGCGGCGGCGTGAGCGCCGCGGGCCTCGCGGTCGGCTACGGGGCGGACCTCCTGCTCGGGGACCCGCGGCGAGCCCATCCGGTCGCCGCGTTCGGCAACGCGGCGCTCGCAGCCGAGCGGGTCTCCTATGCGCCGAGCCGCGTGCGCGGCGCGGTCTTCGGGGGCTCGCTCGTCGCCGGTGCGGCGCTCGCCGCGGAGGCGCTCGCACGGCTCGCGCGACGTGCCGGAGCGGGTCGGGGGGCGGCGCTCGCCGCGGTCGTCTGGGCGGCGCTCGGCGGGCGATCGCTGCGGCGCGAGGCCGCGGCGATCGCCGCCCACCTCGACGCGGGCGACCTCGACGCGGCCCGGCGCGCGCTGCCTGCGCTGGCCGGCCGCGATCCCGAGGCGCTCGCTGCGGATCAGATCGCGCGCGCGGTCGTGGAGTCGGTCGCCGAGAATACCGGTGACGCCGTCGTCGCCCCTCTCCTCTGGGGTGCGCTCGCGGGGCCCGCCGGCGCTGCCGCGTACCGCGCGGCGAACACGCTCGACGCGATGGTCGGCCACCGCTCGCCGCGCTACGCGGAGTTCGGCTGGGCCGCGGCTCGGCTCGACGACCTGCTGGGCTGGCCCGCGGCCCGCGCCGGGGCGTCCCTCGCCGTGATCTGCGCGCCCGTGGCCGGCGGCTCGTGCTCGCGCGCGTGGCGGACGCTGCGCCGCGACGGTGCTGCTCACCCGAGTCCGAACGCCGGTCGCATGGAGGCCGCCTTCGCCGGTGCGCTCGACCTGCGCCTGGGCGGACCGCTCGCCTACGCCGGGCGGACCGAGCTGCGTCCGCAGCTCGGCGACGGGGGCCGGCCCACGGCGGCGGACATCCGCCGCGCCGCCGGGCTCTCCCGCGCCGTCGGCGCAGCGGCGCTCGCCGCGAGCGTCGTGTTTCGCTCGATCATGCGGAGGGCGCGATGAGCGGCGCGCTGCTCGTGTGCGGCACCCACTCCGACGCCGGCAAGTCCGTCGTCACCGCGGGACTCTGCCGCTGGCTGCGCCGGCTCGGCGTCAGCGTCGCGCCGTTCAAGGCGCAGAACATGGCGCTCAACTCAGTCGTGACTCCGGACGGCTCGGAGATCGGCCGTGCCCAGGCGGTGCAGGCGGCCGCTGCGGGGCTCGCGCCCGAGGCGGCGATGAACCCGGTCTTGATCAAGCCCTCGGGCGAGCGCCACAGCCAGGTGATCGTTATGGGCAGGCCCTACGCGGACGCCGACGCGCGCTCCTACCAGCAGCTCAAGCTCGAGCTGCGCGAGGTGGTGGCCGGCGCGCTCGCCGACCTGCGCGGCCGCTACGACGTGGTGATCTGCGAGGGCGCCGGCAGCCCCGCCGAGATCAACCTGCGCGCGGGCGACATCGCCAACCTGGGCCTCGCGCGCGCGGCCGGGCTGCCGGTGCTGCTCGTCGGCGACATCGACCGCGGCGGCGTGTTCGCGTCGCTCTTCGGGACGCTCGCGCTGCTCGAGCCGGACGACCAGGCGCTGATCGCCGGGTTCCTGATCAACAAGTTCCGTGGCGACGAGAGCATCCTCGCCCCGGGCCTCGAGGAGCTGCGCGCCCGCAGCGGGCGACCGGTGCTCGGCGTGCTCCCGTTCGTCGAGGACCTCTGGTTGGACGCCGAGGACTCGCTCGCGCTCGAGGCGCCGGCGCCCGAGGCGCCCGCCGGCGCCGACACGCTCGACGTCGCGGTGGTGCGGCTGCGCTGGATCAGCAACTTCACCGACATGGACGCGCTGAGCGCCGAGCCGGGGGTGCGGGTGCGCTTCACCCGCTCGCCCGCCGATCTCGAGCGGGCCGATCTCGTCGTGGTGCCCGGGACCAAGGCGACGGTCGCGGACCTCGAGCGCCTGCGCGCGACCGGGCTCGGCGCCGTGCTCGCGGCGCGCGCGGCCGCCGGTGCGCCCATCCTCGGCATCTGCGGCGGCTACCAGCTGCTCGGCGAGAGGATCGAGGATCACGTCGAGTCGGGAGCCGGGGCCGTCGCCGGGCTCGGGCTGCTGCCCGTGAGCACCGTGTTCGAGCTCGACAAGCTGCTGCGCCGGCGCGCGGGGGCGAGCGACTGGCTCGGCGCGCGCTGCGAGACCGGCTACGAGGTCCGCCACGGGCGCGTGCGACGTCACGGCGGTGAGCCGCTGCTCGGAGCCGACGACGGCGAGCCCGACGGCTGCCGCTGCGGCTGGACGCTCGGGACCTCGTGGCACGGCGCGCTCGAGGACGACGCGCTGCGACGCGCGCTGCTGGGCGCCGTCGCCGCGGCGCGGGGTCGCACCTTCGCCGCCGGCAGCGATTCGTTCGCGGTGCTGCGCGAGCGGCGGCTCGACGCGCTCGGCGATCTCGTCGAGCGCCACATCGAGGCCGAGGCCGTGCTCGCCCTGCTTGAGGCGGGCGCCCCCGCCGAGCTGCCGACGATCACCGCGGGGGTGAGCGCTTGCTTCGCTTCGTGACCACGGCCGACACCGAGATCCTGGCGGCGGCCGCGGCGGTGCGCCGCCTCGGGGAGGGGTTCCCGGAGGTTCGCTGCGCGAATCCCGCGACGGCTGTCGACCAGCAGGCCTTCGTGAGCGAGCTGCTCGAGGGCGCACGCGTCGTGCTCTGCCGGATCCTCGGGGGCCGGCGCGGCTGGCCGCAGGGCTTCGACGTGCTGCGTACCCGCTGTGCGCAGGAGGGGATTGCGCTGTTGGCGCTCGGCGGTGAGATCGAGCCGGACGCGGAGATGACCTCGCTCTCGCTCGCGCCCGCGGGCGCGGTCGCACAGGCGGGCGAGTACCTGCGCCACGGCGACGTCGGCAACGTGGAGCAGCTGCTGCGCTTCCTCGCCGACACCTTCCTGCTCGAGGGTCACGGCTTCGAGCCGCCGCACGAGGTCCCCGACCTCGGCGTCTACGTCCCGGGTGTCGGAGACGTGGCGCTCGAGGACGCGCTCGCGCGCCACACCCCGGGACGGCCGACGGTCGGCGTCTGCCTCTACCGCTCGCACCGCATCACCGGGAACGCCGCCTGGGTCGATCAGCTATGCGCTGCGATCGAAGCCGCGGGCGCCAACGCGATCGCGGTCTGGAGCACCACGCTGCGTCGCGGCGCCGACGGCTCCGTGCCCGCGCTCGGCCTGCTCGACGGCCACGTCGACGCGCTGATCACGACGATGCTCGCCACCGGCGGCTCGCACGCCGCCGACGCGGCGGCAGGCGAGGGCGACGAGCAGCGCTGGGACGCGGCGGCGCTCGAGGCGCTCGACGTCCCGGTGATCCAGGCGGTCTGCGCGACCGGCTCGCGCGCGAGCTGGGAGGAGGGCGAGGGCGGCCTCTCGCCGCTCGACGCCGCGACGCAGGTCGCCATCCCCGAGTTCGACGGTCGCCTGCTCGGCGGCGTGGTCTCCTTCAAGGAGCGCGACGCGCAGGGCTCGCCGGTCGGCGTCGCCGTGCCGCGCTACGTCGCCGACCCCGAGCGCTGCGCGCGCGTCGCCCGCCTCGCCGTGCGCCATGCCCGCCTGCGAGCGACGCCGCCCGCAGACAAGCGAGTTGCCGTGCTGCTGACGAGCTTCCCGACCAGGCACGCGCGCGTGGGCATGGCGGTCGGCCTCGACACGCCGGCCAGCGCGCTCGGCCTGCTCGACGCTCTGCACGACGCCGGCTACAGGGTCGAGCGCCCCTACGCGCACGGCGACGAGCTGATGCACGCGCTGATCGCCGGCGGCGGTCACGACCCGGAGTTCCTCACCGAGGACCAGCTCGCGCGGGCGACGCTGCGGCTCCCCGTCGCCGAGTACCTCGCCTGGTACGCGACCCTGCCGCCCCCGCTGCGCGAGGCGATCGAGCAGCGCTGGGGGCCCCCGCCCGGTGAGGAGTACGTCGAGGGCGGCGACTTCGTGGTCGCCGGGCTCGAGCTCGGCAACGTCCTCGTCGCGATCCAGCCGCCCCGCGGCTACGGCGAGGACCCCGTCGGGGTCTACCACGACCCCGAGCTCCCGCCCACGCACCACTACCTCGCGTGCTACCGCTTCCTCGACGCCGCGTGGGGGGCGGATGCGATCGTTCACCTCGGCAAGCACGGCACGCTCGAGTGGCTGCCGGGCAAGGTGCTCGCGCTGTCGGCCGCCTGCGCTCCGGACGCCGCGCTCGGCGACATGCCGCTCGTCTACCCTTTCGTCGTCAACGACCCGGGCGAGGGCGTGCAGGCCAAGCGCCGCGCACACGCCGTGATCGTCGACCACCTCGTGCCGCCGATGATGCGCGCCGAGACCTACGACGAGCTCGCCGAGCTCGAGGCGCTGCTCGACGAGTACGCGCGCCTGGAGGTGCTCGACCCGTCCAAGCTGCCGGGTCTCGCGGCCCGCATCTGGGACGCGGTCGAGCGCGCGAACCTGCAGACCGACCTCGGCGTGGACGAGCGCCCCGAGGACCTCGGCGCACTCGTCCAGCACATCGACGGCTACCTCTGCGAGGTCAAGGACATCCAGATCAAGGACGGGCTGCACGTACTCGGCGTGCCGCCGGCAGGCGAGCAGCTGCGCGGCCTGGTCAGCGCGATGCTGCGGCTGGGCTCGGGCGAGGTGCCCGGCCTGCGGCGCGCAATCGGGGCGGCCTTCGGCCTCGACGAGCCGGCGCTCGTGGCCGCGCCGGGCGCACCGGCGCCGCCTGTGCCCGATGCGCTGCTCGCGCGCTTTCGCGGGCCGGCGGGCTCGGGCGGCGATCTGATCGACCGGATCGAGGCGGCTCAGGCCGCGCTGCTCGAGGTGCTCGCCGCTGCCGGATGGGCGGCCGGTTCCGCGGGCGAGGCGTGCGAGCGGGCACTCGGCCTGCGTGACGCCGGCGTGGAGCGGGCCCTGCGCCTCGCCGCGGAAGTCATCGTGCCGCGGATCGGCGCGAGCACCGACGAGCTCACCCACGTGCTCGCCGCGCTCGAGGGGCGCCACGTACCCGCCGGCCCGTCCGGGAGTCCGACCCGAGGCAGGATCGACGTGCTCCCGACCGGCCGCAACTTCTACTCGGTCGACCCGCGCGCGCTGCCCTCCGAGCTCTCTTGGGAGACCGGCCTGCGGCTCGCGCAGGCGCTGCTCGACCGCCACCGGGCCGAGCACGGCGAGCTGCCGCGGATGGTCGGGCTCGTGGCCTGGGGGACCTCGGCGATGCGCACCCAGGGCGACGACGTCGCGGAGATCCTAGCGCTGCTGGGCGTGCGGCCGGTGTGGGCGCGCGAGTCGCGGCGCGTCACCGGCATCGAGGTGATCGGCCTCGAGCAGCTCGGCCGGCCGCGGATCGACGTGACGGTGCGGATCTCGGGCTTCTTTCGCGATGCCTTCCCTCACCTCGTGCGGCTGATCGACGACGCGATCGCGGCGGTCGCGGCACTCGACGAGCCGGCGGAGCACAACCACGTCGCGGCGCACGCGCGCGAGGACGCCGAGCGGCTCGCCTGCGAGCTTGGAGCGGATGAGGCGTGGCGGCAGGCGACGACGCGGATCTTCGGCTCCAAGCCGGGCGCCTACGGCGCGGGCCTAGCGCAGCTGCTCGACGCCCACGACTGGCGCGCCGACGGCGACCTGGCCGAGGTCTACGAGGCCTGGGGTGGCTACGCCTACGGTCGCGGGCTCGACGGCGGCGATGCACGCGGGGCGATGCGCGACTGCTTCGCGCGGATCGACGTGGCGGTCAAGAACGTCGACAGCCGCGAGCACGACATCCTCGACTCCGACGACTACTACCAGTATCACGGCGGCATGGTCGCGACGGTGCGCGCGATCAGCGGGAAGGAGCCGGACGCGGTGCTCGGCGACTCCTCCGATCCCTCGCGCGTGGTCACGCGCTCGCTCGCGCAGGAGACCCGACGCGTGTTCCGCGCGCGCGTGGCGAACCCACGCTGGATCGCTTCGATGATCCGCCACGGCTACAAGGGCGCCGCGGAGCTCGCCGCCACGGTCGACTACCTGTTCGGCTACGACGCCACCACCGGCGTCGCCGAGGACTGGATGTACGAGCAGGTCGCCGCGCGCTACCTGCTCGACGCCGACGTCGGCGGCTTCATGGACCGCTCCAACCCGTGGGCCGCGCGCTCGATCGCCGAGCGGCTGCTCGAGGCGGCCGAGCGCGGCATGTGGCAGGCGCCCGAGGATGCGACGCTCGCCGCCGTGCGCGGGCGCTACCTCGAGCTCGAGGGCGAGCTGGAGGAGGCACAGGCGTGACGCCCGCCTATCCGTTCTCGGCGATCGTCGGCCAGCAGCGGCTGCTCGAGGCGCTGCTCGTCAACGCCGTCAGCCCGGAGGTCGGCGGCGTGCTGGTGCGCGGCGAGCGCGGGACGGCGAAGTCGACCGCGGTTCGCGCGCTCGCGCCGCTGCTGCCCGCCGTTCCCGCCGCGGCCGGGCAGGCGTTCTGCTTCGCCCCGGGCGATCTCGCCCCCGACGGGCCCGTGGATGCAGGCGCGGTCGTCGAGGAGCGGCCGGCGGCGCTTGTCGAGCTGCCGGTAGGCGCGACGATCGACCGCCTCGTGGGCGCGCTCGACCTCGGTCGCGCGCTCGCCGGGCAGCGGGCCTTCGAGGCCGGGCTGCTCGCGCGCGCGCATCGCGGCGTGCTCTACGTCGACGAGGTCAACCTGCTTCCCGACCATCTCGTCGACGTCCTGCTCGACGCCGCCGCGATGGGCGTCTGCCATGTCGAGCGCGACGCGGTATCGGTCCGTCACGACGCGCGCTTCCTGCTCGTCGGCACGATGAACGCCGAGGAGGGCGAACTGCGCCCGCAGCTGCTCGACCGCTTCGGCCTCGGCGTCGAGGTGCGTGCGCCGCAGGATGCCGCGGCGCGCACCGAGATCGTGCGCCGCCGCCTGGCCTACGAGGCCGATCCGGTCGCGTTCGCGGCCGCGCACGCCGACTCGGATGCCGCCGTGGCTGAGCGGATCCTGTTCGCACGCGAGCGGCTCCCGGGCGTGCGCCTGCCGGCGAACGAGCTGCAGCGGATCGTGAACGCGTGCATCGAGGTCGGCGTCGACGGCATGCGTGGCGACGTGGTCACCGCGCGCGCAGCACGTGTGCTCGCGGCGCTCGAGGGCGCCGCCGAGGTGGGCGCGGAGCACGTCCGCCGCGCCGCGCACCTGGCGCTCGTCCACAGACGCAGGCGCGACCCCCTCGACGGCTCGATCCCCGATCCGGCGGACCTCGACCGCGCGCTCGAGGACCGCGCCGGCGAAGGAGGCGATGATCCTCCCGAGGGCCCGCCGCCCGGCGGCGGCGGCGAGCCGTCCGAGCAGTCCGGCGGCGAGCGCGGCGGCGCTCCGTCCGACGCCGGGATCGGCGAGGCCGCGCGGGAGGCCCGGGAGGCGCCCGATCTGGTTGCGCCCGCGCCGCGCGACCGGCTCGACGCGCCGGCGGGAGCGGTCGCGATCCCGCTGCCCCCTCTGCGCGGCCGTGGCGCGGGTGCCCGCGCGGGCCGGCGTGCCCGCGCCCAGGGACCCGCGGCGGCGGCGATCGACAGCCGTGTCGCCGCGGAGGACGAGGACATCGCGCTCGTCGCCTCCCTGCGCGAGCGGCTCGCGAGCGGCGATCCCGCGGCGTGGCGTGCGAACGTGCGCGCCGGCCGCGAGGGCGCGCTGCTGTGCCTGGTGGTCGACGCCAGCGGCTCGATGGGCGCGCGCCGGCGGATGGCGCGCGTGAAGGGGGCGCTGCTCGGCCTGCTGCGCGACGCCTACGCGCGTCGCGATCGCGTCGCGATCGTCACGTTTCGCGCGCTGCGGGCGGAGGTCGTCCACGACCCCGGCGCCCCGCTCGAGCACGCGGCCGCCGCGGTGCGGGAGCTGCGCACGGGCGGGCGCACGCCGCTCGCGGCCGGCATCGACGCCGCCTCCGAGGTGATCCGTCGTGAGCGCTCGCGCGACCCCCGGCGGCGGGCGCTCGCCGTGGTCCTCACCGACGGGCGCGCGCCCGACGACGACGGCGCCGTCGCGCGCGCCGCGGCGCGCCTCGGCCGGACCGCCGACGCCGTCCACGTAGTCGACACCGAGGAAGGCCCGGCGCGGCTGGGTCTCGCGCGCGCGCTTGCCGCCGCAGCAGGCGCGCGGTCGGTCCCGCTGCCCACCGCCCGCCGTTCAAAGAAGGACGCTGCATGAGCGAGGTCCCGACGCCCTCGCCGGGCGACGAGCCGCTTACCCGGCACGGCGGGCGCGACGTAGACGTGCCCCACCGTCCCGGCGACCGCGGCAGCGCCGAGCCCAGGCGGCGCAAGCCGCGCGACCGTCCGCTGCTGATCGTCCTCACCGGTCACGGCAAGGGCAAGAGCACCTCGGCGTTCGGGATGCTCCTGCGCTCGTGGGCGCGCGGGTACCGTTGTGGCGTCTTCCAGTTCGTCAAGTCGGGCAAGTGGAACGTCGGCGAGGCGAAGGCGGCGCGCGCCCTCGGCGGGATCGACTGGGAGAAGATGGGCGACGGCTGGTCGTGGATCTCGCAGGACCTCGAGGAGTCGGCCGACCTCGCTCGCGAGGGCTGGGCCGGCGGCAAGCGCGCGATCGCCGGCGAGCGCTACGCGTTTCTGCGCCTCGGCGCGATCACGTCCC
>Ga0183260_10004676_pt1 | contig 10839 bp, 11 predicted proteins | sample AntDrymUQ4972206_2_FD_129768 | JGI IMG/M metagenome (GOLD analysis project Ga0183260, IMG submission 129768) | Polar desert sand microbial communities from Dry Valleys, Antarctica - metaG UQ497 (22.06) (version 2) (version 2) | ecosystem: Environmental > Terrestrial > Soil > Desert | place...
GGTCGAGATGCGCAGCCGGTTCGAGGACCTCGGGGCGGGCTGGCGCAAGCGCGGCTACGAACTGGGGTTCGGCATCGGCATCGCCGTCGGCTACGCCACGCTCGGGCGTATCGGTTTCGAGGGGCGCTACGACTACGGCGCCATCGGCAACGTCGTCATCCTGGCGTCACGGCTCAGCAGCCAGGCGGCCGCCAACCAGATCCTGCTCAGCCAGCGAGCCGCCGGCATGGTCGAGGAGATTGTCGACGTGGAGTCGGTCGGCGAGCTGCAGATCAAGGGTCTGAGCCGTCCGGTGAGCGCCAGCAACGTCCGCGTGCTGCGCTGAATCTCTTGCCGATGGCTACAGCCTCTTCTTCCGTCAAACATCACATAACATACATTTGCGGAAGTATGTGAGCGCTCGATCTGTGAGTAGCTGCCTGCTTCGACCCAGGCGTACGTCCTGCCGGCCAGGGACAATGGTCCTATGAGCATCGCGCCCGCACGCGCGTAGGCTGCCCACATGCATCACACACACTGGTCACTGGCCATCGCGGGACTTGGGCTCGGCAGCTTGGCCATGGTCGGCGGCACTGCCATCGGCGGCGAACTCGGCCCGCTGGCGATCGAATATGGCCTCCTCGTGGCGCTGGCCGCCCTCTATCTGGTGGCCGGCCTGGCCATTCGTGAGCGGGTCTGGCAGCGCGTGTCGGCCCCGAGCATCGGACGGCCGCATGCTGACCATCTGGCAGGGCGGCGGGTCTTCTAGCCCACGCTTCGCCGTTGCCGCAACGCCTCGAAGCCGATGATGGCCGCCGACGTCGCGGCACCGAGTTCCGGTGCGCGGTCTCGCCCGTAGCCGATCCTGACGCGCAGGTCCGCCTGCTCGACGAACGATCGCGTCACGCCACGTCGCTCACCGCCGATGAGCACGAACAGGCCACCGGTCAGGTCGGTATCGCTGAGCTCAGACGCATCATCCGTTGCCACAGCGCACGCGACGCGCATCCCGAGGCGCTTGCAGGCCGCCGCTGCCTCCTCGGCTGACGCCGTGACAGCAGTTGGAATGAGCTCGCTGGCGCCTGCCGACGCGCGCGTCACCGTGCTTATCGCCGTCTCCCAGTTGCGGCGGACGACGAGAGCGTCGACGCCGGCCGCGTACAGGGCGCGCACGGCCTGTCCGAAGTTGAACGGATCCTCGATGCCATCGAGCATAACGATGAGGGGTCCCTCCCCCACCTCGGCCAGCACGGTGCCGACACTGCGTTCACGCCGCGGCCCGACCATGCCGATGACGCCGCCGTGCGAACGTCCGGACGCAAGGTCGTCGATCGTCTCGGCCGCAACCTGATCGATGGTCACGCCGCGCTCGCGGGCAAGCGCGCGCAAGCGTCCGAAACGTCGATCGCCGGGCCGGCTGGCCCAGATGCGACGGACGGAGCGCACCCCTCCTTCCAGGGCGCCCTCTACTGAGACATGGCCCTCTACCACCATTGGCCATTGAGCGATCGGGTTCGCGCCTCGATCCGGCCCGTACGGGATGAGATCGCCATCACCCAGGTACGGCGCCTCGGCGGTCACCGGCGGCAGACCGATGTCGGCCCGTCGCGCCTCGAGCCTGGCGGCATCGGCGACTGGCAGCGGGAATTCTGGCTCACCGTCATCGGCCAGGATCACGATCGTGCCATATGTCTGGCGCTCGCCTGCAACGGCAGCGATCCGGTCGGTCAGGGTGGCCAGGTGGCGCGGATCGGCGTCCCCTGTTTCGACTGCTGCCGCAAGCAACGGAAGCCATGAGCGACGAACGTCGTTGGCGCGATCCGCGTGCTGCGCCAGCATCCAGGCCGAATCGGTGCCGTCCGCGCCGACCATTCGCAGGCCCGGCCACGCAGCCGACTCGTCCACGATGCCGGCAAAGCGGCCCACGTTCGCCTCGTTGACGGCAAGCAGCGTCTGCGCTTCCGGCGGTGCATCCTCCCAAGCGTCGAGCGCGACGATGAGGGGAGTCACCGGACCCTTTAACCGTCGCTCGAGCTCCTTGTCAAGCGCCGGCTCGGCAGCACAGCGCGCAAAGAATGCGTCAGCCGCAGCAAGCTCGCGGGCGGTCATGTCGAGCAGCTCCTCGCGGAGCCACGGCAGTTGCGGCACGCGGACGCTCAGCGCGATGAGGCGCTGCGCCGCCGTGCGCTGCGTCCGGCAGCGGTCAGCTCGGCCGCGATCGATTCAGGGAGGTGCCCGCTGACGCGAACTCCGCGCTCCTCGTAGCGCTCTTCGACCTCGCCCGACGTTCGGGCACGGGCGACGAGCTCGCCGCGCTCGTACGGAACGACAGCGTCGACCGCGACCATCTTGCCGCGCAGTGCATCAGCGATTCGTTCGCGCAATATGTCGAGGCCAGCCCCCGTCACCGCACTGACGAAGACAGCACGGTCGGTAGAGGGAGCGGCGCCGGTGTCAGCCGCCAGCAGGTCGATCTTGTTGAAGACGGTGATGCGCGGTGTGTCACCGGCGCCGAGCTCGTCGAGGACGGTCTGCACCGCCGCCTGCTGGCCGACGAAGTCGGGATCGGCGGCATCAACGATCTCGAGCAGCAGATCGGCGCGCATGACCTCTTCGAGCGTCGCGCGGAAAGCGTCGACCAGATCGTGAGGCAGCTTGTTGATGAAGCCGACCGTATCGGTGATAACGACCTGCTGGCCGCTCGGCAGCGACACCTGGCGGCTGGTCGGATCGAGCGTGGCGAAAAGCATGTCGGCGGCATACAGGTCCGCATCGGCGAGGGCATTGAGAACCGTGCTCTTGCCGGCATTGGTGTAGCCGACCAGTGCCACGCTGGCGACGTCGTTGCGGTCCCGATTCCGAGCGGCCGTGGCGCGATGCTTCTGGACGTCGGCAAGGTCGGCCTTCACCTTCTTGATCTTCTCGCGAATAAGGCGGCGGTCAGTCTCGAGCTGGCTCTCGCCAGGACCGCGCGTACCGATGCCACCGGCAGTGCGCGACAGGTGCGTCCACAGCCGGGTCAGTCGCGGCAGGTGGTACTCGAGCGCGGCCAGCTCGACCTGGAGGCGACCCTCCTTGGTCCTGGCGTGGCGGGCGAAGATGTCAATGATAAGGGCGGATCGGTCGAGCACCTTGCACTCGAGCAGCTTCTCGAGGCTGCGCTGCTGGTTCGGGGCAAGCTCGTCATCGACGATGAGCACGTTGAAGTCGCTCGCAGCCTTCTCGTCGAGCAACTCAGCCGCGCGGCCCTTGCCGAAGTACCAGACCGGATCGGGCGCCGGTCGTCGCTGGGAGGCGCTGCCCACCACGGTCGCGCCCGCCGTCTCGGCCAGGGCGGCCAGCTCCGCGAGCGAGCGTTCCACCGGCCACCGATGGTCACCGGGATCATCGAGGCCGATGAGAAAGGCGCGCTCGACCGAAATGGTGAGGTCGATCATGCGTGGCCGTTCAGTCATACGTTCAAATCCATGGTAGCCGATGTAGGTCAGCCATCCCGAATTCCACAGGGGACGGTACGAACGTCCTAGTGTCGCGCGCCGGAATTGCCTTGGCGGTTGCGTGCCTCTGAGCGATCACGCGGTGCGTCAGATGCGCCACGGACACCGCGCGTATATGCGTATATGGGATTGGGCGCGATCAGCTGAGGGCAGCGCGCAATACGACGTCGGCCCGAGCCGCCAGTTCGGATTGCGTCGACGGATGATCGCCGCCGGCGATCCACATGATGCGCGGATCGCGACGGAACCAGGTGAGCTGCCGCTTCGCGTACTGCCTGGTGCGGCGGGCCGTCACCGCAATGGCCTGCTCCAGCGACCACTCCCCCGCCAGGTGGCGAGCGGCCTCACCGTAGCCGTGGCCGCTCATCGGTCGCTGCTGCGGGTCGTGGCCGGCCTCAAGAAGTGCGCGCACCTCGTCGAGCAGCCCTGTCGCGAACAAGTTCATGGCTCGTTCATCAATGCGCCGGTACAGCAGCTCGCGTGGCCAGCTGATACCGATGAGTGCCACACGTCCTCGATACGGCCGGCCGGTGGCCACCGCTCCGCCACCCCCGCCTTCAGCCCGTTCCAGCGCGTTCACGACACGTCGCGGATTTCGCAGGTCCGTCCCTGCGGCCGCGCCCGGGTCTATCGTCAGCAACCGCTTGGCGAGCGGTGCCAGGCCTTCCCTTTCGAGCTCATCCCTCAAGCGCGCACGGAGATCCGGTGACCGTGGTTGAGCTGTGTAGTCGTGCCCGTCTAGCAACGCGGCAACGTAGAGGCCGGTGCCGCCGACCAGCATCGGGATCCGGCCGCGGTCGGCAATCTGCGGAAGTAGTTCCTGAGCGCGGAGGACCCATTGCGCGACGGTGAACGGCTCGTCCGGTTCGACGAGATCCAGCAGGTGATGCGGGACGGCCGCGCGTTCCGCCGACTCCGGCTTAGCGGTGCCGATGTTCATGCCGCGATAGACCTGACGAGAATCGGCCACCAGAACCTCGACGGGCCAGCTGCGAGCCAGCGCCAGCGCCAGCTCCGTCTTGCCTGATGCTGTCGGCCCGACGATGCCGATGATGGGTCCTGCGACTCCCCTGCGTGGAGTATATACATATATACTCACGATGCCACGGGCCTACACCTCGATCAGGCGTTGAACCTGTTCGATGGCGCTCGCGCGCCCGGTGGCGGGGTCCGCGGTGATGATGACCGCGTTGAAGGAGACCGGTCCGTCTGCGACTGCGAAGCGAGTCGGCAGGTGGCGGGTAAAGCGCGGCAGCACCGTCTCGAGGCTGAAACCGATCACGGAGTCGCGCGGTCCGGTCATACCGATGTCGCTGATGTACGCCGTGCCGCCCGGAAGCACGCGCGCATCCGCGGTCGGCACGTGCGTGTGCGTGCCCACCACGCCGGACACCCGTCCATCGAGATACCAGCCCATGGCGTTTTTCTCCGACGTGATCTCGCAATGGAAGTCCAGGATCCGAACGGGCGGCAGTGGCTCGGCGGACTCGTCCAGCAGCCCGTCGAGCTTGGTGAACGGTGAATCGAGCTGGTTCATGAAGACTCGACCCATGGCGTTGATGACTGCCACCTCCGTGCCGTCATCGGCGTGGTGGACCAACCATCCGCGCCCGGGCGCCTCATCGGGGTAGTTGATCGGGCGCAGGACGGGGCGGTCCGTGTCGAGGTAGTCGTAAATTTCGCGTTTGTCCCAGATATGGTTGCCACTGGTGATGACGTCGACCCCGCCGCCCAGCAGCTCTTCGGCCAGGCTGGGCGTCAGTCCGGCGCCGGCAGCGGTGTTCTCGCCGTTGGCGATCACGAGGTCGATGTTCAACTCCCGACGCAGATCCGGCAATGTCTGCATGACGGCCAGGCGGCCCGGCTTGCCGATGATGTCGCCGATGACGCAGATTCGCACCCCGCCAGCAGTGGCGCTCACCGGGCGTAGTCGATGGCGCGTGTCTCGCGGATCACGGTCACCTTGATCTGTCCGGGGTACTGGAGCTCATCCTGGATCTTCTTCACCACGTCGCGGGCGAGACGGCTCGACGCGAGATCATCGATGTCCTCGGGACGGACGAGGATGCGGATCTCGCGGCCGGCCTGGATGGCGAAGCAGCGTTCGACGCCAGGAAAGCTGAGCGCAATCTGCTGGAGGTCCTCGAGGCGTTTTACATAGTTGTCGAGGTTTTCGCCACGGGCGCCTGGCCGTGACGCACTGATCGCGTCGCCGATCTGCACGATGGTCGCCTCGACGCTTTCCTGTTCGACCTCCTGGTGATGCGCGGCAATGGCATTGCACACGATCGGGTTCACGCCATACCGCTTCGCGATATCGGCACCGATGGCAGCGTGCGCGCCCTCCACCTCGTGGTCGACCGCCTTGCCAATATCGTGCAGGAAGCCACCTTTCTTGGACTCTGCCACGTTGGCACCGATCTCGGCCGCAAGCAGACCGGAGAGGCGGGCGGTCTCGACGGAGTGGTTGAGCACATTCTGCCCGTAGCTCGTGCGGTACTTCAGCCGGCCGATCAGCTTGATCAGCTCGGGGTGGAGGCCGGGCACGCCCGCTTCATATGCGGCCTGCTCGCCGGCCTGGCGCATGACGACCTCGATTTCGGAGCGGCACTTCGCCACCGTCTCCTCGATGCGGCCCGGGTGAATGCGGCCGTCGCTGATCAGCTTGATCAGCGTCATGCGCGCCACCTCGCGCCGCACCGGATCGAAGCCGGAAAGGACGACCGCCTCGGGTGTGTCATCGATGATGAGGTCGACCCCGGTCGCCTGTTCGAGCGCTCGGATGTTGCGACCCTCCCGGCCGATGATGCGTCCCTTCATCTCCTCGTTCGGCAGTGGCACGACGGTGATCGTGGCCTCCGAGGTGTGATCGGCCGCGATGCGCTGCATAACGGTGGTCAGCACCCGTCGCGCCTTGTCCTCGCCCTCATCGTGCGCGAATCGCTCGATCTCGCGGACCCTGTGCTGAGCCTCGGCCTGCGCTTCGTCGACGATCTGGCTGATCAGCCCGTCCCGTGCTTCGGCTGCGCTCAATCCTGAGATCCGCTCAAGCTCAGCCAGCTGCCGCTCCTGGAGCTCGCGGCCGCGCGCGGTCTCCGCATCGAGCTCCTGCAGGCGAGCGACCAGGGCTACTTCGCGCCGCTCGAAGGCTTCCACCTTACGGTCGAGCGCCTCGTCCCGATCCAGGAGTCGACGCTCGGAACGCTGCAGGGTGGCGCGCTGCTCACGCCCCTCTTCCTCCGCTGCCCGCCGCAGCTGCAACGCCTCGTCCTTCCCCTCGAGGACGATTTCCTTCTGCTTGGCGCGCGCATCGGCAACCAGGCGTTCCGCGTGATGTTCGGCGTGCTTCACGGATCGCCCGCTCAGGACGCTGCGGGCGAAGAATCCGATAGCGATGCCGCCAATGGCGGCGAGCGTCGTCACGATGACAACGACGATGAGATCAGGCATGTCGGCTCCCCCATGCGTTGGAGCCCCGTGTGGGCAAGGTCGCGCCGGCCAGGGGCCGGAGCATCGGCAAAATCAGCAGAACGTGCGCACCGGGACGGTTCCCGATCGAGGGAGTGTAGCGCAACTCCGCCGATGGCCCGCGGCGGCGCTCAGGCTGCGAAGATGCTTCCCATGAGCCGGACGTGATCGAGGTCACGAGGCAAGAAGTCCTGCAGCATGATCCGCTGTGTTCCCTCTCGCTCAAACATCGATACTCGCTGACGAGCCTCGTCTGGCGTGCCCATGATCCAGCGTCGGCGTCGCTCCGCAAGCCACGCGTCGGCATCGACATCGCCCTGGCCCAGCGCGGTCAACAGGTCCGCAACGCGGGTTCGCAGGTCGTCCTCTGTCTCCGCCACCAGGACCCCTGTCATGGCGGAGTAGACAAGCTCATCCGAGTCTCGTCCGACTACCTCGCACGCGGCGCGTACACGCCCGTACGCGGCCGGAACGTCATCGGGCGATGCCGAAATGAGGTTGAACTCGTCAGCGTATCGCGCGACGAGCTCGGACATCCGTGGCAGGCCCTTACCGCCCACGATGACGTGGGGATGGCGGCGGCCCGCCCGCGCGATCTCTCCATGATGCTTGGAGCCCCGAACTTGCCAGTGGTCACCCGAGAATGACCAGCCGTCGTCCTCCGTCCACAGGCCGTGGAGGATGGCGAGCTCTTCGGCGAGCATGTCATAACGCTCGCCGAGCGATGGAAACGGAATACCGAGCTGGGCGTGCTCGTCCTCGTTCCAGCCGGCCCCGAAGCCCGCCTCGATCCGTCCGCCGCTCATCTCGTCGACCGTCTGGATGACTTTGGCCAGGCTCCCGGGAATGCGGAACGTCACCGGGGATACAAGCGTGCCGAGCCGGATCGACGTGGTCTCGCGCGCAAGCCCGGCCAGCGTCGCCCAGGCGTCGGTCGTCGGCAGTCCCGATTCTCCCGGAAAGCTGGCGTAATGATCCGACCGAAAGAAGGCCTCCAGCCCCGCGTCCTCTGCGGTCCGGGCCAGGGCAAGGATCTCGTCGTAGCTGATCCCCTGCTGGGGCTCGGTCATCAGGGCGTAGCGCATGGCGTACAGCCTACGTCGAACGCAAGCGCCGCGAGGAGCTGCGCGTCTGTTCGTACCGCGAGACGTACGCATCGATGTCCGTCCGCGCGATCGTCTCGCCGATCACGTCGAGGGCAAGGTCGTCGATCCGCTTGAAGCGCAGGCACGACTTCCCCATGTCGAGCCGCTTCCCAGATGCCGCGTATCGCTCCTTGAACCAGCCCTCGGTTTCCGGGTCGCCGTAAACGTTGTTCAGGTACAGGCTCATATGGTGCTTCTGACTGGCGAGCGCCACCAACCCCAGCGGCAGGCCGTTATAGGTATCGGGCAGACGTTCGAGCGGGACATACCAACCGATCATTCCGAACGACATGCCTTCCTCGTACCCAACCGGGAGGTTCTGACGCACGACGCGCGACACCGCCTCGATCGTAGCGCGGCGATCTTCAGGAAGAGTTGCGATGTACTCGTCCGGCGTGCGTGCGTCCTTCGAGACCATGGTCATTCCTTCGTGATAGGTCGTCTAGAAGCCTACTGCTCCTGTCGCTCGGTGGGCAATTCCGCGCGGCGCATGGTGCCCCGTACCGTCTCGGGGTCGAACCCGCGACGGACGAGAAACATGCCGATCCGCTGGCGGGCCCTGGGGTCATCGGGGAGCTGACGGCCCTTGAGGTGACGCGCCAGCGCCTGCTGCGCGCGCTCTTCCTCTGTCCCGGGAAGGGACTCGTCCTCCGGGGCGCGCTCAGGGCGCACGTGCTCCACGCGGTACGCCTCGATCACGTCGCGCTCGACTCCGTGTTGCCTGAGCTCCACCTCGATGGCGCGCCGCCCGCGTGGAGCATGTCGATCGCGCTGCTCGCCCCACCAGCGAGCAAACGCGGCGTCGTCCACGTAACCCAGCTCCGCCAGACGGCTGAGCGTGGCTTTGATGTCCGACTCCCCCACCCCGGACCGTCGGAGGCGCCGATCAAGCTCCCACCGTGCTCGTGGCCGCGTCCCGAGAAAGCGAACCGCGGTCTCCATTGCCGCGGACGCGTCGGGCGGCTTGTCGGGCTCGCGACGCCGGGCTCCCTGTCCGGGCATGGTTCGTGTTTACTCCGCCTCGCTGATCCCGTCGACGCCGACTTCAATGCTGGCCACGCGCCCGCGAATTTCGTCATCGATGCGCTTGGCGATCTCCGGATTCGTCTTCAGGAACTCGCGCGAGTTCTCGCGACCCTGGCCGAGACGCACATCCCCGTAGTTGAACCATGCGCCGGTCTTGGAGAGGACGCCGGCCGCGATTCCGACGTCGAGCAATCCTCCCTCGACGCTGATGCCCTCGTTGTACATGATGTCGAACTCCGCCACGCGGAAGGGGCTTGCGACCTTGTTCTTGACCACCTTGACGCGGGTTCGGGAACCGACCGCATCGGTCCCTGACTTGAGGGTCTCGATGCGTCGGATGTCCATCCGCACGCTGGCGTAGAACTTGAGGGCACGGCCGCCCGGCGTTGTCTCGGGGTTACCGAACATGACGCCGATCTTCTCGCGCAGCTGATTCGTGAAGACGAGTGCCGTGTTGCTGCGATTGATGGCACCGGTCAGCTTGCGCAGCGCCTGGCTCATGAGCCGCGCCTGGAGGCCCATGTGGCTATCGCCCATATCACCCTCGATCTCGGCGCGCGGCACCAGCGCTGCGACCGAGTCGACGATCACGACGTCCACGCCGTTGGACCGAATGAGCGTCTCGGCGATCTCGAGCGCCTGTTCCCCGGTATCGGGCTGGCTGACGAGCAGCTCATCAACGTCCACGCCGACATTGCGCGCGTAGCCGGGATCGAGCGCATGCTCCGCGTCGATGAAAGCCACGATGCCGCCCATGCGCTGGGCATTGCCGGCCACGTGGTAGCAGAGCGTCGTCTTGCCGCTCGACTCGGGGCCGTAGATCTCCGTGATCCGGCCGCGCGGCACGCCACCCACGCCGAGCGCAAGATCGAGCGCGACCGATCCGGTCGGGATCGCTTCAACATTCTGGGCCGCGCGGTCGCCGAGCCGCATGATCGACCCACGGCCGAATTGCTTCTCGATCTGGAGGATCGCGGCATCCACGGCACGGCCGCGCTCACCGTTCTTCTCTACCGGGACCTGGGCAATCGCCACCGGTGCATCCATCTGTCGTTCCGCTCCTGCATCATTCGTGTGTGGGTCCCGGCGGCGCTGGTTCACTCGTCGTCGCTGGGCGTGCGCTCCTTGCGCCTGGGCTTGATCACCTCGACCGATGCCGGTGGCTCATACGTGGATGCCGTCGGCGGGAGCTTCGGCGCCTTTTCCTTTGCCTTGCGCTTCGGCTCCTTCTTTGGTCGATCTCGGCCCTTTGCCATCGCTCGAAAACCCTCCTGCTTCGAGCCGGTCGAGCTGCGCCATCCTGCACCACCGGCCCTTACCAACCCATTACCCGGCGCTTATCGGCACCGATGCAGTCGATTCTACGCGTCGCGCCACGACAGCTCGACCGTCGCGTTGAAGCATTCTACACCGCCGTCATACGATGTCATACACGTCATTTCTCGCCGATACATCAGGCAGTCCCGCACGAGAACGCGCAGCTATGCGCCTTTGTGCCCGAAAGGTGGAGGTACCACTGTCCGAGGGCTACTCATCGCGTGCGTCAGCGCCCGATACATCGACATCGCGACGGAAGGCCTGGACGATGCCTGCGCGCAGCTCCGTGAACGAGCCGTCCACCAGCGAGCCGCGCAGTCGACGGAGAAGCGCCAGCGTCCAGGTCACGTTGTGAACGGTGGCTAGTCGGTACGCCAGCAGCTCTCGGGCGCGGAACAGATGCGCCA
>Ga0183260_10004677_pt1 | contig 10839 bp, 10 predicted proteins | sample AntDrymUQ4972206_2_FD_129768 | JGI IMG/M metagenome (GOLD analysis project Ga0183260, IMG submission 129768) | Polar desert sand microbial communities from Dry Valleys, Antarctica - metaG UQ497 (22.06) (version 2) (version 2) | ecosystem: Environmental > Terrestrial > Soil > Desert | place...
CGTGCTGCACCACCAGGACCGGTTGCCGCTCGCTCACGGCCCGAGGCTAGCCGCCAGGGCAACCCCCCGTGATGTTCATGGGCAGCATCCCAGGGCCGTAGGCAGGCCGCGGAAGGGGGAAATTCGCGCTCCAGTGCGGCGGGGTGCACCTCGTCCCGCGCAGGCGCGGACGGATCTTCCGACCCGTGGGCCGTCATAGCAACCCAGCCGTCGGAACATCCGTGCGGCCGCGCGCAGGCGGCGCGGCCCGCGCGGCGGCGCAGACGAATCTTCCGACCCGTGGGCCGTGATAGCCACCAAACCGTCGGAACATCCGTGCGGCGGCCCGCCGGCTGGCGCGGCCCGCGCGCCGGCGGGACGGATCTTCCGACCTATGGGCTGCCATAGCGACCAAACCGTCGGAACATTCGTGAGGCGGCGCGGGGACGCGGACGGATCTTCCGACCTGTGGGCCGCCATGGCCACCGAGACGTCGGAAGATCGGGTGAGGCGAGCGGGGAAGTCAGAGCATGGGTCAGAGCACGGGTCAGAGCACGGGGAGCATGGTGTCCAGCTCGTACTGGCTCACCTGGCGGCGGTAGTCGTGCCATTCGGCCCGCTTGTTGCGCAGGAAGAACTCGAAGACGTGCTCGCCCAGCGTCTCAGCCACCAGCTCGCTGGACTCCATCACCCTGATCGCCTGGTCGAGGTTGTGCGGGAGCGGCTCGAGGCCGAGCGCGTGCCGCTCGCCGTCGGTGAGCGCCCACACGTCGTCCTCCGCCTCGGCCGGGAGCTGGTAGCCCTCCTCGACCCCCTTCAGCCCGGATGCCAGCAGCAGCGCAAACGCGAGATAGGGGTTGCAGGCGGCGTCGATGGACCGCGCCTCGACCCGCGTGGACTGCCCCTTGTGCGGCTTGTACATGGGCACTCGCACCAGTGCCGATCGGTTGTTGTGCCCCCAGCACACGTACGACGGCGCCTCGCCCCCACCGAGCAGCCGCTTGTACGAGTTCACCCACTGGTTGGTCACCGCGGTGATCTCGGCCGAGTGGCGCAGCAACCCGGCGATGAAGGAGCGGCCGGTCTTGGACAGCTGGTACTCGGCACCGGCCTCGAAGAACGCATTGCGCTCACCCTCGAACAGCGACAGGTGGGTGTGCATCCCCGAGCCGGCGTGCTCGGTGAACGGCTTGGGCATGAACGAGGCGTACGTCCCCTGACCCAGCGCCACCTCCCGGACGACCACCCGGAAGGTCATGATGTTGTCGGCCGTCGACAGTGCGTCGGCGTAGCGCAGGTCGATCTCCTGCTGCCCGGGCGCACCCTCGTGATGGCTGAACTCCACCGAGATGCCCATCGACTCCAGCATCGTGATGACCTCGCGGCGGAAGTCCTGGCCGCCCTGCGCGGTGTGGTCGAAGAAGCCGGAGTTGTCCACCGGCACGGGAGTAGCACCGGGTTCGGGGCGGTGCTGGAGCAGGAAGAACTCGATCTCGGGATGGGTGTAGAAGGTGAAGCCGAGGTCCTGGGCGCGCGACAGTGCCCGCTTGAGCACGTGCCGCGGGTCGGCGTACGACACCCCGCCGTCGGGGAGCAGGATGTCGCAGAACATCCGTGCGGTGGCCGGGCCGTTGCCGCGCCAGGGCAGGATCTGGAAGGTCGTAGGATCGGGACGGGCGAGCATGTCTGACTCGTGCACCCTGGCGAACCCCTCGATCGCCGAGCCGTCGAAGCCGATCCCTTCGTCGAAGGCGTTGTCGAGCTCGGCCGGCGCCACGGCGACCGACTTCAAGAAGCCCTGCACGTCGGTGAACCACAGCCGTACGAAGCGGACGTCCCGCTCCTCCAGCGCTCGCAGCACGAAGTCCTCCTGCTTGCCCATGGCCACAGTCTGTCCGACGCTCGGCGCATGCTCCTGTCGGACCCCGCGCGCAGGCTGCCCAGGCGGCTGGTCCAGTTGTTCGCCGGGTTGCTGCTGTACGGATTCTCGATGGGGCTGCTGGTCCGCTCGGATCTCGGTGTCATTCCCTGGGACGTCCTGCATCAGGGGGTGTCCCGGCAGATCGGCTGGAGCCTCGGCACGGTGACGATCGCGGTCGGCGTGGTCGTGCTGCTGGCCTGGATCCCGCTGCGTGAGCGACCGGGGATCGGCACCGTGAGCAACGTGGTGGTCATCGGTCTCGCGGTCGACGCCACCTTGTGGCTGCTGCCACCCCTCGACGGCCTGGCGCTAAGGGTGTTGTTCGCGCTGGCCGGCATCATGCTCAACGCGGTGGCCACCGCCGCATACATCGGCGTGGACCTCGGTCCCGGACCGCGAGATGGCCTGATGACCGGGCTGGTCCGCCACACCGGCGGCTCGGTGTTCTTGGTCCGCACCAGCATCGAGTTGGCGGTAGTGGTGTCCGGGTTCCTGCTGGGTGGGACGCTCGGCGTGGCCACCGCGGTCTACGCCGTGTCGATTGGATCCCTCGTCCACGTGCTGCTGCCGAGGCTCCGGGTTGAGCCGGGCTGAGGACGGCCGCCGAGCTCAGCCAGATTCCGTGGCGCCCATGCGTCGGCGCCGAAGGCCCGGCAGCCTGGGCGGGTCGACACGGCGACGCAGTGACCGGTCGGCCTCCCCCTGGGCCACCCGGCACAACAACACGAGCGGGCTGCCGAGAAGGAGTACGGACAGCGCCCGCTGCCAGGCCTGCGCTCCGGGCAGGTACCCGTCGGGCGCCATCCCCGCCAGCACGGCGACCGCGCCGAGCAGCAAGGCAATCGACCAGGTGACCGCGGCCAGACGCCACCCGAACGCGCTCCAGGACGTGGTCGGCAGGTCCGAACGCGCGGTCCCGGACACGGCCACGCGGTCGTCGAGGTCGCGCAGTGCATCCGCCAGCGCGCGAGCCGAACCCCGTCCGGTCAGATCGAGGCTGGCACCGGGGCTCTCGATCCGCAGGCTCCAACCCGAGCCGTCTGCACGTCCATCCAGATATGCCGACGTTACATCGACCAGACGTACAGACATATCGGGGTCAGCGACACCGACCAGCTCGTACCTATTCGTGCGTGCCACCGCCAACAACTCCCGGGTACCGGCGCGCTGGAACGTAGTCGGCTGAGCAGGTCTTGCGCGCGTCCCCGGTCCGGGTGCGGGTAGCCGAGCAGCCAGCCGTCGAGGACGACAACATCGGCACTCTGCGGCGCGGACCGTTTGCGTGCTCCGATCGTGACGCGGGCGGTGAACGCGGTGAGCGGCAGCTCGTCGAGGCCACCCACCGGTGGCTCGGCGTCGTCCCACGGGGAGTCGACGGCCACCTCGAGGTCACGCAGCCAGCTAAGCAACGGCTGCGGGTCGCGCTCAGCGACCGCCTCCGCGATGCGGCTGTCGACCGTCAGCGGCTTGTCGTCCGAGCCGATGAGCTGGGCACCCCACAGATCGTCCCACCGCAGGGTGGCCCGACCCTGCTCCACCAGGACGACCCGGACGGCGGCGGCGAGCAGGGTGACAACAGCGGCGTCGCGCTGGTGCTCCCCCTTGTGGTCGGCCTCGTCGAAGACGGTGACCGCTTCGGCCGGGGGTTCCGGGGCCGGTCCGGCCCTGAGCCGATCGGGGTGGCGTGCCAGCAGCGCACCGGTGAGCGGCACCCGGTCGAAGGCTTCGGAGCCCGCCGGACGGTGGGCGGTGCTGCGCGCCAGCAGCTCCAGCAGTTCGGTCAGGGTCCGCGGCCAGCGTTCGGCGACGTGCACCACCACAGGGAGGCCGTTGTCTCGCTCGCGTCGCCAGAACTCCAGCCACACCTTGGTTGGCGAATCGGATCGTGCCACCAGCGATGCCTGCCTCCCGTCGCAATCGGCTAACCGTTCGGCCAGCCTCCGGTCGGTGACCACCTGGTCGGCGAGCAGGGACGACGCGGGGCGCAGCACCACCCGCTGCCTGCGTTCGAACAGCACCCCGACCCGGTCGCTCTCGGCCAGCGTCGCCATCGCGCCCGCTGTAGGAGCATCGAGGCCCAGCCCAACGCTCTGGGCCACCTGCCGGCGGGTCGCCTCCAGCTCCTCGACCTCACGCAGAGCCTGCAGCTCCGCCTCGTCGGCCTCGGTGGGACGCAGCCGGCGTGGCTTGGAACCTTCCCCCCAGTCGCGAACCGCGTCCAGCAGCACCAGCCGGCCGGAGCGGAGGTGTCGACCGAGCCGGCGCACCACCATGCCGACGACCGGGGTTCGGTCGCTGTTCAGCGGGCATCGTCGAGGCGCGCCGCCAGGACCAGCCCCGGGCGTACCTGTGGGTCGTGAACGGCCCGCATCACCGAGACCTGCCCGGCCAGCAGCCGGTCCAGCTCGGCGACGTCGAGGTGCCACAGCAGCGGCGCACCGATGTAGAGCACCGGGTCGTCAGGGTCGGGCTCGAGCCTGACAACGGGCTCGACGACCACCCACACCTCGGTGGGGCAGCGCACGCCGAGCTCGGCGGCGAGCTGAGCCAGGTGCTGGTGCAGGCCGCGCTCGAACAGAACATGCATCGACGTCCCGTGGCGAGGTGCCGGTGCGCGGCGCAGTGCGTCGGCCAGCGCCAGCCGGACATATCCGGCGAGGAAGGCGAGTGGCTAGCCGACCAGCAGCACAGCGGTGCCCGTGAGCACCCCGGCCACCCCCGCCAGGAAGCCGGTGACGCACCCGGCCAGTGCGGCGGCGTTGGTGCGGCGCACGCGGCGGACAAGCGACGCCGCGGCACGCTCGGCGTCGCGGCGCGCGGCTCGCGACGTCCGCACCTGGACGGGCGAGGCGAGCGCGGTCATGGCGGGTCCCTTGTGAGCTGGCGGTGCGGGAGCGCCAAGGTACTCAGGCTAGCACACTGAGTAAGTGTAAAATTGCTAAGAGTAGCTGAACGGTGGATCGTCGCCAGCCCTACGATTGACCCGTGCTCCAGCTGAGGTTGGCCCTGGCCCAGGTCGACCCCACCGTTGGCGCACTCGCGGACAACGCGGACCTGGTCGCCCGTATGGCCGCCGAGGCCGCGGGGGCCGGTGCGCATGTGGTGGCGTTCCCGGAGATGACCCTGACCGGGTACCCCATCGAGGACCTAGCGCTGCGCGCCTCGTTCATCGAGGCGTCCCGGCAGGGACTGGTCGAACTCGCCCGCCGGCTGGATGCCGACGGGCTCGGCGAGCTGGTGGTCGTCGTGGGCCACGCGGACCGGGTAGAGGACGCCGCCCCCCGGCTGGGCGTACCCAAGGGCTCGCCGCGCAACGCGGTCAGCGTACTGCACCGCGGTCTGGTCGTGCTGGGCCAGGCCAAGCACCACCTGCCCAACTACGGGGTCTTCGACGAGGCCCGCTACTTCGTGCCCGGTGACACCCTGAACGTGGTCCGCGTCCACGGTGTCGACATCGCGCTGGCGGTCTGCGAGGACCTGTGGCAGGACGGCCCCTCCGCCGCGTCGGCCACGGCCGGCGCCGGTCTGCTGCTGGTCGTCAACGGCTCCCCGTATGAGCGCGCAAAGGACGACACCCGCCTGGAGCTGTGCGCGCGACGGGCGCGCGAGGGCGGCTGCGCGCTGGCGTACGTCAACCTGGTGGGCGGCCAGGACGAGCTGGTGTTCGACGGTGACTCGCTGGTGGTCGACGCCTCGGGCGAGCTGATCGCCCGGGCCGGTCAGTTCAGCGAGCAGCTGCTGGTCGTCGACCTCGACCTCCCGCCCGCTGCAGACGACCGGCAGCTGGACACGCCATCCTCGTCAGGCGGTCTGCGCTTACAGCGGACCGTCTTGTCCGAGGACCCGGTACCGGCGTACGAGCCGACTGGTCACGACATCGCCGACCAGCTGGACGATCTGGCCGAGGTATGGCAGGCGCTGGCCACCGGCCTGGCCGGTTACGTCCGCAAGAACGGTTTCGGCTCGGTGCTGCTGGGGATGTCGGGTGGGATCGACTCGACCGTCGTCGCCGCCCTGGCGTGCGACGCCATCGGCGCCGGCAACGTGCACGGCGTGTCCAACCCGAGCGTCTGGTCCACCGAAGGCTCACGCACCGATGCGGCCGAGGCCGCCCGACGGATGGGTCTTCACCTGCGCACGGTGGAGATCGCGCCGCTCACCGAAACCTTCGATGAGACCGTGCCTGGCCTGGAGGGGGTGGCGGCCGAGAACCTGCAGGCACGACTTCGGGCGGTGATCTGGATGGCGCTTTCCAACGCGGAGGGGCACCTGGTGCTGGCCTGCGGCAACAAGTCGGAGCTGGCCACCGGGTACTCCACCATCTACGGCGACGCCGTCGGTGGCTTCGCGCCGATCAAGGACGTCCCGAAAACGCTGGTGTGGGAGCTGGCGCGGTGGCGCAACTCGCGGGCGGCCGAGCTCGGGGACGCGCCCCCGATCCCGGAGGGGGTGATCGCCAAGCCGCCGAGCGCCGAGCTGCGCCCAGGCCAGCTGGACAGCGACTCGCTGCCGGACTACGCGCTGCTCGACGACATCCTCGACGGCTACGTCGAGCAGGACGCAAGCTCGGCCGAGCTGGTGGCGCGCGGTCTCGACCCGGAGGCGGTCGCCCAGGTGCTGCGGCTGGTGGACGGCGCGGAGTGGAAGCGCCGCCAGTACCCGCCGGGGCCGAAGATCTCGGCCCGCAACTTCGGTCGTGACCGGCGGCTGCCGATCACGAACGCCTGGCGCGAGCCCACCTGACCGCGATCCCCGGCAGGTGGTCACGGTTGACGGCCGCCCACGCAGCGTCGGGGCATGCCAGGCTGGTCGGGTCCGGGGACCCCAGCCACGGGGCCTCGAGATGAGGAGATCGACATGTCCGAGGTCACGGCCGAGCAGCCCGCTCCCGCGTCGCGTCGCATTCGCATCCACCACCTGCACGAGATGAAGGGCCGCGGCGAGCGCTGGGCGATGCTCACCGCGTACGACCAGTACGCCGCCGCCACGTTCGACGAGGCCGGCATCCCGGTGCTGCTGGTGGGCGACTCGGCGAGCAACAACGTCTACGGCAACGACACATCCCTGCCCGTGACGATGGACGAGATGGTCCCACTGGTACGCGCGGTGACCCGCTCCGTACGTCGCGCGCTCGTCGTCGCCGACCTGCCCTTTGGTTCGTACCAGGCGTCGCCGCAGCAGGCGTTCGATAGCGCGGTGCGGTTCATGAAGGAGGCCGGCGCGCACGCGGTCAAGCTCGAGGGCGGGCTGGCAATGGTGCCGCAGGTACGGCTGCTCACCGACGCGGGGGTGCCGGTGATGGCGCACGTCGGCTTCACGCCGCAGAGCGAGCACAGCCTCGGCGGCTACCGGGTGCAGGGTCGTGGCGAGGGTGCCGGCCGCTTGCTCGAGGAGGCCGTGGCGCTCCAGGAGGCCGGCGCGTTCGCGGTGGTGCTGGAGATGGTGCCGGGAGACGTCGCCGCGGAGGTCTCCAGCAAGCTGGCGATCCCCACCATCGGCATCGGCGCCGGGCCGGGATGCGACGCGCAAGTGCTGGTCTGGCAGGACATGTCCGGGTTGCGCACCGGCAAGGTGCCACGCTTCGTCAAGCGGTACGCCGACGTGCACGGGGTGTTGCTGGAGGCGGCTCGGGCGTACGCCGCGGAGGTCGCAGACGGCACGTTCCCCGCCGCGGAGCACACGTTCGACTAGCCCTGACCGGCTGCTAGCCGGCTGAGGTCGGCGCCGCCACGTCCAGCTGGGCCGCCAGCACGTCTCGCGCCTCGACGAGGGACGGGCCGTACCAGGTGAGATGTCGTCCGGACACGAGCGCGCACGGTGTCTGCCCGAACGACTCCGGCCCGTCGCCGGCGCCGAACGCGTACGGCTCGTCCGGCAGCACCACGATCTCGTAAGCCGGCAGATCGGCCAGGGCGATGCGCGGGTAGCGATCGGCGTGCAAGGCGAGCACGTTGTCGACCCCGAGCCTGGCCAGCACGTCGCCGGCGAAGGTGTCGCGGCCCAGCGCCATCCACGGGCGCCGCCAGATCGGCACCAGCGCCGTACGCCGTGACCCCACCCACGGCGCCGCCCAGACTCGCTCGGCCGCGTCGACCCAGTCGACACGGCTAGCCCCGAGCGCTGCGAGCAGGGAGCGCAGCTGGTCGAGCGCCTGCGGCACCGTCTCGGGGTCAGTGACCCAGACCCGCAAGCCGGCGGAGCGCAACGCGTCGATGTCGGAGGACCGGTTCTCCTCCGCATTCACCACCACCAGGTCGGGACGCAGGGCAACGACGCCAGCGACATCGGGGTTCTTGGTACCGCCCACGCGGGTCACGTCCAAGTCGGCCGGATGCGTGCACCACGCCGTGGCACCGACCAAGGCGCCAGGCACGGTGTGGGCGACCGCCTCGGTGAGCGACGGCACCAGGCTCACAACGCGCGACACCACACACACCTTAGGAGCCGCGCCACCCTCGAGCGGCTCCCCTCAGCCGTCGATGCGAGACCCGCCTGGCTGGTGCTCGATCGGGTATCAGACGTCGGTGACGCGGATCCCGGCGTGCGCCTTGTACCGCCGGTTGATCGCGATCAGGTTGGCGGTCAGCCCCTCCACCTGGCCCGCGTTCCGCAGCCGGCCGGCGAAGATCCCCCGCATCCCGGGGACCAACCCGGCTAGGGCGATCACCAGGTCGGCCGCTGCACGGTCGTCGCCGAGCACCAGCACGTCGGTCTCGATCGTAGGTAGCTGCGGGTCGAGCAGCAGCACCGCCGAGACGTGCTGGAACGCCGCCACGACCCGGCACCGGGGCAGCAGCGCTGCCGCCTGTTCAGCCGCGCTCCCCTCCGCAACCCCCAACGCGTACGGCCCCCGGCCGTCGAAGCCGAGCGGGTTGACGGTATCGACGACGATAAGGTCCCGCAGGGCGGGCTCGAGCTCGCGCAGCGTGTCACCGTGCGCGGCCCAGGGGACCGACACCACCACGACATCGGCGTCCGGCACGACATCGGCGTTGGCACCGCCGGTGACCGGCCGGGACAGGTCGGATCCAGCCAGCCGTCGCGCGATGTCCTGCACCTCGACGGCTGCCGCGGCGGCACGGTCCGGGTCACGCGAGCCCAACGTCACCGCGAGCCCGGCCGCGGCGAGACGGCAGGCCAGCCCGCGCCCCTGCTGGCCGGTGCCGCCGAGGATCGCGAGCCGCGTCCCGGTCAGGTCGTCGGACGGCACAGCGGCAACCCTATGGGCCGACCGGGCATCCCTCGCGGGGCGCCGTGGCAGCCGTCACTCGAGGTCGTCGTTCCAGTTGGGGTCGCTGTCCCAGGTCTCGTTGCGCTCGGCGACCTTCTCCAGCGCTCGCTCTGCCTCCGCCCGCGTCGGGTACGGGCCGAGCCGGTCGCGAGCCGGGCACCCCTGCTGGGCCTCGACGGTGTGGTGCTCGAGGCAGAAGTAGTACCTGTCGGCCATGAAGACATCCTGCACCCGTACGCGAGCCGCTCCTACACTCGACGGCATGTCCCCCACCGCTCCGGCCAGCGATGTGCTCGTGCCGCACACGGTCTCACCGCGCCGCCCGGTGCCCGCCACGATCGCCCGACCCGACTACGTCGACCGCCCCCGCGTCGCCAAGTACGCCGGGCCGGACGCACAGCCGCCCGAGGTGGTCGAGCGGATGCGGGCTGCGAGCCGGCTGGCCGCGCAGGCGCTGGACGCCGTCGAGGCCGCGATCGCACCCGGCGTCACCACCGACGATCTGGACCGGGTCGGGCACGACTTCCTGGTCGGCCACGGCGCGTACCCCTCGACGCTCGGCTATCCCGGCGGTGGCTCACCGCCGTACCCCAAGTCGCTGTGCACGTCGGTCAACGAGGTGATCTGCCACGGCATCCCAGACGCTCGGCCGCTCGAGAACGGCGACATCGTCAACGTCGACATCACCGCCTATCTGACGATCGACGGAATCGGGGTGCACGGCGACACCAACAAGACCTACCCCGTCGGGGACGTCACCGACGAGGACCGGCAGCTGATCGAGCGCACCCGCGAGGCGCTCACCCGCGCCATCCGGGCCGTTCGGCCGGGGCGGCAGGTCAACGTGATCGGCCGCGTGATCGAGGCGTACGCCAAGCGTTTCGATTACGGCGTGGTGCGAGACTTCACCGGTCACGGAGTCGGCCCCGCCTTCCACACGGGCCTCGTCATTCCGCACTACGACGACCCCCGATTCGACAGTGTGCTCGAACCCGGCATGACGTTCACCATCGAACCGATGCTCACGCTGGGCACCATCGACTGGGACATCTGGGACGACGGCTGGACCGTCACGACCAAGGACAAGCGGCGCACCGCGCAGTTCGAGCACACCCTGGTGGTCACCGCCGATGGCGCCGAGGTGCTGACCCTGCCCTGACCGGACCTACGCCAAGACCTTCCTGCAGTCGCGACAGCCGGAGTGCCTCGAGGCGGCTGCGTGGTTCTTCTGCACACACGAGAAGGCCGGCGGCCGGATGCTGCGACGCGGCAGCTCAGCACAGCGGCGCCCGCTATACCCGCCCCAGCCTCAAGACCGACATCTGTGATGGCGGCCGGCGACGCCTGGGAGGATGTCGTGTCGTTCACCTGCAATCTAAGGAGTGAGCCCATGCAGGCTGTCCGGTGGCACGGGGTGCGCGACGTACGGGTCGACGACGTCCCCGATCCCACGCTCGAGGCGCCGACCGACGCGATCATCCAGGTGACGTCGTCCGGATTGTGCGGCTCAGACCTGCACCTGTACGAGACTCTCGGTCCGTTCATGGGTGTCGGCGACATCCTGGGCCACGAGCCGATGGGGATCGTGCAGGAGGTTGGCTCCGAGGTCGGCAACCTGAGCGTGGGCGACCGGGTCGTCATCCCGTTCCAGATCTCGTGTGGCCAGTGCTGGATGTGCGGCTCTGGCTTGTTCTCGCAGTGCGAGACC
>Ga0183260_10004678_pt1 | contig 10838 bp, 12 predicted proteins | sample AntDrymUQ4972206_2_FD_129768 | JGI IMG/M metagenome (GOLD analysis project Ga0183260, IMG submission 129768) | Polar desert sand microbial communities from Dry Valleys, Antarctica - metaG UQ497 (22.06) (version 2) (version 2) | ecosystem: Environmental > Terrestrial > Soil > Desert | place...
GACGAACTTCGGGGCGTTCGTCTCGCTGGTTCCAGGGCGCGACGGCCTGCTGCACATCTCCAAGCTGCGGGTGCTCGCGGGCGGCAAGCGGGTCGAGTCGGTCGAGGACGTCGTGTCGGTCGGTCAAAAGGTGCAGGTCGAGATCGCCGAGATCGACGACCGCGGCAAGCTGTCGTTGCGCCCGGTGGTGGAAGAGCAGGACGAGGACGACGGCGAACAGTCCGACAGCGAGCCGGCAGCTGCAGCTCGTTGATCAGCCCGTCACGGCTGATCCCCGATCAGCGGCCCGGCAGCACCCGTACCCTGCTCACGCCCGAGGAGGGCGGTCTGGTTCGCCGGACCGTCCTGCCGGGCGGGCTGCGGGTGATCACCGAGCAGATGCCCGGGGTGCGTTCGGCGAGCATCGGGGTCTGGGTGGGTGCCGGCTCTCGGGACGAGACCGTACCGCTGGCCGGCGCGTCGCACTTCCTCGAGCACCTGCTCTTCAAGGGCACCGGCTCGCGGTCGCCGATCGAGATCTCGGCGCCGGTGGAGGCGGTCGGCGGTGAGCTGAACGCGTTCACCGGCAAGGAGCTCACCTGCTACCACGCGCGGGTCCTCGACCAGGACCTGCCGATGGTGATCGACATCCTGGCCGACATGGTCACCTCCTCGGTGGTGGCGCGGGCGGACGTCGAGTCCGAGCGCGCAGTCATCCTCGAGGAGATCGCGATGAACGACGACGACCCCGACGACGTCGTGCACAACCTGATCGCCGGTCAGATGTGGTCGTCGTCGCTGGGCCGCCCCGTCGCGGGCAGTGCCGAGTCGGTGCGGTCGCTGACCCGCTCCCAGGTGGCGGGCTACTACCGTCGCCGCTACCGGCCCGAGGCGATGGTGGTCGCGGTTGCGGGCAACATCGAGCACCGGGCCGTCGTGCGGCGCGTCCGTACGGCGTTCTGCGTACCGGGCTTCCTCGACGACCCGACCGTCCGGCCCCGGCCCGCCCGCGGGGCGGTAGCCGACTCGGCCATGGCCGCGCGCGCCAGCGCGTACCGCACGGGCGCATCGCTCGTCACCCGGCCGATCGAGCAGGCCAACCTCGTGCTCGGTCTGCCCGGTCTGCGGCGCGGGGACGGCCGCCGCTTCACCGCCGGTGTTCTCAACGCGGCGCTCGGCGGCGGGATGAGCTCACGGCTGTTTCAGGAGATCCGCGAGAAGCGGGGCCTGGCCTACGCCGTCTACTCGTTTGCGACCCACTACGCCGACAGCGGCATGGTCGGCATCTACGCCGGGTGCGCCCCCGCCAAGGCCGACGAAGTGCTTGCGCTGTGCCGTGCGCAGCTGATCGACGTCGCCGACCACGGGCTCACCGACGAGGAGTTCGTCCGCGGCCGGGGACAGCTGCGCGGCAACCTCGTGCTCGGCATGGAGGACTCCGGTTCGCGGATGTCGCGGATCGGCAAGGCCGACCTCGTGCACGGCGAGCTGCTGAGCCTCGACGAGGTCCTGGCCCGCGTCGACCAGGTGACGCTCGACGACGTGCGCGAGCTGGCGGCCGAGCTGCTCGCTCCTGCCCCCGCACTCGCCGTCGTGGGGCCTTTCGACGACCCGGATCGCTTCGCCGCCGCCGTCGCCTGACCCTTCCCCGGGTGCCCCCGGCCCCACCTGTGCCACGTAGACCAAGTCCGTGACCTCGGTCTGACGATGTCGTGAGGTTGCCGCCGGACACGGGGACCCGTTCGACCGGCTGCTGGTGGTCCAGAGCATGCTGCTCCGAGCGCCAGTCGTGACCGCCGACGCGGCGGGCTGTCGTACGCTCCGCCCGTGAGCGAGCGCCCGGCCTACCGTCCGCTGGAGGACGGCGTCACCACCGACCTGGAGGGCCGCCAGACCTACGCGGGCTACCTGCAGCTGGACACGTTGCTGTCGGCGCAGCGGCCGCTCAGCGACCACCACGACGAGATGCTGTTCATCGTGGCCCACCACGCCACCGAGCTGTGGCTCAAGCTGGTGGTGCACGAGCTGCGCTCGGCGATCGGGCTGCTCGCCGCCGACGACCTGCCGCCGGCGCTCAAGCGGCTGGCGCGGATCAAGCACATCCAGCGGCAGCTGTTCGAGGCCTGGGGGGTGCTCGAGACGCTGACCCCGGTCGAGTACGTCCAGTTCCGCGGCGCGCTGGGTGACGCCTCGGGGTTCCAGTCGGTGCAGTACCGCACGGTCGAGTTCCTGCTCGGCAACAAGAATCCCCAGATGGTCAGGGTGTTCCGACACGACGCTGAGTCTCAGGCACAGCTCGCCGCGGACCTCGCTCGTCCGAGCCTTTACGACGAGTTTCTCCGGCTGCTGTCCCGGCGCGGTCTGCCGGTGCCGGCCCAACGAGTCGAGCGGGACTGGTCCGAGCCCTACGAGCCGCACGACGGCGTGGTCGAGGCGCTGCGCCAGATCTATGCCGACACCGCCCGGCACTGGGACGTCTACGAGGCCGCCGAGGAGCTGGTCGACGTCGAGCAGTCCTTTCAGCTGTGGCGGTTCCGGCACCTCAAGACCGTCGAGCGGGTGATCGGGCACAAGCGCGGCACAGGCGGCTCGTCCGGGGTCGGCTTCCTGCGCCGCGCGCTCGACCTCACGTTCTTCCCCGAGCTGCTCACCGTGCGTACGGAGATCGGTGGGACTGTGACGTCGCGCAAGACTTTTGGCCAGCCCCCGGAGACGACGTGACGACGACCGCCGTGCCGACTCTCGACGACGTCCGGGCCATGGACGGCGCTGACCCGCTGGCGGGCTTTCGTGAGCGGTTCGTCATCGGGGGCGGCTCGGACGATCCGGTTGCCTATCTCGACGGCAACTCGCTGGGGCGGCTGCCGCGGGCGACGGCCGAGCGGATGCGACAGGTCGTCGAGCACGAGTGGGGGATCCGGCTGATCCGGGGCTGGGCAGACGCATGGCTGGGCCTGCCCGAGCGGGTGGGTGACCTGATCGGCTCGGCGGTGCTCGGCGCCGGGCCGGGGCAGGTCGTCGTCGCCGACTCGACCTCGATCAACATCGCCAAGGTGCTGCATGCGGCTGCCGCGTTGCGCCCCGACCGCCGCACCCTGGTCGCGGCCCGCGCCGACTTCCCGACCGACCGCTACCTGGTCCAGGCCGTCGCCGGTCAGCGGGGGATGCAGGTCGCCTGGCTCGACCCCGGCCGGCCGCAGGGCGACGCCCTCGCTGACGTCCTGCGCGACGACGTGGCCGCCGTCCTGCTCAGCCACGTCGACTACCGCAGCGCCGAGATCGCCGACCTGCCGGCCGTCACCACGCAGGTGCACGACGCGGCGGCGGTGATGATCTGGGACCTGTCGCACTCGGCGGGCTCGGTGCCGCTGGCCCTGGACGCCGAGCGGGTCGACCTCGCCGTCGGCTGCACCTACAAGTACCTCAACGCGGGCCCGGGCGCGCCTGCGTTCCTGTACGCCGCCACCCGGCACCACGACGCCCTCGCCCAGCCGCTGCCGGGGTGGATCGGCGCGTCCGACGTCTTCGCGATGTCCGACGAGTACGTTCCGGCGCCCGGGATCCGCCGGATGCTGTCCGGCAGCCCCGCTGTGCTTGGTCTGGTCGGAGTCGAGGAGGGCGTGCGGCTCGTCGCTGAGGCAGGGATCGAGGGGGTGCGAGCCAAGGCCGTAACGCTGACCAGCCTGCTGATCGACCTGACCGACGCCTGGCTGGCACCGTACGGGGTCGAGGTCGCCTCGCCGCGTGACGCGGCTCGGCGTGGTGCGCACGTGGTGCTGCGCCACCCGCAGGCTCGTCGCATGTGCGACGACCTGGCCGCGCGCGGGGTCGTGGGCGACTTTCGCAACCCCGACCTGTGGCGCCTCGGCCTGTCGCCGCTGACGACCACACACGTGGAGGTGTGGCACGCCATGCAGGCAGCCCGCGACTGGCTGGCCGACTCGTGACCCGGGTCGCCGTCCTCGGCGCCCGCGGGCGGATGGGAGCGGCCGTGTGTGCGGCGGTCGAGGCGGCCGACGATCTCGTGCTGGTGGCGCGCGTCGACCTCGGCGACGACATCGAGCAGCTGGTCGCCGCCGGCGCCGAGGTCGCCGTCGACTTCACCCGTCCTGACGCGGTGCTGGACAACGTCGCCTGGTGCGTCCGTGCAGGCGTGCACGTGGTCGTGGGCACGTCCGGATTCACCGAGGACCGGCTCGGCCAGGTGCATACCTGGGTTGGCGGTCAGCCGTCGGTGGGTGTCCTGGTGGTGCCGAACTTCTCGATCGGTGCCGTGCTCGCGATGCGGTTGGCGGCGCAGGCCGCGCCCTACTTCGAGTCGGTCGAGATCGTCGAGCTGCACCACCCGGACAAGGTCGACGCGCCCTCGGGCACGGCTCGGCGGACGGCCGAGCTGGTTGCCGCGGCGCGCGCCGACACCGGACTCGACACTGCGGCTGGCGAGCCGCGCGGCGGTCCCGACGCCACCACCGACGACCCGGAGGGCGCCCGCGGGGCGCGGGTCGACGGGATCAGCGTGCACGCCGTGCGGCTGCGTGGCCTCACCGCCAGCCAGGAGGTGCTGCTCGGTTCGCCGGGGGAGACGCTGTCGATCCGACACGACTCCCACGACCGGCAGTCGTTCATGCCGGGCGTGCTCGCCGCCGTGCGCGCGGTGACCGGCCGCCCCGGCCTGAGCGTCGGTCTGGACGCGGTCCTCGACCTTCCCTGACCGTGAGCCTGACGTTTCGGCACGCGACACGCCGCAAGAGTGCAGCGAGACGTCAGGGCCAGCGGTTGGGGGGTGGGGGTGGTGCGGGCGGCTAGCCCTTGACGGCGTTCTTGAGCCCTGCCAGCGCGCTCACCTTGACAGCAGCCTGCGCGGGGATCCGCATCTCGGCACCGGTCTGTGGGTTGCGACCCGTACGCGCCTGCCGCTGGGTCTGCTCGAACTTCACGAAGCCCTGGATCGTGACGGTGTCGTTGGCCACGACGGATGCGGTGACGACGTCGGCCAGCGCGTGCAGCACGTCGTCGACGTCGCTTTGCGACACGTCCGCGCGCAGCGCGATGGCCTGGACCAGTTCCTTGCGGTTCATGCTCTCTCCTCGATCGGTGGGGTCAGGTCGGTGTGCATGCGTACCTGCGTGACGAGCACCTCGGTGTCGCCGTGCAGGTCGAGCCGGCGGTGCGCCCCGTCGGGTGCCCAGCCGGCCTCGGTCAGAAAGCTCCGTCCGGTGTCGTCGGTGCTGATCACCCATGTGGTCGCTCGCTCGAACCGGTCGGCCCGGAGGGTGTCGGCGCAGGCCTGCAACAACCGCGACCCGTGGCCCGCCCCGCGTACGGCCGGGTCGACCATGAGCTCGGCGATCTCGCCGTCGGCGACGGGATCGGCATCGGGGTCCGGCGACGGACTCGTCACCGCGAAGCCGCGGATGGTGTTGCGCTCGAGAGCGACGAGCACCCGGTTGCGGGCGTCACCGGGCTTGTCCAGCGCGCTCGACCAGCGGGCCGCGAACGGCTCGGGGTCGAGCTGGTCGAGCACGTCGGAAGGCAGCAGCGCGGCGTAGGAGTCGCGCCACGCCGTCACCTGCACCGCAGCGATAGCCGACGCATCGGCGCTCCACGCGGTGCGAACGCTGACATCGGCGGTCGCAGGCACGCCCCGCAGTGTGTCAGTCGCGCTCGTCCGCGCCCTCCTCGGGGACGTGCTGCACCATCCAGTCCACGAGCGCACCAAACCGACGCCAGTCCGCTGCCACCCGATCGCCGAGCTCAGCGGTGTGCACCCAGGCCGGGGTCCCGTACGTACGAGCAGCGTAGAGCCCGCGGTGGCGCAACAGCTGCAGGCGAGGGTGGTCGGCCGGGGTGCCGCGGGGACGGGTCGCCATCTGGTCGCCGTCGATCTCGTAGCCATCGACGGCCAACCCCTCGACGAGTGCCTGCAGCTCGCGGCCCAGCCGGTCGTCGTCGACCGCGTCCCGATAGCGCGTCAGCCGTGGGCCGTGGATGCGGTAACAGCCGCCGCCGGTCCGTACCCCCGCCGCATCGATCTGGACGTAGAGACCGGTCGACTCGCCGCGCCGCACGAACGCGCCTTGGTGCGTCTTGTACGGGGTCTTGTCCGCCGACCAGCGCAGGTCTCGGTAGGGGCGGAACACCTTGCCCGGGCCGAACTCCGGCTCGAGGGTCGCAAGCAGCGCCAGCATCGGCACCCGCACCTGCTGGTCGTAGACCTGCTTGTGTGTGAGCCAGAACGACCGGCTGTTGTCGTCTTCCAGATCCTCATAGAAGTCCAGCCCCTGCACTGAGAAGCCCGCAAAGTCGCCCATCCGAGCATTCTGCGCCTGGTTGTGCCGCGCGAGCCGCTCGGACGAGCCGAGCCCCGCGGCGGTGTGACGGGCTGGTCGCACGAGTGCGCCAAGGTGTAACATCTGGGTCGTGTACGGCAACCATGGCACCACCTCCGTCCCAGTCGATGCGCCGGCGGCCGACGACCCCACCGTCGACCGGGACTTTATGGCCCTGCTCGACGACGACGGCCGGGTCGAGCCGCGCGACGCGATGCCCGATGCGTACCGGCGGGGTCTGGTGCGCCAGATCGCCCAGCACGCGCACTCCGAGATCATCGGGATGCAGCCCGAGGGCAGCTGGATCGGACGGGCGCCGAGCCTGAAGCGCAAGGCGATCCTGATGGCCAAGGTGCAGGACGAGGCCGGGCACGGGCTCTATCTGTACGCCGCCGCGGAGACCCTCGGTGTCGACCGGGCCGACCTGCTCGACCGGCTGCACACCGGCCGGCAGAAGTACTCCTCGATCTTCAACTACCCCACACCGACGTGGGCTGACATCGGTGCGATCGGCTGGCTGGTCGATGGCGCGGCGATCACCAACCAGGTGCCCATCACCAAGTGCTCGTACGGTCCCTACGCGCGGGCGATGGTCCGCATCTGCAAGGAGGAGTCGTTCCACCAGCGGCAGGGCTTCGAGATCCTGCACACGCTGTCGCACGGGTCGCCGCAGCAGCACGCGATGGCCCAGGACGCGGTCGACCGGTGGTGGTGGCCGAGCCTGATGATGTTCGGCCCACCCGACGACGACTCGCCCAACTCCGCTCGCTCGATGCGGTGGGGGATCAAGCGGTTCAGCAACGACGAGCTGCGTCAACGGTTCGTCGACATGACCGCGCCGCAGAGCCACGCGCTCGGGCTGAGCCTCCCCGATCCCGAGCTCGCGTTCGACGCGCTGACTGGTCACTGGCGTTACGGCGAGATCGACTTCACCGAGCTGTTCGAGGTGATCAAGGGCAACGGCCCGCTCAACGCACAGCGGATGGCGCACCGGACCGACGCGCACGAGCGCGGCGACTGGGTACGCGAGGCAGCTCTTGGCTATGCCGCCAAGCATGCGCGCACCGAGGCGGTGGCGTGACTACTCGCGACTGGCCGTTGTGGGAGGTCTTCGTGCGTGCCCGCCGGGGCCTGTCGCACTCCCACGTGGGCAGCTTGCACGCGCCCGACGCCGAGATGGCCGTGCGCAACGCCCGCGACGTCTTCACCCGCCGCGAGGAGGGCGTGTCGATCTGGGTCGTGCCCGCCGCCGCGATCAGCGCCAGCAGCCCCGACGAGAAGGATGCGTTCTTCGACCCGGCAGCCGACAAGGTCTATCGGCACCCGACGTTCTACTCCGTGCCCGCGGGGGTCGAGCACCTGTGAACACGCCGGGGCAGGGCCGGGCGGGCGACGTCGCGACGTACGCGCTCGGGCTGGGTGACGACGCTCTGGTGCTGGCGCAACGGATGGGTGAGTGGATCGCGTCCGCACCCGAGCTCGAAGAGGACGTCGCACTGGGCAACATCGGGCTCGACCTGCTCGGCCAGGCACGCGCGCTGCTCACGTACGCGGGCTCCGCCGACGGCCGCACCGAGGACGACCTCGCCTATCTGCGCGGGGCTGACGAGTTTTGCAACGTGCTGCTGGTCGAGCGCCCGGACGACGGCGACTTTGCGCACTGTGTCGCCCGGTTGCTGGTCTTCTCCGCCTACCAGGCCGAGCTGTACGCCCGGCTCGCCTCGTCGGGCGACGAGACGCTGTCCGCCGTGGCTGCCAAGGCGGTCAAGGAGGTCGCCTACCACCGCGACCACGCCACCCAGTGGGCGCTGCGGCTGGGCGACGGCACCGAGGAGTCGCACCGACGGATGCAGGCCGGCCTGGACGCGGTGTGGCCGTACGTCGACGAGCTGTTCGCCGCCGACGAGCTCGAACCCGGCCTGCCCGGTGTCGCCGTCGACCCGGCCGAGCTGCGGGAGCCGACCGTCGCGTACGTGAGCGGCGTGGTGGGTCGCGCGACGTTGGCGGTGCCGGACGTGCCGGCCGCACCTGGCGGCGGGCGCGCCGGCCGGCACACCGACGCGCTGGTGTCGATGCTCGCCGAGATGCAGGGCCTCGCCCGAGCGATGCCCGGGGTGACCTGGTGACGGTGTCGGCAGACGACGTGCGCGTGCTCGTGGCCGACGTGCCCGATCCCGAGGTGCCGGTGCTGAGCATCGACGACCTCGGCGTGCTGCGCGACGTGACGGTCTCGGTCGATGATCACGTACGAGTCGACATCACGCCCACGTACTCCGGCTGCCCCGCGATGGACGCCATCCGCGCCGACGTGCTGGCTCGGCTCGCGGAGGCCGGGCACACCGACGCCGAGGTGCGGCTGGTGCTGAGCCCGGCCTGGACCACCGACTGGATGAGCGACGCGGGCCGGCGCAAGCTGTCCGACTACGGCATCGCGCCGCCGACCGGGCGGGCAGCGCTCAGCGCCAGCAGCTCCGCAGCGGTGCCGCTGAGCCTGTCGGTGCGCTGCCCCCAGTGCGGGTCGCCGGACACCGCCGAGCTCAGCCGGTTCGGCTCGACTGCGTGCAAGTCGCTGTGGCGGTGTCTGAGCTGCCGTGAGCCGTTCGACCACTTCAAGGCGATCTGAGGGTGGCGACTCGTGCCCGCTTCCACCCGCTCCCCGTCGCCTCGGTCCAGCCGCTCACCGACGACGCGATCGCGCTGACGTTCGACGTGCCGCCCGAGCTGGCCGACGCATACGCCCACACCGCCGGCCAGCACGTCGCGATCACCGCGCCGGCGCTCGACGACGGCGCGCGGCGCAGCTACTCGATCTGGACGCCGGCTGGCTCTGGTCGGCTCAGCGTCGGCGTCAAGGTGTTGCCGGGTGGCGCGTTCTCGACGTACGCGGCCGAGAAGCTTCAGCCTGGCGATGTGCTCGACGTGCTGACGCCGCTCGGCAAGTTCGGACCGCGGGCGCTCCCGTACGGGGAGCAGCGCTCGTACGTGGGGATCGCGGCGGGCAGTGGGATCACGCCGATCCTCTCGATCGCGGCGACCGTGCTGGCTCAGCAGCCGCGGGCCAGGATCACCGTGGCGTACGTCAACCGGACCAGCGCCTCGGTGATGTTCGCCGAGGAGCTCGAAGACCTCAAGGACCGCTTTTGCGACCGGTTCCAGCTGCTGCACCTGCTGACCCGTGAGCCGGGACGAGTCGAGCTGCTCTCGGGAAGGCTGGACCGGGCTCGGCTGGAGCGGTTGCTCGACACCCTGGTACCGCCCGCCGACGTCGACGAGTGGTTCCTGTGCGGGCCGCACCCGATGGTGGTCGAGCTGCGCGACACGCTGCTCGAGTGCGGGGTGGAGCAGCGGGCCGTGCACACCGAGCTCTTCCACGCCGACCCGATGCCCACCCACCCCACCGGGCGTGAGGCTCCTTCCAGCGGCGACCGGCGTGTCGCGGTCAACGCGTCACTCCCAGCGGGTGCGGGAGCGGAGGTGAGGCTGACCCTGGACGGGCGGACCTCGACCGTGCGGCTGCCGGTCAGCGGCGCTCCGGTGCTGGAGGCCGCCCTGGTGGTGCGCCCGGATGCGCCGTTCTCGTGCCGCGGGGGAGTGTGCGGCACCTGTCGCGCCCGGCTGGTCGAGGGCACCGTGACGATGGACCAGAGCTGGGCGCTCGACCCCGACGAGGTCGCGCGGGGCTACATCCTCACCTGCCAGTCGCACCCCACCAGCGAACGCGTCGTCGTCGACTTCGACGGCTGAGCAGGGCTGACCGCCACCGGCACCGACATCCATGGACGGATACCGACATCCATGGACGGATGTCGTGCCGTTGTGGGGGTCCCGGCCACCCGAGCGGCACGACATCTTGTCCCGCACGGCGACGGCGAGAAGGCGGCGGGTGCCCGGTGCTAGCGTCGCGGCGTGCGGGCGTACCTCGACCTGGTGCAACGGATCCTCGACGACGGGGTGGAGAAGTCTGATCGCACCGGCACCGGCACCCGCAGCGTCTTCGGCCACCAGCTGCGGGTCGACCTGTCGGCAGGCTTCCCGCTGCTGACGACCAAGAAGCTGCACACCCGGTCGATCGTGGGCGAGCTGTGCTGGTTCCTGCGCGGCGACACCAACGTGGGCTGGTTGCGCGAGCGCGGCATCACGATCTGGGACGAGTGGGCCGACGCCGCAGGCGACCTCGGACCGGTGTACGGGCAGCAGTGGCGGTCCTGGCCGACACCCGACGGCGGGCACGTCGACCAGCTCGGCCAGGTGATCGATCAGATCCGGCGCGACCCCGACTCGCGCCGGCACGTGGTGAGCGCCTGGAACGTCGCCGACGTCCCGCGGATGGCACTGGCCCCGTGCCACGCCCTGTTCCAGTTCTACGTCGCCGGTGGCAGGCTGTCGTGCCAGCTCTACCAGCGCTCGGCCGACGTGTTCCTCGGCGTGCCGTTCAACATCGCGTCCTACGCGCTGCTCACCCATCTGGTCGCGCAGGTGTGCGAGCTGGAGGTGGGTGACTTCGTGCACACGTTCGGCGACGCCCACCTC
>Ga0183260_10004679_pt1 | contig 10837 bp, 11 predicted proteins | sample AntDrymUQ4972206_2_FD_129768 | JGI IMG/M metagenome (GOLD analysis project Ga0183260, IMG submission 129768) | Polar desert sand microbial communities from Dry Valleys, Antarctica - metaG UQ497 (22.06) (version 2) (version 2) | ecosystem: Environmental > Terrestrial > Soil > Desert | place...
ACACGTACGTCCGGTCGATACCCGCGCGGTCCGCGAGCGTCTCCATCGTAAGCCCCTCTTCCCGGCGGGCCTCGGCGAGCAGCTGTAGGAGCGCAGCATTCAGCGCGGCTGCTCGGTCGATCACGCGGCCGCAAACTACGAGTGCACCGCGAGGACGTCAACGTGACTATAGTCACGTCCGTCTGGCAGGGGGGCGAAACTTGGTCGCTTCTGCCCCATGGGGATTAGAGATGAGTGACCACCTAACCGTCATTGACCTGTTCTGCGGTACCGGAGGATTCTCGAAGGGCTTCGAGAACACCGGTCGTTTCCAAGTTGTCTTCGGGATCGACCTCCTGCCGCAGTCCATCGAGACCTTCAAAGCCAACCATCGCGGCGCTCGCGCCTTGGCCGCCGATGTTCGGCGGTATCCACCCGACCGAGTCGCGCGCGAGCTAGGCATCGCTCAGGGCGACGTCGACGTTGTGATCGGTGGGCCTCCGTGCCAGGGCTTCTCGTCGATCCGCCCGCATCGCGGCACGAACGACGACGATCCGCGTAACTCGTTGTCCGAGGACTTCGCGCGCTACGTTGAGCACTTCCGGCCGCGCGCATTCGTGCTCGAGAACGTCGTCGGTCTCGCTACTCATAAGAGCGGCTCGACGATCGCCGCGATGCAGGAGACATTTGAGGCGGTGGGCTACGACACCGATTGGCGGATTCTCAACGCTGCGCACTACGGCGTGCCGCAGAGGCGAGAGCGCCTCGTAATGCTCGGCACCGAGCGTGGGGGCCCGCTCACCTTCCCCTCTCCAACTCACGCAGGAGAGGCTGTCGGACGGACGATCGGGTTCCGCGACCGTCAGCGCATGCACGGGATCGACACGCAGGGGTCTCTATTCGAGGGAGAGGCGCCTGCGGGGCGGCGCGTGCTGCCTGCCGTCACGGTCATGGATGCCATCGACGATCTGCCGATCATCCACAGCGGCGGAGCCGCGACAGACTACGACCGACCGCCGAGAACGCGCTTCCAAACTGACCGGCGCGCGCGCACCACCTCGCTCGAACTCCATTCGTCGACGCGGCACACCGACAAGATGCTCGAGATCATCCGTCACTCGGGGCCGAACATCTCCAGCATCCCGTCGCACCTGATCACTAGTGGTTTCAGCTCGTGCTACTCGAGGCTCGCCGGTGACGAGCCGAGCGTCACGATCACCGTGAACTTCGTGCACCCCGCTTCTAACCGTTGCATTCATCCGACCTTGGATCGTGCGCTAACCCCTCGTGAAGGTGCCCGCCTCCAGTCCTACGACGATGACTTCGTCTTCTGCGGCGGTCGCGCACAGATCGTCAAGCAGATCGGCAACGCGGTCCCGCCGCTGCTAGGGCAGGCGGTCGGCCGGCACGTTGCGGACTTGATCGACTCACGCGCCGGCGCGGTGGCCGCCGACGCGGCCTAGACGAACTCGCTCAGGAAATGCGACGCGTGTCGAGCGCGCAGGCGACTCGGTCCGCCGACGCCTCAGGCTGCTCGTGCTCCCACGCGCGCGCGATAGTCCACCCCGCATCACGAAGTCGCCTGTCCAGAGGCGAGTCCGAAAAGCCCTGCAAAGGCCGAATGGGCGATCCAGGACTCGAACCTGGGACCTCTTCCTTATCAGAGAAGCGCTCTAACCGACTGAGCTAATCGCCCGCAGCGGGCGATTGTACCGGCGCCTCGTTTGGCGGAGGGAGCGCGTCTTGCGCCGTCGCGGCAATCCGCTCGGCAATGGCGGCGGCGTCTTGGAGGTCCTCGATCGTGAACTCGACCCGCCACGATTGGCCGCGGGAACGCAGGCGTACCTCGCGTCCGAGTGCGGCGGAGAGCGCGTCCTCGGCGGTCGCGAGAGCATCCGCGCGATCGGCGGCGAGCCCTGCTGGAGTCAGGCCGGGGCCGGCCCGGTCGTCTGCGCCCGACTCAGCGTCGCGCGCCTGGCGCTCGGTCTCCCTCACCGACCAGCCGTTCGCAGCGGCGGCGCGGGCGAGGCGGCGCCGCGCGGAGTGGTCCTTGCAGAACAGGATCGCGCGGCCGTGTCCCTCGGAGAGCTCTCCGCCCTCGATCAGGCCGAGCGCCTCGTCTGGGAGGTCGAGCAGCCGGATCAGGTTTGCAACGGCAGCACGGCTCCGCCCGACTCGGCGCCCGAGCTCCTCCTTCGTCAGCCCGAGGTCCTCGACGAGGGTCGCACACGCGCGTGCCTCGTCGACCGCGTTGAGGTCCTCACGCGCCATGTTCTCAATCAACGCCAGCTCCAAGCGCTCGCCGTCCTCGGTCTCACGTACCACGGCTGGCACACGCTCGAGCCCCGCGATCGTCGCGGCGCGCAGTCGGCGCTCGCCGGCGATCAGCTCGAAGCTCCCGCCGGCCAGCGGTCGGACCACGAGCGGCTGCAGGATGCCGCGCGCCTCGACCGACTCGGCGAGCGCGAGCAATGATTCGCCAACGAACTCACGCCGCGGCTGAGCGGCATTCGGGCGGATCAGCTCAACCGCGATCTCGCGCAGGCCGAGCTCCTCCCGGCGCTCGGGCAGGATCGCGCCAAGACCGCGCCCCATGCCGCGCCCCGTGGTGCTCGCGGGTGCGCGCCCGCCATTGGCGTCAGCCACGCGCGGCCACCTCGCGGGCAAGCTCCCGGTAGGCGACCGACCCTGAGCATTCGGGGTCGTGACGCGTCACCGGCACCCCGAAGCTGGGTGCCTCGCCGACGCGGACGTTGCGAGGGATGACCGTGTCGAAGACGAGCTCCGGGAAATGCTCGCGCAGCTCTCGCTCGACATCCTGCGCCAGCCGGGTCCGGCCGTCATGCATCGTCAGGATCATTCCCGAGACGGTCAGTCTTGGGTTTAGCTCTCGTTGGATCAGGGACAGGGTGTCCAGCAGTCCGGCGAGCCCCTCAAGCGCGAAGTACTCGGTCTGCACAGGGACGATCACGCGGTCGGCCGCGACCAGCGCGTTCACGGTCAGCGGGCCGAGTGACGGTGGGCAGTCGAGCAGTGTGAACGCGAACCGCTCGCGCACACCCTCGAGCGCCCCACGGAGGCGGAGCTCGGAGCCCGGAAGGCGCGGCAACTCGACGTTGGCGCCCGCGAGGTCCGGTGAGGAGGGAACCATCCAGAGTCCGTCGACAGCGGTGGGCACGGCTGCCGCCACGACCGCGCCGCCGCCCGACAGGCAGTCGTATACAGACGGCGTCGTCTGTTTCGAGATCCCGAGCGCCACGGTTGCGTTGCACTGCGGATCCAGATCGACGATCAGTGTCTCGGAGCCAGACGCCGCGACACTCGCGGCGACGTTGACGGCCGTCGTCGTCTTACCGACGCCGCCCTTCTGGTTCGCGATCGCGAAGATCGTTCCCACGCCGGTCGACGGTAGCGGGAGACGCGGTCGGACTGGGGTGCCAGGCAAACGGTTCGGGTGCGAACTGTACGGCCTGACTCGGCGCAGGGAAGGGCCGCTCGCAAGGAATCGCGGTAGCGAAGGAATCGCGGTCGCTCCCCTAGGCTAGCGGGCGCTTGACGGCGATTCCCGGCCGACGCGGGAATCGGGCGGGCGTCGGGGAGAGCTTCGTGTAGCAGTGGAGGTGGTGGCTGTGAGCATGCTCGAATGGAGCGCTGCGGTGTGCGCGGCCGGTGGACAGCCCGAGCAGTCCGGCGGCCTGGTCGCCCGTTCGCTCCTCGGCAGGGTTTCGGACGCCCTTCCAGGCGACGAGCGCACCGCCGACGATCAGCAGCGGGGCGGCATACTCGACTAGCACCGACAGCGGCGCCAGAGCGCGCGCCGTCACGACGCCGTATGACGTGGCGCCCTCGCCTCCGGCCCACTCCTCCGCGCGTGCGGCGACCACCCGGACGTTCTCGAGCTCCGCCGCGGCCGCGAGCCGCTCGATGACCTCGCACTTGCGTCGTGTCGCCTCCACCAGGTCCACGCGGCAGTCCGGTAGCGCCGCCGCGAGCCCGAGCCCTGGAAATCCCGCTCCCGCGCCGATGTCGACGAGCCGGCGTGCCTTCGCAACCTGCCTGAGCTCGAGCGCGGCAAGGCTGTCTGCGACATGGATCTCGACGGCGCGCTCCGGGTCGCTTATCGCCGTCGGCGGGTCCGGCTCGGCGGCGAGCGCCTCAAGCAGCCGGCCGAGCGAGTCGACGGCGCTCTGGCTTAGCTCATAGCGTCTCCGGAGGCGGTCGAGCGTAGCCGGAGACGGGCGAGCGTTTCCCGTGAAACGCTCAGACGACAGGCTTGGCCCCCACGGGGGAGAGAATGAGGCGGCGCTCGGGCTCATCCCCCTCGCTATGCGTCTCGATGTCGACGCGCTCGCGCAGGTAGAGATGGACGACGCGGCGCTCCGCTGCCGTCATCGGCTCAAGTTCGACGGGCCGGCGCCCGGCAAGCGCGTCCTCGGCGGCGCGATCGGCCGTGCGGCGCAGGATTGCCTCGCGACGCTCGCGGTAGCCGGCCGCGTCGACCACAACGCGCTTTCGTTCCCCGCCGCCATGAGCGACGGCGCGCCCAGCGACATGCTGGAGCGCGTCGATCGTCGCGCCCCGCCGTCCGATCATCACCCCGAGCTCGTCACCACCCTCGACGACCGCGCGGATCTCCTCGGTTGTCTCCTCTACGCTGACCGCTGCGTTCAGTCCGAGCGCTCGGACGACCTGCGTGACGATCGCGCGTACCCGCTCCCCCGGCTCCGCGGGCGGCGCGGCGGCGCCTTCGATCGGTCTCACCGCCGGCGTCCAGAGCGCTTCTTGCGCTTGCGCGGAGCGCGCGGCGCTGCCTGCGGACGACCGTTTCCGGCAGCCGCGCTTTCGGGGGTCGCGGCCTTCCCGGTGGTCTTGTCCCTCTGGCCCGACCCCTCTCTTGACTTCGCTGGGCGGCCGTCGTCGAGCGCGAGCGGTGCCGGTGCGGGCATCAGCTTCTTGACGGCGAGCTGCTGCCCAATCGTCCATAGGTTCGTCGTGATCCAGTAGACGATCAACCCCGCCTCGAAGTTGAGGATAAAGAACACGAAAATGAACGGAAGCGCGAGCATGAGGCGACGCTGGTTCTTGTCGAGCGTGATCGCAGTGACGAGGCTCGCTCCAAGCTGTGTCCCAACGTAGAGCACGATCAGCGTCGCGAGAACGCCTGGGTGACCGGTCACCTTCTCGGCAAGGTTCGGGATGATCAGGAAGCGCTCCTCGCCCGCGATGTCCGCCTTGAACTGGTCTCCTCGGAGCAGGTAGAAGAGGGCCATGAAGAACGGGAACTGCAATACCAGCGGCAGGCACGACCCGAGCGGGTTGACCTTGTGCTCTTGGTAGAAGCTCATCACCTCCTGGTTCATCCGCTGGCGATCGCCCTTGTGACGCTCCTGGAGGCGCTTCAGCTCAGGCTGGAGGCGCTGCATCGCCTGCATCGAGCGGACCTGCTTGAAGGTCAGCGGGAGGATGAACAGCCGCACGCATACCGTCAGCGCGATGATCGAGGCGCCCCAGCCGAAGCCGGCCTGGTCGTGCCAGAACCGGAGCACCGCGTCGGCGACGTTGATCAGCGGGTCGAGTACGTTCGCGATCAAGATTCGGCCGCCTACTGCTCGTGCTGGCGGGTCGGATGTCGCGCCGACCAGATCCGCTGCCTGTCCGGCGGATCGAGACCACCATCGTTCCATGGATTGCAGCGAAGAACGCGCCACGCGGCGAGCGTGAGCCCGCGAACGATGCCGTACGTGCGAATCGCCTCGAACGCGTAGGCGGAGCACGACGGGTGGAAACGGCAGCGCGGAGCGCTCAGCGGCGAGACCAGGGCCCGATAGGCACGGATCGGCGCGACAACAACCGATTCGAGCGCTCTGACGCGCGGCGGTTGCCTTGCGATACGGCTCACGCGGACCCGTTCCCCGTCAGGCCCGCCGTCTCGAGTAGGTCGCGCAGCGCCGCCTCGATCGTGGTGCTGCCGCCTTCCTCGGCGAGCTCACGGGCAGCGGGCCGGGCGACGAGCACGACGTCGCGGCCTGCGGGCAGGTCACCGGCCACGGTCCAGAAGGCTTCGCGCAGCGAGCGCTTGACGCGGTTGCGCTGCACCGCGCCGCCTACCTTGCGACCGACCGATACCCCGAGCCGGGCGGGCAGCTCGGCGATGTCGCCAGACATCGCCCGCGGGAACGAGTAGACGACGAGGTAGCGGTTTGCGTGAGAGCGGCCCTCGCGGTAGACGCGGTCAAACTCGGTACTGCGGGAGAGCCGCGCGCGCTTTACGCGGCGCTCGTCACCTCGCGAGCCAGGAAAGGCCATCCGCCTACGGCGTGAGCCGCTTGCGACCCTTGCTGCGCTTGCGCTTGAGAATCAGCCTTCCAGCCCGCGTTCGCATGCGTGCGCGAAAGCCATGCGTGCGTGCGCGCTTGCGCTTCTTGGGCTGGTAGGTCCGCTTCATCGAAGGGGCGAGTATACGGACAGCAAGGCTTTTGCCGCGCTTTGCGAAATGGTTTGGCGGGCGCCGCTCGACGGGCCGTCAGGGCGTCCGTCGAAGTGTAGACTCGCGCTCGCCGAGGGCCTCCGAGCTTCGACAGCTTGAAGGGCTCCCTCCTCTCCCGTTGTCGTCCCCTGCCCAGCGATGGAGGCTGATTGCTGCACGCTTGCGAACAGCTCGAGTCGATCTGGGAGCGGGTCCGCCGCGAGCTTCGCACGGACGCGAGCGATCTTGCCTTCCATGTCTGGCTCGAGCCGCTTGAGCTCGTAGGCCGCGACCGTGAAACGCTCTTCGTGTCCGCGCCCAAACACCTCCGGCCGTGGGTAAAGGAACGCTACCTGCCCGCGGTCCGGCGAGCGGCGAGTCGCGCGCTGGCGTGTCCGATCGTCGCGGAGCTAGTGGACGAGGATTGGCGCGAACAGGAAGCTTCGACCGCGGGCGGCACGTCCGCGGTCGGCACGTCCGCCGCGGGAGCGAGCCGCGGGGGCGGGGGCGGTGTCGACCAGATCGACCAGCTGAACCCCAAGTACAGCTTCGACCAGTTCGTGATCGGCGAGAGCAACCGGCTCGCGCACGCGGCGGCGCTGGCGGTTGCGGAGCTTCCCGCGCAAGCCTTCAACCCCCTCTTCATCCATGGGCCGCCGGGGCTCGGGAAGACGCACCTGCTCCATGCGATTGGAAACTACGTCCAGCGTTACGGTGACGGTCTGACGGTCCGCTACGCGACCGTCGAGACGTTCACGAGCGAGTTCGTGCAGGCCGTCAGGCGCCGCGACACCGACCGCTTTCGTGAGCGGTTCAGAGGCGTGGATGTCCTCCTGATCGACGACATCCAGTTCATCGCCGACAAGCTGCGGACCAAGGAGGAGTTCTTCCATACCTTCAACGGGCTGTGCGAGTCCGGCCGTCAGCTCGTGATAACGAGCGACAAACCGCCATCGGATATGGCGGAGTTCGAGGCCCGCCTGCGCGAGCGGTTCGGATCAGGGCTCGTCGTCGACCTGTCTGCGCCAGAGCTAGCGGTCCGCACGGCAATCTTGCGTAAGCGTGCTCGCCACGACGCCCTCGACGGCTTTGGCGACCCGGTGCTCGTCGAGATCGCGCGGCGCGTCAGCGGTAGCGTCAGAGCGCTCGAGGGAGCGCTGATCCGCGTCGTCGCCTACAGCTCGCTTCGCAGTCAAGCTGCCACCCCCGAGACCGTCGCTGAGGCACTTGGCACCGCCGAACCCGCTACCGGCACCGCTAACTGCGGCTTGGTGGAGATCCAGGCAGCCGTCGCCGAGGCGTTCGAGATGACCCCCGAAGCGCTGCTGGCTAGCGACCGTCGCCCGAAGGTCGCCTTCGCGCGCCAGATGGCGATGTACCTCTCACGCGAACTGACCGATGAGACGCTGCCGGCGATCGGCCGAAGCTTTGGTGGGCGCAACCACTCGACGGTGCTGCACGCACATCGAAAGATCGCAGCGGGGTTGGACAGCGACAGGCGCGCTCGACAGGTTGTCGACAGCGTGCGTGACAAGTTGGCGACAAGACGCCCACTGAGTGTTGGCACACGCGCCCTGGCCACCCCTCGCGACCGCCATCGGTGAGAGGATGCACAGGTTGTCGTCAGGCGATCAACAGGCGCGTCGCCTGACACTAGGCCGGCGCAGTCCACTTTCCAACATCTCCACAGCCCCCATTACCTAGAAGATCTAAAGCCGATGAGATTCTCGATTGAGAAAGATCCTTTTGTTCAGCGCCTCGGCATTGCCGTGCGCGCTGTCTCCGCCCGTAGCGCGGTACAGGCGCTCTCGGGCATCTCGATTCGGTCCCAGAGCGGCCGAGTGACGCTTCAGTCGACTGACATGGAGCTCGGAATCACGATCTCGACCGAGGTTGCGTCAGACCACGATGGCGTCGTGGTCTTGCCCGGACGGCTACTGCTCGACGTAATCAGGTCGCTGCCCGATCGCGAGGTATCGCTCGAGTACCGTGCCAGCGATCAGGCCGTCGAGGTGGCCTCGGGCTCGGCCAAGTTCCACTTGCGCACCTTGCCGGCCGAGGACTTCCCGACGCTGCCCGACGCCAGCGGCGCGACCGCAACTCGAGTGCCGGCGGCGGCGTTCGTCGACACGATCGGACGAGTGGCGCGCGCGGCCTCGAGAGACGAGACCCGGCCGCATCTCACGGGCGTGCTCGTGTCAGCGTCCGAGCGCGATCTGCGGATGGTGGCGACCGACTCGTATCGGCTCAGTGTCAAGGAAACGACACTGCCAGAGCCGCTGGCAGGAACCCTTGAGGTGAACGTTCCCGCACGAACGTTGCAGGAGCTCGGCAGAGTCGCCGCCAGCGAGCGAGCCGGAGAGATCGAGATCGCGGCACTCGAGAACCAGGTGGTCTTCAAAGTCGGAGACGTCGCGTTGTCCTCGAGACTGGTCGAGGGGCGCTTCCCGAACTATCGCCAGCTTCTCCCCGAGTCCTACGAGCATGAGCTGCGCGTGAGCGGCTTTGAGCTACTCGAGGTCGTCCGGCGGATGAGCCTTCTCGCCCAGCGTAACGCGCCGCTTCGACTTCGGTTCAGCGAGGGCGCGGTCGAGATCTCGGCGCAGACGCCGGATGTCGGCGAGGCAAGCGAGACCGTCCCGATCGCGTTTCAGGGGGAGCCATTCGAGATCGGTTTCAACCCGGAGTTCCTTCGTGACGGACTGGAGAGCGCAGAGTCCGATGAGCTCGTCTTGAAGCTGATCAGTCCCCTGCGACCCGGCCTGATCCAGTCCGGCGACGATGGCGGATTCTCGTACCTGATCATGCCGATCAGGCTGAACGTCTAGACGGACGTCCGCGATGCGCGTGACGGATGTCCGCGTCAGCGACTTCCGCAACTACGAGCGGGCTGAGCTCGGCCTTGGGCCAGGGCTGACCGTCATCCACGGCGAGAATGGCGCGGGTAAGACGAACCTGCTCGAGGCGATCTACCTCGGTTGCACGGGACGCTCGTGCCGGACGTCGAGTGAGCGCGAGGTGGTCAGGATCGGATCGAAAGTCGGACGGGTGGAGCTCGCGGTCGCCGCCGACGACGGCAGTCATCTGATCGAGGTCGGCCTGCAGCCCGGCGAGCAGAAGGTGGTCCGCTTCGACGGCGCACACGCCGACCGGCTTGCGCCGACGCAGGCGCGACCACTGGTGAGTGTGTTCATGCCAGACCGGTTGACGCTCGTGAAGGGAGCGCCCGCGCCGCGCCGCGCACACCTCGATCAGGTCGTGGCTGCGCTTTGGCCTGCTCGCGCTCAGACGCGAGCCGCGTACACGCAGACGCTCGCGCAGAGAAACGCGCTGATAGCTCGGATCCGCACGCATTCGCTCGCGCCCGAACTACTGGCGCCGTGGGACGCAGAGCTCGCACGCCACGGGCTCGAGCTGATGGACAACCGGCGCGCGGCTGTCGAGCAGATCGACCCCGTCTGCCGCGCCCTCAGCGTTGCGCTGGAGCTCGAGGGCGGCCTCGAGCTGCACTACCGGCCGCGGTCACGGGCGCAGACTGCGGAGCAGCTGCGGGTGGAGCTGGTCGAGCGCAGGGGGGAGGACTTGGCCCGTGGGTTCACCGCCCATGGCCCGCACCGCGACGACTTGGCGCTGGTGCATCGCGGCCGATCGCTGCGCTCGTATGGGTCTCAGGGCCAGCAGCGCCTCGGCCTGCTAGCGCTGCTGCTGGCCGAGCGCGACGTGCTTGGGCGCGGCGGCTCGCCACCGCTGATGCTGCTCGACGACGTCATGTCGGAGCTCGATGGCAGCCGCCGTAGGCGGCTCGCCGAGCTGGTCCGGTCAGGCGGTCAGGCGGTCATCACCTCCACCGACGCAGATCACGTCCCGGGAGCGCATGACTCGGGCGTACTGCTCGTGGAGGTGGCGAGCGGGACAATTGCCGAGTCGTTGCCTGCGGGGGTGGCGGGCGGGACAGTCGCCGAGTCGCTTCCTGCGGAGGTGGCGACTTGACCGCCGGACGGCAATGAAGCGCCGGGAGCCCCGCCGAATCGCCGCCGCGGTTCGCTCGGTTGCCGGACAGGCCGCACCTCCGACGACGCTCGCCCAGGTCCAGAGCTGCTGGGAGGATGTGGCCGGCGCAGCCGTTGTAGCCGCCGCGCGGCCTTTGTCAGAGCACGACGGAGTCCTGACGATCGCCTGCGAGTCATCGAGCTGGGCCCACGAGCTCGAGCTGCTCTCGCGCGATCTGCTGGCACGGCTCAACGAGGCGGTCCAGGAGCCGTCAACGGGGCGTCTCCGGGCCCTAAGGTTTGTGATGAGGGCGGGCTGACGGTTTCGGTAACCGTTCAGTCGGTCAACGCTCAGGCGCCGAAGGGGAGCACCGGTTGACATAAGCAGGCACCCTTCGGCTCG
>Ga0183260_10004680_pt1 | contig 10836 bp, 10 predicted proteins | sample AntDrymUQ4972206_2_FD_129768 | JGI IMG/M metagenome (GOLD analysis project Ga0183260, IMG submission 129768) | Polar desert sand microbial communities from Dry Valleys, Antarctica - metaG UQ497 (22.06) (version 2) (version 2) | ecosystem: Environmental > Terrestrial > Soil > Desert | place...
ACTAAACCCCATCGAAGAGGCCGCCGCGTACCGAAAGTTGATCGAAACGATCGGACTGACGCAGGAAATGGTAGCGGAACGCGTAGGCCGCGAACGCAGCCTTGTTGCGACGTCGCTGAGGCTGCTAAAACTTCCGCCCGACATTCAGAAACTGATCGAAGAAGAGAAGCTTTCTGCTGGCCACGGGCGCGCTCTTTTAATGACCGACGACGCAGCCGTCCAAAGACGTATAGCCAGGTCGATCATTGAAAAGGCGATGTCCGTCAGGGAAGCCGAGCGGGCAATAAAATCATTAGGTAGTGTCCGGCGAAGTGTTATAACCAAACAAGTTAACGTAAATAGAGACCCAAATACTGCGGCCGCGGAAACTAAGTTGCGCCGGCAGTCGGGCACGAACGTCAGCATATCCAGGAACCCAAAGGGCGAAGGCGGCAGAATCGAAATCGAATACTACACTGAAACTGACCTCGACCGCATTTACCGGTTGATCGTTCCGCTAAAATAACTAAAGGAGGAAAATGGAAACCAGGCGATTAACCGAGATGGTTGCGTGCGCGGGTTGAGTGGCTAAACTCGCCCCTCGCGACCTTGCTCAAGTTTTGAGCAAACTTCCGGCACAAAATAACGAAAACGTGATCGTCGGATACGAAAATGCTGACGATGCAGGAGTTTTTCGTCTTTCGGACGATCTCGCACTCGTGCAGACGCTTGATTTCTTTACGCCCGTTGCTGACGATCCGTTTGTTTACGGACAAGTGGCGGCCATAAATTCCCTGAACGATGTTTACGCCATGGGCGGTCGGCCGATATCGGCGCTTTCGATCGTATGCTATCCGCAAAAAGGCGATTTCGAAGTGCTGGGCGAGATCCTGCGAGGCGGGCAGGCAGCGATGAACGCGGATGACGTCGTGGTGATCGGCGGTCATTCGGTGGATGACGCGGAAATGAAGTTCGGCTATGCCGTAACCGGAGTAATAAATCCGAGGAATGTCGTCACCAATTCGGGTGCAAAACCAGGAGATTTACTTGTATTGACGAAACCTATAGGCACGGGCGCGATAAATACCGCGGTCAAAAAGGCAAAAGCTCGCGCGGAAACCATCGAAGCCGCGATCGAAGTTATGACCAGATCGGCCGCCGGAGCGTCTAAGATAATGCAGGAGATCGGTGCCAACGCATGTACGGATGTCACCGGCTTCGGGCTGCTCGGACATGCGTACGAAATGGCTAAAGGTTCGGTCGTTACAATAGCAATCGATTCGCCGCAAGTACCTCTGTTACCTGATGTTATCGAACTGATCGAGCAGGGAATGTTGACGCGGGGCGATAAAAATAATCGTTTGTATGTCGGCGATACCGCAATCTTCGATCGATCTGTCAGTGGCGCGATGCAAAGTGCATTGTTCGATCCGCAGACGGCGGGCGGGCTGTTGATCAGCTTCGAACCGGAAAAGGCCAGGTCGTTTGTCGCACAAGTTCCGGGCTCGGTGATCGTCGGGTCCGTATCGTCAAAAGGTTCGCATTTGATTAAGATTACTTAGCCGCGAGGCTTTTTGTTTCGTTTCACCTCACATGAAACAGGTCAAACAACTGAAACACACCGAGGGAAAAATTTGTTTTTGTTAATTTTCGAGTCAATAGGCACATCTGAGCTAATGCTGATTGGCATTGTAGCTCTGATATTTCTTGGTCCGCGCAAGCTTCCTGAGATCGCAAGAAAGATCGGCAAGATGATGAACGAATTTCGTTCCACGACGAATGAATTTAAATCTACTTGGGAACGCGAGGTCAATTTTGAAGACGAGACCCAGGCACTTCGAACCGGTGAGCTGCCTGCCGCGCACAATTCGATACTTGACAGCAGCGCTGCGGCCGCCGCGCCGTCGATAAAATCGATCGACCGCGAAGCGTTCGATGCCCTTGCCCCCAACGCAACCGAACACAGCCGCGAGATTGAAAATACAGGTGACATCGACAACGGACGTGATGGATCGGAAGACCTAAAGCATGACGAGCTGTCCGATAAGCGTTCATGGTTGTAAGTTCGTCAGTAACAATGGAAGAGATAGATATCAAGGACTCGGAGCTTCGCGGCGGACAGATGTCGTTTCTCGAGCATCTCGACGAGTTGCGTAAACGGCTCGTAAACTCTGTAATAATTATAGTTATAGCCTTTTCGTTTTGCTGGTTCGTCTCGGACGAGATCTTTGATTTTCTATCCGTCCCGATCCGGCGCGCGCTTTCCGAGGCCGAACGCCGCGAGCTGCCGATCAAAGGCCTGACTGGCGATGAAAAGATACTTTCTCTGGCCAGCTTGAAGCAAGGCGACAGGCAGCGATACGTTTTCGACCGGGCGACGAAATTCGGTACAAGCGTAATTGCGCCCGGGACATCGGTTGATTCCGTGGTAGGGCAAGATGCCGAAGGCGTGCCCGGCCTATTTACCAACGAATCTATCGTTACGACCAACGGAGTGATCCCGAGCGGGGTACGATTGCCCGTCGATCTTAATGTCGGCGTCCAATCCGAACCGACGGTTGACGAACGGCTGATCGTAACGACGGCACAAGAGACTTTCACGCTGTTAGTGACCGTTTCGTTATACGCTGCGATCGCGCTTTCGATCCCGTTGCTGCTGTGGCAGCTTTGGGCGTTTATTTCGCCTGCGCTGTATAAGCATGAACGGGCGTATGTTACGCCTTTCATTGCTCTTTCAACGATCTCGTTCGTCCTCGGTGCGGCTTTTGCGTATTACATCTTGTTCCCACCGGCACTCGGTTATCTGCTCGGTCTCGGTGAAGATTTTCGACTGCTACTGCGAGCAAGCGATTATTTCGACTTCATCACGATCATCATGCTGGCGATGGGCCTGATCTTTCAGATGCCGGCGGTGAGCTATGTGCTTGCGAGAATTGGGCTTATATCTGCGAGCCTGCTGATTAAAAGCTGGAAGCTGGCGGTTGTCGTGATCCTGATCGTAGCGGCCATAGTCTCGCCCACCGGCGATATTCCCAACATGATGCTTTTTGCAACGCCGATGATGGGCCTTTACGTCGTTTCTATTTTTATCGCGTGGTTCTTTGGCCGAAAGCGGCAGACAGACGAGGCCGTGCAGGTTTGAGAACAGGTAGTGAGATGCAACCTGACGCGTCGCGTCCGGCATCTTGAACTAACAGCATTGCTGTCTAATATCTTAAGAGCAATATTTTTTTAAAGGCTGTCGGCTGTGAACTGCCCAGCATTCTTCATCTAAATAATTTCAGGAGTTTTATATATATGTCTTCGGTGAATTTTTTCCGGAATCTTACACTTGCCGTCACGGTCGTCGGACTTGCAACCGTCCCGACTGTTGCTCAAAAGGTCAAGGACAAGGACAGGCCGAGCAGCGATCCGACGCAAAACGTGCGCAAGGTTAAGCCCGAGCTAAAGGAAGCGTATAAGCGCTGGCGAAATACGGACGTCGCCTACATCATCACCAAGGAAGAGAAGCGTGCCTTTGACGCGTTGACGACGGATGAGGAACGCGAAAATTTTATCGAAAATTTCTGGCGCCGCCGCGACCCTAATCCGGACACAGAGGAAAACGAATATCGCGAAGAATATTACGAGCGCATCGCATACGCAAATGAGCATTTTGCGTCGGGAATCCCGGGGTGGAAGACTGATCGCGGCCGCGTATATATTGCGTGGGGGAAACCCGATTCGATCGAGTCTCATCCGTCCGGCGGATCGTACCACCGTCCGAGTTACGAGGGCGGCGGTTCGACCTCGACTTATCCGTTTGAGATATGGTTTTACAGGCACCTTGACGGCGTAGGCGACGGGCTCGAGATCGAGTTTGTCGATCCGACGGGTACCGGCGAATATCGCATGGCAAGGAACGCAGATGAAAAGGATGCGTTGAAAATGGTGCCGGGTGCCGGGCTGACAACTGCCGAGAGCCTCGGGCTCGACAAGGGCGACCGCGGATCGGGGAGCATGCGTTATCAACGCGAACAGGATTCGCCATTTCGCCGGCTCGAAGTCATGACGGCGCTTCAGCGGCCGCCGCAAGTCAAATTCAGCGATCTTGCGGGCGTTGCTGGGGCTGACTCTGGCGTACTTGATAACAATCCGCTCGGATTCGATCTGCGTGTCGATTTTTTCCGCCAGTCAGAGGACCGGGTGATAGCGACTTTTACGGTACAGACAGACAATAAGGACCTGTCGTTTGAATCCAGCGGCGGCTTGCAGCAGGCGAAGATGAACATTTTTGGACGGATCACGGCAGTTTCCGGAAAGCGTTCCGGCATTTTCGAAGATTCGGTTACGACGACGGCCACTTCCGACGAGCTCGCCCAGTCGAAGGAACGCAAGTCCGTATATCAAAAGGCGATAGCTCTGACGCCTGGAACGTACAAAGTCGACATCGTCGTGCGTGATGTGGTCAGCGGCAACAAAGGAGTTGTTAATCAGGGCTTTACCGTTCCGCGATATGACGATAAGAAACTCTCGACCTCAACGCTGATCCTTGCTTCCAAGCTGCGGGTTACGGACGAGCGCGATATCGGCGGGATGTTCGTGATCGGGAACGCAAAGGTAATTCCGAATCTGACTGGTGTTTATAAACAAGGCGAGGAGCTTGGGCTTTATCTACAGGTTTATAACGCGGGCGTCGATCAGACGACACTTCGACCGGCCGTCGATGTCCAGTACGTGCTAATGAAAGGCGGGAAAGAGGTCCTGAAGCAGGCCGAGGATTGGAGCGGGCTGAGCGATTCGGGTCAGCGGCTAACGCTCGCCCGTATGCTTCCTACTGACCGAATGCCGCCCGGCGATTACGAGCTTATGGTGATAACCAAGGATCGTGTCAGCGGGCAGATCATCGAAAACAAAGGGAAATTTACGGTGGTCCAGTAAAGAACGTAAAAGTCAGAAAAAGGCGTCGTGTTTCTTTCACGACGCCTTTTTTGTTCAATTGGAACGCGTGATCTGGATTAGCGGCGCCCCCTTTTTTTCGCTTGTTGCCATGACCGATCGGCCGTCAGCCGAATATGTTACACTCTCGCCCTGCTTACGCGACCCCAGATCGACCGGCGCAGGCTTTTGTTTCCAGATTTCGTCAAAACTGGCTGCCCCCGACGGTAGCACCAATTCATACCCGCTGGAATAATCACACAGCATAACGCGGCTCCCGTCCGGAGATGCGGCTCCGCCTGTAAGCAGGCCGTTCGGAACAGACGGTACGGCTATCTCGCCTACCTTTTCCGCAACCGCAACATCCGGCAGATCAAAAACGGGCTTTTCTAGCCGGTATATGGCAGCCGGACCATCGACCCTTTTTGTCAGAATATATATAGTTCCCGATCTCGGCTCCAGCAGTAGTGTCTCCGCGTTATGTGGTGTGTCAGGATACCGAAACCGCAATATTGCTGCCCGATCGGTTTCCGGAGCCGCGGCGGTCTTTGTGACTGTCGCGGTGTTTACAAGTGGCTCGGCTACACGATATACCGCCGCTTCCGTTCGAGCCAATTGGTTGTTGCCGATCTCACCGATGTACAAATAACACTTCCCGTCGGCGCCTTTCGCGGTTGACATATCCTCCCAATCGGTGTTTTTCGCGTTTTCCACGCGCCACGTACCCAAACTGCGTCCGATGCCGTCTATCGCAAAGATGAAAGGTCCGTCGCCGGCGTCGTTATGCGTCCAAAAAACGTCTTTTTGGCAAAGCGATGCCGCGATACCGCTGCTTTCACTGATCTCCGGGTTGTCAAATGTTCCGACAACCTTAGGTTTGTTATAGTCCAGATTGTGCGCATTCACTTTATCTCTCGAAGCGGGCCGTGAGCAGGCATTTTGCGATGCGCTCACTAAAGCGAACCAAATGACAAAAGCGGATAAATTAGCTATAGTTTTTTTCGACATACAACCGTCATTTGCTGCGCAGAGCCTGCTTTTTGAAGCCTGCGCTGCAACTTTTCCAAGCCATTATAGGCCGCGGCAGCGTCTTGCTCAAAACATTTTGCCATAAATTTCGTTAGTTTTATCGATGATCGTTGGAACTGAATGGCTGATCGAAGCCGTGGGCTGCAAACCCGAAAACCTTCGGGACGCAGGTCTTATCAGGTCGATACTCGAACGGGTTATTGCCGACCTAGGCCTGCGTCCAATCGGTTCGGTATGGAAGAAGTTTGATGGCGAAGCCGGTGTCACCGGGCTCATAGCTCTTACCGAATCTCATTTGGCGTGTCACACATATCCCGAACATCGCACCGCGACTTTCAATTTGTACTGCTGCCAAAACCGGCCCGACTGGGATTGGAACACCAACATAAAGCGAGCGCTGGGCGCGGAAAAGGTCACGGTGCAAAAGATTTCGCGGGGTGATTCGCATGAACTCAGTGATTATGAACTGCTGGTCGCCGTGCGAGGTGGCGGATGAGCATTCTTCGGGCAAATTGCCCATCTTGTGCCGCTCCGATCAAATTTATGTCCGGCTCGACGGTCGTGCTCGTTTGCCCGTTTTGCCGCTCGGCGATAGCTCGCACCGATCGAGCTTTGGAGGATCTTGGCAAAGTCGCCGAGATCGCTCAGAGCAGTTCGCCTTTGAAACTGGGCCTGAGAGGAAGCTTCAAGGGAAATGCATTTGAGCTGACGGGACGTGCTCAGTTACAGCACCAGCTCGGCGGTTTTTGGGACGAGTGGTACGCGACATTTTCAAATGGCTGGGTCAGCTGGCTTGCCGAAGCTCAGGGCCGATTTTATGTCACGTTTTACCAACCGCTTTCGGCGGACGTGATACTTCCGGCATTTGAACAACTACAGGTCGGGCAAACTGTCGATGCCATTCCAGCAAATTCGCCACTGATCGTTACAGAGAAAGGAACGGCAACTGCTGTCGCGGCCGAGGGCGAGATCCCTTACAGATTGACGCCGTATGAACAAAGTAATTACGCCGATCTATCAGGACAGAACAATGCATTTGCCACTATAGATTACGGCATGTCGCCGCCCTGGGTATTTGCTGGTCAACAGGCCACGCTGGCTGACATTGGCCTCGCAGACGCACGGCTCGCCGAGCGCGCCGCGCGCCGTGTCGCAACGGGCGCAATGAGCTGTCCTAATTGTGGCGGGCCGCTTGCTCTGGCGGCCCCTGACAAAAGCGAACGGGTAACTTGCCTCAATTGCAGTTCGCTGCTTGATGTAAACCAGGGAAATCTTAAATATCTGCATGCGGTAAATCCGCCGGCGTCGGCGCCCGATTTCGTGCTGCCGATCGGAGCGAAAGGAATCTTTACGGACGGACGGATGTTTAAGATCATCGGCGCCGTGATGCGAAGCGTCACGATCGAAGGAGAAAAATTTTACTGGCATGAATATCTGCTTTACGAACCCAGTATAGGTTTTCGCTGGCTCGTACATTCGGATAATCACTGGAATTTTGTCGAACCCGTTAACGTCGCCGAAATCCAGGCTAGCGCAAATATGCTCGGAGCACGATCGGCAAGCTACGGCGGTCGCACGTTCAGGATATTTCAGGACGCGGATGCCGTGGTCGAATATGTCCAGGGCGAGTTTTACTGGCGCGTCGAACAAGGAGAGACCGTCAGGGCGGCCGATTATGTTTCGCCTCCGCTAATGCTTTCGCAGGAGGTAACGGCAAACGAGATCAATTGGTCGCTCGGGACCTATATGACAAACGCCGAAATCGAAAAGGCCTTTGGGGTTCCGGACTTGCCAAAACCGTGGTCGGTCGCGCCAAATCAACCTTTCACCGGACGATTTTATTATACATGGGGAGCTCTTCCGCTGCTGCTGCTGATAGTGGTCGCGGTATTTATGATTCCGGTCAGTGGCCTTACGTCGACCGTACTTTCGCAGCAGATAACGCTGCCGGCAATGGCAAATGCCAACGCACCGCAGACGATATTTAGCCAGCCTTTCGACGTAAGACCAAACCGGAATATTAGGATCACGGCCTCGGCACCTGTCAATAATTCTTTCGCCGATCTCGACGTCGATCTGATTAATGACCAAAGCCAGGAAGTCGAATCGGTCAACGTCCCGATAGAGTATTACCAGGGCGTTGACAGCGGCGAGAGTTGGAGCGAAGGTGGGCAGTCGCAGGACGCAACGTTGTCGTCGCTGCCGGGTGGGAAATACACGCTGCGTGTCGAAGGAACGTGGCAGGAATGGCAGCAGCCGATCGCTGTAAACGTCAAAGTCGAGCAGAATGTAATGCGCGGCGTCAATTTTTTATGCGCGTTTGCGGTTTTACTTATCGTGCCCGTACTCGGCTTATTTCGAAAATTTTCCTTTGAATCCAGCCGGTGGAAGGACAGCATGTTCTCGACATCGTCGAGCGGCGACAGTGACGATTCGGGCAGCGATTCGGATGACTAACGACGGAGGTTTATGTTCAAAATAATCTATATGATCTTTGGTATTGTTGTGCTCGTCGCATACGCGTCGTCAGCCTGGTTTGGTTGGGAGATCGCCAATTCGGGCAGCCGGTCGCGGCTCGGCGTTCCGTTTATCTATACAGGATTTCGCGGAGGAAAATAAATGTTGATGACTATACTTAATGCCGGTGCTTTCGCGCTTGTTGTAAAGCTCGATCAGCTTCTAGAGGTCATGGTCACGACCTTGATCTTCGTATTTATCGGACTCGTTTTCTTTTGCGTTGCTTATGCAATTCTAAGCCGCATTTTTCATATCCACAAAGAGATCGAAGAAGACCACAATACCGCGCTCGGTATCGTCGTCGGTGCTATCATGATCGGCATTGCGATAATCATCGCCGCGGCGATACACGGATAACGCCAAGGATAAAGGCGAAGGGCGAAAGGAAAAAGAATGAAATAAAGCACTGCTTTTCTTTATCCCTTATCCTTTATTCTTCCGCCTTTAAAGAATGCGCACACCGCTCCTTTTTCTCAACGTACTAATCATTGCCACTTGCGGACTCATTTACGAGCTGCTCGCCGGTACACTGTCCAGCTACGTGCTAGGCGATTCGATAACGCAATTTTCGCTGGTAATCGGAATCTATCTTTTCGCGATGGGCGTCGGGTCGTGGCTGTCGAGATTCATCGACAAACGCCTTGCGGAAAAGTTTATCGACGTCGAGCTTGCCGTAGCCGTAATCGGCGGATTTTCGGCACCGCTGCTCTTTCTCACCTTTGCGTACATTTCGTATTTCGGCATCGTTCTCTATTCGATGGTCTTTATCATCGGAACACTCGTCGGATTAGAGATACCGCTGCTGATGCGGTTACTAAAAGATGAGCTTGATTTCAAGGATCTCGTGTCGCGCGTGCTCGCTCTTGATTATGTCGGCGCCCTTGTCGCCAGCCTTCTTTTCCCGCTGTTTCTTGTTCCCCGACTCGGGCTCAACCGAACTTCACTGCTTTTTGGAATGCTGAACGCGGCCGTCGCCGTTTGGGCAACATGGCTGCTCGAGCCGCTGATAAAGCGAAACGTTATCGCATTTCGAATAAAAGGCGGTGTGATAATCGCTCTGTTGCTGATCGCATTTGTCAGCGCCGACCGTCTGACGACCCTCGCCGAGGACGGACTTTTTGTCGATAACATCGTGTATGCAAAAACCTCCTCTTATCAGCGGATAGTAGTTACCAAGGGAAAGACGGGCCACGCGCTATTTCTGAATGGCAATTTGCAGTTTAGTTCGTTTGATGAGTATCGCTATCACGAAGCACTGGTTCATCCGGCATTTGCCGCCCATTCGGGCAATGTAAAACGCGTGCTCGTGCTGGGCGGAGGCGACGGCCTGGCCGTTCGGGAGGTTTTAAAATATCCGTCGGTCGAATTTGTGCAGCTAGTCGATCTGGACCCCGAAATGACAGCCGTTTCCGATCGTGTCCCGGCGCTCGGCGAATTAAACAACCATGCATTCAAAGACCCGCGCGTGCATATTACCAATGCCGATGCCTTTGTCTGGCTCGATGTCGCAAATACGGGACCGTTCGATATAGCAATCGTCGATTTTCCCGACCCGAATAATTTCGCACTCGGAAAGTTGTACACAACACGTTTCTACAACCTGCTCAAGCGAAAGCTGCGGCCCGATTCGGCAATCGTAATTCAATGCACCTCGCCGCTGATCGCGCGAAATTCGTATTGGTGCATTATCAAAACGCTTGAGGCGTCGGGCTTTTCGGTCGCGCCATTTCAAACCACCGTGCCGAGCTTCGGCGTCTGGGGCTACGCTCTCGCAAAGATGCAGCCATTCGCCGCGCCGCAAAAACCCTCGCCCGGCATCGAGCTAAAATTTTTGAACGACGCTACGTTTGCATCGATGTTCGAATTCCCGACCGACACGACAAAACCCGATGATGAGATCGAGATCAACCGGCTCGACAACCAGGCACTCGTTAGATATTACGAAAGTGAATGGAAGCGATTTGAATAATGGACTAGTTCGGAATAACGGATAGCTGATAGCTGATAACTGATAAATTATGCCAGATATCCTTAAAGAAAAATCTTATAAATTCGCATTGCGCATTGTGAGGCTCAGTCAGTTCCTGAGCCGCGAGAAACACGAATTCGTACTTTCAAAAAAGATATTGGATTCAGGAACTAACATTGGGATTCTGATCGAAAAAGGAAAACAGGGTGCAAACCGCAGCGACTTTCTTTCCAAATACTCGATAGCCAACAAAGAGGCGTTCAAGACGAATTTCATACTGCGTCTTCTCCGCGATGGAGAATTTATATCCCAAAGCCAGGCGGAATCGTTGTTGAATGACTGTGAAGAACTGCAAAAGATGCTGATCGCAACATTAAAAACGGTGCGACAATCAGAATAATTATCACCTATCAGCTATTCCGAAT
>Ga0183260_10004681_pt1 | contig 10836 bp, 12 predicted proteins | sample AntDrymUQ4972206_2_FD_129768 | JGI IMG/M metagenome (GOLD analysis project Ga0183260, IMG submission 129768) | Polar desert sand microbial communities from Dry Valleys, Antarctica - metaG UQ497 (22.06) (version 2) (version 2) | ecosystem: Environmental > Terrestrial > Soil > Desert | place...
CGAGGAGGAGTCGACCGGCGCCGGCGGGCTCGTGACCGCGCGGACGATCTCGGCGGACGCCGCGATCGTGCCCGAGCCGAGCGGTCTCGACGTGTGGGTGAGCTGTCGCGGCAGCCTCCTCCCGACGATCACGGTCGACGGCCGGTCGGGCCACGCAGGCATCCCGCAGCCCTCACCGGAGGAGGGGGGCGCCGTGAACGCGATCGAGAAGATGGGGATCGTCCTCGACGCGATCGCGCGACTCCGCGAGCACTGGGCGAGGCAGCCTACGCACCCGTACCTCTCGCCCGGCGACTGCGTCCCGACGGTGGTCGCGGGCGGCGAGTGGATCGTCTCTTACCCGGCCGCCTGCCGGCTCGACTGCCACATCGAGTACCTGCCCTCGCAGGCCGACGAGCGCGGCTGGGGCTCCCGGGTCGAGCGGGAGTTCGCCGAGTGGATCCTCACCGAGACGGCGAAGGACCCCTGGCTCGCCGAGCACCCACCGCGGATCGAGTGGCTCGTTGGCGGCGTGCCTCCATCCGAGGTACCGATCGACGACCCGATCGTCACGACGGCGCTCGCGGCGACGCGCGCAGTCCGTCGCGAAGCGAAGCTCGGTGGGCTCGACAACTGGCACGACGGCGCGACACTGACCGTCGAGGCCGCAATCCCGGCGATCTGCCTCGGGCCTGGCGACATCACCCTTGCGCACACGGCCGAAGAGTCCGTCCCGATCGCCGACCTCGTCGCGTGCGCCCAGGCGATCGCCGTGACGGCGATGCGCTATTGCGCCTAGCGCATGGGCTCCCGCGGTCTACGACCCGACGATCAGCGACAACGCTTCGTCTACGGGTCCGAGCTCGGCGGAGTCGAGACGCCCCGCCGATCGACCCAGCCGTCGCGGGTCTACGACGGTCGTCTGCTCGACGAGCACGCGCGTCTCGTGACCGGCAAGCTCGATCGACGGTCGGAAGCTCGCAGCCAACGCGCTTGTCGAGGTCGGGGCCACCAACGTCGTGCTCAGCTCGAGGAACTCGTCAGCCTGGACGACGAAGACCTCGCCGCGAACCACTGTCAGCGCGGGCGCTCGGCGCCAGCTCGGCCAGCTGCTCGCGAACGAGACGCATCTCTTCCCTATCACCCTCATCCGCGGCGATTCTCCGAACCTCAGCTCGCAACGCAGACCGCAGACGCCGTCGGTCCGCGGCTTCCTGGAGCGCGAGCCGCACCGCGGCGGAGTCCGTCAGCTGCCCACCACGGACGACCTCGAGCGCGAGAGCTGCAGCTTCGTCGAGTCGGACGTGAAGCGAGCGTGACATTTCATTGGTGTAGCACGATTCGTGCTACGAAGCTCTCCGACTCCGGGCAAGCTCGCCGTAGCGCTCGATGATCTCGCGCCCGGCGGGATGCTCGTCCGTCCAGTACTCCGGATGGAACTGCGTGCCCCACCACGGGCGATCCTCGTGCGCGACCACCTCGACCGGGCACGCCTCGCTCGAGGCGAGCAGCCGGAAGCGCGAGGGGAGCCGAGTCACCTCGTCCGTGTGGTCCTGAAAGACGTCGAAGCTCGGCGCGAGCCCGGCGAGGAGGTCGGTGTCGTCGACGACCTCGATCGTGCTGTACCCCCGTTTCGGCTCCTCGGCCGTCTCGACGACACCGCCCTCCGCCCGGACGAGGATCTGCATCCCGGCACAGATCCCGAGGACGGGGCCGGGGTAGCGGCGGAGCTCCTCGTAGAGCCGCGCGAGCGATCGCTGACGGTGCAGCGCCCACGGGTCGAACGACCCGGACAGCACGAGCGCATCGGCGTCGGGGGCCACGAGGTCGTCGTGCGGCACTGTCTCGACGTCAGCAGAGAGCGCCGAAGCGAGCCGTGCACGCGCGGTCTCGTACCGGTCGGAGCGCTCGGGCGTGAGCCCCGCTGCACGCTCGGTGAGGACGAAGAGGACGTTCAATGGTCGACCTCGGCGAGCTCGACCTCCCGCCGGGCGACGTACTCGTCGAGCTCGGCCGCCCGGTCGGGCTCGAGCGCGGGCTGCTCGTAGCGTTCGAGCGCCTCCTGCCACACGCGTGTCGCCCTCACCTCGGCCGTGAGGGATCCGGCCGCCTCCCAGCCCTCGTAGTTCTGCCAGTCGGAGACGAGCGGCTCGTAGAACGCCGTCTCGTACCGTGCGAGCGTGTGCGGCGAGCCGAAGAAGTGCCCGCCGGTCGGCGTTGCCGCGATCGCGGCGACCCCATCCTCGATCTCCGCGGCGTCGATGGCGGTCGAAGGGGCGATCGTCAGGGCCATCATCTGGAGCATCTCGACGTCGAGCACGATCTTCTCGAAGGATGCCGTGAGACCGCCCTCCATCCAGCCGGCGCCGTGGTACACGAGGTGTGCGCCGCCGAGCACCGACGCCCAGATCGACATCTGGGACTCGTACGCCGCCTGCGCGTCGACCGCGTTCGAGGCGCTCGCGTTCGAGGCGCGGTACGGGAGCTCATAGCGCCGCGCGAGTTGGCCGGCGGCGATCGTCGCCCGCGCGTTCTCGGGCGTGCCGAATGCCGGCGCGCCGCTCCGCAAATCCACGTTCGAGGTGAAGGCGCCGTAGACGACGGGCGCGCCGGGCCGCACGAGCTGGGTGAGCGTGATGCCCGCGAGCGCTTCGGCGTTCTGCTGCACGAGCGCGGCGGCGAGCGTGACCGGGGTCATCGCCCCCATCAGCGTGAACGGCGTCACCACCGCCGGCTGCCCGTGCTCGGCCATTGTCATGAGCCCGTCGCTCATCGCCTCGTCGAACCGACGCGGCGAGTTGACGGAGATGATCGTCAGCACGCACGGGTCGTCGACGACCTCCTCGAGCGTGAGACCGCGCGCGATTGCCGTCATCGCGATCCCGTCGAGCGTCCGCTCCCGTCCGATCGCCGAGCAGTGGAACACGCGATCCGTGTAGACGAGGTTGGCGCGATAGGTGTCGAGGTGACGCGTGCGCGGCGGCAGCTCCTGCGGCGCGGTCGGCTGATTGCCGACGAAGTGGATCACCTCGAACGACTGCGCGAGCTTCACGAGCGTCACGTAGTCGTCGAGCGAGCCCGTCCGGCGCCCGCCGACCCGGTCGTGGACGTTCGGCGGTCCCGCCACGAGCCCGAACGCGACCCGGTCGCCACCGAGCTCGAGCCGGCGCTCGGGGTTCCGCGGCGTCACCGTGAAGCGCGCCGGGGCGGTCGCGAGCGCGTGCGCAACCACCTCGCGCGGGATCCGCGTCAGGCCCGAGTCCTCGACGGTCGCTCCCGCACGTGCGAAGGCGGCGCGCGCGCCGGCGCCCATGAACTCGATCCCGATTTCCTCGAGGAGTCGCAGCGACGCCTCGTGGATCGCCTCGACCTGCTCCCCGTCGAGCAACTCGACGGGTGGGAACGCGCGGATGGGTGGCGGACCGGCGAACGCCGGTGGTCGCCGCCGTCCCTCCCGCCTCGCTGCTCGCTCGCTCCGTCCTCGTCGGGTCACGTCTCTGCCGCAATCTACAACTTGAGTTGCAGCATGCAAGGTCGTGTGGCGGCTACGCCGCAGGGGCGAGATGTATCTCGTCCCTACACCGACGCTGCGCAGCGTCGGACATTGGCTCTCCGCCACGGTCGTAGGGCGAGATACATCTCGCCCGTCGATGCGAAGCCTCGACCAGGTCAGACGGCGCCGAGCAGCTCGTCGGCGTAGGTCATCGAGACGCGCCGCATGACCCCGCTGCCGTCGTGCTCGTAGTGGCCCATGCGCCAGAGCGCCGGCGAGTAGACGTGGATCGAGGTGGCCCCCTCGCCGACGTGGCGGACGCCGTGGATGTAGCTCGCGTCGAAGTGGAACGAGCCGCCGACCTCGTGCCGGTTCGTCTTCTCACGGATCCAACCGTCCTCGTCGCGCTGGAAGTAGTCCTCGAGCAGCGAGCCCTCCGCGACGCAGACAGCGCCGCTCGAGCGGTCGTGGTCGTGATAGCCCGTGTCCTGCCGGTTTGACCAGCAGATGAGCCAGACGTCGATCGCGGGGTCGCGGTAGAGCTGGGCGAAGAACCGGTTGTCCTGGTTGTGCTTGACCTCGTGCCGCCAGACCTCCTCCGTAGTGACGATCGCGTACGCGACCTCCTCGCACCGGCGCTCGTCGAGCTCGGTGTCGGGCGGCACGTTCGTGGCGATCCAGTCTGCGAGGCTCGTCACAAGAGCTTCTCCGGGTTCTCCGAGAGGATGAGGTGCGCCACAGAATCGCCGAAACCACGGACGGCGCGCAACGTCGGCGCCGGGTCGACGACCGGCAGATCGGACCCGTACACGAGCTGCTCGACCCCGAACGTCTCGAGGCAGAGCTCGATCGCTCGCCTGCCGTGGGTGGACACATCCAAGAAAATGTTCTTGTCGAGCATCGAGCGGACGTCGAGTTTGCTGCGCAGGGCAAGGCGCTCGAGGTGGAACGGCGCGCCGCCGGCGAGCATCGCGAAAACCATGCGGAGGTCCGGCCATCGCTCCCGGCCGCCGTCGAGCCACGAGAACCACGCCGCCTGCATCTCGGCCCCGTAGTCGACGATGCCTGCCCACCAGCGCGGCGCGCCGGGCCGTCGCTGCGCCGGTCCGGGGTGGACGAAGACGAAGGCGCCGCTGCGCATCACGTCGTCGAGGAGTGGCGCAACTGCATCGAGGTCATCGAGAAGCTCGGCCGAGACCACAACGCCCGGGAAGCCCTCGACGAGGCGACCGGGGCCGAGCGCGAGGAGCTTCCCGTCGGACGCCTCGACGAGCTCTCGGATGCCGCTCACCCAGGCGTCCTCGAGCCTCCGCCGCTCGTCCGCATCGAGGGATCGAAGCCCCAGGGAGCTCTGCAGCGACACAGCCGCGACATCGATCCCGTCCTCGTCGAGCGCCGCAAGTCGACGGTCGAGATCGTGCTCGCTCGCGTCGAAGGTGAAACGGCCCTCGTCGTGCACGAGCGTGTCGTCCTCGAGGTAGGGGATGTCGTTGCGCGCCCTGAGCGCGTCGACGAACGCCGCCGGCCAAAGGTGCTGATGGAGGTCGACCGTCATCCAAGCCTCCCAAGGCGGCCCGAGCGAACGAGCTCGACGAGGGGCTCGAGGTCGGGCAGCGGGTCGCCCTCGCCGACGAAGGGAGCGAGCGAGCGCACGAGCTCGAGTGCGCGTTCGGTGCCCCCGCCCAGTCTCGCGCCACGGAGATCGCACGCCTGGGCCGCGATGACGAGCTCGACGGCGACGACCCGCGCGCCGAGCTCGACCATCTCCGCGAGCCGTCGGGCTGCGAGCGGCGCCATCGTCGTCCGATCCTCGATCCCTTCGGCTTGTGTCGTCGAGACGAGCTCGAGCGAGACGGGCAGCGCGAGGAGGCGCGCCTCCGCTGCGAAGGCCTGAATCGCGACTCCGAGCTCGCTGAGAGCGCTCTCGGCGAGCGCAACGCGAACGCCGAGCCCCTCGGGGAGACCCGTGAGCGGCGCCGTCAGGAGCTTGATCGCGCGCTCCGTCGCGCTCGAGAGCACGGGCGCGACGGCCAGCCGCGCCAGATCGAGCGCCGTCGCGAGCGGGAGGATCTCGAACGCTCCCACCGAGACGACGCGGCCGTCGGGCGTCACGACCGGGTTGGTCTGCGCGGTGTTCAGCTCGACGGCGAGCTGCCGCTCGACGAAGCCAAATGCGTCCCGCGCGGCGCCGTGGTTCCCGGGAATGGTGCGGAAGACGAGCGGATCCTGGAGGTTCCGGCGCGGGCGCTCACTGCCCTCGACGAGCTCGGCGACCCGCCGGAGCGTCACCTGGAGGCCTGGATAGGGCCGCAGTTCGCCGAGCGCAGGGTCGAGAAGCCCGTCGGCGCACCCGAATGCCTCGAGATCGAGCGCCGCGGCCACGTCGAGCGCGTCCAGAAGGACGAGCGCGTCGGCCACGGCGAGCGCAGCCCACCCTGTCGAGAAGGAGCTCTGGTTGAGCAAGACGATCGCCTCGCCACGCGCGAGGTCGAAGTCCTCGACGAGGCCGCGTGCGAGGTCGGCCATCGGCGCGAGGTCGCTCTGACCGACCGAGCCGAGCCGCCGCACGTCGGGCAGCGCGTCGCCGTTCAGACGTACGACGAGGTGCTCGGCCAGCTCGGGTCGCGCGACCGTCGAGGCATGCGCGAGGGCGTTCGCGAGCCGCACGGCGGTCGCACGGACGACGTCCGCCGGGGCGGCCTGCCCCTGGGCGACGAGGTGCTGCTCCACGAGCAGGCGGTCGTGCCCTTTCGCCACGACCCGCGCGCGCTTGTGGACGCCCACACCCGTTGTGAGGCCGTAGGCCTCGTCGTCGCGCGCGACGACGGCTTCGGCGACCTCACGCGCACGCCGCATCGCATCGAGCGCCCCGGGCGCGAGCTCGACGTGCTCCATGCCCCGTGACACACGAACGACCTCGTCGAGCGTGAGCGAGCGTCCGTCGAGGACGACCGTCACGTGGCGATCGGGGGCCGAGCGTTCACCGCCCCGTCATCTTCTCGCACGGAGCGGTCGGCCGACGAGCGAACCCGCGACGGCGACTGCGGCTGCGACGAGCACGATGGTTCCGCCCGGCGGGAGGTCGCCGTAGTACGAGCCAGTCAGACCGGTGAGGACGGAGGCGAGGCCGATGACGAGTGAGAGGCCGAGCGTCGAGCGCAGGCTCCAGGCGAACCGCTGCGCCGCGGTCACCGGGAGCACCATGAGCGCCGCAATCAGAAGGATCCCGACGATCTGCATCGAGATTCCGACGACGAGCGCCGCGAGGACGGCGACGACGGTGTTGAGGAGCCCGACCGGCGCGCCGGACACGCGGCTCGCCTCGTCGTCGAGCGCCACCGCGACAAGGCCGCGATAGAGCACGCCGACGGTCGCGAGCGCGAGCGCCCCGAGGGCGACGACCGTCCAGAGGTCGATCCAGGTGACCGTGAGGATCGAGCCGAAGAGGAACTGGAAGAGCCCGACATCGAGCCGGTCGGCGCTCGAGACGAGGACGACGCCGAGCGCGATCCCGGTGTAGAAGACGAGCGCGAGCGCCTGGTCGCCCGCTCTCCCGCCCCGAGTGCGGAGCCACTCGATCGCGAGCGCCCCGACGACGGCGAAGCACAGGGCGGAGAGCACCGGCGAGATACCGAGCAGGTAGCCCGCGGCGACGCCGGCGAACGCGACGTGGCCGAGCCCGTCGCCGACGAGCGACTGCCGGCGCTCGACGAGGAAGAACCCGACGGCGGGAGCGACGACGCCGACGACCGCGCCGACGAGAAGCGCCAGCCGCATGAACTCGAGACGCAGCATCAATGCACGTGGGACGGGTCGTGCCAAACCGCAGGCAGCTCGGTCGGCGGGCCGTCGAACTCGATCCGGCCGCGGACGAGGACGAGCCGGGAGACGAAACGCTCGACGGCGCCGAACTCGTGGGACACGTAGAGGATCGTGACCGCCAGCGCGTCGCGGAGCTCTGCGAGGAGCGCCGCGAGGGACTCCTGTGACTCGGCGTCGACGCCCGTCGTCGGCTCGTCGAGCGCGAGCAGTGCGGGCTCAGCCGCGAGCGCGCGCGCGATGAAAGCCCGTTGCTGAAGACCGCCCGAGAGCGTCCGCAGCGGCGACGCGGCGCGGCCGTCGAGCCCGACGCGGGCGATCGCGTCGTCGACGACGCGACGGTCGGCCGCACGGAGGAAGCCGGCCGGCCCGCGGATCGCGAGGCGGCCCGTCTCGACGACCTCGCGAACCGTCACCGGCGTCTCCGACGCGAGCTGGGAGCGCTGGCGGACGTAGCCGACCCGTGGGCCACCGGCCCCGCGTGGCTCCCGACCATGGAGGAGGACGCGACCGGCCGACGGTCGCTCGAGACCGAGCACGAGGCGCAGCAGAGTCGTCTTGCCGCCGCCGTTCGGACCCGCGATCCCGACGAAGGCACCGGACTCGACCGAGAGCGAGACGTCGGTCAGGACAGGCGGCCCGCCCGGGTAGGCGAACGACACCTCGTCGAGCTCCACGGCCGGAACGATCGTCGTCATGGGCAGCCGAGCCCTGCCCGAAGCGCCGCGAGGTTCTCCCGCATCACGTCGAAGTAGTCCGTGCCGGCGTCGAGCTGCTCCGCCTGGAGTCCCTCGAGCGGGTCGAGCACCGCCGTTCGCGCGCCGGTCTCCCGCGCGACGGTCTCGGCGAGCTCGGACGAGACGAGCGTCTCGAAGAAGATGGTGGTCGCGCCCGTCGCCCGCACGCGGTCGACGAGCTGCTCGAGGTCGCGTGGGCTCGGCTCCGCCTCCGGCTCGATTCCGACGAGAGGCACCTGCTCGAGGTCGTACCGCTCGGTGAGGTAGCCGAACGCGGCGTGGCTCGTCACGAGCTGACGGCGCGCACAGCGGGCGAGGCCGCGCTCGAGCTCGGCGTCCAAGCGCTCGAGTCGCGCGACGAACGCGTCCGCTCCGGCAGGGTGGCCGAGCTCCGCTGCGATCTCGCGGGCGACCGCGGCGTAGCGCAGCGGATCGAGCCAGACGTGCGGATCGACCGCGCCGGTGTCCACGGTGTCCGACTTCAGTCGGACACCTGCTTTTTGCAGTACGTCGAGCGCCGGCCCTTCGCGCTCTTCCAGGGCATCCTCGAGCGCCGGCTGGAACCCACCGCCGAGGTAGACGACGAGCGCGGCGCCGCGGATCGCTTCGACGTCGCGGGCGTCGAGCTCGAGGTCGTGCGGCTCGGCACCCGGCGGAGTGAGGTCGCGCACGACGATCCCTTGGGGCGCCACCTCGGCCAGGGCGAACGCGAGCGGATAGAACGCCGCGACGACATCGCCGTCGCCTGTCTGCGCTCCCCCGCACCCGGCGATCGAGATCGTCGCTACGCACAAGAGAACGATTCTCGAAAACACGATCGCGAGCCTACCACACTCATGAGAATCGCTATCGTTTACGCGAAATGACGACCTGGCCCGAGACCGCGCTCTCCCAACTCCGCGACGCCGGGCTTCGACGCGGCGGTGCACGGCGGGCGGTTGTCGACGAGCTCTCGCTGCACGCGTGCTGCCGCTCGGCGCAGGAGATCCACGACGGGATCCGCGACCGCGGCGGCGAGGTCGGTGTCGCGAGCGTCTACCGCGCGCTCGACACTCTCGTCGAGCTCGACCTCGTGCAGCGAGTCGACTTGGGCGACGGCATCGCACGCTTCGAGCCGTCGCACTCGGGCGCTCACCACCACCATCATCTGGTCTGCGACGACTGCGGCAAGGTCGAGCCGTTCACCGACCCCCCACTCGAGCGGGCCCTCGTGCGCGCCGCCGGCCGGCTCGGCTACGAGCTCGAGCAGCACGAGGTCGTCCTGCGCGGCGCCTGCGACGCTTGTCGATAGAACGCCCCGTCACCATCGAGGTCCCGGGCGGATGAGCTACCTGTTGCTTCAGTAGCCGAGCCGCGGATACCAGTCGGCGCCTCGGCCCTCGGGTGTGAGGTCGAGGACGTTCCAGAGCGGCGCGATGTCGGGCGCGGTGCGCGGGTCTTGCCCCGGGTCGGCCGCCTCGAGCGGCATCTCTGCCGCGTAGCGAGCAGGTGCGTCAGTCGTCGGCCGGTGTCCGGGGCAACCCTGCTCGCGCGAAGGCCACGGCCGCGCGCCGCTCCGCGGTGAGCTCGCGGATCACGATCTGCGCCGCGGCGGTGAGCGGCACCGCGATGAGCGCGCCGACGACCCCGAGCAACGCTGCGCCGACGACGACGCTGGCGATCACGAAGAAGCCCGAGATGTCGGCCGCCCGCCCCTGGATCGTCGGCTGGAGCACGTAGTTCTCGAGCTGCTGGTAGCCGATGCAGACCCCGAGGATGATCAGGGCCTGCGGGATTCCCTGCGTCAGGCCGACGAGCGCGAGCACGACGGCAGCGATGGTCGCCCCGACCTGCGGAATCAGGCCGAGGAGCCCGGCGATGATGCCGAGCGCGAGCGCAAACGGGATGCCCAGGAGCCACGCTGCGGTTCCCTGGATCGTCCCGGCGATCCCCGCGATCACCACCGCACCGAGGGCGTAGCGACCGATCGTGCGCGTGATCTTCTCCTCGAGCACCTCCATCCGCGCGGCCTCGCGGGGAAAGAGCACGCCCTGGAGCGCGCGCGAGAGGTTGGGGAGCTCGATCACCAGGAAGAGCGTCATGAAGGTGATCGTGATGGCGCCGAGCCCGAATCCGAAGATCTTCCCACCCACGGAGAAGGCGTCGCCGAGTCGCGACGGTAGCCCTGCCGCGAGCGACTCTGCCCGGCTCTGGAGCTGCTCGCCGAAGTCGGTGCGCCGGTCGAGCTGCCGGAAGATGTCGGAGGAGCGGATGTCCTCGACGACGGAGGGCAGATCGACGATCAGATCCCGAACAGCGGCGACGAAGGGCCTGATCAGCAGGTACGCGAGTCCGACGAGCGCCGCCACGAGGGAGAGGACGACGACCACCGAGGCATTGGTTCGCTTGATGTGAGCGCGCCGCTCGAGCGCGTTCACCGGCATCTGCAGCACGACCGCGAGGAAGAACGCGATGAAGACCCAGAGGAGCGCCTGGCGAGCGGCGATGAACGCCCAGACCACGAACGCGAAACCGACGATCGTCATCATCGTGCGAAGCGTCACGACGATCTCGACCTTCTTCGCCTCCGGTTCCGGTGTCGCCATGGTGCGAGTCTAGGATTCGCGCCGGAGGTTCAACGCGGGCTCGCGACCGCCCTCGAGAACCGAACGTCACCGCTCACGGTGCGCGCGCGCAGCTCGAGCTCCGGCTCGCCGGACGTACCCTGCCCGTCGCCGACCTCCAGGTCGGAGTCGATCGTGCCGCTGACCGACTGGGCGTCGATCCAGAACCCGAGACCCGACCGGACGGCAACGGTCACGTCGCCCG
>Ga0183260_10004682_pt1 | contig 10836 bp, 9 predicted proteins | sample AntDrymUQ4972206_2_FD_129768 | JGI IMG/M metagenome (GOLD analysis project Ga0183260, IMG submission 129768) | Polar desert sand microbial communities from Dry Valleys, Antarctica - metaG UQ497 (22.06) (version 2) (version 2) | ecosystem: Environmental > Terrestrial > Soil > Desert | place...
CGGCTCGCCGCTCATCTCGCGACCGACCAGGAACTTCTGCTGGTTGCCGCCGGACAGCGAGCCCGCGGTGGTGTCGATCCCGGGCGTACGGACGTCGTACTCGGACACGATCCGGTCGGAGTCATCACGGGCGCCGGAGCGGTTGATCCAGTGCCCGTTCATCGCGGGCGGGCGGGTCTGGTGGCCGAGGATCCGGTTCTCCCACAGCGGCGCGTCCAGCAGCAGGCCGTGCCTCTGCCGGTCCTCCGGGATGTAGCCGACTCCGGCTGCTCGGCGCTGCCGCGTCCCCCACCTGGTGACGTCCTCGCCGCCCAGCTGCACGGTTCCGGCGACAGCGGGCCGCATCCCGAGCACGGCCTCGACCAGCTCAGTCTGCCCGTTGCCCTCGACGCCGGCGATGCCCAGCACCTCGCCGGCCCGGATGATCAGGCTGACGTCGGACAGCAGGGGCCGGCCATCGGAGTCCTGGACCCGCAGGTCGCTGACCTCGAGCACCACCCGGTCGGTGACGGTGGACTCCGCGGTGCTCGGGCTCGGCAGCTCGGCGCCCACCATCAGCTCGGCCAAGTCGTGCGAGGTGACCGCGCTGGGCTCGACCGTGTCGACGGTGGTGCCGCGGCGCAGCACCGTGATCTCGTCCGCGATCTCGAGCACCTCGTCCAGCTTGTGCGAGATGAACAGCAGCGTGTGCCCCTCCGCCTTCAGCTCGCGGAGGTTGGCGAACAGCGCCTCGACCTCCTGCGGCACCAGCACTGCGGTCGGCTCGTCGAGGATGATGATGCGGGCGCCCCGGTAGAGCACCTTGAGGATCTCGACCCGCTGCCGCTCGCCCACCCCGAGGGTCTCCACCAGCTCGTCCGGGTCGAGGTCGAACCCGTATGCGGTGGAGATCCGCCCGATCTCGGCGCGGGCTTTGTCGCCGATGCCGTGCAGCTTCTCGGCGCCGAGCACGACGTTCTCGAGCACGGTGAGGTTGTCGGCCAGCTGAAAGTGCTGGAAGACCATCCCGATGCCGCGGGCGATCGCGTCGGTCGGCGACGAGAACCCGACGTCCTCGCCGTCGACGGTGATCGACCCGTCGTCCGGCTTCTGCACCCCGTACAGGATCTTCATCAGGGTGGACTTGCCGGCACCGTTCTCGCCGACGAGGGCGTGCACGGTCCCCGCCTGCACGTCCACGGAGACGTCGTGGTTGGCGACCACGCCAGGGAACCGCTTGGCGATCCCTCGCAGGCTGACCGCAACCGCCGAGCTGCTCATCGCGCCGCTCTGTCGGCCGCTGGGTCAGCCGACCGTGGTCGGGACCTCGATGTCACCGGCGATGATCTGCTCCTTGTAGGACTCGATCTCCGCGATGACGTCCTCGCTCAGGTGGTCGCCAGAAGTCGCGTAGCCCACGCCGCCGCCCGCCAAGTCGTACGTGACGTAGCCGGTCGGCGCGTTGCCCTCACTGGCGGCCTGGGCGTACTCGAACACCCCGGTGTCCACCCGCTTGAGCATCGAGGTGAGGATGTAGGGCTTCTGGTCCTCGTCCGCGCTCAGGTACTGGTCGGAGTCGACGCCGATCGCCCAGTTGCCCTCGCCCGCATCGACGACCGCGTCGAACAGGCCGAGCCCGGACTTGCCCGCCGCGTGGTAGACGACGTCGGCTCCCTGCTCGTACATGCCGGTCGCGGCGGTCTCGCCGCCGGGTGGGTTCTCGAAGCCCTTGACCGGGTCGCCCTGCGACAGGTACTGGCTCTGGATCTCGATGTTGGGGTCGACTGCCTCGACACCCGCGACGTACCCGGCCTCGAAACCCTCGATGAGCGGGCCCGTCACGCCGCCGATGAACCCGACGTTGTCGGTCTCGGTGGTCAGCGCTGCGGCCACGCCGACGAGGAACGAGCCCTCGTTGGCGGCGAAGTTGATGTTGGCGACGTTGGGAAGGTCCTTCTGGGACTCGGTCGGGTTGAAACCGTCGATGATCCCGAAGTTCACGTCGGGGTAGTCGGGAGCGACGTTGTAGACGGCCACTGAGTAGATGAACCCGACGCCGATGATCGTCTCGTAGTCGGCCTCGGCCAGCTCGATCAGCCGGTCCTCACGGTCGGCGTCGCTCTCGCCGGCGGCCGCCTCGGCCTCGGTGCAGGTCGCGTCGAGCTCCTCGACTGCCTGCACCAGCCCGGCGTAGGCCGAGTCGTTGAACGACTGGTCGCCGACCCCGCCGACGTCGTAGGCCAGCCCGATCCTGGGGCCGTCGCCCTCGGCGTCGGCGCAGATGTCCGTGGTGGACGAGCTGTCGGACTCGTCGCTGCCGCCGCTCGCGCACCCGGCGACGACGAGGGCCGCGGCGCCGAGGCCCGCGACGAGACGTGTGCTGGCGAAGCCTGCCCTGAGCCGCACTGTGCCCTCCTGAGGGTCCGGCGCCCCGATGCAGGCGCGGGTCGCGAGCATCCTAGAACCGATAGCCCGGCCTGCGGCGCCGGGTCCCAAAGCGTCTCGGCCCGGTCGTTACCCGATCGGTAGCGTGTTACCCGATCGGTAGCGACACCGCCGCCGCTCCCAGCACCTTGGCCGCCACCATCGTGGCGCGCTCGTCGATGCGCAGGTCGCCCTGGTGCAGGTCGTACGTCGGGCCGCCGGGCGTACGGGTGCCGAGCCGGCCCATCGCGCCGGAGACGTCCTGCAGGTACCAGGCGAAGTCCTCGCCGCCCAGGCTCTGGCTGGTCGGGACCAGCGCCGAGGACCCCAGCGTCGCGGTCACCGCCTCGCCCAGCTCGAGGGCGGCCTGCCGGTCGTTGACCACCGGCGGCACCCCGCGGAGGTAGTCGACCTCCGCGTCCACGCCGTACGGCGCCACCAGGTCCCGCACCAGCCGGCGTACCAGGTGCTCCGCGTCGTGCCAGGCCCGCGCGTCGAGCATCCGGAGCGTGCCGCCGAGGCTGCCCCGCGCCGGGATTACGTTGAGGGCGTCCCCGGCCTGTACAGCGCCCCAGACCAGGCTGGCGCCGGCGCGCGGGTCAAGCCGGCGGGACAACGCCGACGGCAGCTGGGTGACCAGCACGCCCAGGGCGAAGGTCAGGTCCTCGGTGAGGTGCGGCCGCGAGGTGTGCCCGCCCCGGCCGGCCAGGGTGATCTCGATCGAGTCCGAGGCCCCGGTCAGCGGGCCGACCCGGAGCCCGATGTGGCCGACGTCGAGGGTCGGGTCGCAGTGCAGCGCGTAGATCCGCTCCGCGTCGTCGAGCGCGCCGGCTGAGATCAGGTTCTTGGCGCCGCCCGGCATCACCTCCTCGGCGGGCTGGAACAGCAGCCGCACCCGTGCCGGTAGCGGTGTGTGCGCGTCGATGGCGGCCAGCGCCTCGCCGACCCCGGTCAAAGCGGCGGCGTGTACGTCGTGCCCGCAGGCGTGCGCGACGTCGGGCACGGTGGAGCGCCACGGATCGCTAGTGGTGTCGGGCACCCCCAACCCGTCCAGGTCGGCCCGCAGCACGACCACCGGCCGGCCGTGCGGACCGACCTCGGCGATCAGCCCGCTGGTGTCCAGTCGCTTGACGGTCAGCTCGGCGTCCTCGAGCCGGGACGCGATAGCGTCGGTGGTCCAGCCCTCCCGCCAGGCCAGCTCGGGGTGTGCGTGCAGCTCGCGGCGGAGCTCGGTGAGCGAGCCGGCGCGGGCGTCGACCTCGTCGATCACAGCCCGGACGAGCCCGGGGCTTCCTTCGGGCGAGGCGGAGAGCATCAGGTCAGGATAGACGCCGGGCGGGCGGCGAGGTCGCGAACGCCACCAACCCACCCACCCCTGCTGCGGCGACAACGACCAGCAGCCCGCGCAGAATTCCGACCGCCTCGGCGAGGAAGCCGACCAGCGGTGGACCGGCGAGGAACGCGGTGTACCCGATCGAGCTGACCACGGCCACCCGGCTCGCCGCCCGGTCCTGCTCGTCGGCGCCTGCACTCATGCCGACCGGGAAGCCGAGGGAGGCGCCGAGCCCCCACAGCACCGCGCCGACGATGACCAGCGGCAGCGGATCGGCGGCGACGACGGTGCCGACGCCGAGCGCGGCGAGCACCGCTGTCGCTCGCAGCACCGGTGCCCGGCCGTACCGGTCGAGCACTGCACCACCGCCGAGCCGGCCGATCGTCATCGCGGCCACGAACACGCCGAGGCCGATGGCGCCGACCGTCTGTGCGGTCCCGTGCCCATCGACCAGCGCGAGGGCGAGCCAGTCGTTGGCGACCCCCTCCACAAGTGCGAACGAGCAGACCAGCAGGCCGATCAGCAGTGTCCGCGGCTCCCGCCAAGCGGCGAGCGTACGGGCGGGAGCAGACCGGTCCGGCTCGCTTGCCGGCAGGAACGCGCGTACGGCGACCGCGGCACCGACCAGGCAGGCGGGGCCTACCAGCATCAGCTGGGGCGAGACGTCGACCTGCCACCGGGCGGATGCGGCGCCGGCCAGCGCTCCGGTGATCGCGCCGATGCTGAACCCAGCGTGGAAGCGCGGCATCAGCGTCCGGCCGAGCCGGCGCTCGACCGCCGCGCCCTCGACGTTCATCGCGACGTCCCAGGTGCTGCTGCCCGCGCCGTACAGCACCAGCCCGACGGCGGTGGTCGGGGTCGCAGCAGCCCAGAGGCCGGCGGCGACGACCACCAGCCCTGCAACCGCGGTGACCGTGCCGGCGAGCACCGCAGGGGCTGGGCCGATCCGGTGTACGACCGCGCCGGACAGCGGGAGTGCGGTCAGCGTGCCGGCGGACAAGGCGAGCAGCAGCAGGCCGGTGCCCGCTGGTGACAGGTCCAGCGTGTCGCGTACGGCGGGGATGCGGGAGAACAGCGTGGCGAACGCGAAGCCGTTGAGGGCGAACACGATCGCCACCACCCGCCGGGCTCGCTCCGCCGACGCCACAAGTTCCACAGGACTGCAGGCACCCCGGTCAGACGGCGTCGGGCGGGCGGTAGACGCCCCAGACGTCGCGCAGGGCGTCGCAGACCTCGCCGACGCTGGCACGCGCGCGCAGCGCCTGCTTCATCGGCACCAGAACGTTGGTGTCCTCCCCGCCAGGTCGCTCGGCAGTCGCGCGCAGCCGGTCGAGCGCCTTGTCGACCTCGCCGGAGTCCCTCTCGGATCGCAGCTTCGCAAGCCGCTCCCCCTGCTTGGCCTCGATCTCTGGGTCGACCCACAGCGGCTCGTACGGGTCCTCGGTCTCCGACCGGAAGCGGTTGAGGCCCACCACGACCCGCTCGCCGCCGTCGATCTCGGTGGCGACCTTGTAGGCCGAGCGTTCGATCTCGTTCTTCTGGAACCCGCGCTCGATCGCGTGCACGGCGCCGCCGAGGTCGGCCACCTGACTCATCAGGTCGCGCGCCGCCTCCTCGACATCGTCAGTGAGCGACTCCACGGCGTACGACCCGGCGAACGGGTCGACCGTCGCGGTCACGTCAGTCTCGTTCGCGAGCACCTGCTGCGTGCGCAGCGCCAGCCTGGCCGCCTTCTCGCTCGGCAGCGCGATCGCCTCGTCGAACGCGTTGGTGTGCAGCGACTGCGTCCCGCCGAGCACCGCGGCGAGCGCCTGCACGGTGACGCGGACCAGGTTGACCTCCGGCTGCTGGGCGGTCAGCTGCACGCCGGCGGTCTGCGTGTGGAAGCGCAGCATCGTCGACTTCGGGTTCTCGGCGCCGAACTCCTCGCGCATCACCTGCGCCCAGATGCGTCGGGCGGCGCGGAACTTCGCCACCTCCTCGAGCAACGTCGTGCGCGAGACGAAGAAGAACGCCAGCCTGGGTGCGAACCGATCAACGTCCTGGCCGGCGTCGACCGCCGCACGGACGTACTCGATGCCGTTCGCCAGCGTGAACGCGATCTCCTGCGCCGGCGTCGCACCTGCCTCGGCCATGTGGTAGCCGGAGATCGAGATCGTGTTCCACCGCGGCAGCGCGTCGCCGCAGTAGCGGAAGATGTCGGTCGTCAGCCGCAGCGACTCGGCCGGCGGGTAGATGTAGGTGCCGCGCGCGATGTACTCCTTGAGCACGTCGTTCTGGGTCGTACCGTTCAGCGCCGCCGAGTCGACCCCCTGCTCCTCGGCGACCAGCTGATAGAGCAGCAACAGCAGGGCGGCCGGCGCGTTGATCGTCATCGACGTGGACACCTCGCCCAGCGGGATCCGGTCGAACAGCATGCGCATGTCGTCGAGGGAGTCGATCGCCACGCCCACCTTGCCGACCTCGCCGTGTGCCACCGGCGCGTCGGAGTCGTAGCCCATCTGGGTGGGCAGGTCGAAGGCCACCGACAGCCCGGTGGTGCCGTGCTCGATCAGCTGGTGGTAGCGGGCGTTGGACTCCGTGGCGGTCCCGAACCCGGCGTACTGGCGCATCGTCCACGGCCGGCCGGTGTACATCGAGGGGTAGACACCACGGGTGTACGGGAAGCGCCCCGGTTCGCCCAGCCGCTCGGCCGGGTCCCAGTCTTTCAGCGCGTCCGGGCCGTAGACCGGCGCGAAGGGCAGCCCGGACTCGGTCTCGCCGTCCATGGCCGGAGCGTACGGCGTCGCCTCAAGTGCCCGGGACGATGCTGCGCGAGGGGTTGCTGATGAGACCGGCGCCGATGCCGGCGACCGACCACGCGACGTACGGGAGCCAGTCCGGCGGGTCGGTCACGAGCACGCCGACGAACAGCGACGCGAACGCGACGCCGATCAGCACGCCGCCGACGACCTGGTCGCGGCCGCGGCGCACCGGCCGGCGCTTGGCGAGGCGCCGGCGGAGCAGCAGCGTTCCGCCCCACAGGCCGCCGAACAGCAGCAGGCACGCCACAACGCGCACGTCGCCCCTCCCTCCGATCGGCACCGTACCGCCGACATCGCTTGCCGGTTCAGCGTTTGAGGCCGTGCTGCGCCAACGCCCAGGCCGCGCCCACCAATCCGGCGCCAAAGGCCATGCCGCGGACGAACGCGCCGGCCTCGTCCTGCTCGGTGCGAGTGCGGGCCGCCACCGGGGTCCGCGGCGCCACGCCGTCCAGCGGCGCCGGTTCCAGCGCGACAGCGTCAGCGGGCTCCGAGTCACGATCGGCCCGCAACTGGGCGGCGACCGCGGCCCACGACGCGCCGTACAAGAGCAGCCGGGAGACGTAGTTCATCCAGACCAGCAGGACGAGTGAGACGCCAAGGGTGGCGAACGCCGGGTTTCCCAAGGCGGCGGCGACCAGGACTGCCGCGAGCAGCTTGAGCAGTTCGAACCCTGTTCCGGCCAGCAGCGCAGCCCGCAGCCGGTCTCGTGGCGCGACCTCGGCCTGGGGGGCGAGCATCCGGAATGTGATGACAAACAGCACGGTGCTCGAGGCAACCCCGAGCGCGATGCCAACCGCCCCGAACAGAAGCTCCATGCCCGCGAGGTCAGCCAACCCGATCAGGTCGAGCAGCCAGGGGATGAGAGCAGCCACCGCGGCGGACAGGCCAACCGACACGATCAGCGTCACGCCGAGCACCACGAGCGCGCCGAGGTCGACCAGCTTGCCCAGCACGAAGTTGGGTCGCTCGGTCGGTGGGATCTCGAACACGTCCGCCAGCGAGCTCCGCAGGGCGGCCAAGGCGCCGAGCCCGGCGTACAGCAGCCCGGCGGCACCGATCAGCGTCGCTGCGGCGGCAGCGTCGCGGAACGTGCCGAGCGCGATGCAGCCGGCCGCCCCGTCGCAGCTCTCCCGCACGATTCCGGGGAAGGCGTCCACCAGTCCCGACGACAGCGCGTCGCGAGCGCGCGGGAACACCTCGGCCACGAAGCCCACCACGCCGAACGCCAGCGCGAGCACCGGGAAGAACGACAGGTACGCGAAGTAGGTGATGCCACCCGCCAGCACCGACCCGTCCCGCTGCCCGTAGTGCTGCACCATCGCGATCGCGTGCTCTACGAATGGAGCGCGTTGCTCGACCTGCTCGGCGGTCCGCTTGACCTTGGCGACCGCCTGGCTCACGCGGGAGCTCCGAGGACCAGCTTGCGGTGCTCGTGCCAGCCGGAGTCCGCGTCGTGCACATAGACCACGAAGCGGTCCACGGTGAAGGCACACTCGTAGTCGGCGAGGCTGTCGTACGCCCGGTCGAGCGCGTCGGCACCGAGGTCGTGCGCGACCGTGACATGTGGGTGGTACGGGAACTCGAGCTCGACCGCGAGCGGCCCCGCCCGCACGTCGTTGGCAAGTTCCTCGAACCGCGAGATCCCGAGTGCGACCGCGACAAACACCACCGGTGAGAGCGGCCGGAACGTGCCGGTGCCGCGTAGCCGTACCTCGAACTGCTCGTGCCGCGCCGCCACCTCGGCCAGGTGGAGCTCCACCTTCGACAACGCCTCCGCATCGATCGTGGTCGGTGGCACCAGCGTCACGTGGGTGGGGATGGCAAAGGCTTCGGTGTCACCGAACGACGCCCGCTGGTCGCGCAGGTCGCTCGCATACGGCTCGGGCAGCTCGACCGCGACGCCAACACTGAGTTCCTGCATCAGCTCGCTCAAACCGCCGGGACGAAGCCGATGCGGTCGTACACGGTCTCCAGCGTGGCCGCCGACACCTGCCTGGCCCGCTCCGCGCCCCGCGAGAGCACCTTGTCCAGCTCGCCCCGGTCGTCGAGCAGCTCCAGCGTTCGGGTGCGGAACGGCGCCATCGCGTCGGCGACCAACTCTGCCACCTGTTGCTTCAGGTCGCCGTACCCGCTGCCGACGTACGCCCGCTCGAGGTCAACGATCGAGGTGCCCGACAGCGCGGACTGGATGGTGAGCAGGTTGGAGACGCCGGGCTTCTCGTCGGCGTCGTAGTGCACCTCGTGGCCGGAGTCGGTGACGGCGCTGCGGATCTTCTTGGTGTTGACCTGGGCCTCGTCCAGGAGGAACACACAGCCCTGCCCCGCGAGCGACTTGCTCATCTTCCGGTCCGGGCTTTGCAGGTCGAGGATCTTGGCGGTGTCCTTGACGATGTATGGCTCAGGCAGCCGGAAGGTGCGGCCGTACCGGTGGTTGAACCGGCCGGCGAGGTCCCGGGTGAGCTCGAGGTGCTGGCGCTGGTCCTCGCCCACCGGCACCTGGTGCGCCTGGTAGAGCAAGATGTCGGCGGCCTGGAGGACCGGGTAGGTGAACAACCCGACGGTGGCCCGGTCCGAGCCGGACCGCGAGCTCTTGTCCTTGAACTGGGTCATCCGGCCGGCCTCGCCGAACCCGGTCAGGCAGCCGAGCACCCAGGCGAGCTGAGCGTGCTCGGGCACGTGGCTCTGCACGAACAGGGTGGCCCGGTCGGGGTCGATCCCGGCGGCGAGGAGTTGCGCGGCGGCCCGGTACGTGCGCTCGCGCAGCAGCGCCGGGTCGTGCTCGACGGTGATCGCGTGCAGGTCGACGACGCAGTAGAACGCGTCGTACTCCTCCTGCATGTGCACCCAGTGCCGTACCGCACCGAGGTAGCTGCCGAGATGGAAGGACTCGGCAGTCGGCTGGATGCCGGACAGCACCCGCGGCTGCGCATCGGCGGGAGCGTCGGCTGCCATCCGGCCATTCTGCCAGCCGCCATCTCGACGGCGATTACTCGGCGACGGCGCTCACCCGGACCCGCTCGATCCGGCGGCCGTCCATCGCCACCACACGCAGTTGCTGCCCGTCCACCTCGCACGCATCGCCAGTGCCGGGCAGCCGCCCGAGGGCGGCAGTGATGAAGCCGGCGACGGTCTCGTACGGGCCGTCCGGCAGCTCTAGGCCGGTCTCGTCCTCGAAGTCCTGCAGGTTGAGCAGCCCGTCAACCTCGACCTCGCCACCGACGAAGCGCTGGGTGTGGGTGGGGTCCGCGTCGTACTCGTCGCGGATGTCGCCGATGAGCTCCTCGACCAGGTCCTCCATCGTCACGATCCCGGCGGTGCCCCCGTACTCGTCGACGACGATCGCAAGGTGTACGCCTTCGCGACGCATGTCCGCCAGCGCGGGCAGCACCTCGCGGGTCCCGGGCAGCATCAGCATGTCGCGGGCGATCTCCCCGACCCGTACGGACCGCCCGCTCACCTCGGACTGGAACAGGTCGCGGACGTGCAGGAACCCGATCACGTCGTCGGACGAGCCGCGGATCACCGGGTAACGCGAGTGCGGTCGCTCGGACGCGAACGTCGCCGCCTTGAACACCGGCAGCGACGCGTCCATGAAGTCCACCTCGGTGCGCGGGATCATCACCTCGCGGATCTGCCGGTCGCCGGCCGCGAACACCTCCTCGACGATCTTGCGCTCCTCGTCGGTCAGCGTCTCGTGGCTGCTGACCAGGTCGCGCAGCTCGTCGTCGGACATCCGCTCCCGCTGCGCGGTCGGGTCGCTGCCGAGGAGCCGGAGCACCACGTCGGTCGACCTGCCGAGCAGCCAGATCACCGGCCGGAGCGCGGTTGCGATCCGGTCGACCGAGGGGGCGAGCAGCAGCGAGGCGACCTCGGCCCGTTGCAGCGCGAGCCGCTTGGCCACCAGCTCGCCGAGCACGATCGACACGTACGAGATGACCAGTGTGATCGCGACCAGGGCAGCGACGTCGGCCCAGCCGGTGGACAGCCCGGCGTCGACCAGCACCGGCGCGAGGTCAGCCGCGAGGGTGGCGCCACCGAAGGCGGCGGACAGGAACCCCATCAGGGTCACGCCGATCTGGACCGCGGACAGGAACCGGTTGGGGTCCCTGGCGACCCGTGCCACCGTCTGTCCGCGCTTCCCGTGGTGCGCGAGGGCCCGGATCTGGCTGTCCCGCAGCGAGACCAGGGCGATCTCGGCGGCGGCGAAGAAGCCGCCCAGGATCACGAACCCGACGATGAGCGCGATGTTGAGCCAGACCGACTGCACGGGTCACCGCCAGGCTGCGCGAGCAGGGC
>Ga0183260_10004684_pt1 | contig 10834 bp, 9 predicted proteins | sample AntDrymUQ4972206_2_FD_129768 | JGI IMG/M metagenome (GOLD analysis project Ga0183260, IMG submission 129768) | Polar desert sand microbial communities from Dry Valleys, Antarctica - metaG UQ497 (22.06) (version 2) (version 2) | ecosystem: Environmental > Terrestrial > Soil > Desert | place...
AAGTCGGTCAATTTGCCGATGCGGTCGTGCTGCTCGGCCGCGGCGACGAACTCGGACGCGGCGATCGGACCCTTTTCGGGATGGGTCCAGCGGGCGAGCGCTTCGGCGCCGATGATCTGGCGCGAGGCGAGGTCGAGCTTCGGCTGGTAGGCGACCCACACTTCGCCTTTGTCGATGGCCGAATCGAGCTGGCTGAGGATCGACAGCTTCCATGACGCATCCTGGAGGCTGTCGGGGTCGTGGAATTTCCACTTGAGGCCGTCGTGGGCCGCTTCCTCGGCGGCGACCAATGCGCTGCCGAGGCGATTGCCGAGCGAGCGGCCGCTGCCGATCTCGACCCCGAAGGTGATCGCCAGGTCGATCGCCAGCCCGGCGACCCGGACCGGGTTGCGGAATAGCGAGTAGAGCGCGTCGATGTGGTTGCCGAACGGCAGCCGGGGCTCTTCGAACCAGGCCAGGATGCCACCGTCTCCATGATAGAAGACGCGGTCGCGCGACCCAACCGACAGCCGGGCGACGATCTGGTCGATCAGCTGGCGTTCGCTGTCTCCGGGCAAAGCGGCGACGATCTCCGAATAATTGAGGATGCGGGCGACGATCAGCGCCTGGTTGCGTCCCAGCCGGTTCAACCGCAGCGCGTTAAGGTTGGGAAGGCCGGACACCGAGTTGACCAGCCCGCGGACCCGGAAGCCGCGCCAGGCCATGACCAAACCGACGGTGACGACGACGAACAGTGCCGGGGTGATGTCGAAAGTGACCAGATAGGCTTCGAACACCGCCGGCGCGAACAGCAGCGTCACGGCGCCGGCGCCAACGATCAGATTCTGCTGGGTCGGGTTTTTCCGCCGGACGGCCAATGCCGCGATGCCCAGTGCCAGCAGGAACGCCGGGACCCAGCCGAAATTGAGGGGCGTGCCCGCCTTGAGCGTCTCGGCGCCGATGATCTGGACGTAGGCGCCGCCCATTTTGCCGACGCCGGGGATGAAATACTGGTCGCCGACGGCTTCGGAATCGGAGCCGATGATGATGTCCTTGCCGCGAACTTGGCTGGCCTGGAAATCGCCGCTCAGGACATTCTTCGCCGAGACGGTCGGAATGGTGCCTGGATCGATCGAATAATCGGGCGTGAATTCCTTTTCCGATACCGATTGGCGGCGGGCCAGGCTGGCGGCAAAGGACGGCGTCAGCTGGTTGTTGACCTTGACCGCATAGGGCAGGTGCCAGACCGCGTTCTGGTAATTGTAGCGGACGCTGATCGTGCCGAGCCGGGCGTTGCGGCTGAACAGCTCGAGCGGCATCGAATCGAAACCGGCCGAACTGGGCTCGGACCCGTAGGGACCCGACCGCAGCCTGACCGGCAGGGTCACGCGCCCCGACCGCGCGATGGCGCCGGCCAGGATCGCGTCTTCGGCCGGGTTGCTGCGGTTTTCGAACATCACGTCGAAGAAAATGCGGTTGGCGCCGGCCGCGGTGAGCTTGTCGGTCAGCTGGGCGTGGACTCGCCTCGGCCACGGCCAACGGCCCATCGCACGAAGCGAGCGGTCGTCGATCTCGACCAGCACGATGTCGCCGCTGGCGCGATGCGGGTGGAGGCTGTTGCGGCTGGCGCGCAGCAGGTCTTCGGGCAGCTCACCAAAGCCGATGAGGCCGAAGATCAGTCCGGCAATCGCGACCCACAGCAACAGCCTGGAGGGCGATCGCTCGGACTTGAATTTCTTTGCCGAAGGCACGGAGCGCCTGATCCTTCCCGCTTTGTCTGGTCCACCGGTGCCCAGAAAAGGTTAAGAATTAGGAAACCGCGATTAATTAACGGGCCCCCGGCGCCAGCGCTTGCGGCCCCTCGACAGCCTTCACGGGAGCCGCCACAAAGCGCGCCTTGTCACGGTTGGAAGGGGCCCATGGACTTCATTGCGATCCTGTCGATTTTCGTCCTCGCCTGCTTTGTCGGCTATTTCGTCGTCTGGTCGGTGACCCCGGCGCTCCACACGCCGCTGATGTCGGTGACCAATGCGATCTCCTCGGTGATCGTCGTCGGGGCGCTGATCGCCGCCGCCGCGGCGGGAAGCCCGACGGCGAAGTGGCTCGGGCTGGTCGCGGTCGCGCTCGCCTCGGTGAACATCTTCGGCGGCTTCGCGGTCACCGCGCGGATGCTGGCGATGTACAAGAAGAAAGAGCGCCGCGATGCATGAGGGGGTCGCGCAACCCGCCTGGGTGCTGCTCGCCTATCTGATCGCCGGAATCTGCTTCATCCTCGCGCTGCGCGGGCTGTCGAGCCCGGAAAGCAGCCGCCGCGGCAACCGGCTCGGGATGATCGGCATGGCGATCGCGGTCGTTACCACGCTCGCCATCCACGAGGTCGCGTCGATCGTTGAAATCGCGGGTGCGATCGTCATCGGCGGCGGCATCGGCCTGGTCACCGCTCGCAAGATCCAGATGACGGCGATGCCGCAGCTGGTCGCCGCCTTCCACAGCCTGGTCGGGATGGCCGCGGTGCTGGTCGGAGCGGCGGCGTTCCTCAACCCGGATGCGTTCGGGATCACTGACGCGGCCGGGGCAATATTGCCGGTCAGCCGGGTCGAGATGGGGCTGGGCGTCGCGATCGGCGCGATCACCTTCTCGGGATCGGTGATCGCGTTCCTCAAATTGAACGGCAACATGTCGGGGGCGCCGATCCTGCTTCCGGGCCGGCATATCCTGAACCTCGGCACGCTCGCCGCGATCCTCGGGCTGATCGCTTACTTCACCCAGGACCAGAGCCCGTGGATCTTCTGGACCCTGACCGCGCTCGCTTTCGCCATCGGCTTCCTGCTGATCGTGCCCATCGGCGGCGCCGACATGCCGGTCGTCATCTCGATGCTCAACAGCTACTCGGGCTGGTCGGCGGCGGCGATGGGCTTCACGCTCCACAACAGCGCGATGATCATCACCGGCGCGCTGGTCGGAAGCTCGGGCGCGATCCTCTCCTACATCATGTGCCGGGCGATGAACCGGAGCTTCATTTCGGTGATCGCCGGCGGGTTTGGCGCGGTCGCTTCGAGCGGCGACGCCGCGGCGATCGACCGCCCCTACAAGCGCGGCTCGGCCGAGGACGCGGCCTTCCTTTTGAAGCAGGCCGAGCAGGTGATCATCGTGCCGGGCTACGGCATGGCGGTCGCCCAGGCCCAGCACACGCTTCGCGAAATGGCCGATTTGCTCAAGAAGGAAGGTGTCCGCGTCAAATATGCGATCCACCCGGTCGCGGGCCGCATGCCGGGGCACATGAACGTCCTGCTGGCCGAAGCCAACGTGCCTTACGACGAAGTGTTCGAACTGGAAGACATCAACAGCGAGTTCGCCCAGACCGACGTCGCCTTCGTGATCGGTGCCAACGACGTCACCAACCCGGCCGCCAAGACCGACAAGAGCTCGCCGATCTACGGAATGCCGGTGCTCGACGTGGAAAAAGCGCGGACCGTCCTGTTCGTCAAAAGGTCGATGGGAGGGGTCGGCTACGCGGGGGTCGACAACGAGCTATTTTATCGCGACAACACGATGATGCTCCTCGCCGACGCCAAGAAGATGGTCGAGGAGATTGTGAAGCAGCTCGGCTGATTCGGGCGAGCGCTTCACAGGCATTGCACCTGGGTTAGAGCCCCCAGCCGGTTGCCCCGGTTGGGGCGTGGCCGGAAAGGGAAACAAGGTTGCGCAAGCTGGGTATCGTCGGAGGCACGAGCTGGTCCTCCACCGCGCTTTATTACGAGCATATCAACCGCGGCGTCGCCGAGCGGCTCGGCGAACTGCACAGCGCGCGGCTGGCGATCGAAAGCCTCGACCTCGCGCCGATCGCCAAGATGGAGCTGTCGGACGATTGGGACGGCGTCGCCGCCGCTCTGATCGAGGCCGCCAAGAAATTGAGGGCGTCCGGAGCACAAGGCGTGCTTCTCGCGTCCAACACCTCGCACAAGGTCTACGACCACGTCAGGGCGGCGGTGCGCTTGCCGATGCTGCACATCGCCGACGCCACCGCCGAGCGGCTGGTGGCCGACGGCCGCAAGCGGGTCGCACTGATCGGCACAAGGTTCACCATGACCGAGGGCCACATCCGCGACCGGCTCGAAGCGCGCGGGATCGAGCTCGCGCCCATCCAGCCGGGGTGGGTGCGGGAAGTCGACCGGATCATCTTCGACGAGCTCGCGGCCGGGCGCGTCGTCCGCGACAGCCAGCGCAAATTGAGGACATTGATCACCGAGCTCGCCAAGCAGAAGGTCCAGGCGGTCGTCCTCGGCTGCACCGAGCTGGTGTTGGCGGTCGACGTGCGGGCGAACGTCATCCCGGTCTACGACACGACCGCGATCCACGCCCGGGCAGCGGTCGACTGGATGCTCGACGACGAAGAGCAGGCGAGGGCGGCGGCCTAGTATCCTCTCTGGCGGCGGCCTAAATCGCCTGCATGGACCGCACCCCCGCCGATCGTCCGGAACATCCGCAAGCGGCCGATCGCTTCAACGAGGACCAGGCCACCTACGCGGTGAAGGGCAGCGGCGCGCCCGATCTCGAGGCGGGCGTGGCGGCGATCCGCAATGTGCTGAAGACGCTGCCGGCGCGGCCGGGGGTGTACCGGATGCAGGATTCGCGCGGCGATGTACTCTATGTCGGCAAGGCGAAGGGGCTGAGGTCCCGCGTCACCAATTACACCCAGGTCATGCGGCTGCCCAAAAGACTTCAACGCATGGTGTCGCAGACCCGCTCGCTGACCATCGTCACGACGCGGACCGAGGCCGAGGCGCTGCTGCTCGAGGCGCAGCTGATCAAGCGCTTCCGGCCGCCGTACAACGTGCTTCTGCGCGACGACAAAAGCTTCCCCTTCATCCTGCTTCGCGAAGATCACCCGTTCCCGCGGGTCCAGAAGCATCGCGGCGCGCGGCGGATCAAGCAGGGCCACTATTACGGGCCGTTCGCAAGCGCCGGATCGGTCACCCGTACACTTAATGCGCTGCAAAAGCTGTTCCTCCTAAGAAGCTGTTCCGACAGCTTTTTCGCCAATCGGTCGCGGCCTTGCCTGCTCTACCAGATTCGCCGCTGTTCGGCGCCATGCGTCGGCCGCATCGAAGAGGGCGCCTACGCCGAGCTGGTCGAGGACGCGAAGGCGTTCCTGGCCGGCAAGTCGACCGGGGTGCAGGCGCGGCTCGGCAAGCTGATGGCCGAGGCCGCGGACGCGCAGGACTTTGAACTCGCCGCCGTCTATCGCGACCGGTTGCGCGCGCTGACCTATATCCAGGGCAGCCAGACGGTCCACGCCGAGGGGCTGGGCGACGGCGACATCTTCGCATTGGCCTGCAAGGGCGGGGCGATGTGCATCCAGGCGTTCTTCATCCGCGGCGGCCAGAATTGGGGCCACCGCGCTTTCTTTCCGGCGCACACCGCCGACGTGCCCGAAGCCGAGGTGCTGTCGAGCTTCCTCGTCCAATTCTACGAGGACATGCCGCCGCCGCGGCGGATCCTCATCGACCGCGACCTTCCCGACCGCGAGCTGCTCGAGGAAGCTCTCTGCGAGCGCTCCGGCCACAAGGTGTCGATCGACCAACCCAGACGGGGTCCGCGCGCCAGGCTGATCGAGCAGGCGAGGCGCAACGCCGAGGAGGCGCTCGACCGGCGAATGGCCGAAACCAGCAGCCAGGCGAAGGTGTTGCGCGAGCTCGCCGACACGTTCGAGCTATCCGACGTGCCCAAGCGCATCGAGGTCTATGACAACAGCCACATCATGGGCACCAGCGCGACCGGCGCGATGATCGTCGCCGGGCCCGAGGGCTTCCGCAAGAACAGCTACCGCAAGTTCAACATCAAGTCGGGGGTCACACCGGGCGACGATTTCGGAATGATGCGCGAAGTGCTCGAGCGGCGCTTTGCACGGATCGAGAAGGAAGACCCCGACCGTTCGACCGGCGAATGGCCGGACCTGCTGATCATCGACGGAGGCAAGGGGCAGCTGTCCGCGGTGTGCGAGATCCTCGAGAATGCGGGGGTCCACGACATTCCAATGGTCGCGGTGTCGAAGGGCCCGGACCGCAACGCTGGGCGAGAGACGTTCCATCTGCCGGGCGGGCGCGAGCTGACGCTGCCGCCCAATTCGGCTTTGCTGTTCTACCTGCAGCGGCTGCGCGACGAGGCGCACCGTTTCGCCATCGGCACGCACCGGGCGAAAAGGTCGAAGAGCCTGACCACTTCGACGCTTGACGAAGTGCCCGGCATCGGGCCGAACCGAAAACGCGCGCTGCTGATGCACTTCGGCACCGCGCGGGCGGTCAAGAGCGCCGCCCTCGACGATCTCGAGCGGGTGCCGGGCATCAGCAAGGCGATGGCGCGCCAGCTGTATGACTATTTTCATCCGCGCGGGTGAAATTCCTCCCCAGCATTGGCTGGGGAGGGGGACCATTTCCCGAAGAGGAAATGGTGGAGGGGTACTGTGGCGGCGGTGCCAATACCCCTCCACCAGCTTCGCTGGTCCCCCTCCCCCAGAAAGCTGGGGGAGGAACTAAGAGTGCGCCTGACGACCCCCGCCATCGTCTGCGGGCTGCGCGGTCATGGCGAGCATGGCGCGGTCGTTCGGCTGATGACCGAGGAACATGGCTTGCAGGCCGCTTACGTCCGCGGCGCCCGCGGCCGGCGGATTCGGCCGGTGCTTATCGCGGGGAATTTGGTGTCCGCCGTGCTGACCGCGCGGACCGACAGCCAGCTGCCGCAGGCGGCGGTCGAGCTGACTCACAGCCGCGCGCCCTTGCTCGCCGAGCCGTTGCCCGCCGCGGCGATCGAATGGGCGACCGCGCTGACCGCCTCTGCGCTGCCCGAGGGCCAGCCCTATCCGCGGTTCTATTCGGCGCTCGACGCGCTGCTGGCGGCGATCGAGGCGGCGCCGTCGGCGAGCGGCTGGGGGACCGCGCTGGTCCGCTTCGAGCTGCTGATGCTCGCCGAGATGGGCTTCGGCCTCGACCTCGAGACTTGCGCGGTAACCGGCGCGAAGGAGGATCTGGCCGCGGTCAGCCCGCGCTCGGGCCGGGCGGTGAGCGCCGCCGCGGCCGAGCCTTTTGCGGGCAAATTGCTACCGCTACCGGGCTTCGTGCGCGCCGGCGGGCAGGCGAATTGGGCCGACATCGCACAGGGGCTCGACCTCACCGGCCACTTCCTGATGCGTGATCTGTTGACCCAGAAATCGGCGGTTCTCGGTGAAGCGCGCTCGCGGCTTGTCGACCGGCTGCGCCGAGCCGGCGGGCTCGACTAGTTTCGGCTGTTGTTTGCGGCGGCGCGGTCGCCTAGCGTCGAATTGTGACCGCGACCGACACCATGGCGATGCTGTTCCCCAATGTGGCGACGAGCCGCGACGTCACGGTCCGGGTCGCCGTCAGCTATCTTGCCGAGCAGTCGGACCCGTCGTCGGAGCGATGGTTCTGGTCGTACCACGTGCGGATCGAGAACGGCTCCGACCGGGCGATCCAGTTGCTTTCACGCAGCTGGCGGATCGTCGACGGCCGCGGCACCGTCCACGAGGTCCACGGCGAGGGCGTGGTCGGCGAAATGCCACTGATCGCGCCCGGCGGAAGCTATGATTATGTCTCGGGCTGCCCGCTCGACACTCCGTCCGGATCGATGAGCGGCAGTTATCGCATGGTCGACGAGGACGGCAGTGCGTTCGACGTCGCCATCCCGCGCTTCCAATTGCTCAGCTCGGTCAACTGAACGAGCGCTAAAGCAGCTTGTCGTCCGGACGCAGAGCCGCAGGTTGCTCGCCGACCTTTTCCGCGATGTCGGCGAAATCCCCGGGCTCGGTGAACTCCTTGTAGACGCTGGCGAAGCGGATGTAGGCGACGTGGTCGATGGCGTTGAGGCCGTCCATCACCGCCTCGCCGATGTGGACCGCCTGGACTTCGTCCCCGCGGGTTTCGAGCTGGCGCTGGATGCTCGAAATGAGCCGGTCGATGCGGTCGGGGGCGATGTCGCGCTTGCGGCAGGCGATGGCGATCGATCGCTCGAGCTTGGCGCGATCGAACGGTTCGCGCTTGCCGTCCTTCTTGACGACGGTGAGGTCGCGCAACTGGACCCGCTCGAAGGTCGTAAATCGCGCTCCGCAACCCTCGCACTGGCGCCGCCGCCGGATCGCCGCGCCGTCCTCCGACGGGCGGCTGTCCTTAACCTGGCTGTCTTCGTGAGCGCAGAACGGACAGCGCATCAGCTTCTGTCCGAAGGCCGTACCGGCGGGCTGGCGCCGAGTGCGCGAAAGCGCATCAAGTCAATCCTGGTAGATCGGGAAGCGAGCGCAAAGCTCGCGGACGCGGCCATTCACTTCGCTCTCGACGGCGCCATTGCCTTCGAGGCCGTTGTTGCCGAGCCCGTCGAGCACGTCGGCGACCATATCCGCGATGTCGCGGAAGTCGTTCTCGCCGAAGCCGCGCGTGGTGCCGGCCGGCGATCCGACGCGGATGCCGCTGGTCTGCACCGGCGGCAGCGGGTCGAACGGGACACCGTTCTTGTTGCAGGTGATGCCGGCGCGCTCGAGGCTCTCGTCGGCGTCGCGGCCGGTGAGCTTGAGCGGCCTGAGGTCGACCAATGCGAGGTGGGTGTCCGTGCCCCCCGCGACGAGGTCGGCGCCGCGCTCTTTCAGCCGCCCGGCGAGCATCCTGGCGTTGGCGATCACCGCTTTCGCATAGGTCTTGAAGCCCGGCTCAAGCGCCTCGCCGAACGCGACCGCCTTGGCCGCGATGACGTGCATCAGCGGCCCGCCCTGGAGGCCCGGGAACACCGCCGAATTGACCTTCTTGGCGATCGCCTCGTCATCTGTCAGCACCATGCCGCCGCGCGGGCCGCGCAGGGTCTTGTGGGTGGTGGTGGTGACGACATGGGCGTGGCCGAACGGGGTCGGATGCTCGCCCGCCGCGACCAGCCCGGCGAAATGGGCCATGTCGACGAACAGAAAAGCGCCAACCTCGTCGGCGATCGCGCGGAAGCGCTCGAAGTCGAGGATGCGCGGATAGGCCGAGCCGCCGGCGATGATCAGCTTGGGCCGATGCTCGCGAGTCAGCCGCTCGACCTCGTCGAAATCGACCAAATGATCGTCGGGGCGAACGCCGTACTGGATGGCGTTGAACCATTTGCCCGACTGCGCCGGCGGCGCGCCGTGGGTCAAATGGCCTCCGGCCGCGAGGCTCATGCCGAGGATGGTGTCGCCGGGCTTCAAGAGCGCCATCATCACCGCGCCGTTGGCCTGCGCGCCCGAGTGCGGCTGGACGTTGGCGAACGCGCAGCCGAACAATTGCCTGGCGCGCTCGATCGCCAGCGTCTCGACCGCATCCGACGGCCCGCAGCCCTGGTAGTAGCGGCGGCCCGGATAGCCTTCGGCATATTTGTTGGTGAGGACCGAGCCCTGCGCCTCGAGCACCGCCCGGCTGACGATGTTCTCCGACGCGATCAGCTCGATCTGGGTCTGCTCGCGCTCGAGCTCGGCGCGGATCGCGTCGGCGACCGCCGGATCGGCATCGCTCAATGCCCTCGTGAAGAAGCCTTCGGGCTGAACCTCGTTGAGATTGGCGGCGCTGGCCATCAGTCGCTGTCCTGCAGGAGGGATGAGAGCTGGTCGACGCGCCGCTGGTGGCGCCCGCCGGCGAAATCGGTTCCGAGGAAGGCAGCGACGCACGCCTTGGCCATGTCGCTGCCGATCAGCCGCCCGCCGAGCGCCAACACGTTGGCGTCGTTATGCTCGCGGGCGAGCGTGGCGGATACCGGCTCGTCGACCCGCGCGCAGCGGCATTTGGGGTTGCGGTTGACCGCGATTGAAATGCCGATTCCCGAGCCGCAGACGGCGACTCCGAATTCCGCCGCGCCGCTGGCGACGGCATCCGCGAGCCTGGCGCCGAATTCCGGGTAATCGACGCTTTCGGTGCCGTTGGCTCCAAGGTCCGCGACCTCGTAGCCGAGTTCGCCGAGCCACACGGCAAGCTCGCGTTTCAAGGCGAAGCCGGCATGGTCGGAAGCAAGGGCGATGCGCATGGGCTCTGACTAAGCCAAGCGCGACGGATTCGCCAGTAGCAGCGGCGCCTCAGGCGGCGAGCCTGAGCTCCAGCCGGTCCCAGATCTCGACCAGCGCCTTGGTCAGCTCGTCCATCATTTCCGCCGTGTGGCACGGGCCGGGCGTGAACCGCAGGCGCTCGGTACCGCGCGGGACGGTTGGGTAGTTGATCGGCTGGACGTAAAGCCCGTACTCGGCGAGCAGGATGTCGCTGATCCGCTTGGCGCGCACCGGGCAGCCGACCAGCAGCGGCACGATGTGGGTGACGCTCGGCATCAGCGGCAGGGCCGCCTCCCTAAACTTCGCCTTGAGCGTCGCCGCCATGTGTTGCTGGGAGTCTCGCTCGGCAGACGAGTGCTTGAGATGACGCACGCTCGCCAGCGCCCCGGCGACCAGCACCGGCGACAGCGAGGTGGTGAAGATGAAGCCCGGCGCGTAGCTGCGGATGCAGTCGACGATGTTGCGGTCGGCGGCGATATAGCCGCCCATCACCCCGAACGCCTTGCCCAGCGTCCCTTCGATCAGGGTGACCCGGTCGGCGACGCCGTCGCGTTCCGAAATGCCGCCGCCGTGCTCGCCGTACATGCCGACCGCGTGGACCTCGTCGAGGTAAGTGAGGGCGCTGTAACGGTCGGCGAGGTCGCAGATGCTGGCGATCGGGGCGACGTCGCCGTCCATCGAATAGACGCTCTCGAACGCGACCAGCTTGGGCGCTTCGGGGTCCTCGGCGGCGAGCAGTTGCTCGAGATGCTCGAGGTCATTGTGCTTGAAGACGCGCTTCTCGCAGCCTGAATTCCGGAT
>Ga0183260_10004686_pt1 | contig 10834 bp, 5 predicted proteins | sample AntDrymUQ4972206_2_FD_129768 | JGI IMG/M metagenome (GOLD analysis project Ga0183260, IMG submission 129768) | Polar desert sand microbial communities from Dry Valleys, Antarctica - metaG UQ497 (22.06) (version 2) (version 2) | ecosystem: Environmental > Terrestrial > Soil > Desert | place...
AAGACCGGCTTCCACGTCGTGCCGCTGTTGACGGTCTTGAAAATTCCGCCTGACGCGGCACCGACAAAAATGACCTGCGGCCGCCCCGGCACCGCTTCGACATCGTCGATTCTGCCTCCGAACGCCGCCGGTCCGATATGGCGCCAGGGGATGTCATTGAGCACCGGGAACACTGGCGCAGTGTCTTGTTGTGCGCTCACCTGCACACACACACTCGCGATCAGTGCGCCGAGGAATCCCCTCCGGCGATGAGCGTTGGTCAGCACGAGGCTCTCCTTTTTCTATCCATTACTGTTTGATGCGCTTCGCGAGTTCTTCCGGATCGTAAATCAGGCCATTCTTCATGACGCGAGAGACATCGGTGGTACGGTGGATGTCTCCCATTGGGTCGGCATTCAGGATGATCAGGTCCGCGATGAAGCCGGGCTGGAGACTGCCGACGTCCTTCTGAATCCCCAGGAGTTCGGCCCCGCCGGCGGTGGCCGCGCGGAGGGCCTCGAGTGGCGCCATCCCCCCCTCGACAAACGACCACAGCTCCCAGTGCGGTCCGAGCCCAGGATGGTTGCCGTGCCCTCCGACCGCCACTCGTCCTCCGGCCTTCCGCACCGCCTCAGCACCGCGAGCCGCGGCTCGAAAGAGATACTGGTCGTCGGTGATAACCGTGCGGACCGTCGTCAGTCGATCGAGCAGGTCGTGCGGCATGAACTTGTTCGCCCGCGCGTCGCCGTGCACGTCCCGGGTGGCGTAGAAGTAATCCATTGAGCCAGGTTTGGCGTAGCCGGCGACAAACGTCGGGGTGTAGACGATGCCGGACCTGACTAGGAGCTGGATCAGGTCGTTATAGATGGGCGCGGCGGGGATGCCGTGCTCGAAGCCTGTGAAGCCGTCGAGCATTAGAGTCGTCTGGACCTTGAGCCCGCCGCCTTCGGCCGTGATCATCAGACCCTCGGCGAGCGCGGCCTGCTGCAGCCACTGCCGCTGCTCGCGCCTGGGCTGCAGATACTGTTTCAGATAGGTGACCCCGTTGCGCTTGAGCCTGCGCACGTGCCGCAGCGCGTCCTCGGCAGTCGCGATGGAGACCGCGTGATTGGACCCGCCTTCGGCCGCGGCGAACAGCGGCCACCCCGACCCGTAGATGCGTGGTCCGATCATGTCGCCGGTCTCGACCATGTCGGCCTGGGCGACGGTGTCCCGCGTGGGAGCGGAGACCTCCCGGCCCGTCGTCACCCCGTAGGCAAGGTCGGCGACATACTGCCACTTGTCGACCGGAAAAATCTCCTGGCCTGCGTAGTGCCCGTGGTAGTGCGCGTCCACGATCCCGGGGATGATCGTCTTGCCTGTGACGTCCTCGATCTTCGCCCCCGCGGGTACCGTCAGCGTGCCGATCGCGCCGACAGCCGCGATCCTGTTCCGCGTGACAAGGATGTCACCGCGCTCGATGACTTCGTTCCCGTTCATGGTGATCAAACGCGCGCCGCGCAGCAGAATGCTGCCGGAGGGGAGCGCGCGGGGGACGCGCAGATCCACATCGATTCTCGTTGGCGCGGCCGCCTCGAGCGTCTGTTTGTAAGCGGAGTTGGCGTACGACCACGTCAGCGCTTTGCCATCCGCGGTCCAGGCCAGGTAGCTGCCACCATCGCCGGTGAGCCGGCGCAGGGGGGTGAGAGGCTTGTCGATATCGATGTCGATGGGAGTTGCATGCTGGTCGGGCAACGACACGACGAACAGATCATCCATCGCGACAAAGGCCAGTTGTCGGCCGTCCGGCGACAACGCCGCCTCTTCGACATATTTGAACCTGGCAAGCGCGCGGCGATCGGAGCCGTCCAGTCTCGCGCAGACGAAGTCGTTTCGCGTGTCACTCGCCGCCGTGATGAAGCAGATCCGCTCGTCTCCGGCGGCAAAGCGAGGCACCGGATACCACCGGCCCGCGCTGCGCGCACGCGCCACGCTGACCGGGTGCGTGTCCCCTCCATCCGCCGAGAGCCAGACGATTTCGTGATAGGGATCATCCTCAGTCAGGTTGGCGGTGGCGCCGAAGTTGGGCGATCGCCAGGCCACGACGAGTTTCGAGCCGTCCACGGACCACGACGGGTTGGCGTACTGTCGTGCAACCCGCGTCAGCTTCTGGGGGGCGCCCCCCGCGATCGGCCGCTTCCAGACCTGACCGCCGGCGCGGTCGTCCCAGCTCACATACGCCACCCAGCGGCCGTCGGGAGAGATGGCCGGTGCGTATTCCCGTTGGGGCTCCGGGTTCAGCCGCCGCGGCGGCCCGCCGGGCTGCTGGATCCATATCTTTCCGAGCGCCTCGAAGATGAGCGTTCGTCCATCGGGAGTGAAGCCAGCCCAGCGGATGACGCGTGCACGCACGTCGCCGTCCTCGATCCGCTGCTCGGTGTATGGCCGTTCGGGAAGATCGAAGGCCACGTCGGCGCTGAACGGGATCTCTGTCCCCACCCCGCCTTCGATCGGCACACGCCGCAGCTTCCCCCCGGTCCCGATGGTGATCGATCCGCCGTCCGGCGCGAACGCAAACCCCGGGTAGGCGTCGTAGTCGGTCGTGCCGCGCTGATCGTCGCGATCCAGACCTGTCCGCACCTCCCGGGTCGAGCCGGTTTCAAGATCGCGCAGCATCAGCGTGCTCGTCGCGTGATCGCGCCGCACGTAGGCCAGGCTGCGCCCGTCGCGCGAGATCGCGGGACGGACGGCACCGCCGAATCCGGTGGTAACTGGCGTCAAGTCACCCGTCCGCCGGTCGAGCCGCCATACCTGCCACGGCACCCAGGTCGAATCGAGAACCCGTTGGCCGTGTGAAAAATAAATCGATCTGCCGTCGGGCGAGAATACCGGGCCGTTCGGATTCAGCCCGCCGTGTGCGTCCCTCGCGGTCAGCCGCACACCGGTCCCCCCGCTCCGGTGATACAGCCACAACTCCGCGGAGCCGCGACGGTTGTACGTGGGATCGCGCCTGACTGCGAGGTATTGCCCGTCTGGCGCCCAGGCGGGTGCCGTCAGGCCGCCGTCCTTCTCCCGCGTCACCGCTTCGATCGCGCTTCCGTCCGCCGCCATCACCCAGATGTTGTCGCTGCCGGAGCGATCGCTGGTGAAGGCGATCGACCTCCCGTCCGGCGACCAGCGAGGCTGCATGTCGTAGGCGCGCCCGTCGGTCCGCCGCGTCGCCTTCCCCCCGCTCATCGGCAGGGTGTAAATGTCTCCGAGCAGGTCGAAGGCGAGCGTGCGGCCGTCAGGGGCGACGTCCACGTTCATCCACGTCCCTTCGGTTGTCGTGAACGACACGGCGCGGGTGGCCGCCACCCTCGCGACGTTCTCCACGACCGCGATGGCCAGCACCAACAGAAGACACGCGATTCGCCTGCGCATTTCGACCTCGATCTTGAACATCATTGCCCGCCGTTCGCTGCGCAGTAGCGCCGATCGAGCACGCACGCGCGCGCCTGCGCCTGTGTGGCACTCTCGATACGCCCGGCGGCGCGGTAGGCCAGGCCGAGGTTCTGCTGTGCCTGCGCGCTCGAGGGTTTCAGCTCCACGGCCTTTTCGAGCGCCCGAACGGCCGGCCCGGGCTGCCGGCGCTGCAGATGAATGGCGCCGAGGGTGTTCCATGCCTCGAAGTAACCCGGGTCGATGGCGAGCGCCTGTTGTTCCAAGGATTCGGCCCGATCCAGATCGCCCTGCGTATACGCGATCGCGGCGAGGTTGTGATAGGCGCGGAAATTTTTTGGCTCGTCGCGAAGGACGCGTTCGAGGTGCATCCGGGCCGTGCTGTAGTCTTCCAGCCGGAGGAGCGCGAGTGCGAGCTTGAATCGTGCGGCCACGTGCCGCGGGCTCAACGCCAGCGTCCGCTCGAGCGCATGAGACGCTTCGGCGAAACGCCCGAGGCCGCCGAGGATGGCGCCGCGCGTGTAATGGACCTGCGCCACCTGCGGGTCGAGCCGGTTCGCGCCGTCGAGCCGCGCGAGCGCCGCCTTCGCGTCGCCCTTCTCCGATAGCTCCACCGCCTCCATCGTCAGCCGGTAGACGTCGAGCTTGTCCTTGGGATCCGCAAGCTCCATTCCGGCGGCCGGCAGAGACCTCGAGGCGCCGATGTAACCGAGCGCCAGGAACTTCTCCGCGTCCACCTGATCGACCCTGGGTGCCGAAGCCGCCGGCGCCGTCCGCCGGGCAATGACACTGACGAGCGCGTCGAGCCTGGACGACTGGTCGGGTCTGGCGGACAGCTGATTGTGCAGTTCCCCAGGATCGGCACGCAGATCATAGAGCTCGCCGCGCGGAGCCTGGATGTACTTCCACGTCCCGGAGCGCAGCGACGCCAGCGCACTCCACCCGAACTGATCGCGGGGCAGCCAGGTCTCACTGTAGGCATCGAGCCCGGCGGAGTCCCCTGATCGCAGGACGCGGTCGAGAGCGACGCCGTCGAGCGCCCCGTCGGCGGGACGGGGCGGTTGATCCGCGCCCGCAAGGGCCGTCATCGTCGGCAGCACGTCGACGATGCGGACCTGATGGGGATAAGTTCCCGGGGTCACGCCTGGCGCCTTCAGCAGCCACGGGATACGCAGAGTGGCATCGTAGATGAAGAAACCGTGTGTCTGCTCCCCGTGCTCTCCGAGCGACTCCCCGTGATCCGACGTCACACTGATGACGGAGCGGTCCCAGAGCCCACGGGTGCGCAGGAAGGCGAAGAAGTCGCCCAGAGCTGCGTCACTCGCCGAGACATCGGCGTCGTATGATCCGCCGGCGTAAGGGGCGTGAGGTTCGAAAAGGTGGATCCACAAGAACAGCGGTTCAGGCGCTGACGACACCCAGGCACGCGCGCGCGCGAGGGTGTCGGCCGCCGGCCGTTCCGGTCCGCTCATCTCATCGTCGTAGGCATCGAAACCTGCGTTCAACCCGAAGCGTCGGTGCAGGACCACCGCGCTGACGAAGGCCGCGGTTGCGTACCCCTGCCCCTGGAGGGCGCGGGGGAATGTCCCTGTGGCTGGCGCGAGCGAGAACACCTGGTTGTCGCGCACGCCGTGTCGTGGAGGATCGAGACTGGTCAGGAGCGAGGCATGCGACGGCAGGGTCAGAGGGCTGGCGGTGATCGCCTCGGTGAATCGGATGCCTTGCTGCTGCAACCGATCGAGATGCGGCGTGAGGTGCGCTGTGACGCGGTCGGCTCGGAGCGTGTCGATGGTCACAAGGATCATCGAACGGGGCGGCGCTGCGGCGTCAGGAGGGCGAGTGCAGCCCGCCGCCAGCGACCCCACGACCAAACAGGCCGCAATCAGAAAGCGCGCATCACGCACGGTATGCCACAGAGTGCCGGGATGCGGACACCAGAGGGAAACCCGCACCCCGGCAGTCGTCAGAAAATCAGCTTCAACGCAAACTGAAGCTCACGAGCCGGGAAGGCCTCGACCGACCGGCCGAACGTCGGCGAGGCGAGGTTCCCGACGGGAATGCGGAGATTGACGCGGTTGAACAGGTTAAAGGCCTCAGCCCGGAACTGCAGCTTCCAGCCGCCGCCGCTCGACAGCCGGAAGTTCTTGAAGATCGAGAGATCCGTGCTGGCGAAGCCAGGGCCCCGGTAGGCGTTGCGCGGCAGATCGCCCAGCACGAAGCCGGTAGTCGGGAAATCAGAGGCCACGAAGAGGCCCTTGATGTAGTCATCCTGGCTGTGGCCGGGGGGCGTCGTGCCAAAACTCGGTTGATTCGGCCGATCGTTGCGCACGCCGTCTCCGTTGAAGTCTCCACCCGAGCCGAAGGCGCGCGAGGTAAACACCGAGAACGGGAACCCGCTCTGCAATGAGGTGATCGCGTTGATCTGCCACCCGCCCAGCAGGGCTTTTGTCACCCCGGTGGAGTTCCGGAGAAACGGCAGCTCCCAAAGGAAGTTCGCGACCAGACGATGGCGGACGTCGAAGTCGGACACGGCCCGCTCGCGATCGAGCTCTCTCGCGTCAACCGGCAGCCCCCCGACCTGGACGTCAGATCCGTTATCCTCGGCACGGCCGAGCGTGTACGAGACCTGTCCGGTGAAGCCATTGATGAAGCGGCGATTCAGCTGCAATTGCATGGCGTGATATTCGGTCTCCGCGAGCATTGCGCGGAAATTGATGCCACCGAACCCCGAGTTGAGCCGATCCAGTCGCCCGTCGAACAGATCGCCTCGGACGGTGTTGTAGTCGACGAGCCGTCCGAAATTCCGACCCGTGTTCCCGATGTAGTTGGCCTCCATCACCAGGTTCCAGGGGAGTTCCAGCTGGGCTCCAGCAAACCAGTTGTAGGTGAAGGCGTCCTTCGTATTCGGGTCAGGCACGCGCAGGGACTGCTGGGAATTGCCGAAGCGCGGGTTCCATCCGATGATGTTCCCGACGATGCCGAGGCCCGGCTGCACGCCGATGTTGCGATTGTCACCCTCGAGATTCACCGGTTCATTGCGGCGCGAGCCGTCCGGGTTCACGGGGCCATAGGCAATGGGGATGCCCGCGTGTGCCGCAACGAAGACCGGGGATGCCACCGTGAAGCTGTAGAACGGCGGATTGAAGCGGATGTTGGTGATCGAGTTGTTGAACAGACGGTCGAACGCCAGCCCGAAGCCGCCGCGGACCGCCAGCTTCTTGTTGCCGAACGGGTCCCACGACAACCCGAGGCGGGGGGCGAAGTTGTTGTAATCATCGGGCACGACCTGATCGACCTGGCCGACCGTGGCGGTGGCGATCTGCGCGAAGATGTCGCTGCCCGGGCCAAGAATGATGTTGGTCAGCAGGTCGTTGGCTTCGGTCGGGCGCCCATACCACTCGTGCCGCAGCCCCAGGTTCAGCGTCAGTCTCGAGTGGATCTTCCAGTCGTCCTGCACGAAGAAGCCGCTCTCCCAGAAGCGGAAGTTCCGAAGGTTGGGGGCGATCAGGCCCGTCGCCGGGTCGATGCCAAGGATGCTGATCGCCTGGACCTCGTCCTGCGCGAAGTCGTGGATGCTGAAAAACTGCACTCCAGGGCGCCGCACCGCGAAGTCGGAATTGTCACGGATATGCCGGACCTCGCCGCCGAACTTCACGCCGTGGTTGCCGAGGCTCATCGACACCGTATCGACCCAGTGGAACGTGTTCTGCGCGAACACGGCCGGATTCGTCGCGAAGTTGCCGAAACCGATCAGCCCGTCATCGAAGGTGATGTTGGGAACAGCCGCGTTGTTGGCGCCGAGCCCACGCTCGCGGCGGGCAAACCCGAACTTGGCGTCGTTGACGATGCGATCGGTCAGGATCCAGGTATGACCGACGGTCAGGTTGTGCCCCTGCTCGGACACCGGCTGGTTGAAGCCGGGTCGGACGATCGAGGTGTTGTCGGAGGATTCGCGTTTGTCGTTGATATATCGCGCGAGCAGGCGCATGCGGCTGGAGAACTCGTAATCGAGTCGCGTCAGGTACTGATTGCCGTCGATGGTTTCGTTGACCGGTATCGCCGCGGTCCCGATGTCCGGGATCCCGTCGAGCGTGCTTTGCAGCGCGTTCCGGAAGAGCGTTCCAGTCGTCGCCACGTAGTTGGGATTGACGGTCACGCCCGGAGTGTTCAGGCGACTGTCCGTCGCCAGACCCGTCACTGGCTGGCCGGTGTCTCGGAAATTGGAGGTCGGCGCAGGCGAAGGGAAATTCGTGAAGAGATAGTTGGCGATCGAGTTTGGGAACCGCTCGGCGACCAGCCGCCGGAACTCCGGGGTTTCCACCGTTCTCAGGAGCGTCGTCCCGCGGGTGACCCGAAGGCCCTCATACGAGGCGAAGAAGAACATCTTGTTCCGCTTGACCGGGCCCCCCAGCGTGCCTCCGAACTGGTGGAACTCCAACGGGTCGACGGCGCGGGCGAAGACCGTGCGCGCGTCGAGCGCGTCGTCGCGAAAAAACTCGAACGCGGTGCCGTGGAAGACGTTGCCGCCCGATTTGGTGACCACGTTCACGACCGACGCACTGTTTCGGCCGAACTCGGCGGAAAAATTGTTGGCAGACACGCGGAACTCCTGAATCGTGTCCACATTCGGATTGACCGCGACGCGCCCTGCCGTGAACTGGTCGTTGTTGTCGGTGCCATCGAGCAGGAAATTATTCGCCCGGTTGCGCTGCCCGTTGACGAACGCGCTGTTGCCGCCGGCCGACCCGCCGAGAACCGCGTTCCCGGGATTGCTGACCGCGCCTGGCTGCAACTCGATGAGCTGCATCACGTTGCGTCCGTTGAGCGGCAGTTCGCTGACGCGCTTCTCGTCAACGAGATTCGAGATGCGCCCCTCTTCGGTATTCACCGGACTGGCGCGCGAGGAGACGTTTACCGTTTCCGACAGCTCTCCGACCGAGAGCTCGAAGTCGGCGCGGACGGTATCGCCCACGGTGAGGAGCACATCCGACTGCGCCACGGTCTTGAAGCCCGAGAGTTCGGCCTTCACCTCATACGTGCCCCGCGGCACGCTCGCCAGCCGATACAGGCCTTCCGTATTGGACACCGTGGTGCGGATCTCGTTGGTGGCCCCGTTACGCGCCGTAACCGTCGCGCCGGCGAGGACTCCTCCGCTCGTATCCTTGACAAGACCCGTCAAGGTCGCGCTGGCAGACTGCGCGAAGCTGGTTCCCCCCAGCAGGGCGGTGAACAGGACCGCGAATCGGACAACTCTCATAACTCCTCCATGACGGCCGCTATGATGAGCGGTCGGCGTCACACTTGCCTTGTTATGGAACGGATCCTAGTCGAACCTCGTACTGAACGGATCCTAAGCTAGAACCGGGGGAAATGGCTAGTCCATCGACGTGGGCCGATCGCCACATCAGCCGATGACCCGATCGCCGCAAAAAAATAACGAAGGTCGCGATCAAAGACGTTGATCGAGCCACCAGGCATATTCGTGACAGCTTCGCGCCGGACCTCGTCGACAGGACCAGCTGTATCAGAGACAAGACCCGCGTCAAGCCCGCCCCAGATGATCGCAAATGGAATCGCCAGGCCGGTCGTGAAGCTCGGACGCCCAAACTTCATCTCGTAATACGTCGCCGCCAGTATCGGAACTGCGACACCCAGTCCCCCGGCCGAGCCCGCCAACCCACCGCTCAGCCCTGACTCCGACGAATTGAATCCAACCGTTCGGATCACGTAGCAGCGCCATCCCGCTCGTCACGCCGTCGTCACGCGCCAGGTGCGGCTCGTCCTCAGATTCGGCAATCCATCCTCGACATGGCCTCCTCCCTCGCGCGGCATTGCGGGTGCACAGCACACCGCACGTAGCACTAGCACGTCGCCGTCGCACCTCGCACGGCACGTCGCACGTAGCACCTCGCACACCGCACGTTTTAGAAAGGAACTCGAATGAGAAGAGCAACCATCGCTCTCGCGCTGCTGCTGGCATTCGCCACCGCCATCGCCGCACAGATCCAGGGAGGCGCAGTTTCCGGTGTCATCAAGGACGAACAGGGCGCGACGCTCCCAGGTGTCGAGGTGACCCTCGCGGGTCCGGCCGAGAAAAGCACCTTCACCACCGGCCCTGACGGCCAGTTCAGATTTCTGAACGTCGCGCCCGGCACCTACAGCGTCACCACGTCACTTGCCGGTTTCGGCAAGATGGTCCGCAGCGACGTCACGGTCACGGTAGGACAGTCCGTCACCCTGCCGTTCACGATGAAGGTGGCCAGCATCGAAGAGGCGGTTACTGTCAGTGGCGGCTCGCCGATCATCGACACCAGGAAGGTCGGCACCTCGACTACTTTCACGCAGGACGAGCTCTCCCGGATCCCCAACTCGCGTGACCCGTGGGCTCTGCTGCGCACCGTCCCCGGCGTTGTCGTCGATCGCATCAGCGTTGCCGGCAACGAAACCGGTCAGCAGACCAACTACTCGGGCAAAGGCACACTGGGGCGCGAGTCGACATGGATGATGGACTGGCGTGGCAAGGCAGCACGGTCGCAGCCGCCACGCATGGCGCGAGGCGCTCGAGGTCTGGCGCGAGGTCGGCAACGAACGAGAGATGGCGATGGCGCTCGAGGGCGCCGGCTGGGCTGACTTCGTCGCGGGAGACGATCAACGGGCACATGCCACCTTCGAAGAGTACATGCGCGTGCAGCAGGCAACCGGCGACATCCACCGCATCCACCGGGCCATGATTGGCGTCGGCCAGCTGGCGGTCGCGCTCGGTCGGGTCGAGCAGGCACGGCACTGCGCGTCAGAGATCCTGGCCTACTGCCAGGTGCACCCGAGTACGCGCAGCGAGCACCTCGCGTTCCACTACCTCGCTGACTGCGCGCTCATCGAACGCCACTTCGCCGAAAGCCTGAGGCTGTATCGCGAAAGCCTGCGGCTGGCGCTGCTGCTTGGCGATCACGTCGAGATCGGGTTCGAAGTGCAGGGCACGGCGATGTCGCTCGCGGAGCTGGGCGAGGACGAGACCGCGCTGCGGCTCGTCGCCGGCATCGAAGCCGACTGGGCGCGGATTGGCGCGGGCATCCGGGTTCGGTTCTGGAGCGCGCTGATCGACCGTCACATTGGCGCTGCCCGCGAGCGGCTCGGACCCCGGGCCGACCTGGTCTGGGGCGAGGGTCTGCAGCTGCCCTTCGACGCGACGATCCGTCTCGCGACAACGGACGTGCCGCGGGGCTGCTGACGGACGGGGAAGTGGTCTGTCGCGCCGGTGTGGACCGGCGTTGCCGCTCCATCACTGGTATGGATCGGCGTTGCCGCTCCATCACTGGTACAGCAGCCCGAGGCGCGAGGCCTGCTTGCGGAGCGCGCGGTCCCGCGTCCAGACAGGCACATCGGCCAGCGCCGCGGCGCAGAGAAGGTGCGCGTCGATCCACCCGATGCCGGTGCC
>Ga0183260_10004687_pt1 | contig 10834 bp, 7 predicted proteins | sample AntDrymUQ4972206_2_FD_129768 | JGI IMG/M metagenome (GOLD analysis project Ga0183260, IMG submission 129768) | Polar desert sand microbial communities from Dry Valleys, Antarctica - metaG UQ497 (22.06) (version 2) (version 2) | ecosystem: Environmental > Terrestrial > Soil > Desert | place...
CGGCGCGCAGGGTGGCCGACGACGAATTCCATCAGTTGGCCGGGTGCACCGTGTCCGCCGCGGGCGGTGTGGTCCAGTTCGTCGGTGTGGCGGCGGCGCAGTGCGAGTTCGGCGATCTCGGCGAGTTGACCGGCCTCGGCCCAGGCCCGCAGCTTCTCCCAAGCACCGATCCGGTCGATCAGTTCGTCGTCGCCGACCCCGGCGGGCTCGGTCCGGGTCAGCGCGGCGGCAAGGTCGGGTCCGGGGTCCTCGGACAGGTCGCCGTAGGCGCCGGCGTGCAGTTCGGCGTCCTCAGCCCAGCCGGCCCATCGAGCGACGGGCAAGCTGCAGGTCACCGCATCGAACATGTGTTCGCGTCTAGCCGGTAACCGGCTGCACCGCAAGCGAATACGTACGAATCTGCTGGAATTCCGCTTACTCAGCCGCCGGCCAACAAGGCAACGACGCCGCTTACGGATCTCGTTGCTGCGCCGTTTGTACTGAACGGAACCCCACATGACCGCCGGCCGACAAGGGCGGGGGCTGCCGTACGTACCCGATCCCGGTGCTGCGCCTTGTGTACTCAACGAAGCGGCCCCAAGCCGCCGGCCGACAACGCGACTGGACCGGCTTACTACCGCAGGTGCGCGACTCAGCGACTGGGCGGCCGAGACTTGCGTCGAGCCGAGCGCGTGGACGGTCGCAACCGATTCACCGTCGAAGCGGGCAGCACCCGTGCTCGCAGGCGCTGTCGTCGTCCGGCGTGTCGACCAAGAGCACGCCGGGCCGAGCGCAGCGGGGGTGCGAGATCGACCGACCGCGCCAGGGCCACGGACTCGGGCGCGTACCGGGCACGTTCCTCGGCAAGGGCTATGTCGCGTACGGCGACCGCGCTCTCCGCGTCGAACATCGCGTCGCGGGCCAACCGACGGGCCAGCATGCGCGGGGTCTCGTCCTGGCGGCTGGTCAGGCCGAAGTCAGTCGCTGTGTCGAGGAGTTCGTCCCAGGCGGCATGGGCACCGGGTGCGGCCCGACTACGGCCGACCAGGCGGCTTCGACTGAGTCGGGTGCGCATCCGGATCAGCGCAGGGGTGATCAACCCGGCGAGCACAAGCAGCAGTCCGCCGCCGACCGCAATGGGTATCCAGTTGACGCCCTCCTGCACCGCGGTCCGGTTGAAGGTGTTCGGATCGCTGAGGCTCTCATCGAATTGGGCCGCGGGTCCCCCGGGAAGTTGTCCGGGCGACGCGCTGGGGGCTGCCGAGGTCTCCTGCTCATCGGGGATGCTGTCGGCCCGTGGGGCATAACTGAGCTCGACGGCGCGGCCTGGTCCGATCGGCGTCGGGTCGAACGGCAGCCAACCCAGTCCGCTGATGTAGGCCTCCGCCCACGCATGCGCGTCATCGGTGGTGACCGTCCACACACCGTCTTCGAAAGTGCCGGGTGTGTAACCGAGCACGACGCGTGCCGGGACACCGGCAGCACGGAGCATGACCGCCATCGCAGCGGCGTACTGCTCGCAATAGCCCCGCTTGTTGTTCAGGAAGTTGACCAGGTCGTCACTGCTCGTGCCTGGTTCAGTGGTGAGGCTGTAGAGGAAGCCGTTCTCGCCGTCGGTCAGATAGTTGTTGATCGCCACGGCCCGTTCGTACGGGCCGCCTCCGCCGGCCTGCGCGACCAGGGAATCGACAAGGGCCGCGACGGCGGGGTCCAAGCCGCTCGGGAGCGCGGTGAAATCGACCTGCAACGGGTTGTCCGGATCCAGGTCTGGCGCCCGGGCGAGCTGCGTCGTGGTCGGATCGGGTCGCTGGGCCCGTAACGAGTACTCCAATCCCCCCGTGGTGTCGTCGCGGCTGAACACGGTCCCGCTGTTCTCGTCGAAACGCCAATCCCCGGGAACCTCTATCGTCTGCGGCGAGGCAAAGACCGGCAGGAAACGGTCGTCGTGCTCGAGCACGGTGATGTCGGCGGTGAAGCTCTGCAGGTTCTGTGGGCCAGGCAGCCGGGTCAGCAGCCCGTCGCCGGCGACCTGCACCTGGCTGTCCAGGTTGGCCACCGACCAGCCGTCGGGCCCGTAGGTGTCCAGAGCCACCGAGCGCAGGTAGAACGGGTCGTCGATACTTGTCTCGAACCGGAGCAGACCCCGGCTCTCGGGCAGGGTGAGTTCGCCCTGCAAGCGGGCCAACGGGCTCAACGACGTGCCTGGGCCGGCTCCGCTACCACCCCCGAACTGCTGTCCGAGCAGCCCTTCCGGCCAGGTAGGGATGATCAGGGGCAGGACCAGGCCCAGGCTGACCGCGCCCAACGCGACCTGGGACGCGGTGACCAGACCGGGCAGGGATCGATGCCCGCCAGGAGTGACGCTGCGGCCCCATCGGGTCACCCCGTCACGACCGTCGGCGTAGAGCAACACTAGGTAGCCCACCGCTGGACCGAGAAAGCTGATCGGGCTGATCGCGCCGATCAAGTTGGCAACCGGCACCAGGTACACCACCAACAGCGCGAGACGACGCAAGACCACGCGGCGCAACCGTATGACGAGGAACTCGACGAGAATCGCCATGCCACCGATCGCCAGCGTGGTCAGGGCGACCAGCCCTTCCAGCAGCAACGCCGGCGCGGCCTGCGCCTGCACGTCCAGCAGCCCTTCACCGAGTACCGACCAGAGAATCCTGGTGCTGCTCGCCGTCGGGATCACACCGAAGGCCAACTCCTGACTGAAGATCAGGGTCAGCAGCACGAAGCCGGCCACCAATTGGGCAAGCGGCGCCAACCCGGCCAGCCGCGGTAGAGCGCGGACGCCGATACCGGTCGCCGTCACGACGACCACCATGACGGCCACCGACGGCAGCCAGCCGACGTTGACGAAGACCGGCAACAGCGCGGCGCTGGTCAGCAGCGTGGCCGAACCGCAGGCCAAACCCATGCGTAGCGACCGCCGCCCGGCGAGGATGGAGTCGTCGGCGACGGTTCCAGGTCGCCGCACCGGCCCGTTCTGGGTCAGCTGCCCGAGAGTCGCGGTGCCAGCGGTCACGGCGTCCCCGCTGTCGTCAGACGGGTTCCGCCGGAGCCCTCGGATGAAGCCGCTGTCCCGCTGTAGCCGAAGGCGGTGACCCCCGCCTGCGCCCAGGCGTCTGTGATGGTGACGCCGCTCGGCACGATCACGACCCGCCAACCGGCTCGCCGGAACACTCCAGCAGTGGCCAGCACCAGCTGGCTCGGCTCTGCCGTCGTTGACGTCGTCGCAGTGACCGGACCGGCGCCCGGAGGGCTGTCGCGGTCGGCCTCTCGGTAGGGCGAGGAAGCCGACGAACCGGATCGCACTCGGCGACGTGGGGCACCGGAGTCGTAGCTGGCCACGTCGGACAGCACGGCGATCGAGGTCGAGGTCGAGGACCGGCCGCGGATCAGCGCGGCTGCGTCGTCCGGGGTCGCCTCGCCGAGCACGCAGACCAACAGCCCGTCCTCTCCGGCCTGGCGCAACTCATTCACGCCGTGGTCCAGGGTGCGGATGGTCGACGTACGGATGACGGCGAGTTGATCCAGCAAGGCGTCCCGGGCAGCAAGACCCGACACACCATGGATCTCTCCGCCGTCGGTGAACAGCCGCAGGCTGTAGCCCAACCGGCTCAAGTGGTCTCCGACGCTGGCCGCGGCGCTCACCGACCACTCAAAGCTGCCGCTCATTCCCGCTCCGCGATGGGCGGTGCTGCGGGTATCCAGCAGCATGGCCGATCTCGTCTGCCACGGCTGTTCCTCACGACGGACCATCAGCTTGCCGATCCGCGCGGTGGAGCGCCAGTGCACCTTGCGGAGGTCGTCACCGCTGCGGAACTCACGAGTCGCGGCGTCGTCCTCGCCCTGGATGGACACAGACCGCGAGCTGCTTTCCCCACCGGTTGAGTAGGCCCCGCTCAACCCCACCCCCGGAAGTGGATGCACGACAGGGACAATGGTGAGGACGTCGGTGGCTGCGAAGCCGCGGCTACGCTCGACCAGGCCGAACGGATCGCTCAGCTTCAACCGCAGTGGACCGATCGCGAACCGACCTCGCAGGGCCGACTCCACCTCGTAGGCCAGTTCGACGCTGGCGCCGGGCGCGAGCCGGTCGACGACGAATCGGGCGTGGGCACCCAGGACGTGCGGAACCGAGTCGTCCAGCTGGAGCAGCCCGCTGCGCTGTTCGGCGCGGTTGGTCACCCGTAGGACGATGGTGGCCGGCTGGCCGACCGGCGTGCGGCTGGGCAGGATCGATCTAGCCAAGGAAAGCCGGAACCTGTTGCGCCCCACAAACAGCGAGGCGACCAGCGGAACAGCGAGAGCAAAGATGGCAGCCCGCAGCAGGCCGGACTCGCCCAGCGTGATACCGGTGAGGACCAGAGCAATTCCGGCGGCCACAAGGCAATTGCCGCGAATCGTCAGGTTGTCCCAGAGCTTGCGCATCTCAGGTCAGGCCGGATCTGTCTGAATCACGCCGGTGGCGTTCAGCTGGCCGTCGCGTCCGGCGCGTTGCGCGGCACCGGAACTCGCTTCACGCAGTCGGCAACGATGTCGTTGGCGCTACGCCGGGCGATCTGGGCCTCCGGCGTGAGAATCACCCGATGACAGAGCACCGGCCCGACAAGTTGCTGCACGTCGTCGGGCAGCACGTACTCCCGGCCGGCCAACGCCGCCACGGCCTTCGCCGAGCGCAGCAGTTGCAGGCTCGACCGCGGTGACCCACCGAGACGCAGCTCCGAGCTGCGGCGGGTCGCGGCGACCAGTTCGACGACGTAACTCGACACCGCGGGAGAGACGAAGACGCCAGCCACGGCGGCGATGACGCTGCGTACCTCCGCGGCATTCGAGACCGGACGCAGGTCCTCCAGCGGGTCGTGGTCGGCGTGGCCGGAGAGCATCGCCAGCTCAGCACGGGTGTCCGGGTAGCCCATCGAGACCCGGGCGGTGAATCGGTCGCGCTGAGCTTCGGGCAGGGGATAGGTGCCCTCCATCTCGATCGGGTTCTGAGTGGCCACCACCATGAACGGGCTCTCCAGGTAGTACGTCGTCCCATCGACGGTGACCTGACGCTCCTCCATGCACTCCAGCAGCGCGGACTGGGTCTTGGGAGAGGCCCGGTTGATCTCGTCACCGACCACCAGGTTAGCGAAAACCGCACCGGGCTTGAATTCGAAGTCGCGGGTGTCCTGGTTGTAGACGCTCACCCCGGTCACGTCGCTGGGCAGCAGGTCAGGGGTGAACTGCAGCCGGCGAACCGAACAGTCGATCGAGCGGGCCAGGGCCTTGGCGAGCTTGGTCTTCCCGACGCCGGGGACGTCCTCGATCAGCAGATGGCCCTCGGCCAGCATGACGACCAGGGCCAGTCGGACGATGTCGGGCTTGCCCTCGATCACCCGCTCGATGTTGTTGGCGATCCGGGTAGCGATCTCGCGAGCCTCGTCCAGCGGAACGGCGCCCTGGCGGGCACGGTGGGCGCCGTCAGAGTCCGCCGCGCCGCCTCGTTGCGCAGCGTCCTGACGTGCAACGACCCGGCTGTGCGGGGCGGCTGTCACCGCAGCGTTCCTCCTACCTGCCCGCCGGGATCGCCGGTGGCATCTGGGGTGCCGGCGAACACGGCAGTTGGCCCCAGCAGCCTACGTCGGTCTCGGAGAGATGTGTAGGCACGTCCTGGTGACCCGCTCGTCGAAATGCACGGGGCCAAATATCACCGATGTGGGGGTTGGTGGGTTAAGGTGGCGCCCAGTGGAGAGCAGTGGTGGAGTAGGCGCGCAGGAGGTGGAGCGGTGTTCTTCGGAACGCACGTGCTGCGCCTGGATGAAAAGGGCCGATTGGCCCTGCCCTCCCGCTATCGCGATGAGTTGGCCGAGGGCCTGGTGATCACCAAAGGGCAGGAGCGCTGCCTGTTCGGGTATCCGGAGGCGTACATGACTCGGATCGCGGACCTGCTGGCCCGTAACGAAGCGCCCGGCGGTTCGCGCGCGGTCCGCGAGTACGAGCGCTTCTTCTTCGGGTCGGCCGACAACCCCACTCCGGACAAGGCAGGGCGGGTCGTCGTGCGGCCCGACCTCCGGGCGTACGCGGGGCTGGATCGCGACTGCGTCGTGGTCGGCGCCAACACTCGTTTCGAGATTTGGGAGTCGGCTGCCTGGGCGAGGTTCGTCGCCGAGCGCGAGGACTCCTTCTCCGACCTGGAGGCCGAGGTGTTGCCCCGAGCGACCTGACCACCATGCAGCCTCGCCCCTCCGGTGAGGTCTCCTCCCGCGCCGCACCACCGTCGCCCTGGCGCACCTTCCCCGGTGCCAGGTCGAAAGGTCGGCGGAGCGGGTGGGGACCTGACCGGAGGACCGAACCGGCACAGCGACCCACCTGAAAGGAAGCAGATGACCACCAGTTCCGGTCATGTGCCGGTTCTGCTGTCTCGCGTGTGCGAACTGCTGTCTCCGGTCGCCGGTCGGTCCGGTGCCGTCGTCGTCGATGCGACGGTCGGTCTTGGCGGTCATGCGGACGCCCTGCTTGCTTCCCATCCCGATCTACGGGTGATCGGTCTCGATCGTGATCCGGCCGCGTTGCGGATCTCGGGCGACCGGCTGGCCACTTACGGCGCGCGAATTCAGCTGATGTACACCACCTTTGATGCTCTAGGAGAGGTGCTCAAGGACTCTGCGACCGACGGCGTCGACGGCGTGCTGTTCGATCTGGGGGTCTCCTCCATGCAACTCGACGAGGCCGAACGCGGTTTTTCCTACTCCCGCGACACCGGCCTGGACATGCGGATGGACCCAGCCGCCGCGCTCACCGCGGAGCACGTCGTCAACCACTACTCCCGCGCTGAGCTGACCCGGGTCCTGCGTGCCTACGGCGAGGAGCGCTTCGCCTCCCGAGTTGCCGCGGCCATCGTTCGGGAACGGAACCGCGCGCCGATCACCAGTTCAGCTGCCCTCGCCGAGTTGGTCCGTACCGCGATCCCCGCCGCCACCCGACGTACCGGCGGTCATCCCGCGAAGCGCACGTTCCAGGGACTTCGAATCGAGGTCAACGGCGAACTCGCTGCCCTAGAGAGCGCCCTGCCCACAGCGATCGAGGCTTTGCGCCCCGGCGGTCGACTGGTGGCGATCAGCTATCACTCCCTGGAAGACCGGATCGTCAAGCGGGCGCTCGTGCGAGCGACCCAGGACAGCACCCCCCTCGACCTGCCCGTGTTGCTGCCGCAGGGCCGGCCGCGGTTGCGAATGCTGACTCGCGGGGCGGAGGCGCCGACGGCACGGGAGATCGAGAGAAACCCTCGGTCGGCATCGGCCAAGCTGCGGGCCGCCGCGCGCGTGGACGAGCGGGAAGATCTCGCGGGGCAGCCCGGCGAACACGCCGAGGCACCTGCACCGACCCGAACACGGGGCGCCGCCTGATGGCCGCCGCCGGAACAGCGAGGACGGGCACCGCCGAACCGAATAGCACCAGGCCGGCACCGCGGCCGCAGCCGCCGGCGCTGCGCCTGCTTCCCGCACCGTCACCGACCCTGCGCCGCGGGCCCTTCATCGTCCTGGTGCTCGCCCTGGTGATCGTCGGCACCATCGGCCTGCTCGTGCTGAACACGATCATCGCCGCAGACTCCTTCCGTGCCGAACAGCTCGTGCAGCGCAATGCTGAACTGGCCGTCACCGAGCAGGAGTTACAGCGTCAGGTCGCCGAGGGGCTCGCACCCGAAGCCTTGGCTGAGGCTGCGCGTGAGCTCGGCATGATCCCAGCCGGGCAGCCTGCCTTCGTCATTATTGGTCCTGACGGCTCCATAGTCATCCAGGGCACCCCGGCCCCAGCTGGGGTTCGATGACATGGCGAGCCGACCCCCCCACCGCCAGGCCCGTCGCCGTCCGCCTGCTCGGCCAGGCTCCCGATCTCGACGCAGGTCTCGACGCCGGCTGACGCTGGCCTTTCCGGATCGGCGGCTACGTTTCGCGGGCGCGGTCATGGCGTTGCTCACCGCGGTGATCCTGGGTCGGCTGGTTCTTCTGCAAGGCCTCGACGGGACCGCGTACGCAGCCGCGGCCTCCGCCGATCGCCTCCGCGAGGACGTCCTGGCTGCCACTCGGGGGCAGATCCTCGACGCCAACGGCAATCCGTTGGCCTACACAGCCTCAGCCCGCAAGATCTATGCCGACCCGTCCCTGGTCGGCGACCCGGTGCGGACCGCAACGACGTTGTCCGGAATTCTCGGTGCCCCGGTCAACGAACTCGTCGACAAGATGCAGGCCGACAACCGCTATCAAGTCCTAGTCGATCGGTTGGCGCCTTCGTTGGCAGCGCAGGTGATGGAACTCGACCTCGCTGGAATCGGCGTCGAAGTTCAGCCAGTGCGGGTCTATCCGGCCGAGTCGGTCGGTGCTGCAGTGGTCGGCTTCACCGGCGCAGATGGGTCGGGGTTGGCAGGAATCGAACAGGCCTACGACGAACTGCTCACCGGCACGCCGGGCACCGCATCCTACGAAGTCGGCCGCAACGGTGCGGTCATCCCTGCCGGAGAGCGCACCGATCAACCGGCGATTCCCGGGGGATCGGTTCAACTGACCATCGACCAGGACGTCCAATTCCATCTTCAGCAGCAACTCGACGCCCAATGCGCGAACGGGTCCACCCAGAACGCCCAGGGCGTGATTCTCGAGGCCCACACAGGTCGGGTGCTTGCGATGGCGATCTGCGGCACCTTCGACCCGAACACTGCCAACGAGGCTGATCCGGACACTCTCGGCAACGGGGCAATCTCCGGAATCCTCGAGTCGGGGTCAGTGGCCAAGGCCATGACACTGTCCGCCGCGATCGAGGAGGGGATCGTCACACCGGACGACGTACGCCTGACACCGGACTCGATCACGGTCGGCAACACGACAGTGCGCGATGCTCATCCGCACAACCCGATCAATTACACCGTCACCGGCATCCTCGCCAAGTCCTCCAATGTGGGGACCATCGGAATCGCCCGCGAACTGGGCAACGATCGCCTCGAGCAATACCTACGTGCGTTCGGGATCGGCGAGCCGACGGGGATCGAACTCCCCGGGGAGAGCCCCGGAATTCTTGTGCCCCACCAGGAATGGAGCATTGCCCAATCGATCAACATCCCGATCGGGCAGGGCTTCGCACTGACCACGCTGCAGATGGCATCGATCTATCAGACGATCGCCAACGGCGGCGTACGGATTCCGCCCAGGATCGTCGACTCCACGACGGCCGCCGACGGGACGGTCACCGAGTCCATCCAGCCCGACGGAGTACGAGTTATCAGCGAGGAGACTGCAGCGACCATGGCCTACATGCTCGAAGCGGTGGTCGGCGAAGGTGGCACGGCCCTGAATGCGGTCATCGACGGCTACCGGGTTGCCGGAAAGACCGGCACCGCCCAGCGGCCGAACCCGGCATGCAGTTGTTATGCAGGCGGCGGCTTCTGGACCACCTTCGCCGGCTTCGCGCCGGCCGATGCTCCCCGTTACGTGATGTCGGTGATGCTGCAGCGACCCGACGCGGGCGTCCCGGCAGGTCCGGTCTTCAAGAACGTGATGACCTTCGTGCTCGCCCACCAGGCGGTGCCGCCGACCGGTGCGGCCCGGCCGGAGTTCACCCTGATCGTGTGACTGCATGGCCCGGCCCAGCGACGCTGACGCTCCCGGCCCCTCGGTAGCCTCGCCCTCCGTGGCCGTCCTGTCTCGTCCTACTCAGCTGGCGCCGGTTCGGCTGGCCGAACTGGCGGCGTTGTTGGGCCTTCCACCGCAAGCGCAGTCAGCGACGGTCGAGGTGTCCGGCGTGACGCTGAGCTCGGCCGACGTGCGACCGGGTGATCTGTTCGCGGCCCTGCCCGGGTCCAACACCCATGGGATCGGCTTCGCGGCGGCGGCCATCGATGCCGGCGCGGTGGCGATCCTGACCGACCCGACCGGAGCCGCCGCAATGGCAACGGTTGCCGGTCCGCCGGTCGTGATCGTGGCCGATCCCCGGGCGGCGTTGGGTCGACTTTCGGCACGGGTGTACGGCGATCCCAGCCACCGGTTGTCCGTCCTCGGGGTGACCGGAACGAATGGCAAAACGACCACCAGTTATCTGCTCGAGGCTGCGCTTGCCGCCGCCGGGCAGCGACCCGGATTGATCGGCACCATCGAAACCCGGATGCAGACCGCAGTCGGGTTGGTGGCAGTACCCGCTCGACGCACGACGCCCGAAGCGCCCGATCTCCAGGCGACCCTGGCGCTGATGGCCGAGAACGGCGTCGGATCGGTGGCCATGGAGGTCTCGAGTCACGCGCTGGCCTTGGACCGGGTGGCCGGCACGGCCTTCGACGTCGCCGGCTTCACCAACTTCAGTCAGGATCACCTGGACTTCCACGGAGACCTCGAGGCCTACTTCGCGGCCAAGGCGCTGCTCTTCGACGGCCGCGCGGCTCACGAGGTGGTGCTGGTCGACGACGAATGGGGGCGCCGGCTGGCTGGCCCGGACACCGTCACCGTGTCGGCCACCGGACAGACCGACGCGCGCTGGTACGCATCCGATGTCCTGGCTGCCCAGGGTCGGACCTCGTTCGTGGCGCACGGACCGGCTGGGCGCAGGCTGACGGTCAGTCTCGGTCTGCCAGGGAACTTCAACGTCGGCAACGCCCTGCTTGCCCTGGCGATGCTCGACTGTTCGGGGATCGACGTCGAATTGGCCGCGCAAGGACTCTCGACAGCCCGGGTGCCGGGCCGGATGGAAGTCATCGACGCGGGGCAGCCGTTCACCGCGGTGGTCGACTACGCGCACACTCCGGCCGCCGTCGCTACCGTGCTCGAGGCGCTGAGGCCGCACGCCGAGACCCTCATCCTCGTCCTCGGTTGCGGAG
>Ga0183260_10004688_pt1 | contig 10833 bp, 7 predicted proteins | sample AntDrymUQ4972206_2_FD_129768 | JGI IMG/M metagenome (GOLD analysis project Ga0183260, IMG submission 129768) | Polar desert sand microbial communities from Dry Valleys, Antarctica - metaG UQ497 (22.06) (version 2) (version 2) | ecosystem: Environmental > Terrestrial > Soil > Desert | place...
CATCGGGTTGGTGGCCAGGAGTTTGAACTGCGGGCCGGCCTGGACCACGAAGATGTCGCCCTCCTCGCTGGTGAAGTAGAGTTTGCCCTCTGAGGCGACGGACGAGGCGGTGAAGCCGGTGCGCCCCGTTCCCAGACGCTCCTGGTAGACGCGCTTGCCGGTTTTGGCCTCGTAGCAGCTCAGCACGCCGTTGTCGCGGCAGACGTAGAGATAGTCGCCGTAGACGAGTGGGGTCTGCATGTACGCGCCCTCGCGCGCCGTGCTCCAGGCGATGTGCTTGTTGGAGCGCGCGTCTCCCGTGAGCGAGATGTCGCCGGTCGCGGTGGGGCGGATCGCGTAGATGGGCGCCATCCGGCCGTGGGCGTTCGTGATGTAGATGAGACCGTGCGCGACGATGGGGGTGGGCACGGGGATGTCGCCGCCGCCGGTCAGCCGCCAGATCTCCTTGCCGGTCTCGGCGTCGTAGCCCCCGATGTGCTTCCAACCGTTGACCACGAGCTGCGCACGCTTGCCGCCCTGAAAAACGGTCGGGGTGCTCCACGTCGGAACGTCGCTGCGCGGGGTGCGCCAGACCTCACGGCCATCCTTGAGGTCAAAGGCGGCGACGAACGAGCCTTTCTGGACGTCGCACTGGACCAGCACCTTGCCGTTATGCAGGATAGGCGAGCTGGCGAAGCCCCACTGCGCTTCGGGAACCATGAAAAACCCGGAGTCGAGCACGCCCAGGTCCTTCTTCCAGCGCAGGTTGCCCTTCAGGTCGTAGCAGTACAACCCCTCTGAGCCGAAAAAGGCAACCACGTTTTTGCCGTCCGTCGCCATGGTGGAATTCGCCTGGGTGGCTTTGGTGTGCCGCTTCACACGGGGGACACCCTGATGGGCAATTTTCGCCCACAGCATCCGTCCCGTTTTTTTGTCGAGGCAGTAAACCTTCCACTGATGGACCGTGTCGTCCTGGACCGGGGCGATGTCGCCGTACAGGCCGACCTTCAGCTCCGGCTTCTCCTTGCCGCTGACCGCCGTCGTGACGAAGACCCGGTCGTCCCAGATGATCGGGCTGGAATGTCCCAGGCCGGGGAGAGGCGTTTTCCACAGGACGTTTTTCTTTTCCTCGACGTTCCAGGAGATGGGGGTTTGAAAGCCGTCCGCCACCCCGCGGGCGTGGGCGCCCCGGAACGAGGGCCAGTTCGTTTCCTTGCGAGCACCGCCGCTCTGGGCGAGGCGGGCGGACGAGGCGGCGGCGTGCAGCAGCAGTAGGCAAGATGTGAGGAGCAGTGTCCGGGAGTTCATGTTTCGTTTCCCTTTGTGATGTGACGATTCGGGAGTGGCAACGCCGCGAGTCGCGGGACATCCGAGGGTGAACCTTTGGCTTTTTTTCGCGTCTGCCGACCGAACGAAAACGGCGGTCCGTGCGTAATCCTACTTGTGTTGATACGATTTGGTAAAGGAGGGTTCGACCATCGACACCCGCAAACCTCGCCGGCCCGGCTTCCCCCCCGGCGCTCACGATTGCCGCCGCCCTGGCGGCGCAGATGACCGTAGCGGCATACGCCCCCCGACCTTTGGTAATGCCAACGCCTTTACCTTGATCGAACTCCTCGTCGTGATCGCGATCATCGCGATCCTGGCGGCTATTTTGTTTCCCGTCTTTTCGGGCGCTCGCGAGGCGGCGCGCAAAACGAGCTGCATGAGCAACAACCGGCAGTACGCGACCGCGACGCTGATGTACGTCCAGGATTATGACGAAACGCTGCCGATGTCGGCCTACCTGGAAGGCGCGGTGGCCGGCGGGTGCGTGGCCACGTTTTACTGGGCCGTGGACCCGTATGTGAAGAACAAACAGGTAGCTCAGTGTCCGTCTGAGCCGCAGGCGCTGGACGTGGCCGCCGTCTTCGGGATCTTCTTCAAGCCCTGTACCAACACGCCGCCGTTCACGGGTTATTCGACCAACCTGGACCTGTTCGTCACCGGGGCTTTTCCCGGCTCCGCGGGCGCGCCCCCTGTCGCTCTGGCCCAGGTTAACGTTCCCGCCGACACCGTGATGATCTACGACGGCAACGTCATCGAGAACCAGAGCCAGCCGGTGCAGGCCCGCCACAACGGCACCTTCACTGCCAGTTACGTTGACGGCCACGTCAAAGCCATCCAGGCCTCCCCGGACGGCACGGCCAAGCAGTTCTCCTTTCCGGTCGCCGGGCGCGAGTTAAAGGTTTACAAGATCGGGGTGCGCGGCGGCTTTTACGCGGGCAGGCGCGACTGCCGGGGAATCCCCCAGTGAGTGAGACAAGACGAGTGAGACATCAAATGAAGAAACAGCGACGGGCAGGTTGGGCGGCATTGGCGCTTTTGGGCGGGGCGACCGGGCTTATCGGCGCGGCGGCGGCGGTGGCCGCCGCGGATTGGCCGCAGTGGCGTGGACCGGACCGGTCCGGCCTTTCCAAGGAGACGGGCCTGCTGAAATCCTGGCCCGCCGACGGTCCGAAGCTGGCTTGGACGGCGCGTGGTCTGGGCGAGGGACACGCGACGCCCTCGGTCGCGAACGGGCGCATCTACGGCATGGGGCTGCGCGGGAACGATGAGGCTGTTTGGGCGCTCAATGAAAAGACCGGCAAGGAACTCTGGAGCACCCGCATCGCGGCGGGAACGGAGCTGCAAGCCCGGCAGGGTGGTAACGGTTCGCGAGCGACGCCCGCCGTGAGCGGCGACCGGATCTATACGCTCGGTGTCAGCGGCGATTTGGTCTGCCTGAACGCGTCCGACGGCAAGCTGGTTTGGCAGAAGAGCTTGGTGAAGGACTTCGGCGGCAGCGTCCCCCGCTGGGGCTACAGTGAGTCCCCCTTGGTGGATGGTGATAAAGTGATTGCCGCGCCGGGCGGCGACAAATCTACCGTCGTGGCACTCAACAAAAAGGACGGCAGCGTTGCCTGGCAGTGCGCCGTCCCCGGCAACGAGGCGCACTACTCATCGGCAATCGTCGCGAGCGTAGCCGGGAAGAAGCAGTACATCCACTTCCTGTCCGGCGGGGTGATCGGGATGGACGCCGCGACCGGCAAGCTCTCGTGGCGCTACGATTCCCCGGCCAACCGGACGGCGAACTGCTCCACGCCTATCTACCGCGACAACCACGTCTTCGCCGCCTCGGGCTACAGCACGGGGGGCGGTCTGGCCAAACTGGCGACCGGATCGGAGGGGGTGGCGGCGAAGGAAGTCTACTTCACCAAACAGATGCAGAACCATCACGGCGGCATGGTGCTGGTCGGCGATTATCTATACGGCTTCGATGGCAGCAACCTGACCTGTCTGGAGTTCAAGACGGGCAAGCTGATGTGGTCCGACCGCAGCGTCGGCAAAGGTTCGGTGGCCTACGCTGACGGCTTCCTTTACTGTCGCAGCGAGCGCGGTCCCGTCGCCCTCGTCGAGGCCAGCCCTATGGCGTATGTGGAAAAAAGCCGCTTCGAGCAGCCCGACCGCAGCAGCGCGTCCTCGTGGCCGTATCCGGTCATTGCGAACGGCAAGCTGTATCTGCGCGACCAGGACGTGCTCCTCTGCTACGACGTGAAACAGCCGGGCGGGACCGGCAAGTGAGGCAGGGCGGAAATGCCGCGGCGGTGCTGCTGACCGCCGCGCTTTTGTGCGGCGTGGCGAAACCATCTCGGGCCGCGGATTGGCCGCAGTGGCGCGGGCCGGCCCGCAACGGCATCTCCTCGGAGACGAAGTGGCTTTCCCGGTGGCCGGGGGGAAGTCCGCGGCGGTTGTGGACCGCCCAGGTCGGGCAGGGATTCTCGTCCGTCGCGGTCAAGGCCGGGCGGCTGTACACGATGGGCAACTCCGGCGGGCAGGACGTCGTCTCTTGCCTCCAGGCCGCCACGGGCAAGGTCGTGTGGCAATATCGCTACCCCTGCGCCGCCGGTGACTACGGCGGCCCGCGCGCCACGCCGACCGTCCATAGCGGCAACGTTTACACCCTGAGCCGCGAAGGGCTGGCGCTCTGCCTGAACGCGGCCACGGGCAAACTGGTCTGGCGGCGGGAGGCGGCGCGGGAGACGAGCGCGCGGGCGCCGCAGTGGGGGTTCGCCGGCTCGCCGCTGGTGGAGGGCAAAATGGTCCTCTACAACGTCGGCACGGCCGGCGTCGCGCTGGACAAGCACACCGGCAAGGTGATGTGGAGTTCCGGCCCCAAGGTTTCCGGGTACGCCTCGCCCGTCGCCTACACGGCCGGCAAGCAGCGCGGCGTCGCCTTTTTCGTCGGCTGGGGCATCGTCGCCCTGGACCCGAACAACGGACGCCCGTTCTGGCAGCACCCGTGGCCAACCTCCTTCGACGTGAACGCCGCCGACCCCATCTTCTCCGGCGACACGGTTTTCATCTCCTCGAACTACGGCAAGGGCGGCGCGCTCCTGCGCGGCATCGGCGCAGGTCGTCCGTCGGTCGTGTGGGAGAGCCGGGACATGCGGAACCACTTCAACTCCTGCGTGCTCGTCGGCGGGGCGCTCTACGGCAACGACGAAAACACGCTCAAGTGCATCGACGCGCGGACAGGGACGGAGCGCTGGCGTATGCGCGGCATGGGCAAGGGCGGCCTTATCGCCGCGAATGGCAAACTGCTCGTGCTGACCGAGCGCGGCGAACTCGTCATCGTGGCCGCGACGCCGGACCGGTTCACGGAACTCGCCCGCGCGCAGGTGCTCGACGGGACCTGCTGGACGCACCCCGTGCTTGCCAACGGCCTGCTCTACGGCCGAAGCCATGAAGGCACTCTCGTTTGTCTGGACTTGAGGGCGAAGTAAGTACGATGAGGATGTTGCTGTCAAACAAGAATGTTGCCGTCGTTGCGGCGGCGGTGACGGTTGGTGTCGCCGTTTGCGCCGCGGCGCGGGCGGACGTGCGCGGCTGGCTGAACTGGCGCGGCCCGGAGCAGACCGGCGTGTCGCGCGAGACGGGCCTGCCGGACAGATGGGCGCTGGGCGGCGCGAACCATCGCTGGACGCTGGACATCGCCGGGGGCGGAACGCCGGTCATCGCGAACGGGAAAGTCTACGCCCTCGGCTATCAGGGGCAGGGGCCGGACTTGCAGGAAGTACTGGTCTGCGCGGACGCCGAGACGGGCAAGAAGTTGTGGGACCGCCGGTTCAACGACTTCCTCAGCGACATCACCTACGACCGCTACGCCATCGGCAGCCCGTGCGTGGACGCCGAGACCGGCAACGTTTACGCGCTGACCTCGGCGGGCGTTTTTGCGTGCTTTTCGGGCGAGGGCAAGCCGCTCTGGCGCCACTCGATGATGGAGTCGCTGGGCCGCCTGACGTTTACGAACGGACGGACCGGCGGGCCGATCATCGAGGACGATTTAGTGTTGGTGCGTGGTATCACCAGCAACTGGGGCGGCGAGGGCGCGGCGATGGACCGCTTCTACGCTTTCGACAAGAAGACGGGGCAGCAGGTCTGGTCGAGCAGCCCCGGCGCGGCTCCCAAAGATAACTCCTTCGCGCGGCCCATCTTCGGCTGGCGCGGCGGCAAGCGCGTCTTCTATACGGGCGCGGGCGACGGGACCCTGATCTGCGTGAACGCCCGGACCGGCGAGCCTATCTGGCGCTACCCGGCCTCGGCGGGCGGCATGAACGCGACGGTTGTTCTTTACAAAGACACGGTCATCGGTGTCCACGCCGACGAGAACCTCGACTCCTCCGACGCCGGGCGCATGACGGCCCTCAAGGTCAACGCCGAGCCGAAACCCGCCGAGACCGGCCCGCCGCTCCTGGACAAGACCGCGGAGGCGTGGCGCAACGACCTCGCCACCATCTCCTCCTCGCCCGTGCTCGTGGGCAACCGCATCTATCAGGTGACCAAGACGGGCCAGATCTGCTGCGTGGACGCCGAGACGGGCAAGGTGCTGTGGCGGCACAAATTAGCGCCGGACCAACTGCACGCCTCGCCGCTTTACGCGGACGGCAAACTCTACGTGCCGGTGCAGAACGGGATGTTCTTCATCCTGCGCCCGACCGCGACCGGCGTGCAGGAACTCGCCAGGGTACAACTGGCCGGGCGGTGTATCGGCGCGCCGTCGGCGTGGAACGGCAAGGTCTACGTCCACAGCACGGAGAAACTTTATTGCTTCGGCAAAAAGGGGAATAATCCAGGGTTGCCCAAGCCCGTCGCTGCCCCTGTGCGCCCGAAACCCGGCCCGACGGTCGCGCTCCAAATCGTCCCGTCCGAGGTGGCGCTGCGGCCCGGCGAGACGGCCAAGTTCACCCTCCGGGGCATTGACGTGAACGGCTTTCCCACCACGACGTTTGATGGCGCGAAGGCGGCGTGGGCAAAGTTCGTCCCGCCGACTGCCCGCGTCCGCTCGGAGATGGACGCCGAGTTCAATGCGAAGGGCGAGATGGTGGCGGGGGCGAAAGCCTCCGGCGGGGCGTTCCAGGCGACGATAGACGGCTTCAAGGGGACGATTCGGGGCCGCGTCCTTCCCGCGCTGCCGTTCACGGAAACCTTTGAAGCGTTCACGCCGTCCGAGACGCTGCCTGCCGAGCCGGACGCGAAATTCGCGTACCCGCCGCTGCCCTGGATCGGCGCGCGCTTCAAGTTCGACGTGCGCGAGGTTGAAGGCAACAAAGTCCTGGCAAAGACCCTCGACAACATCTTCTTCCAGCGCGCGACCGTTTTCTTCGGCCACTCCGACGAGAAGAACTACACCTTCGAGGCGGACGTGATGTCCGACGGGAGCCGCCGCACCATGTCTTCGGTCGGCGTCATCAACCAGCGGTATTTCGTAATTTTGCAAGGCAATTCGCAGGAGTTGGAGGTTAGCTCCAACCAGGAGCGTATCAAGGTCGCGGTCCCGTTTAAGTGGAGTCCGAAGATCTGGTATCGCCTGAAGACACGGGTCGATGTCGCGCCGGACGGATCGGGCATCGTCCGCGCAAAAGCCTGGAAGAAAAGCGAAACGGAGCCGGACCAATGGACCCTCGAAGTGCCGCACCGGACGGCGCACGCCAGCGGCTCGCCCGGCCTGTTCGGGTTTTCGCCGCAGAGCCTGTTCAAGGTCTACATCGACAACATCGCGGTCACGCCGAATAAAGCCCCATAAAGCCGTGGAGTGCATTCCCGGCTCCTGCGATTCCAGTGCGCCTGCGCCACGCACTGGAGATTTTAGTTCTTAGCCCGCGAAGGCGGGCTTGGATATGGGTAGCCGGGAGTTTACTCCACGGCGACGGAATCGAAGCAGATAGCACAGATAACCATGAAAGCATCCAAGCAGCGTCTTTATACGAACCTTGCCCTCGCGGTCTGCGCCGCCATTGCCGTGCCGCTCGCGGTCCGGGGGGCGGACTGGCCGTTCTGGGGACGCGACGCCTCCCGGAACATGGTGTCCGCGGAGACCGGCCTTCCCCAAACCTTCGAGGCGGGACGGTTCAAAGGCAGCACCGAAGAGATCGACCTCGCCACGACCAAGAACGTCAAGTGGATCGCCAAACTCGGCTCCCAGACCTACGGCAATCCGACCGTGGCCGGCGGGAAGGTGTTCATCGGCACGAACAACGAAACGCCGCGCGACCCGAACCTCAAGGGCGACCGCGCCGTGCTGATGTGCCTGGACGAGAAGACCGGCGATTTGCTCTGGCAGTTCGCCATCCCCAAACTCGGCACGGGCAAGGTCAGCGACTGGGAGTTCCTGGGCCTGTGCTCCTCGCCCGCCGTCGAGGGGGACCGGGTCTACATCGTCACCAACCGCTGCGAGGTGATGTGCCTGGACGTGAACGGCCTGGCCAACGGCAACGACGGCCCGTACCAGGACGAGGGGAAATATCTCGCCGACAAGGGCAAGCCGCCCGTCACGCCCGGCCCCAAGGACGGCGACGTGATCTGGCGCTTCGACATGCGCGAGGAACTCGGCGTCTTCCCCCACAACATCACCAACTGCGGCCCGCTGATCATCGGCGACAAGATCGTGGTAACGACCTCCAACGGCGTGGACTGGGGGCACACCAACATCCCGAACCCCAAGGCGCCCGCTTTGTGCATGCTGGACAAGAAGACCGGCGCGCTGCTCGGCGAGGAGGGGTCCGGCGTCTCGACGCGCACGTTCCACTCGAATTGGTCGTCGCCGGCGGGCGGCAAGATCGGCGACAAGGATCTCATCGTCTTCGGCGGCGGCGACGGCATCTGCTATGGCCTGGACACCCAGACCGTGAAGAAAGACGACGTGGACCTTTTCAAGGAGGTTTGGCGCTACGACTGCAACCCGCCGCAGTACCGCACGAAAAACGGCAAGCCACTCAAGTACGCCACCCACGACGGGCCGAGCGAGGTCATCGCCACCCCCGTTTTTTATAAGAACCGCGTCTACGTCCCCATCGGCCAGGACCCCGAGCACGGCGAGGGGCTGGGCAACTTCGTCTGCATAGACGCCACGAAGACGGGCGACATCACCAAAACGGGCACGATCTGGACCTACAACAAAATCGCGCGCTCGCGTTCCACCCCGTGCATCGACGACGGCTTGCTGTACGTCGCCGACTACAGCGGCTTCGTCCACTGCCTCGACGCCGAGACCGGCAAGCCGTACTGGGTCTTCGACACCAAGAGCCACATCTGGGGCTCGACCCTGGTCGCCGACGGCAAAATCTACGTCGGAACCGAGGACGGCGACCTCATCCTTCTCGCCGCCGGGAAGACGATGAAAGAGATCAGCCGGGCGGACATGCGCGCGCCCGTTTACTCGTCGCCGGTCGTCGCCAACGGCATACTCTACGTTGCCACGCCCACCCATCTTTACGCCATCGGGAAGCCAAAGTAAGGCCCTCGTCCCGCGCGTGCGGGAACAGATCCGGAGCAGAATCGTGAGAGTGCTGTTCGTCGTGCTGGTCCTGATCGTCATCGTGCTGCACCAGGACACCTGGCTGTGGACGAACAAGACGCTCGTGTTCGGGTTTCTGCCCGCCGGCCTGGCGTATCACGCCGGCTATTCTATCCTTGCCGCGCTGACGATGGCGCTGCTGGTCCGCTATTTCTGGCCCGCCCATCTGGAAGAAGCAGACGCCTACACGCCGCCGCAGAACGTAGCGAACGCTGCTGACGACGAGGCCCGCCGCCGATGATCCCCGCCCTGATCGTTTTCGCCTATCTCGCCGTCGTTTTGTACATCGGTATCTTCGCCTTTCGCCGGGGCAAGGCGTCGAGTGAGGACTTCTTTCTCGCAAGCCGCAAACTGGGGCCTGCCGTCTTCCTGCTGTCCCTCTTTGGCACGAACATGACGGCGGTCGCGATTTTGGGCAGTTCCGGGTTCGCCTACCAGCGCGGCATCGGGGTCTTCGGACTGATGGCCTCGTCGTCGAGCATCGTGATCCCGCTGACGATCTTTTTCATCGGGACGCGGCTGTGGGCACTCGGGAAAAAACACGGCCATATGACGCAGGTGCAGTACCTGCGCGACCGCTGGGAGTGCTCCGGCGTCGGGACCTTTATCTTTGCCCTGACGGCCGTCATGCTCGTGCCCTACATCATCATCGGCGTGATGGGCGGGGGCACGACGCTGGAGACGATCAGCGGGGGCCGCGTGCCCTACGCCGTCGGCGGGGCCATCGTCGCCGTCGTGGTCATGAGTTACGTTTTCTTCGGAGGGATGCGCGGCACGGCCTGGGTGAACGCCTTCCAAACCGTTCTGTTTCTCTGCTTCGGCGCCATCGCCTTTCTGCTGATCGCGCGCAGTCTGGGCGGCTTCGACCAGATCATGGCGGGCATGGCCGCCTCGCCCAAAGCCGCCCTGCTCAGCCGCGAGCGCATCCCCGCCGAAGAGTTCTTCAGTTATATGTTCATCCCGCTGTCGGCCATCATGTTCCCGCATATCGCGATCATGTGTCTGACGGCGGAGAAGATCGGGCACTTCAAAAAAACGGTCATCTTCTACCCGATCTGCATCGCGCTGATCTGGCTCCCCTCCGTGTATCTGGGCGTGATCGCGGCCTCGCAGTACCAGAACCTGACGCCGGGGCAGGCGAATGACGTGATCATCCGCTTGCTCACGGACAACACGGGCGTGCTGATATCGGGCATCCTCGGCGCGGGCATTATGGCCTGTGTGATGGCCTCGGACAGCCAGATCCTCGCGCTCAGCACGATGTTCACGGAGGATCTGTTCGCCTACTACGGGGGCCGAAAGCGGTTCGGGCCGCAGGCCGAGGTGTGGGCCGGCCGCGCCTTCATCGTCGCCATTGGCGTCGTCGCCTATCTGATCGCCTTGGCGCTCAAGGACAAGGCGGGCATCTTCGAACTGGCGATCCGCTTCGCCTTTTCGGGGTTCGCCGCGCTCGCCCCGATCATGCTGGCCGCCCTGTTCTGGAAGCGCAGCACGAAGTGGGGCGCGCTGGCCGCCGCGCTCTGGGTCGCGTCATGCGTCCTCGGCATTGCATATCTGACCCGCGTCTCCGACCCCATCGCGCCCAGGCCGCCCGCCCCGCGGCGGGTCGCCGCCGGCGTTGCCCGCCCCGCGACGCCGCCGCGCCCGCCCAAGCCCACGCCGCCCGTGCGGATCTATCCCGCCCTGGGCGATCTGTTCCTCCGCGGACCCACCAACGTCACCATCTACGGTTTTCTGCCGGTCATGCCGATGGTGCTCTGCTCGGCCCTGCTGATGGTCCTCGTTTCCCTGATCACCCCGCCGCCCAGCCGGGCCACGCTGGAGAAATACTTCCCGCCAAGACAAAGAGAACAGGAAGCGAGGGCCGCCTGATGTCCGCCGAAATCAACGCCTCTCCGCGCGAGGCGGTCCGCGACGCCGCCGAACGACTCGACGCCCACGTCCGCGAGATTGTCACGTGGCACTTTTCGCCCGAAACG
>Ga0183260_10004689_pt1 | contig 10832 bp, 12 predicted proteins | sample AntDrymUQ4972206_2_FD_129768 | JGI IMG/M metagenome (GOLD analysis project Ga0183260, IMG submission 129768) | Polar desert sand microbial communities from Dry Valleys, Antarctica - metaG UQ497 (22.06) (version 2) (version 2) | ecosystem: Environmental > Terrestrial > Soil > Desert | place...
CATCCGCACCGCCTCGAGCCGAAACTCGGGCGGGTACGGCGGTCTCGTCCTCGGCATCTTCCGCTCCTCTCACGGGCCGCATGGCCCGAAAGCATCACGGTGTCAACCGAAGCGGGTCAATTCCATACAGCTAGGCCACCTGCATGTATTGCGCAGCTCGAACCCCGGCGTGCGGTTCAAGCTCGATCCCACCCCGAGCTGGGGACGCGCGCTCGTTGCCGAGCTGGCGGCACTGGACTGCGTCGAAGTAGTCGACATGAAGGGCCTCTACATCAACGCGACCGTCGCCATGGACGCGGACCCCACGCTCTACCGTCGCGTCTTCGAGGCGCTGCCGTCGGCCTGGATCGAGGATCCCGCGATAGCCGCCGACACCGTCGAACTGCTCGACTGCCACCGCGACAGGATCGCCTGGGACGAGCCGATCCACTCGGTCGCCGACATCGAGGCGCTGCCGTGGAAACCCCGTCTGTTGAACCTCAAGCCGTCCCGGTTCGGCAGCATCCGCCGGTTGTTCGAGACCTACGACTACTGCACGGCCCACGGCATCGGCGCCTACGGCGGGGGCATGTTCGAACAGGGCCCAGGACGCGGGCAGCTCCAGTACCTCGCATCACTGTTCCATCCCGACGGCCCGAACGATCTCGCCCCGGTCGCGTACAACATGCGGTCCCCGCTAGGAAACCTGCCGCGCTCGCCGCTGCCTCCGGAGCCGCACCCGACGGGCTTCCGCTGGGGCATCTACGACGCGCGCCGCAGCATCCGCGAACGAGACCCCGGCGCCGGCGCCGGCGCCGGCTGAGGATCGCGCGATCGTCAGCGGCGCGGCGAGGGCCGCATCGCGCTCGTCGCCTTCGGCCTGGTGCTGACGCCGGGGCCGAACGCGCTCTACCTTGCCTCCCGCTCGCTCGCGCAGGGTCGGCGGGCGGGACCCATCTCGCTGATCAAAAGCCGACAGCGGTCTTTTCCGCCGACGTCACGGCGGCGGCCCTCGGAGGCCGACTCTACGCCGTCGGGTCGACGACGTCTCGCGCGTGATCGATCTGCGGAGTTTGCGGTGAGCCCGGGTTCTTGCAGCGTCCGCAATCCTCGATGCTCGTCAGCAAGGCGACACCAGGGCCACTCCTGTAGGTTCGACGCATGGCAGCGAAGTCGAAACGACGGAAGGACACCGAGCCGGGAGCTCGCCCAGCTCGTCCTGGCGGAGGCCAGGCGAAGGTCTTCAGGCGGAAGTCATGTCTCTTCTGCAAGGACAAGGTGCGTGAGGTCGACTACAAGAACGTCGAGCAGCTGCGCAGGTACACCTCCGACCGAGGGAAGATCCGGTCGCGTCGGATGAGCGGGGCGTGCCGCCGGCACCAGCGCCAGGTCGCGGTTGCGATCAAGCGAGCGCGCGAGATGGCCTTGCTCCCGTACGTGGCGGAAGGTAGCGGCCCGCCGCCCTCACGGTCGCGCTCCAGCGAGCGCCGCTGACGGCCGGTGGAGGCGGATCGCCCCTGGCGGCTGTCGAGCGAGGCGCTATCGCTGAGAACCGAGGTTCGGAAGGAGCTCTGTCATCCGGCGATCCTCAGCCAGAGCTCGGCCACGCTCGACCCCCTGCTCGCCTCGATTCTCCAGCATCCGGGTTCGGGGAAGACGAACGTGCTGCCCCATTCGTCCCCGGGTCGATCCCAGGACGAACCTCCGTGCGGAGTGGGCTCCTGAATCGGCACGACCGTTCTCCCGTCACCTCGTGTCGCGACCAGGCTGAGCGGGCCGCCACCGGTCATGCGCCAGGCGATCTTGATCTGGCGGCCGACCGCGCCGGCAACAACCGCCGTGCGTGCGTCGGCCCACGCACCGTCGAAGACGAGCGCCCAGAGCTCGACGCCGTCGCCGCTGCCTCGCGATTCGACAAGCCCGCGTCCCCAAGGCCGAGCGGGAGACGCGGGCCGGCAGCCCTCGTCTCCCGGTGGAACGAAGGCGTCGGGCGGCGACGGTTGGTGGAACACCGCCGGCGAGCTCACCACGACCCGAAAGACGTAACGCTGCTTCAGACCAACGCGGGCGACGATTCGCCAGCAGCCGGGTGTCGGAAAGAAGAGCACGGAGGGCTGGAACCCTCGCGTCTGCGTGTACCCCTTCGAGATCCGGGCTCGTAGCGGCGGGGCCTCGGAATCGAGTCGCGTGCCGGTGACGCGGAGCTTCCCGAAGGCGCTGCCCTTAGCGCGCCACCACGCGATCTTCTGCCCGCTCGGGAGAGCTGCGAAGCCGGCGTGGGCGTGCGTGTAGCCCATCCAGAGAGGGCCGACACGCGCCCAGTTGCTCGACAGACCTCGGAGCGAAGGGTCGGGGCTCGTCCGTGTCAGCGGCGTTGGATTACACGTCGCGGCGTGGCCGGCACCGGTGCCGCCGAGGCTCCAAACGGCGCCGAGCAAGACGACGCTCGAGAGGACCGCTCTACGTCCCACGCCGTCGATCAGTGTGGCACGTCGCGCTCGGGGCTCGCAACCACACGAACCCGAGCGGAGACGCGACGGCCCCGTCACGTCAGCGGAGGTAGATCTTCGTCACGCGCCCGTCTGGGAGCACCCTGACGTTCGAGTGGCGCGGCGCGCTGTCGGTCGCGTGCTCTTGCGTTCGCCAGCGGACGACGCGACCGTTCCTCCAGATCCCTGTCGTCATGCGAACACGACCGCCCTTCGCGAGCATCAGCAGGCACGCCTCAGCGCTCGTCTGGCTCGGAGGCATGCCGCGCGTCCAACGCACGGTGACCGTCGTGCCAGCACGCAGGCTCGCCGACACCCACGGCCGCCCCGCGGCGACGACCGAGCGGTTGGCGCCTTTCGACCGCGCGTTCCAGGCGACGAGGCATGCGCGTTCGGACGGTCTCGTGGCCGCCGCGGCCGGGGCCGAGATCACCACCGCGAGCGCGAGCACCGAGAGCAGCACCGCCGGTCGCACGCCGCAAGGGTAACCGGGAGGGCCCCGCGAGACGGGGCCCTCCTCGATCTCCACCGAGCCTGCTTGCTAGCCCGAGCGGAACGCGACCCAGTGGGCCTGCATCCGCGCGACCTGACCGGTCGTGAACTCGAAGTAGCAGGCGTCGTACGAGTAGTCCATGAAGTTGTGGATCGGGTCGGGCCCCGGGTCGTTCGGGCACGTGTCCTTGCCCGCCGGGCACCCGCTCGTCGGCTCCTTCATGGGCGGCGTGTCCTGCACCTCGTCGCCCTTTGCGCTGCACCCGCGGTAGAAGGTGTGGTCGAGGCCGAGCCAGTGGCCGACCTCGTGAACGGCCGTGAAGCCGAGGTCGTACCTGTCTGCGTACCTCGTCGACGTGTCGGGCATCGACTCCCAGTCGACGACGACCCCGTCGAGGTACGCGCGCGGCCGCGTGAGGCCGGGAAGGTACGCCCACCCGAGGTAGTCCTCGGCCGTCGACGAGTAGTAGTTCAGCGCACCAAGGCCTCCTTCGTTGAGCGCACGCTTCATCTCACGTTCGGTGTGGCTGCCGATCTGGGCGTTGAACCACTCCGCCTTGTCCGTTCTCGTGATGTCCGCGAGCTCGAAGCGGAAGCCCGAGTCGATCGAGTCGCCGTCGTTGTCGTAGGAACCGGAAAACGCGAGGTTCAGCGCCATGATCTGGGCGTCGATCTGCGGCTGCGTCACCGCGCCCTCGGCGCCGTCCGTGATCACGTGGAAGTACACCGGGATCGTCACGTCGAAGCCCGGGATCGGATTGAGCCCGACGTCGCCGAGCTTGTTGACGGGCTCGTCGAGTGACGGCTCGCGACGGCCGTGAGCGTCTCGTGCGAGCGACCCTCCGCTCGTCAGCGACGCCAGCCCGTCGAACACCCCGCACTCGAACGCACCAAGCGACGTGGTCGTCCCGGCCCCGACTGGTGTAACGGCCACAGTGAGTGCTGCCAGCGCCGCTGCGACGACGGCACCGATCAGCCGAAGCTGCGTGACCATCTCTTCCTCCCCTCGTAGACCCTCGTCCGCCGGGAGCGTACCGCGGGGTGGAGAAGGGTGGGCGTGGTTGACTGGGGCGGTGACGGGGAGCGAGACGCAACGTCGCACCCGTCAGGGCCAGCTCGCGATCCTCGCCGCTGCGATCGTCTGGTCGCTCGCGGGGCTCGGCCAGCGCGAGCTCGACGCGGAGCCCGCGACGCAGGTGGCCGGTCGGGCGATCTTCGCGGCGCTCGCGCTCTTTCTTCTCGTGCTCGCGACCGAGCGCAGGAGCACCCTGGCAGCGTTCCGCTCGATGGACCGGTGGGGTGCGGCGCTCGCCGTCTCGTTGGGGCTCTCGTCGGGATCGTTCCTCTTCGCGTTGAGCTACACGACGGTCGCGAACATCCTCTTCATGCAGGCCGCCGCGCCGATGATGGCGGCGCTCCTCGGCTGGACGTTGCTGCGCGAGCGGGTCGACTCCCGGACGTGGATCGCGCTCGGGCTTGCCGCCATCGGCGTCGCCGTGATGGCGGTCGGCTCGTTCGAGGCAGGTGTCGCTGCCATCGCGCTGCCGTTCGTCGTCACCGCCTCGTTCGCCGCGACGATCGTGATCACGCGCCATCGTCGTGAGGTCTCGATGCTTCCCGCAGCGTGCACGTCTCAGGCGCTCGTCGTCCTCGTCTGCCTGCCGTTCCTCTCCCTCGGCTCCGTCGCAGCAGGCGACTGGCCGATCTTCGCCGGACTCGGTGTCGTTCAGATCGGGGGCGGGCTCGCGCTGCTGATGATCGGAGCACGTCTCATCCCGCCCGCGCAGGTCGCCGTGATCTCGCTGCTCGAGCTCGTGCTCGGGCCGCTCTGGGTGTGGCTCGCGTACGCCGAGGAGCCGGCGACTGCGACGGTCGTCGGCGGCGCGGTGGTCGTCGTCGCCGTGCTCGTGCAGGCGACGGGCGACCTCCGACGCCCCCGTCAAGCCGCCGCGGAAGCTCCCGCCTAACGCACGAGCTCGGCCCGCCGCTCGAACCCGTCGAAGAGGCGCCTGCCGCCGCCGAGGACGACCGGCGCGACGATGATCGCGAGCTCGTCCACGAGCTCCGCCTCGACGGCCTGGCGGATGACGCACCTCGGGGAGAGACGCGTGATACCTCATCGCTAGGGTTTTGCCGCCGAATGGACGAGACGACCGCCTTCATCCGTTCCGCGACCGACGGCGCGATCGAGATCGTGGTCAACTTCGGGCCTCTCTCCGGTCGCGAGGCGACGCTCGCCGAGGTCGACAGGCTGGCACGACGGCTGCTGGGAACCCTCGACGAGGTGCGCGTGCATGCAGTCCGCACGCATGACGTCAGCCGGGCCAGCGAGTCGATCGTGCACCAAGTCGTGGTCGAGGCGCCGGCGGCCGCCTCAACGGCGGAAGCCCTCCGAGACGTCTGCGAGAAATGGGCCGTCGACTGCGCCGCCGAGCGCTCTGTCGAGCCTCTGGACTTCTGAGCGGAGACGACCGCAACCAGCGCGAAGGCCTGGGCGGACCTCGACCTCCGGCCAAGACGACCTGGCCGGGAACGGACTAGGCTCCGCTGATGGTCGAGCGGCTCGACGAGGCACGACTCGAGCTGCTCCGCGGCTGGGGAACCGGCCTCTCGTCCTCCCCTCGCGAGGAGCTTCGCGCAGCGGGGAAGGCGATCCTCATGCTCACCGAGGAGATCGACCGCCTCCAGGTCGACGTCTGGAACGCCCGTGCCGCCGCGACGCAGGCGGAAGCGCCGCGCTCGTCGCAGTCGCTCGCGGGGACCCTGCGCGACCGCCTCTCGCAGCGGTCGAGCACCGGCGAGACCTAACCCGCCACCTCTGCGATCGCGTCGAGCTGCTCGGCGCTCGCGTGCCAGGTTCCCGCGTCGGCGTTCGACCGCACCTGCTCGGCGCTCGTCGCACCCGCGATAACCGACGCGATGCCGGGAACCGAGGCGAGGCCACCGATCGCGAGCTCGAGCACGGTCCGTCCCTCGCGCTCGGCGAGTGACTCGAGCGCCTCGACCCTTGAGAACGCGTCGGCGGAGAGCCGCTCGTCCCTTTCCGTCAGGCGGGCACCTGCCGGACTGGGCTCACCGCGCCGGTACTTGCCGGTGAGCAGGCCGCTCTCGAGCGGGAAGTACGGGATGTAGCCGATCTCGTGCGCGCGACAGAGCGGCAGCACGTCGGCGTCGTCGTGGCGGTGGAGGAGGCTGTAACGGTTCTGCACCGCGGCGACCACGATCCCGGTCGCAACCGCGGACTCGAGCTGGGCGGCGCTGACGTTCGAGAGCCCGAGAGAGCGGACGCTGCCCTCATCGACGAGCTCTTGCATCGATCCGAGCGTCTCCTCGAGCGGCGTCTCGCCGTCCGGCCGGTGGTAGTAGTAGAGGTCGATCACATCCGTGCGCAGCCGCTCGAGGGAGAGCTCGTGCGCGCGACGCAGGTGCTCGCGCGATCCGCCGGGGCCTGGAACGGTCTCGTCCTGGCCGAACTTCGTCGCGAGCACGATCCGGTCACGTCTGCCCGCGAGGACCTCGCCGATGAACTGCTCGCTCTTCGAGCCACCATAGATGTCCGCCGTGTCGAGGAACGTGACGCCGGCCTCGAGAGCCGCGTCGAGCACCTCCCGGGTCGCACGTCTGTCGATCCGACCGCCGAAGTTGTTGCAGCCGAGGCCGACCCGCGAGACCTCGAGATCGGAGCGTCCGAGCCGCGTCGTCTCCATCTCCCCAGGCTACGCGTCGACGATCACGAGGGCGTGACGCTCGGGCTCGGCGTCGCAGGCGCCGCGGTTACGCCACGAGCTCCGTCGCCAACGCCGATGACCGTGGGCATCACGACTAGCTCGAGCGCAGCTCGGACTATTACCCCCGCGCGCTCAGTCGCACCTCCGAGACGGCCCCGGCAGTCCCCGGTGGCAGCTCCACCACCCAGAGCACGACGTAGCGCCCGGCCCGTTTCGCGACCGGAAACCGCGTACGGGCCGTGAGTGTCCGGGCGGGCGAGGCGCGCACGAAGGGACCGGTGCGCTTGGAGCCGAGCCGGATCTCGGCCCGAAAGCCTGGCGTGGGGGTCTCGACCACGACCTGCTCGACGCGGACGCGCCGGCGAGCGTCGAGCACGAGGCCGACGCCGCTCTTGAAGAAGCTCGAGTAGCGCTCCGTACGCCACGACGTGTCCCGACGGCCGTCGACGGCGAAGCGCGCCTCCTCGTCTCGCTCGCGTCCGTCGCCCTCCGGATCGTAGGCGCCGGCGGCGGCGAGCGGGACGAGCCTCGCGGGACGTGGTCTCGGTCGCGGTGCCGGGCGCGGCGTTGGCCGCGGCGCGACGGTCGCCACCGTCTTCGTGCTCGTCGTGTCGCTCCCGCCGAGGCCGCGGTCGACGGCGAGGTAGAGCCCGAGGGCGAGCGCGGTGAGCGCCCCGGTGGCGAGGACGCGTGTCGCGAGCAGGCGAAGCATGGCCTTCACAGTGTTCCCGTGATTCCGGCGGCGTACCCTCGGTGGATGCGCTTTCCCGTCGTCGTGGCCGTCGTGGTCGGCCTCGTGATCGGCGTCCCGCTCCTGATCGTCGGGCTGGCGGCGCTCGGGCCGGTGGGCTGGGTCGTGGCGGCGATCGTGCTCCCGCTCGTGACGCTCGGCCTCATCCTCCGGCTCGGTCGCGCCCGGCCCGGCGACGGCGTGTATCCGCCCGAGGACGGGTAGGGGCGGCATACGATCGCCCCGTGTTCACCGTGGAGCAACGGGACCGCCTGCGCGAGCGGGTGCTGCGACTCGCGCAGGATGACGATCGCGTCATCGCCGGGGCTGCCGTGGGCTCGCTTGCCGTGGACGAAGGCGACCGCTTCTCCGACCTCGATCTCACGTTCGCCGTCGCCGACGACGTCCCGGTCGCCGAAGTGCTCGAGGACTGGACGTGCATGCTCGTCGACGAGCTGGGCGCAGTCCACCTCGTCGACCTCGAGCACGCCCCGACCGTCTATCGCGTGCTCCTGCTGGCGGACGCCCTCCAGTTCGACGTGTCGATGACACCGGCCGCCTCGTTTCGCCCCGCAGGCCCGCGGTTCCGGCTGCTGTTCGGCGAGACGGCCGCCGACGCCGCCGAGGCGACGAGGCCACGGATCCCGGGAGACGTCTTCATCCCGACTCCCTCGGTGTCGCACGACCTCTTCGGGTGGGGCGTCGTCTATGCGCTTCACGCGCGCTCCTGCATCGAGCGCGGGCGTCTCTGGCAGGCCGAGCACTATGTCAGCGCCGTGCGCGACCACGCGCTCACGCTCGCCTGCCTTCGGGAGGGCCTCCCCGCGGTGCAAGCGCGGGGCTACGACGACCTCCCCGCTGACACGCTCGCGCGGTTCGTCGGTGCCCACGTCGCCGCGGTCGAGCCCGGCGCGCTTCACCCAGCTCTCGCCGCAACTGCTCGTGCGCTCGTCCACGAGGGCGAGGAGGCGGGTCTCCCGCATGCCGCGACGGTCGCCGAGCGCCTCGCGGAGCTTGCTGGAGCGCTCTAACGGAGCCGCGGCAGCGCGGCTGGGTTCAGCCCGAGCCAGGTGCGGGCGAGGCGCGCGAGCGTCCCGTCGCGCCGCAATCCGGCGAGCGCCCGGTTCACGGCCGCGACGTCCAGCGCGCCGCCGCGCCGAACCGCGATGCCCAGGCCGTCGCCACTCCGGATCCGGCCCACGACGGGTCCGAGCAGGCGTCGCTGCCCTGCGACGAAGCGGACTGCCTCGAACGCGGGGACGAGCGCGACGTCACAGGCTCCCGTGCGCAGCAGGTAGCGCAGGCGGTCGAAGCCGACCACGACGAGCGGCGAGGTGCGCGGCTGGAGGGTCGTGAGGGCACCGACGCCGTCGTTTCCTCGCGATGCGCAGATCACCCTCGTCCTGAGCTCGGCCACGGATCGTGGTCGCGCGAGCCCACGGCGCGTGACGACGGCGACGTCTGTCGTCAGGTACGGAGCGCTGAGGGCCGACACGGTGCCTCCGCCGGGCACGCGCTCGATGCCCGCCACGGCGAGCTGCCAGCCGGAGGAGCCGGAGGCGAGGAGCCGTGTGGTCGCGGGGACGTAGACGAACCGACCGACGGGCGTCCCGAGCCTCCGTGCGAGCGCGCGCGCGAGCTCGACCTCGAACCCGCGGGCGAGGATCACCTGGCGACCACGGACGACGCCTGCTTGCAGCGCGGGTTGCCCCAGCCCGAGAGCGACGACGAGGGGCGCGGGTCTCGACGCCGCCGGTGCCGCCGTCCCGGCGGCCGGGACAAGGATCACGAGCGCGAGCGCGGCGACGATCGCCGCGGACGTGACGTGCCTCATGCGCGCTCCCAGACCACGTCGACGGGTGTCCCGTGCGCCGCGAACGTGTACATGAGCGGGGCGTCGCGGGCCATCATCCGGATGCAGCCGTGCGAGGCGGGATAGGTCGGGACGGGCCAGTACTCGTGCATCGCGATCCCGCCGACGAAGTAGCTCGCCCACGGCATCCAGCTCGAGAACGGCACCGACCACGACATGCGCTCCTTGCGATAGACGCGGAACGACCCAGACGGCGTCGCCCCGCCCGCGCCGGAGGAGATGTGGAAAACCCGAACGACGCGGTCGTCGACGATCTGGAGGGCGACCTGCCGGCCGAGGTGGATCTCGACGCGGCTCCCGGGGCGGGAGCGAACCGGCGTGGGGCGGGTCGTACGGAGAAGCGCGCTCGCCACCTGCGCGTCGAGCACCCCGTCGCGCGGCAATCCCGACCACTTCTCGAACGCGAGCACCGCGGTCGAGGTCTCGTCGCCCAGCCGGCCGGTCACGCCGCTCGGCGCCATGAAGCCGAGGTCTGAGAGGAGCCGCTGCGTCGACCGGAGCCCTGGCGTCCGCGTCTCGGGGAGCGGCGCGAGCACGGGCCGCCGGAGGTCGTAGCCGGGGAAGAGGCCGATTGGGACGCCGCCCTCGATGCGCACGCGTACGCCGAGGACGCCCGGGACGCCGCGCAGCGTCCGGACGAGCTGTCCGACGCGGGCACGGAGCGACGCCTCGTCGCGACCGCTCGTGAAGCGTGAGGCGAGGTCGACGGTGACGACTCGGCGGTCGATCCGCATGGCGCGGATCGCGGTGCCGCTCGGGATCGCGCTGCGCAGGCCCTCGGCGCGCTCACGCTTCGTCGGCCCCGCAAGCAGCGAGCGAACGAGCGCGGGCATGCCGGGCGCGCTGCGCTCGACTGACGTCGGTCGCGAGGCGTCGAGGAACCACACCTGGCGGGTCTTGGCACCCGACTGGGCCGGCACGGCGAGCGCGAGCAACGCGAGCGCGATGGCGACCCTCTTCACGTGCCGTCTCTTCCTCGCATCCGGGCCGTTACCTGTCACGGAGACGGGTATCGGCAGGGAAACGGCCGGACTGGATCCCCGCTGCAGCCCGTCCGCTCCGGTCTCCGGTCTCTCCGGTCTCCGACTTCAGTCGAAGAGCGTCACCCGCCGAGACTCGGCAGCCGTCGGCGCCGGCGATCTCCGGCTAAAAGCCGGAGCCCCCGGGGCCGAGTGCTCGGCCCCGTCGATCCCGACGACGATCCGGCACGGCGTCAGTCTGCCCTCTCAACGCTCAAGGCGACAGCGCGCGCGGCCGATTCTTCGTTCGAAGGCCGTGAATCCGCCACCCAACACCCCCGCGGCGGGTCGGGACGATCCCAGGCGTACCGGGCTCGCGCTCGATCCTCTCGTCACGTCGTACCGGAAGCTCGCGGACGTCTTCCACGAGCTGCTCTCGGAGCAGTCGCTCGACGACCTGCTGCACCGGATCGCGGACACGGTCGGTGAGCTCGTCCCATACGACGACATCACGTTCTACGAGGCGGACGAGGCGGCCCGCGAGCTGAAGGCCGTGTATGCGTCCGGCTCGGATGCGGCACA
>Ga0183260_10004693_pt1 | contig 10827 bp, 11 predicted proteins | sample AntDrymUQ4972206_2_FD_129768 | JGI IMG/M metagenome (GOLD analysis project Ga0183260, IMG submission 129768) | Polar desert sand microbial communities from Dry Valleys, Antarctica - metaG UQ497 (22.06) (version 2) (version 2) | ecosystem: Environmental > Terrestrial > Soil > Desert | place...
GCCCGCAACTTCCACTCCGGTGTGCGCGCCTGCCCCTCGGTGTCGATACAGGTGCACACCACCGCGGCGCCGTACTGCTTGGCCAAGCGCAACACGCGGTCGAAGCGCGTCCCTTCAGCGTCGCCGTCTTCCAAGTTGACCGAGTTGATGATCGCCCGCGCGCCGATGCGTTGCAGGCCGGCTTCGATGACCTCGGGTTCCATCGAGTCGAGGACGATCACGGCGTCGATGCGCTCGGCGTAGCGGCGCGCCAGCTCGTCCACGTCGGGAACCCCGGGCCGCCCCACGTAGTCGACGCACACGTCGATGGCGTGTGAGCCCTCCTTCACCTGGTCGCGGGCGATGCCCTCGCACGTATCCCAGTCGCCCTCGAGCAGTGCGTCCCTGAACGCCTTCGAACCGTTGGCGTTCGTGCGCTCGCCGATGACCAGGTAGCTGGTCTCCTGGCGCAGCGGGACGGCCGAGAAGATCGACGACGCCGCCGGCTCCACCACGGGCGTGCGCGCCTTGGGCGTGAGGTCGCGGCACCGCTCGATCACCGCCTGCAAGTGCTCGGGTGTGGTGCCGCAGCAACCGCCAACCACCGACACGCCGAGCTCGGTGATGTTGCGCGCGTGCGCAGTCGCCAGCTCGTCGGGCGTGAGGTCGTAATGCGTGTGGCCGTTGACGATCGACGGAAGCCCCGCGTTCGGCACGCAGCTGATCGGGAACGGCGAGTGGTTCGAGAGATGCCGGAGGTGCTCATGCATCTCCTTGGGGCCGGTAGCGCAGTTCAAGCCGAACACGTCGGGATCCATGGCGCCGAGCGCGGCGAGTGCGGCGCCGATCTCGGTGCCAAGCAACATGCGGCCGGTGGTTTCCATCGTCACCTGGACCTGCAACGGAACGACGCGCCCCTCCGCCGCCATGGCTCGGCGAGCGCCGATCATCGCCGCCTTCGCCTGGAGCAGGTCCTGCACGGTCTCGATGATGAGCAGGTCGACGCCGCCCTCGATGAGACCGCGGGCCGCCACCTCGTAGGTGTCGCGCAACTCGGCAAAGGTGATCCAACCGAGCGTCGCCATCTTCGTGCCGGGGCCGAGTGATCCCGCCACCCACCGGTCGGGGCCGTAGCTCGACGCGACCTCGCGCGCGATCCTTGCCGCGGCCAGGCACAGCTCATGGGCGCGCTCGGAGATCTGGTACTCGACGAGGACGGTCGAGAAGCCGCCGAACGTGTTCGTCTCGACGACGTCGACGCCGACGTCGAAGTACGACGCGTGCAGGTCGGCGATCACGTCGGGACGGGTGACGTTCAGGATCTCGGGGCATCCCTCGAACTGCGGTCCGCCGAAGTCGTCGAGCGAAAGATCCCGCGAGTGGATGCCCGTGCCGGTGGCCCCATCGAAGAACACGACTCGTTCGCGCACCGCATCGAGGAACGAGCCCATGCGACAAGGCTACGAGCTTGGGCGCGGCGCGAGGTCCCAATTGCAGGCACCGGTTGGATCGCGCGCTCACACGGGCCAAGCTGGCGACGTGACGCTCGATGCCGCCGCGGCCGTCGCCCGCATCGGCGGGGTCGTGTCGCATGTGAGCGCGCTGCCGGCAGGCGCTCCGGGTTGGCACGTGCGCGTCGCGCACATCGGCCGCGGGCTGCATCCCGACGCTGTCACCGCGCCGCTCGACGCCGCGGCCGCATCGATGGATCCCGGCGACGCTGCCCTGCGAGCGGTCATGAAGGCGATCGAGCGCTACGCCGCCGCGGCGTGGGACCCCGCCACGTTTCGCTGGGGCTCGGCCGAGGACCTCGGAGAAGACGCCGTCGCGGTGGAGGAGTTGCCGAGAGCGCAGGACCTGAACCCGCGGGACCGGATCCGGTGGGTCGAAGGGTGGGACCTGGTCGACGGCCGGCCGGTGTGGGTGCCGGCGGTTACTGCCCATGTCGGCTTGCCGCCTGCGGTCGAGCCCGAAGGGTTCTGGCCGCAGACACTGACGGGGTGCGCCGCGCACGTTTCGCTCGGCCACGCGGTAACAACCGCGCTGCTGGAGGTCGTAGAGCACGACGCCGTCGCTCTCACCGCGCTTCTAGGGCGACCGCTGGTGCGTCTCGCGGGCGCAGAGTCGCTGCTGGGCGCGGCGGCCGACGCCGGGTTCGAAGTGTCGCTATTCGACGCGACGACCGATGTCGCGATTCCCGTCGTGCTGGCCGTGTTATCCGACGACGAGCGCGAGCGGAGTGTCTGCGGCAGCGCCGCGGCCGCGGACCCGGTCGCCGCTGGAGCTCGAGCGATATCCGAAGCGTTGTGTGTCGACGCGCTTCGTCGGGCGAACCGCAAGACACGCTCGGAGGCGAGCCGAGCCGGCGCTGGGCCCACCGTCGGGCCGCTGTCCGAGTTTGTGGACAGCGGCCACACGGTGAAGCTCGACGAGCTGGCCAAGGCCGACGTCGGCAAGCCCGCCCTGATGCGCGTCATGCGCGACGCCGGGTTGCGGGCTTACGCCGTCGACTTGACCACTGACGAGCTGGGCGACGTCGGCGCCGTTGCCGTCCGCGTGCTCGTGCCTGGTTTGCAGCCACAGGCGCCGAACGGTGATCTCGCGTTCGTCAACGATCGTCGCGTCGCACGCGCCGCCGCCGCTCTGGGGCTCAACAGCGCCGGGGAGTCGCCGTCGTGAGGTTGGCCATGGTCGGCGTCGGCGATTTCGGCCGCGCGGTGATCGGCGAGGCGCGCGAGGCGGGTATCGATGTCGCCGTCGTCCCTGACGGGCTCGGCGACGACGCACTCGTCGCGGTTGTCGCGTCGCGTCCGGTGCCGGCGGTCGCGCGTGAGCTCGACCGCGCCGCGCAGCCGCTCGTCCCGGTGTGGGGGATGCACGGCGCGCTCCAGGTCGGCCCCGTAATCACAGCTGGCGCGCCGTGCTTCGAGTGTTACGAGGCGCGTCTCCGGCAGCACGCGGTCGACCTCGAGGCCCACGACGCGGTCTTGGCGCACTGGGCGACCGTCGCCCCGCCGCCGCCGACCGAAGCGCTCAGGGTCCAGGCGCCCCTGGCGGCAACTGCTCTCAAGCGCATCCTCGAGGAGCCCGAAGCATTCGGCGGGTGCGTCTGGCGCTACGAGGGTGCGACGCCGTCGGAGGGACGCGTCATCGCCCGGAACCGTTGCCCGTGCCGCCGCGGCAGACGATGAGCGGCCCGCGCCTGCGCACCGGTGTCGAGGTCGTGCCGTTGCCCGACGGTGTCGTCATCGTGAACGCCGGGCCGCCCGTGCGTTTCCGCGGCCGCGCCGCCACCGACGTCCTGCGCCCCGTGCTCGACGTGCTCGACGGCGACCTGACTGCGGCGGGGCTCGCCGCCCGCCTTGGGATCAAGTCGGCACACGTCGAGCGCGCGCTCGCCATCCTCCGCGACCACGACCTTCTCGAGCCGTGACTGCGGTTCTTATGACGTTTAGTTGCGCTCTGCGCAACCAAACGTCACAAGAACCGACCGGGCTTCCGAACGGTCACCTGGCTACGTCTTTGACCTCGCCGGTCTGTCCGTCGCGCACGATTCGGTCACCGACGGGGCGGGCGAGCTGCACCGAGATGGTGTGCGGATAGCCGATGTCGACGCAACTGCTGCCGCGGAGAGGACGGAACTCGCGGGCGCGCAACCTGATCACGATCTCGGTTGCGGTTTTCCGAACGGACGCGCTGTATGTCGGCGCGCACGCCCGTGGGCGATCGGTCGGTCGCCCACCAAGAAAGGACACAAGTAGGCGTCGCTCACCGACGACCCGAGCCGAGTCCCAGCGCGGCCCTGCGGACGTAGCGATCCTGCCTGGGTCGTACCCCACGAAACGGCAGTTCCCGATGACGAGTCCGGCGACGACGAGCATCGTCGCGGCCGCAAGCCACGTCCGCGCCCGCATGACCGATCAGCGCTCCTCGGCCACGAGCACACCGGACGTCGCCAGCGCGGCGATATCCGCGTCGGTGTAGCCCGCCCATCCTGTGAGCACCTCGGCATTGTGCTCGCCCCGGTACGCGGCCACGCCGCGCGCCCCGGATATCGCCGCGGAGAACCTGTAAGGCGACTGCACGACTTGTCGCGTCCCGCCGCCGCGATCGTCGACCTCGGCCACGGTGCCGCGATCGGCGGCCGTCGGTGACGCGAACGCCGCGGTTGTCGAGTTGACGTCGCCCCAGGGGACCCGGGCCGCGTTGAGCGCGTTCTTCAGCTCGTCGCGGTCGGTGAACGACGCCACCCACGCGTCGAGGGTCGTCCGCCGCAACCGCGCCTTGTCGGGGATCGGCACCGGGCCGGGAGCTGGATCGGTGATCGCGTGCGCGCCAGACAACGCGGCCCAGAGGTACTTCATCTCGCCCGCCAGCAGGATCGGCCCGCCGACGGCGCCGAACACCCGGCCGCCGAGGCGCACGATCGGCTCGCCGTCGAGCGCGAAGTGCGCGTAGTCGTCGGTCGCCAGCATGGCGTCGTGCATCGCGAGGTCGATGTGCTGGCCGGTGCCGGTGCGGTCGCGCAACCGCAACGCGGCGAACACCGCGATGAGTCCGTGGAGACCGGCGTTGGTGTCGGCGATCGACAGGATCGGGTCCGACGGGGCGGCGTCGTCGAACTCTGCCTGCCGGGCGAGGAAGCCGGTCTCGGCGTGGATCACCGGCGCGTACGCGGCGCGGGCTCGCTCCGGTCCGCGCTGTCCGAACCCCGTCACCGACAGCATCACCACGTCCGCGTTGACGGCGCGCAGCACCTCGTAGTCGAGACCGAGGCGGGCGAGGACACCGGGGCGGAAGTTCTCGATCACCACGTCGGCATGCGCCGCCAGCCGGCGCACCACATCCGCGCCGCCCTCGCTCTTGAGATCGACGCACACGTTGCGCTTGCCCACATTCTGTTGCGTGAACCACCCGGAGATGCCGTGGCGCACCTGCCCCCACGACCGCGTGATGTCACCCTCGGGCGGCTCGACCTTCACGACGTCGGCGCCCAGGTCGGCGAGCATCCGCGCGGCGATGGGACCGGCGACGACGCGGGACAGGTCGAGCACGCGCAGGTCGTCGCAGGGGAACACCGCGCTGAAACCTACCGACGGCGAGCCAGCACTACGTGTGTAGCGTGGCGACTCCGTGGCCCCCCACTACACCGGCGCAGGCGACGACGGCACCACCGGGTTGTTCTACGGCGGCCGCGTCGCCAAGGACTCTGTGCTTCCGACTGCCTACGGCGACGTCGACGAGGCGCAGGCGTTCATCGGTTTGGCCCGTACGGAATTCACCCCGGGCGGCGAGGTCGACGACCTGCTGGTGCACGTGGCGCGCGATCTCTGGGTGCTGATGGCCGAGCTCGCGACCGCGCCGGAGAACCGTCACAAGCTCAGCCCGGGCCAGGGCGCCGTGACCGTCGAGATGGTCCAGGCGCTCGAGGCGCACATCGACAAGCTTGAGTCGCGCTTCGAAGTGCCACGCGAGTTTGTGGTGCCGGGCCAAACGCGCGCCGCAGGACTGCTCGACGTAGCCCGCACCGTCGTCCGTCGCGCTGAGCGCCACGCCCTCGCGGCGGCTGGCGACGGCTCCCATGTCGTTCCCTACCTCAACCGTCTGTCCAGCCTGCTGTGGTCGATGGCCCGCTGGGTCGACGGCGATGCCACCCTCCGAACAAAGGACGTCACGTAATGCCCATCAGTTTCGTCGCTGCCAAGTCCGTGCCCGACGATGTCGACGCCGTGATCGTGCCCGTCTTCACCGGCCCGACGGTTCCGGAAGCGACCGCGCACCTGCTCGACGTCGCCCACCTCCGGGCCAGTGGGTTCACGGGCAAGCCGGGCACCACTCACTCCGTCCCCGGCCCGAACGGCACGACGGTCATCGGCGTCGGGCTCGGTGACAACGAGAAACTCACGGTCGACGACGTGCGGAACGGAGCGGCGGTCGCGGCGCGCGCCGCCCGGCGGTTCGCACGCGTCGGCACGACGATCGGCAACGCCCCGGCGACCCTCGACCCGAAGGCCATCGGCCAGGCGATGGCGGAGGGAGTCGTCCTCGGCACCTACAAGTTCACGAAGCTGAAGAAGCCCGGTGAAGTCGACGCTCTCACGTCCTTCACCGTCGCCGGCGGGCCGAAGGCGCGGGTCCAAGCGGGTCTTGATCGAGGAGCGCGCATCGCCGAGGCCGTGGTGTGGGCGCGCGATCGCGTCAACGAGCCCGCCGGTCACATGAACCCGACCGACCTGGCCAACGCCGCCGCCGCGCTGGCGAAAGCTTCGCCCGCGCTCTCCGCGACGTCGTGGGACGACAAAAAGATCGAGAAGGAGGGCCTCGGCGCGCTGCGCGGCGTGTCGCTCGGATCGTCGGCTCCGCCGCGCCTGATCCGCCTCGCCTACGAGCCGGCCGGGGCCAAGAAGACGCTGATCTTCGTGGGCAAAGGAATCACCTTCGACTCGGGCGGGCTGTCGTTGAAGTCGGGTGACGGCATGATGGCGATGAAGACCGACATGGCCGGCGGCGCCGCAGTGCTCGCGGCCGTCGCCGCCTGCGCCGACCTTGGTGTCAAGCACCGGGTCATCGGCATCGTGCCGGCGACGGAGAACCTTCCCGGGCCTTCTGCGATCAAGCCCGGCGACGTCCTCACCGCTCGCAACGGAACCACGATCGAGGTGCTGAACACCGACGCCGAGGGCCGGCTGGTGCTCGCCGACGGCCTCTCGCTAGCGGTCGAGGAGAAGCCCGCGGCGATCGTCGACCTGGCCACGCTCACCGGTGCCGCGCCGATTGCGCTCGGGCGCCGCATCGCCGCGCTCATGGGCAACCACGCCGAGTTCACCGAAAAGGTCAAACGGGCCGCGTCGTCCGCGGGCGAGCTGGTGTGGGAGCTGCCGCTGCCCGCGATGTACCGCAAGCACATCGACTCCGAGGTCGCTGACTTGCAGAACATCGGGCGCCCCGGCCAGGCCGGGACGATCATCGGCGGCCTATTCCTCAAGGAGTTCGTGGGCGACACCCCGTGGGTGCACCTCGACATCGCGGGACCGTCGCGCATCGACGAAGCGGACGGCGAGTACGTCAAGGGCGCGAGCGGCTTCGGTGTCCGCACGCTCATCGAACTGGCCAGCTCGTTCCGCTGAGCCCGTGGGTAAACCGCCGCGTCTTACCGCGAGGTCGTTTCCTCAGCGGTGTGGGCGATCAGCGCCCAGCCGGCGCACTCGTAGGCGAGGGCGGGGTGGTATCCCCAGCGCAGGAGTTGGCGTTCCACCGCGGCGCGGTCTTCGCCGACACCGGCCAGTGACAGTGCGAGCTGGCGGCAGCGCTGGCGGATCCCCTGCGCCGGCGGCGCCTTGAGCTGATCCTCCTGCCACTTGCCGTGGCGAGCCCGCAGGTTGTCCGTGAGGTGCAGAACCTGGCGCCGGTTGAGCGGCGGCACCCGCCGCCGTACTTCGAGCGAGCCGTCTGCCGGCTGCCACCGGGCGAGGTCGAACTGCACGAGCCGGGCGAGTGCTCTGGCGAAGGGGGAGTGCCGTCCGCCCTTGTCGCCGAGGCCAAGCTCACGGGCGCATCCAGCCAGGTCGAGCGGGAACCCCTCGGGGTGCTGCTCGAGCCCTGCCGCGAGCCGCCTGAGCAACCAGGTCGTCGACGGGCCGAGCGTGCCAAGCCAATAGGTCTCGACGTAGGGCGATCTCGGGTCGAAGCCGAGGGCATCGATGACGGGATCGGTCCAGGCGAGGATCGTGAGGGTGCCAGTGGCTGGGATCGTCGGCGCAGGAGCGAGAGTCATATACGTAGTTTCATGATTTTTCATGCATTGTCAACCGCGACGGCTGGAGCGCGACCCAACGGGCAGGCTGCGCGTTAATGGCCCCGGTACGCTCAGCAGAGTGACAACCGGGGGGATGGTGGTTGACGAGACCGTCACGTCGACCGTCGCGATGCTGTTCAGCGACATCGAGGGATCGACGCGCCTGTTGCAACAGCTGGGCCCCGACTACGCGGGCGTGCTGCGGAGATCGCCTACTTCAACGGTCCGATCAACGGCAGCGCCTACAGCATGTCAAGTCCGACGTTCGTCCCCGAGCGTCAGGAGATCTGGTACTCCGACGGCAATAGCGGTTCTACGCCATTCGGTTGACCAACGGCGCGTGGCCACCCGCCATCTCGGCCGCGGCGCCCTCTTCTCCGACAGCCGGGCAACCACCGGCGGCCGTCCGCTCCGCCGATGAGGAAATCCCCGCAACGGGCTCGACCCTCCCGACGCTGTGGGCCTTTGGTCTGGTCGCCGCCGCCCTCGCGGCGCGCCGACTCGGGACAAGATGCCGCCACTGAACGGAACCTCCGGGCGATCTCGAGCGCGAGACTGGCTCAGTGGCGACGGTCGACGAGGTCCGGTCGTGGCTTGCACAGACCGACAACGCCGTCGCTCTGACGGGCGCGGGGCTGTCGACGGATTCGGGGATACCGGACTTCCGCGGGCCGAACGGCGTCTGGACGAAGAACCCGGCGGCAGAGCGCAAAGCCCACATCGACGTGTACATGTCGGACCCGCAACATCGTCGCGAGTCGTGGCAGAACCGTCTGAAGATGCCGCTGTGGGACGCGCAGCCGAACGCCGGGCACCGAGCGCTGGCCGACCTCGAGCGTGCCGGCCATCTGCGATGGATCGTCACGCAGAACATCGACGGACTGCACCAGCTCGCGGGGAGTGATCCCGAACGGGTCCTCGAACTGCACGGCACGTGGTGGCGGACGCGGTGTATGCGCTGCACCGACGAGCGCCCGATGGCGGACACGCTCGACCGGGTGCGGTCGGGAGAGGCGGACCCGCCGTGCCTCGCCTGCGGAGGGATCCTGAAATCGGCCACGATCAGCTTCGGCCAGCAGCTCGATCCCGACGTGATCGACACGGCCGCGGCGGTGTCGGCCGCCGCCGATCTCATGTTGGTGGTCGGGTCCAGCCTCGGTGTGCACCCAGCCGCGTCGCTCGTGCCGCTCGCGGTGCGACAGGGCGCGCGGCTCGTGATCGTCAACGCCGAGGAAACTCCGTACGACCCGCTAGCCGACGCGGTCATTCGCGACCCGATCGGCGACGTGTTGCCCGCCCTCGTGGCTATGTAGGCGGGCTTCGGTCGGCAGACGAGTTCCACCCTCCCCGGTGGATCACCTCGTCGCGTGGGCGATGCCCGCGTTGCAGTGAAGGCGAGGGGCGGTCGGGCGCGGGATGACCGATCGTGATCGCGCCGATCGGCGTGAAGGCATCGGGGACGCCGAACGCGGCGCGCAGCGCCGGCACGTGCTGGTTGAAGACGCCGAAGAACAGCGCGCCGAGGCCCTCGTCGACCACCGCGAGCAGCATCGCCATGGCCGCGAACCCGGTGTCGATGTGCCAGTACGGCACGGGCCAGCGCGCTTCGTCACGGTCTTCCCAGCCCTTGTCGGGCTCGGCGTAACGGTCGAGGTACGCGTCGCGGTGCGAGAAGGGCACGACGATCACGGGCGCGGCGAGCAGCCCCGGCCAGCCAAACTTTGCCCGTGCCTCGCGGTCGGGAAACGTGGCGTCCCAGAACTTCGCGGTCTGCTCGGGCGTGTCGAGGACGAGAAAGCCCCAGCCCTGCGTGAAGCCGGCCGACGGCGCCCGCACGCCGGCGGCCAGGACGCGCTCGAGCGCGTCCGGGCCCACGGGCGCGTCCGTGTAGGTGCGCACCATCTTGCGACTACGGACGACGTCTCCGAACTCCATGGCGCCGGACACTACGGCCGGCGATCCGGCTCCTAATGTGCGCAGCGTGTTCAAGACAATCGTTGTGGGGACAGACGGATCGCCGTCAGCGGCCGATGCCGTCCGGGCTACGGGGAAACTCGCGCAGATGTCGGGCGCGACGGTGCATGTCGTCACCGCCTACAGGCCGACGTCGGAGCTTTTCTTCCACCCGGAGTTCGCCGCGCTGCCGGCCGAAGTCCACGAGCAGATCGACCCGGCAGGCGGCGCCCGGCAAACGGCTGAGCATGGTGTCGAGCTGCTCGGGGCGTCGGTGACGGGCGAGGCGCACGCACTCCCGGGTTCGGCCGCCGACGTGCTGTGTGACGTCGCTGCCTCGGTGACCGCCGATCTCATCGTGGTCGGCAACCGCGGCATGACTGGCGCCCGGCGCATGCTCGGATCGGTGCCGAACTCCGTGACGCACCACGCGCCGTGCGCGGTGCTCATCTTGCCGACTACCTGAGCGCGGCCATCTGAGCGCGGCTCGCCGGGAATCCTGACCGGACAGGTAGGGTTTACGGTCCTATGGCGACGTCCCGAGAACTGCTGGCCGCGGCAAAGGCCGAGATCCGCGAAGTCGACGGCGCTGCCGCGGAGGCGCGGCTGGCCGAGAACAAGAGCGCGCTCGTGCTCGACGTGCGCGAGGCCGACGAGTACGAGCAGGGCGCCATTCCGGGCGCGCTCCATCTCCCGCGCGGCTACCTGGAGGTTCAAGTCGAGGGCAAGGTGCCCGACCACGACACCGAAATCATCGTGCAGTGCGCCGGTGGCGTCCGTTCGGCCTACGCAGCCAAGACCCTCCAGGAGCTCGGATACACGAACGTGGTCAGCCTCGCCGGAGGGTTCAACCGCTGGAAGGACGAGGGGCGGCCGTGGACGGTCCCGCAGACGCTCACGCCCGAGCAGCGCAACCGGTACCAGCGCCACCTGCTGCTGCCCGAGGTGGGCGAGCAGGGACAGCAGAAGCTCCTCGACTCTAAGGTGCTGCTGCTAGGCGCCGGCGGCCTCGGCTCACCCGCCGCGCTCTACCTTGGCGCCGCGGGCGTCGGCACGATCGGCATCGTCGACATGGACGTAGTCGACGCGTCGAACCTCCA